>Ga0208725_1000022_pt1 | contig 31853 bp, 26 predicted proteins | sample MicForSoSWNH13_O_FD_188004 | JGI IMG/M metagenome (GOLD analysis project Ga0208725, IMG submission 188004) | Forest soil microbial communities from Harvard Forest Long Term Ecological Research site in Petersham, Massachusetts, USA - MetaG HF011... | ecosystem: Environmental > Terrestrial > Soil... | reverse complement strand
CCCGCCGGTGCGGATGGTGTGGTCGTGGGCCGGCGGCAACATCGACACCACGGTGACGTTTACGCTCGAGCAGACCGCCGGCGGAACCCGGCTGCGGATGCGCCAGGTCGGCTTCGACGGCCTCGGTGGCCAGCTGACCCGCAGGATCCTTGCGGGCGGTTATCCGCGGATCCTCGGCCAGCGGCTGCCCGCCTACCTCGATCAGGCAACGCCGCCGGGCCCGGACGCCACGCCACCCGCCGCTGGATGCGCCCAAAGCGGCGGGCGCTGGGTGCCGGGCCCGTTCCGGCGGCCACATCGGCAGATCCAGTCGCGATAAGGGAGGCTCCATGGCACTTACCAACCTCGAGGTCGTCTCGGTCCCGGTCACCGACCAGGACGCGGCGAAGAGCTTCTATACCGAAAAGCTCGGCTTCTCCGTCCAGATGGACAACTCGTTCGCGGACGGCAGCATGCGCTGGGTCATGCTGCGCCCGCCGGCCGGCGGGACCGCCATCACGCTGGTGACCTGGTTCGAGACCATGCCCGCCGGCTCACTCCGCGGCGCCGTGCTCGGCTGCGACGACCTGGAGCAGACCCTGGCCGACCTGGCCGCCCGGGGCGTCAGCTTCAACGAGGACGAGGTCCAGGAAGCACCATGGGGCCGCTGGAAGACGTTCGACGACCCCGACGGCAACGCCTGGGTCCTGCAGCAAAACAACTCGGCCTTCGGCAGCTAGCCGCTTCCGGCACGCCGCCGCTGGGCCGGACCCCTGATCAGCAGCACTTCTCACGGGTTCGGTAACGGCAAATCACCACAAAGTGGGCGACGCGATGACTGGACCGCGTGAAGAGTGGCGATGATCAAGGAAATCGCGGTGTCAGCGGGCGGGCGCGGGCGAGTGGGGGGCTGGGCGGCGCTGGCGGACGGCGGGAGGGCGGGCGGTCATCCCGGGCGGGGGGTCAGTGGTAGAAGTGGCGCACGCCGGTGAAGTAGAGCGAGATGCCGGCTTTCTGGGCGGCGGCGATGACGTCCTTGTCCCGGATCGAGCCGCCCGGCTCGGCCACGGCGCGCACGCCAGCGGCGGCGAGTTCGTCCAGGTTGTCGGCGAACGGGAAGTACGCGTCACTGGCCGCGACCGACCCCCACGCCCGATCACCCGCACGCCGGACCGCGAGCCGGACCGAGTCGACCCGGTTGACCTGGCCCATGCCGATGCCGACCGAGGCCTCGCCGGATGCGAGCAGGATCGCGTTGGACTTGACCGACCGGCAGGCCCGCCAGGCGAACGCCAGGTCCCGGATCGCGGCCTCGTCGGCAGCGGGCCCGGCCACGAGCTTCCAGCCGGACGGCTCGTCGCCCGGCTCAGACACCAGGTCGGCGGTCTGCACCAGCATGCCCCCGCTGACCCGGCGCCATTCGGCATCGGGTGCCCCGGACGGCCCGGGGCAGCGCAGCACCCGCAGGTTCTTGCGCAGCGTGAGGATCTCCAGCGCGTCGGGGTCGAACCCGGGCGCAACCAGCACGTCGGTGAGGATCTCGGCGATCTGCGCGGCCAGCGCGGCGGTCACCACGCCGTTGGCGGCGATCACACCGCCGAATGCCGAGACCGGGTCGCAGGCGTGCGCCTTGCGGTGCGCCTCGGCCAGGTCAGCGCCGACCGCTATCCCGCACGGGTTGGAATGCTTGGTGATGGCGACGCAGGGCCTGGCGAAATCGTAGGCAGCCCGGCGCGCGGCATCGGCGTCGACGTAGTTGTTGTACGACATCTCCTTGCCGTGCAGTTGCTCGGCGCCGGCTATCCCGGCTGGCTCGCCGCGGTCGCCGCCCGGCGCACCCGGCAGGTAAAGGGCCGCGCGCTGGTGCGGGTTCTCCCCGTACCTGAGCACCTCCCTGCGGGCCCAGAACCCGCCGAGCACGTCCGGCAGGCCGGTATCCCGCGCGGTCTCATCCGGTGCGTAAGCCGACGCGAACCAGGAGGCGACAGCGGCGTCGTAGGCGGCGGTGTGGGCGTAGGCCCGTGCCGCCATGCGCCGCCGCTGCTCCAGCGTGAAGCCGCCGTTCGCCGCGGCCTCGGCCACGTCCGGGTACATGGACGGGTCGGTGACGACGGCGACCTCGCCGTGGTTCTTCGCGGCCGCGCGTACCATCGCGGGTCCCCCGATGTCGATCTGCTCGATGCAGTCCTCTGGCCCAGCCCCGCTCGCCACGGTCTGCTCGAACGGATACAAATTCGAGACCAGGAGCTGGAACGCCGCGATACCCAGCTCGTCGAGCTGCGCCCGGTGCTCTGGCCGGGCGGTGTCGGCGAGCAGCCCCGCGTGCACTCTGGGATGCAGCGTCTTGACCCGGCCGTCCAGGCACTCCGGGAAGCCGGTGAGGTCCTCGACCTTGGTCACCGGAACGCCAGCGGCGGAGATCGCCGCCGCGGTGCTGCCGGTCGAGACGATCTCGACACCGGCCCCATGCAGCACGCGGGCGAGATCTTCCAGACCGGTCTTGTCGTAGACGCTGATCAGCGCCCTGCCGATGGCTACCTTGGTCACGGTCCGATCCTCACCTTCCTGCCCTGGACGGACCATCCGTCGCGGACAAGCCGACCCACCGTATCCACGAGCAGGGCGCGCTCGGCGACCTTGATGCGCTCGTGCAGGGCTGCCTCGTCGTCGTCATCGTGCACGGGCACGGCCGCCTGCGCGATGACCGGGCCGCTGTCGGTCCCCGCGTCGACCAGGAAGACGGTGCATCCCGAGACCTTCGCGCCGTACTCCAGGGTGTCCCGCACGCCATGCATGCCGGGGAACGACGGTAGCAAGGCGGGATGGGTGTTGATGACCCGCCCGCCGAAGCTGGCCAGGAAGGCTGCGCCCACGAGCTTCATGAAGCCGGCCAGCACAATCAGGTCGGGCGTGAAGCCGGCGCAGGCCGCAGCGAGCGCCTGGTCCCAGTCCTCGCGCGAGGGGAAGTCACCCAGCCGGAGCGTGAACGTCGGTACTCCGGCGGTCTGCGCCCTGGCCAGCGCGGCGATGCCGTCGCGGTCAGCACCGACCGCGGCGACCTGGGCGCCGTAGCTGTCGCCGGCGCACGCGTCCAGCAGCGCCTGCAGGTTGGTCCCCGCGCCCGACACCAGCACGACCAGCCGTGATCTGCCGCTAACTGTCAAGCTCCCTCGATGGCTCGCGTCCTGGCCGGATCCGGACGCTCAGCGTACCGCCCCGTCACCAGCGGTCGCCCAGGATGGCTGTCTGCGCGCCTAGGAGCGTGGGCGGTCGCCGGAGGTGATGAAATAGGGGATGGGTTGCCTCCAGAACCCGACGCATCATAGGAGAGGAACCAGCCCTGCCAGCAGACCAGAGTCCGCGGCCGCCGCTGAGCTTCCCGGAGCAGCCCGACGGGAAGCAGCCAGAGCTGCCTCCGCTGCACTTCCCTCAGCAGCCGGACGGCCAGGGCCTCGCCCCGGCGCCCGGAGGTTACCCGCCGCCCTCCCCGACCCCGTGGGACGGGCAGCCGACCCCACCGCCCGGCAACGCGCCGCCGGTTCCGCCGGGCGCCCCGCCCGACTGGGCTCACCGCTGGGGGCCTCAGCCAGGGGGCTCCGGCGGCCAGGGACCCCGCAGGAGGTCCAGGCCCGCGCAGCCGCTGCGTCCCCCCGAGCCGGCCATGCGCCAGCGTGCCATTGCCGCCCTGATCCTCGGCGTGCTGAGCCTGCTCTCCCTGCTTGGTGTCGGCAGCAACTTCCATCGCGGCATCTATCTGGTGATCTTCGCCTTTGTGGTGGGCATCTCCGCGTGCTGGTTCGGCTTCACCGCTATGCGGAAGGCACGGCTCTCGGTCACCATGCGCCCGCGAGGCGCGGTCGCCGGGATCGTGCTGGGCATCATCGGAGCGCTGCTCAGCGCCGTCCTGCTGATCGCATTCGCGGCCTTCTGGCAGCAGCTGAATTCCTTCTCCCAGTGCCTGAACCAGGCGAACACCCCCAGCGCACAGCAGGCGTGCATCAGTCAGCTGCACCGGTCGGTGGGGGTCAGCAGGCTGTCCGGCTGACGGGCCGCACCGCTACGGCAGCGACGAGGGTCCGCGCGACGCCCTGGCCGGCGAATCGGCGTGGCCCCGGTCCGCTGTCCCCGCCCACGGGTCAAGGTAGATCGTGTGCCCGTCGTCGGCCGCGCCCTGGCCACGGCCGGGCAGTGCCGCGGCTTCGAGCGGCGCAGGCTCGTCCTGCCGGGCCGGGACCGGCCTCGCGGTGGCGCGCAGCCGCCGCCAGTTCACGACGCCCGCGGTCACCGCGGCCGCCACGCCCACCTCGAGCGCCGCCACGACGCCGACCTGCCATCCCGACGGGCCAACAGCCGTGAGGCGACCGTCGCCCAGCGGGCCGCCGGCGACCGCCGCCGCCGCCCCGAGCGCGCATCCCGCCAGAACGCCGCAGGCGAACCCCCACAGCGGCGCGGTCTCCAGCGCGAGCACCGGTGCCGAGCGTGCCATCAGCAGCCCGCCGAAAGCCCCGGCCAGGTACGGAACGACAAGCACGCCAGCCGACAGCAGCGGCGGCACTCCCGAGTGCACCCCGGACGGCAGGGCCGCGAGCATCGGGAATGCCGGAAGCTGCCCGAGTGCGGAGCCCGTGGGCCCGATCACCGTCCCGGTCCCGAACGCGAACCCAGGGCCGAGCGTGAACGAGATGGCCCAGGCGATGGCGTTCGGCACGTAAGCGAGCTGGGCGAGCAGCAGCAGCACGGTTCCCACCGCGCCGGGGGCCAGGGACCCCTCCACGGCCCGGAACTCTTTCAGATGCAGGGCGAGCGAGACACCGGCGAGCAGGGCGCCGACCGCGATGAGGACCGCCAGCGCCCCGGCCGTTCCCACGGTCAGCGCGCGAACCCGGTCGGGGAGCACGCCGACCAGCCGTGACCACGACGTGAGGGCGCGGGCGCCGCCGAGGCCGCCGGCCGTGAGCGCGAGCAGGAACGGGCACACCACCGCCTCGGGGAGCGAGGGCGTGGCCATGGAGGAGCTGCTGGCCAGGGCCAGGGCGGCGGCCACCATCGCGTAGGGAACGGCGAGGGCAAGCGCGGCATAGCCCACGTAGCGGAGCCTGGTGACTCCCCCGGCCCGCACCACCCACCGGCCCGCCCGCCAGAGCAGGGCGCCCGGGAGAAGGACAAGCCCGAGGGGCAGCATGCCGATCCGGCCGGCGCCGGGCAGCGCAAAACCGACGTGGTGACCGATGAGCCAGAGCAGCGCGGCGGTTCGCAGCACGCCGGTCAGGCCGACCCCGGCGTGCGGTGCCGCGATCCAGCCGATGAGCGCGAGCATGGTCAGCACGGCCAGCCCGGTGCCGGCGGCGGCGCATGCCGCGATCGCCCCGGTGATGACCAGGGGGCGGTCGGCACCGGACGGCACGGGGCTGGAGTCGCCACCCGGCTGCCACTTGCCGGCAACGGAACGAGTCAACACAACTGCCAAGCCTGGCAATTGCCGCGCTGCTACTGGCGGAGGCGCGCCGTGGCGGGTTGCTCTCGCCGCAGTCGGCGCCCGCGAAGGCGGGTGCCCTCGGCGCAGTTCGCGCCCGCGAAGGCGCACCGCGGCGGGGTTACCCGGGGCCGTCAGCGAGCCTGCATGACCTCGCGGACCAGCGCGGCGGTCTCGCTCGGGGTCCTGCCGACCCGGACTCCCACCTTCTCCAGGGCCTCTTTCTTTGCCTGAGCGGTGCCCGCTGACCCGGAGATGATCGCACCGGCGTGGCCCATGGTCTTGCCCTCGGGCGCGGTGAAGCCGGCCACGTACGCGACCACCGGCTTGCCGACGTTGCGCTCGATAAACGCGGCCGCGCGCTCCTCGGCGTCGCCGCCGATCTCGCCGATCATCACCATTGCGTCGGTCTCGGGGTCCTCCTCGAACGCCCGCAGGCAGTCGATGTGGGTCGTGCCGATGATCGGGTCGCCGCCGATTCCCACCGCGGTGGAGAAGCCGATGTCGCGGAGTTCGTACATCATCTGGTAGGTCAGCGTGCCCGACTTGGACACCAGGCCGATGCGGCCGTCGGAGGTGATGTCGGCCGGGATGATCCCGGCATTGGACTTGCCCGGCGAGGCGATGCCCGGGCAGTTCGGCCCAACGATGCGGGTCGCAGCGCCCCGCGCGCTCGCGTACGCCCAGAACTCCGCCGTGTCGTGCACCGGAATACCCTCGGTGATGACGATGACCAGGGGGATATTCGCGTCCACCGCCTCGATCACCGCGTCCTTGGTGCCGGCGGGCGGCACGAAGACAACCGAGACGTCCGCGCCGGTGGCGTCCATGGCGTCGGCGACCGTGCCGAACACGGGGACCTCGGTCTCGGCCAGCTCGACGGTCTGGCCTGCCTTGCGCGGGTTGGTGCCGCCCACCACCTGGGTGCCCGCCCTGATCATCCGGGCGCCGTGCCTGCGGCCCTCGGACCCGGTGATGCCCTGCACGATGATCTGGCTCTGGTCAGTCAGGAAGATCGCCATCTCATGCTCCCGTCGCGGCCAGCTCGGCGGCGCGCCGCGCGGCGTCGTCCATGGTCCCGACCTGCTCGACCACTGCGATCTCGGCCTCCTCAAGTATGCGCCGGCCCTCGGCGGCCTTGTTGCCGTCGAGACGGACCACGATCGGGCGGTCCACCTGCTCACCGCCCGCGCTGAGCATCTCGATCGCGGACACGATCCCGTTCGCCACCGCATCGCACGAGGTGATCCCGCCGAAGACGTTGACGAGCACGCTGCGGACCGACGGGTCGGCCAGCACGATCTCCAGGCCGTTCGCCATCACCTCGGCGGAGGCGCCCCCGCCGATGTCGAGGAAGTTCGCCGGGCGGACTCCGCCGAACTCTTCCCCCGCGTAGGCGACGACATCGAGAGTTGACATGACCAGGCCCGCGCCGTTGCCGATGATGCCGACCTGGCCGTCCAGCTTGACGTAGTTGAGGTGCTTCGCCTTGGCCCGCGCCTCCAGCGGGTCCACGTCGCCTGGGTCTGCGAACTGGCCGAAGTCGTGCCGGAACGCCGCGTTGTCGTCCAGGGTGACCTTCGCGTCCAGGGCGATCACCCGCCCGTCGCCGGTCAGCACCAGCGGGTTGACCTCGACCAGCGTGGCGTCCTCGCCGGTGAAGGTGTCCCAGAGCCGTACCGCGAGCTCGGCGGCACCGGCCCGCGCCTCCTCGGGGATCCTGCCCGCGGCGATGATCTCGGCGGCCTTGGCCGCGTCCACGCCCGTCAGCGGGCTGACCGGGATCCTGGCCAGTGCCTCGGGCTTGGTCCTGGCGACTTCCTCGATCTCGACACCGCCCTCGACCGAGCACATCGACAGGAACGTTCGGTCGGCCCGGTCCAGCAGGAAGGACAGGTAGTACTCCTGCGCGATGTCGATGTCCTCGGCCACGAGCACCGAGCGCACGATGTGGCCCTTGATGTCCATGCCGAGGATCCGCTCCGCCTTGGCCTGCGCCTCGTCCGGGTCGCTGGCGAGCTTCACGCCGCCCGCCTTGCCGCGGCCGCCGACCTTGACCTGGGCCTTGATGACCACTCCGGGCTTGCCGGCCGCGATGAGCTCCGCTGCGACGGCGCGGGCCTCCTCCGGTGTGGTGGCCACCTTGCCCTGCTGAATCGGAACGCCATGGTCAGCGAAGAGCTGTTTCCCTTGGTACTCAAACAGGTCCACTCGGGTCCGTCCTTGTGTGCGGCGCTGCCCGCCGATGGCTGCCGGGCCACACTCGCTATGGCCCGTCCCAAGCAGGCAGCCTAGCGATGTTCCCGGGTGATCACCGCTGCGGGTCCGGCTGGCCGAGCGTCGCGCGGACCCAGTCCACGATCTCGGTCGTGGCCGCGCCCGGCGTGAAGATCCGGGCCACGCCCATCCGCCCAAGTTCGGCGATGTCCTCGTCCGGGATGATGCCGCCGCCGAAGACCACAATGTCGGTGGCGTCGCGTTCCTTCAGCAGCTCCAGTACCCGGGAAAACTGGGTCATGTGCGCGCCGGACAGCACCGAGAGCCCGATCGCGTCGGCATCCTCCTGCAGCGCGGCGGACACGATCTGCTCCGGGGTCTGATGCAGCCCGGTGTAGATGACCTCCACCCCGGCATCCCGCAGCGCCCGCGCGACCACCTTCGCCCCACGGTCGTGGCCGTCGAGGCCTGGCTTCGCGATGACCACGCGAATGGTGCTCATGAACGTCCTCCACCGGAACGCGGTCCAGCCTGGCCCGCGAGGTAGTCGCCTACCTCGCAGGGTAGCCGTCCCGGGCCGCGAGCCCGGCGATCGCTCACCGATATCGAGCAGGCCGGCGCCCGTGGGAAAATACCCGGCATGGAACTGGCCATCCCGGTCAGGGGCGGAGAAGTCTGGGCCGAGGACACCGGAGACGGCCGGCCTCTGGTCCCGATGCATCCCGGGTGGGGAGACGCGGCGATCTGGGATCCGATACTCGGCCGTCTGGCTGCTCGCTACCGGGTCATCAGGTACGACGCCCGCGGCTACGGCCGGTCGCCGGCTTCCGCGGTCCCCTATACCCACCTCGCCGACCTGGCCGCGGTTCTCGATCATTTCGGCGTGCCGCATGCGGCGCTGGTGGCCCACAGCGGCGCTGGTGGGCCCGCGGTCGGGCTCGCCCTGGCCCAGCCGGAGTGAGTCAGCGCGCTGGTGCTGGTCGCGCCGGGGGTCCAGGACTACCCGTGGCCGCAGGACGACCCCTACTTCCAGGAGTTCGAGGCGCTGTATGCGGCGGGTGACCGGGACGGCCTGGTGGCGCTCGGGCTGCGTACCTGGGCCGTCGCGGGCGAGGACCCGGCCGCGCAGGCGCAGATCCGCAGCGCGGTCGCCGCCTTCCTGCTGCCTGGTGATCACGAGGGGCCCGAGCCGCCCGCCTATCCGAGGCTCGCCGAGATCAAGGTCCCGTCCGTGGTCGCGATCGGCGATCTCGACTACCCCATGGTGCGCGACTGCGCCGAGCGGATCGCCGGGGCCATCCCCGGCTGCCCCTTGATCGTCGTGCCCGGAGCCGACCACCTGCTCCCGCTGCGGACCCCGGACGCGCTGGCTGACCTCATCGGCGCGCACGTGCCCTAGGCCCGGCCTCCCCGAGCGTTACAGCTTCTCGATGGGGGCGTACCGCAGAACCAGGTGCTTGATCCCGTAGTCGCCTCCGAAATCGATCTTGGCTTCGGGGTCATCGCCGCGGCCCTCGACCGACAGCACCGTGCCGAGCCCGTAGGAATCGTGGTTCACGCGGTCGCCGGGCGACAGCGACGGCACCGCGCGGTTGCCGAGCGCCTGCACCCCGGGCCGCCGGGCCAGCCGCTCTGAGGCCGGCGGCGCGGCAGCTGCCGCGTCCCGGCGCCACTCGATCAGGGCCTCGGGGATCTCGCTGAGAAACCTCGACTGCTTGTGGTAGGCCGGCCGCCCCCACCAGGTCCGCGCCACCGCCCGGGTCAGGTAGAGCCGCTGCTCGGCGCGGGTGATCCCGACATAGGCCAGCCGCCGCTCCTCGGCAAGCTCCCGCTCGTCGCCGCTCGACCGCTCGTGCGGGAACACGTTCTCCTCAAGCCCGGTCAGGAAGACCACCGGGAACTCGAGGCCCTTGGCGGTGTGCAGGGTCATCAGCGTCACCACGCCACCGTGATCCTCGCCGTCCGGGATCTGGTCGGCGTCGGCGACTAGAGCCACCTGCTCGAGGAAATCGGCCAGCGTCCCGTCGGGGTTGCGGCTGTCGTATTCCCGCGCGACCGAGACCAGCTCCCTGAGGTTCTCGATCCGGCTCTCGTCCTGAAGGTCGGTGGAGGCCTGCAGCTCGGCCAGGTACCCAGAGCGATCGAGCACGGCGTCGGCCAGGTCGCCGACCGGGCTGCCGGCCTGAGCGCTCTCCCGCAGTCCGCCGATCAGCTCGTTGAACGCCTCGATCGCCCGGGCCGACCGGGCGGCCAGGTCGGGGATGTCGGCCGGGCGGGCCAGCGCCCGGGCGAAGCTGGTCCGCTGGCGGGTGGCCATCGCCACCACGCACTCCTCGGCACGGTCGCCGATGCCCCGCTTCGGCACGTTCAGCACCCGGCGCAGCGAAACCTCATCGTTGGCGTTGGAGATCAGCCGCAGGTAGGCAAGCAGGTCGCGGACCTCGCGCCGCTCGTAGAACCGGACCCCGCCGACGACCTTGTAGGGCAGGCCGGCCCGGATGAAGACCTCCTCAAACACCCGGGACTGCGCGTTGGTCCGGTAGAAGACGGCCACCTGCCCCGGGTCGGCCAGGCCCTCGTCGGCGAGCCGGTCCACCTCCTCGGCCACGAACGCGGCCTCGTCGTGCTCGCTGTCCGCCACGTAGCCGGTGATCGGCGGCCCGTCGCCCGCCTCGGACCAGAGCCTCTTCGGCACCCGGCCCGGGTTGCGGGAGACGACGGCGTTAGCCGCGGCCAGGATGTTCTGGGTGGAGCGGTAGTTCTGCTCCAGCAAGATCACCTTGGCGCCGGGGAAGTCGCGCTCGAACTCCTCGATGTTCCTGATCGTGGCGCCGCGGAAGGCATAGATCGCCTGGTCGGCGTCGCCCACCACGCAGAGCTCGGCTGGCGGGCTCGACGGGCCGCGCCCGGCCCGGTCGGCGCCGGGCAGCAGCTGCCCAGCGAGCTCCGTGACCAGCACGTACTGTGCATGGTTGGTGTCCTGGTACTCGTCGACGAGCACGTGCCGGAACCTCGCCCGGTACTCGTCGGCGACCTCGGGGAACGCCTGCAGCAGGTTGACGGTCACCATGATCAGATCGTCGAAGTCCATCGCCCCGGCGGCGACCAGCCGGCGCTGGTATTCGGCGTAGGCCTCGGCCAGCGCCTTCTCCCGGTAGCCGGTCGCGCTGGCGGCCGCCGTCTCGTAGTCGATCAGCTCGTTCTTGAGGCTGGAGACCTGGGCGGCCATCGCCCTCGGCGGGTGGTACTTGGTGTCGAGGTCCAGCTCGCGGCAGACCAGGGTCATCAGCCGCTGCGAGTCGGCCTGGTCATAAATGGAGAACGAGGACGGGTAGCCGAACCTGGAGGCTTCCCGGCGCAGGATCCGCACGCACGCCGAGTGGAATGTCAGCAGCCACATGGCACGCGCCCGGGACCCGGTCAGCGCCGCCGCCCGCGCGGCCATCTCGCCGGCCGCCTTGTTGGTGAAGGTGATCGCCAGGATCTCCCACGGCGCCACGCCGCGCTCGGCCAGCAGGTACGCGATCCGGTGCGTCAGCACCCGGGTCTTGCCCGAGCCGGCGCCGGCCACGATCAGCAGCGGGCTGCCCTCGTGCACGACGGCCGCCCGCTGCTGCGGGTTTAGCCCTTCCAGCAAGGAGTCGGCGGCGGTCGCGGTCACCCGCCCAGCGTAGGCGGTGCCGCCGACAGCCGCCGACTACTCGGTCACTCGTCGGGAACCAGGGTGGGCGTCGACCGGGTGAGGGTCTGCCTCTTGAAGAACGGGGGCTGGGTGATCCGCAGGTAGATGAAGAAGAGGAGCCCGATGAGCGCGGAGAGGAACGCGATCACAAAGACGCCGCCGATCTGCCAGTGCAGACCCGGAATCGTGAACGTGGTGAAGCTGTTTTCGGTGGCGACGTCGTAGTCCTGCCAGAGGCTGAAGCCGCCCAGCACCCAGAGGATCAGCCCGCCGAGCAGCGGGATGATGCCCCGTACCCACAGGTGGCGTGCGCTGGTGAACAGCGTCGCGCGGTAGTACCAGACGCAGGCGAGGGCGGTCAGCCCGTAGTAGAACGCGATGTAGACGCCGCATGCGGTCACCGCGTCGTAGATCACGTTGCCGCCGGACAGGAAGTTCATCAGCGCGTACAGCACGATCGAGATGCCGCCCATGACCAGCGTCGACACGGTCGGGGTCAGGTGACGCGGGTGCATCTTCGCGAACGCAGGCGGGAGCGCCTTATAGGTCGCCATCGACAGCGTGGTCCGCGCCGTCGGCAGGATCGTGGTCTGGGTGGACGCGGCCGCCGAGGACAGCACCATGAGAATCAGCAGGTGGCTGAGCACCGAGCCGAATGTGCTGGTGCCGAAGACCGAGGAGCCGAGGATGGAGATCACGTCACCCACGTGGGCCGGGTTGGCCAGGCCGATGCCCTTGGTGCCGATCCCGGCGAACGCCTGCGCGGCGAAGATCACTATCCCGTAGGTGACGAGCAGGATCACCGTGGAGAGCATCGCGGCCCGGCCCGGCGTCTTGGCCGGATCCTTGGTCTCCTCGTTGACCGACAGGGCGGTGTCCCAGCCCCAGTAGATGAACACCATCAGGATCAGCCCGGAGGCGAACGCGCTGAACGGCACGCCGAACGGGTTGAGCCAGGACGCGCTCGGGTGCAGCGAGACGGCCGGGTGGTGTCCGGTGCCGACCCTGACGAGCGCCACCACGGAGAACACCAGCAGCATGCCGACCTCGATCGTCAGCAGCGCCTTCTGGAAGTTGGCCGAGACCTCGATGCCGCGGTAGCAGATGTAGGTCATGGAGACGATCCACAGGACGCCGACCAGCAGCACCCAGCCGCTCGCCGGGTTGTCGCCGATGCCGTTGTCGTTGAAGAGAAGGAAGATGTACTGGCCGGCGACCTGGGCCAGGCTGGCCATGACCAGGACGTCGGCGGCGACGATTGCCCAGCCGCCGGTCCAGCCCCAGCCGGGGCTGAACGCCCTGGTGGCCCACGTGAACGTGGTGCCGCAGTCCGGGTCGGTCTTGTTCAGCTCGTTGTAGCCGATCGAGGCGAACAGCATCGGGATGAACGCCGCGACGGCGATGGCCGGGGACTTGAGCCCGACCGCGACGACGATGAGCCCGAGCGTCGCGGCCAGACTGTAGGCCGGGGCAACCGACGCGGTCGCGATGACGGTGCTGGAGATCAGCCCCAGCGCGCCCGATTTGAGGCCCTTCTCGGCGACCTGCTCCCCAGAATCCCCTGGCGTGGCTTCTTGGATGGTGGCCATGGCTCACCCCTCCTGGCGGCGACCCGGCCTTACCGGGTCTGGCACGCGGGCGGCGGCGTGACCGCCGGACCCAGTGCGATTATCTCGGGCACACGGGCACTGTGCATTCGTACCCCAGTGCGACGGTTCTAGCACGAACTATCCATCACGGCAACGATTTCCGTTGTAACAGCTATGTATCACAACTGGTCCCGTTCATGCCAGGTCAAGCTAGGTCTAGGATCGCAGCTATGCGCATTCTGCTCGTTGGTGCCGGTGGCGTCGGAACGGCATTTGCCCAAATTGCCGCCCGCCGCCGGTTTGCTGACCTCGTCATCGCCGATTACGACCTGAGCCGGGCGCAGCGCGCCGCCGAGGCCGCACCCGGCCGGTTCACCGCGGTGCAGCTGGACGCCCGCGACGAGCAGGCGACGGCGGCCCTGCTGACCGCGCATGGCTGCGACGTGCTCATGAACGCCACCGACCCCCGATTCGTGATGCCGCTCTACCGCGCCGCGCTCCAGGCCGGCATCCATTACCTGGACATGGCCATGTCCCTGTCCCATGCCCACCAGGATGAGCCCTACGCCAAGACCGGCGTCAAGCTTGGTGACGACCAGTTCGCCCTGGCCGCCGAGTGGGAGCAGAGCGGAAAGCTGGCCCTGGTGGGCATCGGGGTTGAGCCGGGACTGTCGGACGTGTTCGCCAGGTACGCGGCTGACACGCTGTTCAGCGAGATCGACGAGATCGGGGTGCGGGACGGCGCGAACCTGGAGGTGGCCGGCTACGACTTCGCGCCCACCTTCTCGATCTGGACCACGATCGAGGAGTGCCTCAACCCGCCGGTGGTCTGGGAGGCGGGCCGGGGCTGGTTCACGACCGCGCCGTTCAGCGAGCCCGAGACCTTCACCTTCCCGGCCGGGATCGGCCCGGTCGAGTGCGTGAACGTGGAGCACGAGGAAGTGCTGCTGATCCCGCGCTGGGTCCAGGCCCGCCGGGTGACGTTCAAGTACGGCCTGGGCAGCGAGTTCATCGGCGTGCTGGAGACCCTGCACAAGCTCGGTCTTGACCGCACCGAGCCGGTGACGGTGGGCGGCGCGGCCGTGTCGCCGCGCGACGTGGTCGCCGCCTGCCTGCCCGACCCGGCCGGGCTGGGCGACAAGATGACGGGCCTGACCTGCGCGGGCACCTGGGTGACCGGCACCGGCACCGACGGCGCACCGCGCGAGGTTTACCTGTACCACGTCGTGGACAACGCGTGGTCCATGGCCGAGTACGGTTCCCAGGCCGTGGTCTGGCAGACCGCCGTCAACCCCGTGGTCGCGCTGGAGCTGATCGACTCCGGCGCCTGGTCGGGCACGGGTGTGCTCGGCCCCGAGGCGCTCCCCCCGCAGCCGTTCCTTGACCTGCTCACCGAGTACGGATCGCCGTGGGCGTTCGAGGAGCGAGCTCCCGCGGGTAGCTAAAACGGCACAGCAAGAACGGAGGCTCGTGGTGGAAGACTTGCGTAACTTCGTCGGCGGCCAGGACACGGACTTCGCCTACGACAAACGCCTCGATGTGATCAACCCGAGTACCGGGGAGGTCTTCACCACCGCCCCCGTCTCCAGCGAGGCCGAGGTCACCGCGGCCTTCGCCGCGGCCGCGGACGCGTTCGAGGGCTGGCGCGACAAGACGCCGTCCGAGCGCAGCCTGGCGCTGCTGCGGATCGCGGACACGCTCGAGGCGCACGCCGAGCAGCTGGTGGAGGCGGAGTGCCTGAACACCGGCAAGCCGATCGCGCTGACCTTGTCCGAGGAAATCCCGCCGATGATCGACCAGATCAGGTTCTTCGCCGGCGCGGCGCGGATGCTGGAAGGCCGCTCCGCGGGCGAGTACATGAGCGGGTTCACCTCGTTCGTCCGGCGCGAGCCGATCGGGGTCTGCGCCGCGGTGACCCCGTGGAACTACCCGATGATGATGGCGGTCTGGAAGTGGGCGCCTGCGCTCGCGGCCGGCAACACGATGGTGCTGAAGCCATCGGACACCACGCCGGTCTCGACGCTGCTCATGGCCCAGCTGATGTCCGAGCACCTGCCGCCCGGCGTGTTCAACGTGGTCTGCGGCGACCGTGACACCGGCCGGCTTCTGGTCTCGCACCCGGTGCCGCAGATGGTGTCGATCACCGGGAGCGTGCGGGCAGGCCGGGAGGTCGCGGCCGCAGCCGGCGAGAAGCTGAAGCGGACGCACCTGGAACTCGGCGGCAAGGCGCCGGTCGTGGTCTTCGACGACGCGGACCCGGCCAAGGCCGCCGAGGCGATCGCGATCGCCGGGTACTTCAACGCCGGCCAGGACTGCACGGCGGCCACCCGGGTCCTGACCGCACCTGGCGTGCACGACGGCTTCGTCGAAGCCCTGGTCGAGCAGGCCCGCGGCCAGACCGTGGGCGGCCCCGACGTCACCGACGCCGACTTCGGCCCGCTGAACAACGCCAACCAGCTCGACCGGGTGTCCGGGTTCATCCAGCGGCTGCCCGACCACGCCCGGCTGCTGACCGGCGGCCACCAGACCGGCGACCGGGGCTACTTCTTCGAGGCCAGCGTCGTCGACGGGCTGCTGCAGGACGACGAGATCATCCAGAACGAGGTGTTCGGCCCGGTGATCACCGTGCAGCGGTTCAGCGACGAGGACGAGGCCGTGCGGTGGGCGAACGGGACCGAGTACGGGCTGGCCTCGTCGGTCTGGACGTCGGATCACGGCCGGGCGATGCGGGTGTCGCGGCGGCTCGACTTCGGCTGCGTCTGGATCAACACCCACATCCCGCTGGTCGCCGAGATGCCACACGGCGGCTTCAAGCAGTCCGGCCACGGCAAGGACCTGTCCATGTACGGGTTCGAGGACTACACCCGGGTCAAGCACGTCATGTCGGCGCTCGACTGAGCATCACGCGGTTGCGAGCAGGGCGGCGGCGTTATCGTGCAGCACCGCCGCCAGTTCGGTGTCGCTGAAGCCGAGGCTCTTGGCGGCCTCGAGGTCCGCGACCGGGTCACCGACGGGGTAGTCGCTCCCGTAGATGACCCGGTCGATGCCGAACTTGCGCAGCACCCAGACGAACTGCTCCGCGAATGGCCCGCCGGCCAGCAGGTTCGCGGTCGCGGAGATGTCCACCCAGACCTGCCGCCGCCACCACGGGTAGGGGGCCAGCAGGTCATAGACGAGCAGCTGCGGGAAGGACGGCCCATGGGCGTGCGCGAGGATCAGCCGGGCCCCCGGCACCGCCTGGACCAGCCGGACGAACTTGCCCGGCTGGTCGGCGTCCCATGGCGCGTACGCGTCGAACAGGACCGGTAACCCGGCCGCGGTCGCACGGCGCACGACCTCGGCCACCGCTGGGTCGGCCACGTCGAAGCGCTGGTTGTTCGGGTGCAGCTTCAGCCACTGGCAGCCCGCCGCGGCGACCCGCTCGATCTCGGCTAACGCCCCGGCGCCGTCGCTGGGATGCACCGAGCACACCGGGAAGAAGAAGCCTTCCGAGTCGCGGGCCAGCCGGAGCGTGGCATCGTTTCGGCTCCGGGTCTGCGCCACATCTCCTCTCGGGGCGATGACCAGCGCCGCGGCCCGGGTAACCGGTGAACCCGCGGCCCGCCGGCGGTAGTCCTCCGGCGGGTGCGGCTCGCCGATCTGCCCCTCCGGATAGAGCAGCGGATGGGTGTGCGCGTCGATCACCGGCCCGTCGTACATCGGACGATCACCGCGCTAGAAGGGGTAAGCCGGCAGGTCGCCGCGGACGGTCACCCACTGCGTCTCGGTGAACGCCTCCAGGTTGGCCCGCGCGCCGCCAAGCCGCCCGCCGTTCCCTGATGCGCCGACGCCGCCGAACGGGATCGTCGCCTCATCGGCGACGGTCTGGTCGTTGATGTGCACCACGCCCGTCGGGATCCGCTCGGCGATCTCGAGGCCCTTGTAAACATCCCTGGTCAGGATGCCGAGCGACAGCCCGTATTCGGTGCCCGCCGCGAGTTCGACTGCCTCGTCGATGGAGTCGAAGCTGACCACGGGCGCTACCGGGCCGAAGATCTCCTCGGCGTACGCGGGAGCCGACGTCGGCACCTCGCCGAGCACGGTCGGCCGGTAGAACAGGCCCTCGTAGGTCCCGCCGGTCAGCAGCGCGGCGCCCGCTTCGACGCTGGCGGTGACGATCCGGTGCACGTTGTCGCGCTGCCGCTCGTCGATCATCGGCCCCAGCGCGACCTGGCCGGCGAACGGGTCGCCGACCGGCAGATGCTCGGCCCTGGCGGCCAGCGCGGACGCGTAATCCTTGGCGATCGAGCTGTGCACCAGATGACGGCTGGTCGACATGCAGATCTGGCCCTGGTGGATGAACGAGCCGAACGCGCCGACCGAGGTGGCCTTGTCCACGTCCACGTCGTCGAGCACGATCAGCGCCGAGTTGCCGCCGAGCTCCAGGTGCACCCGCTTGAGGTGCTCACCGGCCAGCCTGGCGACCGCCCGGCCTGCCTTGGTCGACCCGGTGAACGCGATGATCCGGACGTCGGGGTCGGTGATCAGCGCCTCGCCGGCGTCCACGCCCCCGGGCAGCACGTGCAGCACGCCGTCCGGCAGCCCTGCGGTGGCGAACAGCTCGGCGAGCAGCGCGCCGCCGCTGACCGAGGTACGTGGATCCGGCTTCAGCACCACCGTGTTGCCGAGCGCGAGCGCCGGCGCGACCGAGCGGATGGCCAGGATCGTAGGGACGTTGAACGGCGCGATAACGCCGACCACTCCGGCCGGCACCCGGCGGGCGAAGCTGAGCTGCGGCTGCGAGGTACGCAGCAGCTCGCCGTAGGGCTGTGAAGCCAGCGCCGCAGCCTCATAGCACTCGTCGGAGGATACGTGTACCTGCAGGTCACCAAGGGCCGGGATCGCGCCGGTCTCCCGCGACAGCCAGGACTTGATCTCGTCGGCGTGGGCGAGCCAGAGGTCGCCGGCGCGGCGCAGCACCGCGGCCCGCTCGCCGTAGGGGGCCGCCGCCCAGGAGGGCTGTGCCGCCTTGGCCGCGCGGGCCGCGGTGCGCACGTCGGCCGGCGTGGCGTGGCCGATCCGGCCCAGTTCCGCCCCGGTGGCGGGCTCGGTCACCGGGTAGTCACCGCCCGAGCCGTCCACCCAGCCGTTCGAGTAGATCTTGCCGTGCCAGGACCCGGAATCCAGCAGTCCCATGTAACCCCTCCATTCACCGCAGGTACGCGATGCGACCACATGTCCGCTCTACGATCGCTATCTGTCTGATCATCCCCGCTCGCGTCGCCGGTCTGTCAACCGATTCACCCGATATCCGCCCTCGCAAGATGCCCGCGGGTAGGGTGCGGTGCCGGGAAGCGGAAGCTCTAAGATCATGGTCGTGCTTGACGACGCTGAGGTCAGCCGGATACTGGTCATCGTCGCGCATCCGGACGACGTGGATTTCGGCGCCGCCGGAACGGTGGCGCGCTGGACCGACGCCGGGATCGACGTCATCTACTGCCTGGTGACCGACGGCGAGGCGGGGGGCAGCGACCCCAGCATCTCCCGCAGCGACATGGCGACGCTGCGCCGCCACGAGCAGACCGAGGCCGCAGACCGGGTCGGCGTGCACGACCTGCGGTTCCTCGGCTACCCGGACGGGCGGGTCGAGCCCACGCTCGGGCTGCGCAAGGACCTGGCCCGGGTGATCAGGCAGGTCCGGCCGGACCGGGTGGTCTGCCCGTCCCCCGAGCGCGACTATGTCCGGCCCGGCATCAGCCATCCCGATCACCGCGCCGTGGGCTCGGCCGCGCTGGACGCCGTCTACCCAGACGCGCGCAACCCGTTCGCGTTCCCCGAGCTGCTCGCCGACGAGGGCCTGGCGGAATGGACCGTGCGCGAGGTCTGGATCAACGGCCCCGGCATGGCCACGCACTACGTGGACGTGACCGAGACGTTCCCGCGGAAGGTCGCCGCGCTGCGCGCGCACGTGAGCCAGACCGGCCACCGTGATGACCTCGAGGAGCTGCTGCGACGGCGCCTGGCCGCCGCCGGAGCGCAGGCCGGGCTGCCGGACGGCCACCTGGCCGAGGCGTTCCGCGTCGTGGACACCGGCTGACCTGCCCGATCGCGCCGGGTTAGCCCCGGTTTGCCCGCGAAACTGGCTGGTGACGCCACCGGACCGCGCGGGCCTGGGCGATCGCGGGAGTCGCGGCGCTGGTGCAGCGCTCTAACGGCCAGGTGGCAAACGCCAGGATCGGCCTGGCTAACATGGGGCCTGTGCCCGTGCGGGCCACGGTGGCGGAGGCGGCCGCGGCGGGAGCGCAAGCCAGCAGGGATGCCGGCGGCGGCCTCTCGCGCAGACGAAGGCACCGAGCCGCCCGGCGACCTGCACGGCGCTCCCGACTACCGGCGTCACCTGGCGCGGGTGCTGACCGGTCGGGCACTGGCAGCGGCGGCAGGAGTCTGAAAGATGGAGCTAGAGCACTCGTTCACCGTCCCGGTCTCCGAGCAGCGGGCGTGGGATGTGCTGATGGATGTGCAGCGGGTGGCGCCCTGCATGCCGGGCACCACCCTGGATTCGGTCGATGGCGACGACATCAAGGGCCGGATCAAGGTCAAGGTCGGCCCGATCGCGATGACCTACGCCGGCACGGCCCACATCACCGAGCGGGACGCGCAGGCCCACGTCATCACGATGGAGGCGTCCGGCAAGGAGACCAGGGGCGCGGGCACCGCGTCGGCCACCGTGCGCTCGACCCTGCAGGAGCAGGGCGACCAGACCCACGTGGTCGTGCATACGACGCTGAACGTGACCGGGCGGCCCGCGCAGTTCGGCCGCGGCGTGATGGCCGAGGTCGGCGGCAAGCTGATCGGGATCTTCGCGGCCAACCTCGCGGACATGCTCGCCGCCGAGCCCGCAGCTGAGCCCGCTGAGTCCTCCGGCGAGGGCCCCGCGGGCGAACAGGAGGGCGATCTAAGCCAGTCCCTGGAGAGCCTGAACCTTCCCGTCCGCACCTACAACGGGCTGCGCCGCACGGGCATCCACACGGTCGACGACCTGGCGTCGCAGACCAGGGAGCAGTTGCTGGGCATCGAGGGGATCGGCCCGGCCTCGGTGGAGGAGATCCGGCAGAAGCTCGCGGACCGCGGGCTGACGCTCAAGGACTCCCCGGTCAGCGGCAACGGCATCGCCGGGTCGGCGGCGGTCAAGCACCCGCCGACCGTCCCGTCCGCCGTGGCCTCCCAGCCGGCGGCCGAGGCTCCCCGCCCCATGGCCGCCACGGCGGGCAACGTCGGAGGGGCGTCGGATGACGACGCGATCGACCTGCTCAGCGTCGCCGGCGCGCCGATGCTCAAGCGCGCGATCCCCGTCGCTGCCGCCATCGCCGCCGCGACCGTGATCGTGCTGCGGATCCGGATCAAGCGCAGGAAGGCCCGCGGCTAGCCCGGCGCTGCCGTGACGACCTTTTCCGCCGACCGGTCCCATGCCGAGGGCCTGGACGCCGCCGACCCGCTGGCCGGTTTCAGGGACCGCCTGGTACGCGACGACCCGGAGCTGATCTACCTGGACGGGAACTCGCTCGGGCCGCTGCCGCGCGCCACCCAGGCGCGCATCGCCGAGGTGGTCGGCCAGGAATGGGGGGCCGGCCTGGTCCGATCCTGGAACCGCTGGATCGGGCTGCCGCTCGAGGCCGGCGACCTGCTCGGCGCGCACCTGATCGGTGCCGGCCCGGGCCAGGTCGCGGTGTGCGATTCGACCACAGTCAACCTGTACAAGCTCGCCTGGGCCGCGCTGGACGCCCGGCCAGGCCGCAGCGTGATTGTCACCGACGACGACAACTTTCCCACCGACCGGTACGTCCTGGAGGGGATCGCCGCGCAGCGTGGCTGCGAGCTCCGGATGATCCACACCGATCTGGACCAGGGCATCGCCGCGGACACGGTGCGCGCGGCCGTCGACGAGCGGACCGCACTCGTCAGCCTCTCGCATGTGGCCTACCGCAGCGGCGCCCTCGCCGACATGGCGACGATCACCGGCATCGTGCACGAGGCCGGCGCTCTCGCGCTGTGGGACCTGTGCCACTCGGCCGGCGCCGTCCCGGTGCAGCTCGACGCCTGCGGGGCCGACCTGGCCATCGGCTGCACGTACAAGTACCTGAACGCCGGGCCCGGCGCGCCCGCGTTCCTTTACGTGCGCCGCGACCTGCAGCCGGGGCTGCAACAGCCGGTCTGGGGCTGGTTCGGGCAGCAGGACCAGTTCGACATGGGCCAGGGTTACCATCCGGTCCCCGGCATCGGCCAGTACCTGACCGGGTCGCCGCAGATCATCGGCATCGTCGCGGTGCAGGAGGGCGTCCGGCTGCTCGCCGAGGCCGGCATCGACCGGCTGCGCGACAAGGGGGCGGCACTGACCGGCTACCTGATCGGCCTGGCCGACGAGTGGCTGGCCGGATACGGCGTCACGGTCGCTTCGCCGCGGCAGGACGACCGGCGCGGCGCGCACGTCACCCTGGCGCACCCGGAGGCCTGGCGGATCAGCCAGGCGCTGATCCGCCAGGGAGTGATCGGCGACTACCGGACGCCGGACCGGCTCCGGCTCGGCCCGGTCCCCGCCTTCACCCGGTTCACCGACGTCTGGGATGCGCTGCACACCATGCGGCAGATCATGGCGGACCAGGCCTACCTGGACGTGCCGCTAACCCGCTCCGCAGTCACCTGACGTCGGCCTGCCTTCGCCACCGCTCAGCCGGGCAGCAGCCCGGCCACCAGTTGAGCGGGCACGACCTCGACGTCAAACGGCCGCGTGGCGCGGAACGGCTTGCCACCGGTGACGTGCGCCACCTGCTCATAACGGCCTTCGCGCAGCTCGAACGCGATCAACTCGGGCCGGTCGACGTTGAGAACCACGACCCAGTAGGACTCGATGCTGAATCGTTCGTACACGGCCTTCTTGGTATTCAGGTCAAACAGCGCCGTACTCGGTGACTGGATCTCCACCGCTAGCAGCGGCGGCCTGGTGACCCGCGTCGCGGCGAGCTGGTCTTGCCGGATCACCACTAGGTCCGGGATCAGCTCGGTATCGACTGACATCCGGACGCCCGGGCCCGGCACGGCAGCCAGGCCACGCGGGCAGGCCTGGCGCAGCTGGACAAGCAACTCGCCAAGCACCTCCTGATGCGGGATGCCCGGGGCGGGGCTCACCAGCAGAACCCCGTCCACGAGCTCGTACCGGCGGCCGTCATCCGGCATTCGGTCCAGGTCGTCGACGGTGAACAGCCGACCAGCGGCCGGCCAGGGCTCCGTCGTCGTCATAGCAACCATGGTGCCCCCTGCCTAACATGACTGCCACCGTGGCATGGGGCACCGACACTTTCGGGTGCGGATGTCGGCTTGACCGGAGGGCGGCGTCGCGTAACGGGCACTACTCCCACTCGATCGTGGCCGGCGGCTTGCTGGTCACGTCGAGAACAACCCGGTTAATCTCCGGCACCTCGTTGGTGATCCGGGTAGAGATCCTCGCGAGCACCGGGTCCGGGAGCCGGGCCCAGTCGGCGGTCATCGCGTCCTCGCTGGTCACCGGGCGGAGCACGACCGGATAGCCGTAGCTGCGCCCGTCCCCCTGCACGCCGACAGAGCGGACGTCGGCGAGCAGCACCACCGGGCACTGCCAGATCTCGCGGTCCAGGCCGGCCGCGGAAAGCTCGGCGCGGGCGATCGCGTCGGCGGCCCGGACGATCGCCAGCCGCTCCGCGGTCACCTCGCCGACGATCCTGATCGCCAGGCCGGGCCCGGGGAAGGGCTGCCGCCACACGATCTGCGGGGGCAGCCCGAGCTCGCGGCCGACCTCGCGCACCTCGTCCTTGAACAGCGTGCGCAGCGGCTCGACCAGCTCAAACGCGAGGTCGTCGGGGAGCCCGCCGACGTTGTGGTGGGACTTGATGTTGGCCGTCGAGGCGCCGCCGCCCGACTCGACCACGTCCGGGTACAGCGTCCCCTGGACCAGGAACGCGTGCTCGCCGCCCTGCCCGACCTGACCATCGAGGTTCCCGCGCCCGCCCGCGGTGATCTCGCGGGCGGCCTGCTCGAACGCGCGGATGAACTCCCGTCCGATGATCTTGCGCTTCACCTCGGGATCGGTGACCCCGGACAGCGCGGCCAGGAATTCGGCGGTGGCGTCCACCACCGTCAGGTCCACCCCGGTCGCGGCGACGAAGTCCTGCTCCACCTGCTCGGCCTCGCCGGTGCGCAGCAGCCCGTGATCGACGAACACGCAGCTCAGCCGGTCTCCGATGGCCCGCTGGACCAGGGCGGCGGCGACCGCGGAGTCCACGCCGCCCGATAGCCCGCAGATCGCGTAGCCGTCGCCGACCTGCGCGGCGATCCGCTCGGTCTGCTCCTCGATCACGCCGCGCGTGGTCCAGGTAGGCCGGCATCCCGCCGCCGCGAGGAAGTGCCGCAGCATCTCCATGCCGTGCGCGGAGTGCAGCACCTCCGGGTGGAACTGCATCCCGTAGAGTGCCCTGGCTGGGTCCTCGGCGGCGGCGACCGGCGTTCCGGCCGTCCGCGCGGTGACCGTGAACCCGGCCGGCGGGGCGGCGCACGTGTCGCCGTGCGACATCCACACCTGCTGACGGGCGGGCAGGCCACCCAGCAGGACGCCGCCGCCGTCACCGGTGGCGCCGGGCAGGATCTCGAGCGCTGTCGCGCCGTACTCGCCGCCGCTGGTGCGCTGCACTGTGCCGCCGAGCCCGGACACCATCAGCTGGAATCCGTAGCAGATCCCGAGAATGGGGACGCCCGCCTGGAACATCCCATCCGGGGCGGACGGGGCTCCCGGCGCGTAGACCGAAGCGGGCCCGCCAGACAGGATGATGGCCTTGGGCCGCCGTGCCAGCATCTGCGCGACCGGCATCGAGGCGGGCACGATCTCCGAGTACACCTGGCACTCGCGCACCCGGCGGGCGATCAGCTGCGCATACTGCGCCCCGAAGTCGACCACGAGAACGGTGTCAGGCCCGTCCCCCTCAGGCGCATGCACGGCGGACAGTCTAGTCGGCCTGCGGGGTGGGCTGCTCGGTTCGCGCGTCCCGCTCGTTTGTGCCGACCCCGGCCGCCTGGCCCACCCGGACCCGGGCGATGCGTCGCCCGTCCAGCTGGGTCACGGCCAGCTTCCGGCCGGAGACCTCCACGGACTCGCCCTCGCCGGGGAGGTGGCCGAGAGCGGCGAGCAGGTAGCCCGCGACGGTCTCGTACGGTCCCTCGGGCAGCTCAACACCGGTCTGCTCGGCGAAGTCGTCCAGGTTCAGCAGGCCGTCGACCTCGAGTTCCCCGCCACGCAGCTGCCTTGGCTGGCCATCATCGGTGTCGTACTCGTCCTGAATCTCGCCGATCAGCTCCTCGACCAGGTCCTCGAGCGTCACGATGCCCGCGGTGCCGCCGTACTCGTCAAGCACGATGGCCAGGTGCGCGTTCTCCCGCCGCATCTCCGACAGAGCGGACAGCACGGTCTTGCTCGTCGGCAGGAACTTCACCGGCCTGCAGACCTCGCCGACCCGCAGCGCGCCGTTGCCGGCGTCCGGGCCCAGCAAGTCCCTGGCGTGCACGAAGCCGATCACGTCGTCGTAGGACTCCTGGTACACCGGGAACCGGGTGTGCGGCGCGGCCGAGACCGTGGTCGCGGCCTCCGCGATCGGCATCGTTGCGGGCAGGAATTCCACCTCGGTCCGTGGCACGAGCACCTCGCGGATCTGGCGCCTCCCCGCGTCGAATACCTCGCCGACGATGCGCCGCTGGTCGGCACTGAGCGCCTGGTACCCGGTCACCACGTCGCGGAGCTCCTGCTCGGTCATGACGCCGCGGCCGACGTTGGGGTCGCCGCCGAGGATCGTGACCACGAGGTTGACGCACTTGGACAGCAGCCACACCAGCGGCGTGGCGATCGTCGCGAGGCGGTCCAGGATCGGCGCGGCGAACAGCGAGACCCGCTCGTTGCGCTGCAGCGCGATCCGCTTGGGCGCGAGCTCGCCGAAGATCAGGGTGGCGAATGAGATCGCGAGCGTGACCACGGCGATCGCGATCGTGGAGGCCAGGCCGTCCGACACGTGGTTGTGGACCAGCCAGGACTTCAGGTCGCTGGCCAGGGTCGCCGCGCCGAACGCGCCGGACAGCAAGGTCGCCAGCGTGACGCCGATCTGGACGGCGGAGAGGAACCTGTTGGGGTCCGTGGCGAGCCTGGCCGCCCGCTGGCCGCGCTTGCCGCGCCGGGCCAGCGTCCGTACCTGGCCGTCCCGCAGTGACACCAGGGCCATCTCCGCGGCGGCGAAGAACCCGCCGATGAGAACGATGACCAGGACGATGAGGATGTCCCAGCCGACGGCGTTCACCTATGGATCCCCGACCTCGGCAGCTGGCCCGGATTTGGCCCGGCGGCACCGCGCGGCGCGGTGTCCGGCCAGTCTAAGCGAGCGCCCTGCGGAACGTGGCTGCAGACCTTGCCGTCATTCCATGGGTTTCCCGCGAAACCGGGCGCAAAGCGGCGATCACGGCCGGCCCGCCGGCCGGGTGCCGCCAGGCTCATGGGACGCTGGACCGGCGTGGCGCAGCGCGGCGCCGCGGCCGAGGAGGTAACGGTCATGGGTGAGGTAAGGGACGATGCGGCCCAGATCTCCGGCGAGCTGGTCGAGCTGAGCCGGGCAATCCACGCCGAGCCCGAGATCGGGCTCGATCTGCCCAGGACCCAGCAGAAGGTGCTGGCCGCGCTGGACGGGCTGCCGCTCGAGGTCGCCACGGGACGGGCGCTCAGCTCCGTCACCGCGGTGCTGCGCGGGGCCAGGCCCGGCGGGACCGTGCTGCTGCGCGGCGACATGGACGCGCTCCCGGTGACCGAGGCCACCGGCCTGCCGTACGCCTCCCGGAACGACGGAGCCATGCACGCCTGCGGCCACGACTTGCACACCGCGATGCTGGCCGGTGCGGCCCGGCTGCTGGCAGCGCGGCAAGACGAGCTCGCCGGGAACGTGATCTTCATGTTCCAGCCCGGCGAGGAGTCTTACGGCGGGGCCGAGCGGATGATCTCCGAGGGCGTTCTCGATGCGGCCGGGCCCCGTCCGGTCGCCGCGTTCGCCTTGCACGTCGCGTCCAGCCTGCTGCCGCTCGGGATATTCACCAGCCGGGAGGGCACGATGATGGCCTCGGCCGACACGATGGAGGTGACGGTCCACGGCCACGGCGGCCACGGGTCACAGCCGCACCGGGCCGCCGACCCCATCCCCGCGGCCTGCGAGATCGTCACCGCGCTGCAGACCCTGGTCACCCGGCGGTTCGACGTGTTCGACCCGGTCGTGATCACGGTGGGCAGCTTCCACGCGGGCACCGCAAGCAACGTGATCCCGGACCGGGCCCAGTTCTCCGCGACCATGCGGTCGTTCTCGGCCGGGACCCGGACCGCGATGCAGGAGGCCGCATACCGGCTGGTGCACGACATCGCCTCGGCGCACGGGCTCTCGGCTACCGTCAACTTCGTCGACAGCTACCCGGTGACGGTCAACGACGGCGCCGAGGTGGCCTTTGCCGAGCGCACGGTTGCCGAGCTGTTCGGCGGCGGGCGTTTTTTGCGCACGCCGTTCCCGGTCGCCGGGTCCGAGGACTTCTCCTACGTGCTCAACGATGTGCCGGGCGCCTTCATCATGCTCGGTGCCTGCCCGCCGGACGCCGATCCGGCCACGGCGCCGTTCAACCACTCGGCCGAGGCCGTCTTCGACGACGCAGTGCTGGCCGACGGCGCGACGCTGCTTGCTGAGCTGGCGCTGCGCAGGCTGGCGGGCTGAACCCGGTCCAGCCCGCAGCCACCCGGCCCGCTACAGGCTCGCGACGTCGGCCTGCTTGGCCCGGACCGCCTCGGCGGCTTCCCGCAGCGAGGCCAGCTCAGACTCGGTCAGGTCCCGCTCCACGATCCGGCGCACCCCGGTACGGCCGATCTCGGCCTCGACGCCCAGGTACACGCCGGAGATGCCGTACTGGCCGTCCACCCAGGCGCAGACCGGCAGCACCGCACCGGAGTCCTCGGCCACAGCCCGCGCCATCCTGGCCGCGGCGGCCGACGGCGCGTAATAGGCCGACCCGGTCTTCAGCAGGGCGATGACCTCGGCGCCTCCGTTGCGGGTGCGCTGCTCCAGAGCCTCGATCTCGTCTGCCGCCATGACATTGGCCAGCGGCTTGCCGTCCACGGTGCATGCGGACGGGACCGGCACCATCGTGTCCCCGTGCGAGCCGAGGGTGAGTGTGCGCACCGAACCGACGGGCACGCCGAGCCGCTCCGCCACGAAGTAACTGAACCGGGCGGTGTCCAGCATGCCCGCCTGGCCCATCACCCGGTGGTGCGGGAACCCGGAGACCTTCGCGGCGAGCGCGGTCATCTCGTCCAGCGGGTTCGACACCACGATCAGCACGGCCTCCGGAGCGTGCTTGACGATCTGCTCGGCAACGTTCCGGACGATCTTCGCGTTGACCTCGATCAGGTCCATCCGGCTCATGCCCGGCTTGCGCGGCAGGCCGGCGGTGATCACCACGATGTCCGAGCCCGAGATCGCCTCGTAGCCCTCGCCCGCCGGGCCGGTGGTCTGCCCGGTGACCTTCGTCTCGAAACCCTCGACCGGGCGCGACTGGTTCATGTCCAGTGCCAGCCCCTCGGGCTTGCCTTCCACGATGTCGGTCAGCACGACCTCATCGAAGATGTCGTACTCGGCGAGCCGCTGCGCGGTGGTCGAGCCGTAGAACCCGGCCCCGACAACGGTCACTTTGCCTGTGCGGGTCATCTCTCCTGCTCTCCTCATTGCCTTCCGCGACTAACCCATCGCCTTGCGCAGGTTATCGTCCAGCGCCGCGAGGAATTCCTCGGTGGTCAGGAATGGCGTCCCCGGGCCCACGAGCAGCGCCAGGTCCTTCGTCATCTGCCCGGCCTCCACGGTCTCGATGCACACCCGCTCCAGCGTCTCGGCGAACGCGGTGACCTCGGGCGTGCCGTCAAGCTCGCCGCGGTGGGCGAGCCCCCTGGTCCACGCGAAGATCGAGGCGATCGGGTTCGTCGACGTGGGCTTGCCCTGCTGGTGCTGCCGGTAGTGCCTGGTCACAGTGCCGTGCGCGGCCTCGGCCTCCACCGTCCTGCCGTCCGGCGTCATCAGCACGCTGCTCATCAGCCCGAGCGAGCCGAATCCCTGGGCCACGATGTCGGACTCCACGTCGCCGTCGTAGTTCTTGCACGCCCAGACGATGCCGCCGTCGCCTTTGATGACCTGGGCGACCATGTCGTCGATCAGCCGGTGGTCGTAGCTGATCCCGGCCACCTCGAACTCGGACTTGAACTCGGATTCGAAGATCTCGGCGAAGATGTCCTTGAACCGGCCGTCATAGGCCTTCAGGATCGTGTTCTTCGTGGACAGGTACAGCGGGTAGCCACGACCCAGCGCGTAGCGCATGGTAGCGCGGGCGAAGTCGCGGATCGAGTCGTCGAAGTTGTACATGCCCATCGCGATGCCGCCGCCGGTGAAGCGGGCTACCTCGAACTCGGTCCGCTCGGCGGCCGCATCGTCGGGCACGTAGGAGATGTTCACCGTGCCGGGCCCGGGGACGACGAAGTCCGTGGCCCGGTACTGGTCGCCGTGCGCGTGACGGCCGATGATGATCGGCTTGGTCCAGCCGGGCACGAACCGCGGGATGCTGGCCACGACGATGGGCTCGCGGAAGACCACCCCGCCGAGGATGTTGCGGATCGTGCCGTTCGGCGAGCGCCACATGCGCTTCAGGCCGAACTCGGTGACCCTGGCCTCGTCCGGGGTGATCGTGGCGCATTTCACGCCCACCCCGTGCCGCTTGATGGCGTTCGCCGCGTCGATGGTCACCTGGTCGTCGGTGGCGTCGCGGTTCTGGATGGACAGGTCGTAGTAATCGAGCTGGATATCCAGGTAAGGCAGGATCAGCTGGTCCTTGATGAAGTGCCAGATGATCCTGGTCATCTCGTCGCCGTCTATCTCGACAACGGGATTCGCTACCTTGATCTTGGACATGCCACTACTTCCCTTCATCGTCCGAGCGCCGTCGCTCGCGGGGATCAGGGCTGCGCGGGCAGCAGCAGCCCCGCGACGAGCAGGCCGGTGCCGAGTGCCGCCAGGACCGCCACGTCGGTCAGCCGGCGTCTCGACGCGAGCATGCCCACCCGGCGCTCAGGCAGCGCCAGCCTGGTGAGAGCGGCTGCGAACAGGACTCCGGCCACCGCCAACGTACCCCCTCTGACATTGTGTCCGTTCTGCCGCATCCAGACCAGCGCCACGGCAACGCACACGATCGCGATCCCGTAGGGAAGCTGCTGCCACCGCTGGCGCCCGGCCGCGGCCACCCGGCGCGGGCCGGCCCGGGCCGCTCCGCGCCCGGCGGCCTGCTCGGGCGGGTCGGGCGGTCGCGCCGCCGCGCGCCGCTGCCTGCGCAAACGGGACGCCGACGGCGCGGAGTGCCTCATCGCGCCGGTCCCACGGGCAGCCTGGCGGGCATGTGTCTTCCTCTCAGACGGCTAGCTCGGCAGTGTACTTGCGGGCGCTGTGCCCAGCCTCCATGGCTGATAAAGCCGGCTCCATCGGCATCGTCGGCCAATCCGTTGCGCCGGACGCGGTACAACAACCGCCAGGGAGGGTAGCTGGGAAGTGAGATCTCAGTAGCTGCTCCGACAGGCAGGAGGACGCTCCATGGATGGCCCCTACATCCGGGTCGAGGACAGCGGGCTGACGATGCCGCTCCGGGAGGATGTGACCACCATTGGGCGCGGCAGGTCCGTCGACGTCCACCTGCCCGATCCGAGCGTGTCCAGACTGCACGCCGAGATCGTCTGCCGCGGGCCCTACGCCTACGTGACCGACCTGGGATTATCCCGGAACGGGACCCGGGTGAACGGCCGCCTGGTGGCGCGCCGGGTCCTCGAGGAAGGCGACGTGCTGAGCTTCGGGTCTGCCCGCTGCCGGGTGTTCGGGTTGGTGCCGGAGGAGTTCGCCGCCGAGGTGGAACTGCGGCGGCCCGCGGCGCCCGAGCTGACCCGCCGCGAGCTTGACGTGGTGACCTCGCTGTGCCGGCCGGCCCTGTCCGACGAGGCGTTCGTCGCGCCGGCGACGGCCCGCGAGATCGCATCCGACCTGGTCGTGACCGAGGCGGCGGTCAAGCAGCATCTGCTCCGCCTGTACCAGAAGTTCCGGATCCCCGAGGGGGCGAACCGGCGGGTCCGGCTGGCTAATGAGGTGGTAGCGCTCGGCCTGGTCCGGCCACTGCCTCCGGCAGAAAGGGCGCAGCCTCCGGCAGAAAGGGCGCAGCCTCCGGCAGAAAGGGCGCAGGCTCCGGCGGAGAAGACGCAGCCAGCGGCAGAGAAGACCCAGCCGGTGCCGGACAAGGCGCCACCGCTGCCAGAGAAGGCACCGGCAACCGTCGCGCCGTCGCAGCCGCCGCCGATCCCGGCGCAGGCCGTGCCGTCGGCGGCGGCGCTGCAGAGCCGTCACCGGGCCGGAGCGCTGCGCGCCGCTAGCCGCAGCTGAAAGACGGCGCGGACAGGTCAGGACCTGCCGAACAACCTGAGCACCTTAGCCCTGGTCTCGTGCAGCACGGTGTGCACGATGTTGAAATGCCCCAGCCATGTGGTCAGGTTGCCGAACGGCCAGAAGAACGGCGGATGCGCGGCCACCACCACGACCGCGGCGGCGAAGACGCCGGCGACCGCGATGAACGCTGCTGTCGCGCGTAGCGGGGTGTCGGCGACGCTGTCGAAGAAGCTCCTGATCGGCCTGCGTGCGCTGCCGGAACCCGGGCCGAGGCCGTAGAACAGCACCAGCATGCCGGCCGCGTACGCGCACGCCACCGGGATCGCGTGATGCGGCACGGCGACGATGGCGACGACCGCCGCAATCCCGGCGGCCACCAGTGCCAGCGGCAGGAGCAGCGCCGAGCGGATCACCGACCAGGCGAGGGCCGGCGGGAACATGGCCGCGGCCAGCAGCGGGTCGCTGGCCCGCGAGCCGCGGCGGGCCCGCCGGCGCGACATGCCGCCCGCGGCCCGGTCCCCGGCCCGCAGTGCCATCAGCGCGACGATCGCGGCCACCGTGCCGGCGACCGGGAAGACAAGGCTGATGGCGACCGCCGCGGCTATCGAGGCGCCGACGAGCAGCGGTCCAGCCGGCGACCGGCTGGCCGGAGTCGCCGGAGCCCCCGGGGCCGCAGGACCGGGCCAGGCCGGCGGCCCCGACGGCTGGCCGGGCGAACCGTACCGCACCGGGGGAAGCACGTCGCCGTAGGTGTTGGGGACCCGCGCGGCAGCGCCGGCGCCGGCGATCCCGCCTGCGGCGGCGTACGGCCACGGGCGGGTGCCCGGCGGCCAGGCGGCCGGTGGCGCGGAGGCAGTGCCGGCGCCGTCGGCCAGGGCGGTCGGCGTCAGTGCCGACCGGTCAGCCACGGTTCCCGGTGTGACGAACGGCACGGCGCCTGCCGCGGCCGCCGCGGCGGGTACCAGAGAGGACGGGTCGAGCGCGGCAGTCCTCCGGCAGAGCTCAGCCGTGTCCGGCCGACGGGCCGGGTCACGCGACAGCGCCTGACCCACGAGCGCCAGCAGTGGCGCGGGAAAGCCGTTCAGGTCGGGCTGCCCGTTGATGATCCGGTAGAAGATCGTCTCGAAGGCCCCGGTGCCGAACGGCGGGCGGCTTGTGGCAGCGAACGCCACCGTGGCTCCCCATGAGTGCACGTCCGAGGCGGGCCCGCTCGGCTTGCCTTCGATCACCTCGGGCGCGAGGTAGCCGGGCGTGCCCATGAACATGCCGGTCTGGGTGAGCCTGGTGGAGTCGGGGACCTGGGCTATCCCGAAGTCGATCACGACCGGCTCGCCATTGGCGATCATGACGTTGCCCGGCTTGAGATCGCGGTGCACCACGCC
>Ga0208725_1000021_pt1 | contig 31908 bp, 28 predicted proteins | sample MicForSoSWNH13_O_FD_188004 | JGI IMG/M metagenome (GOLD analysis project Ga0208725, IMG submission 188004) | Forest soil microbial communities from Harvard Forest Long Term Ecological Research site in Petersham, Massachusetts, USA - MetaG HF011... | ecosystem: Environmental > Terrestrial > Soil... | reverse complement strand
CCAAGCAGGAGGTCGCCAAGTGCGCCACCGCCTGCCGCTACTTTGCCGAGCACGCCGCGGAGTTCCTAGCCGACGAGCCGGCCGACTCCGGCGCCGTCGGGGCGCAGGACGCGTACGTGAGTTACCAGCCGCTCGGCCCGGTGCTGGCGATCATGCCGTGGAACTTCCCGCTGTGGCAGGCCATGCGCTTCGCCGCGCCGGGCCTGATGGCCGGCAACGTCGGGCTGCTCAAGCACGCGTCGAACGTGCCGCAGACCGCGCTGTTCATGCAGGACTTGTTCGCCAGGGCCGGCTTTCCGCACGGGACGTTCCAGACCTTGCTCGTCGGCTCGGCGCGGGTGGAGGCGATCCTCCGCGACAAGCGGGTGATGGCGGCCACGCTCACCGGGTCGGGGCCGGCCGGGCAGTCGGTGGCGGCGATCGCCGGCAGTGAGATCAAGAAGGTCGTGCTGGAACTGGGCGGCAGCGACCCGTTCATCGTGATGCCCTCGGCCGCCCTGCAGGCGGCGGCCGAGGTCGCCGCGTTCGCGCGACTCCTTAACAACGGCCAGTCCTGCATCGCGGCCAAGCGCTTCATCGTCCACGATGCGGTCTATGACGAGTTCGAGCGCCTGTTCGTCAACCGGATGTCGGCCAGGGTGGTTGGGGATCCGATGGCCGACGGCACCGACGTCGGCCCGCTCGCCTCTGAGCAGCAGCTCGACGACATCGAGAAGCTGGTCGCCGATGCGGTGGCCAAGGGCGCAAAGGCGCTGTGCGGTGGCGCCGCGCCGGATGGCCCGGGCTTCTACTACCCGCCGACCGTCCTGGCCGGCATTACCCCGGAGATGCGCGTGTACGCCGAGGAGGTGTTCGGCCCAGTGGCCACCCTGTACCGGGTGCCGGACATTGACGCCGCGATCGAACTGGCAAACGGCACCGAGTTCGGCCTCGGCGCGAACGCGTGGACCAACGACGAGGCGGAACGGGCCAGGTTCACCAGGGACCTCGCCGCCGGGATGGTGTTCATCAACGGCAACGTGACCTCCTACCCGCAGCTTCCTTTCGGCGGCGTCAAGACGTCCGGTTTCGGCCGGGAGCTGTTCCGCCACGGCATCCGCGAGTTCTGCAACATCAAGTCCGTCTGGATCGGGCGCACGACGGCCTGACGGCCACCCCGGTGGCCGCCGTGAGCCGGGCGGCGAATGCCGGGCCAGCAGCCAGCCAAGGATGACCGGCATCCGCCGTTACCGTACCTAGCGCGCGGGCGGCGCGGAGACGCCCGCTAAAGGAGGCAGGATGCTGAGTACCCGGCCGCTCGGCTCGTCGGGCCTGGAAGTCTCGGTGATGTCGCTCGGCTCGTGGCGCACGTTCGAGCGGCTGCCCGCCGACGCCCGTGTTGCGATCATGCGTGCGGCCCGCGAGGAGGGCATCAACTTCTTCGACGACGCCCGCTACAACGACGAGACCGGCACCGCCCCAATCCCGACCGGATACTCCGAGGTGGTGTTCGGCGAGCTGTTCCGGGGCGCGGGCGTGCCCCGCGACGAGGCCGTGGTCACCAACAAGCTGTGGTGGGAGTTCTGGCCGGAGCAGAGCGCCGCGGCGGAGCTGGACGCGTCGCTGCAGCGGATGGGGTTCGACTACATCGACGTGATCTACGCGAACCCGCCGCCGGACGGCATGCCGGTCGCCGAGCTCGTCGCCGCCACCGTCGGGCTCATCGGGTCAGGGAAGGCCCGGGCCTGGGGCCTGGTCAACTGGCACGCCCAGCAGGCCGGGCGGGCCGTCCGGGCCGCGGCTGACCTCGGCGTCGCGCAACCGTGCGCGATCCAGCTTCCGTACAGCCTGGTCCGCCGGGACTGGGTGGAGGACCCGGAGATGGCGCGGGTGCTCTACGCCTCGGGCGCGGGGCTGATCGCCTCGTTCAGCCTGGCCGGGGGCGTGCTGTCCGGCAAGTACCTGGCCGGCCCGGCGGCCGGACGCGCCGGAGGGACGCTGGACGACCTCGGGGTCGCGCCGGCCGCCGCCGCTGCCCGCGACCTCGCTGGCCTGGCCGCCCGGCTCGGCACCACCCCGGCCGCGCTGGCGCTGGCGTTTCCGTTCACCCATCCGGACCTCGCCAGCGTGCTGTTCGGCGCCACCAGCCCGGAGCAGATCCGGGCCAACTGCGCGGCCGCCGGCCTGCTCGGCCGCATCGGCCCCGGCGATCTCGCGGAGTTGCGGCGCATCGGCACCAGATGAGCCGGCGCGGGAATACCCGAAACCGGGCGGAAGTTGCCAGCGATCGTGACAGCACAGTCGGATGAGCGTGAAGACGTACAGTTCTGGTTCGACCCACTGTGCCCGTGGGCCTGGATCACCTCCCGCTGGATCCTGGAGGTGGAGCAGGTCAGGCCGGTGCGGGCGGACTGGCGGATCATGTCGCTTGCCTACCTGAACCTGGTTCAGCACGAGGGCAAGGACCTCAGCCCGGAGTACCTGGAGCGGATGGCCAAGGCCTGGGGCCCGATCCGCGTGGTCGCGGCGGCCGAGAAGGAACGCGGCAGCGAGGTCCTGGGGCCGATCTACACGGCCATCGGCACGCGGTTCCACAACCAGGGCCGCCGGGAAGATCCGGCCGTGATCACCGAAGCGCTGGAAGAGGTGGGCTTGCCCGCATCGCTGGCCAGCGCGGCCGAGAGCGAAGAGTTCGACGAGCAGATCAAGGCCTCACACCACGAGGCGTTCGATGAGATCGGGATCGACGTGGGAACGCCGGTCATCCGCATCCGCGGCAACCCCATCTTCGGCCCGGTCATCACCCCGGCGCCCAAGGGCGAGGCCGCCGGGCGGCTGTGGGACGGCCTGGTGCTGGTGACGGAGGCCGACGGGTTCTTCGAGCTCAAGCGCAGCCGGGACCGGAAGCCCTCGTTCGAATAGCCGCGCCCCGGCCCTAACGAGGTAACCGGCGGCAGCCGGTGTCAGGCGCTGGTCTCGGACGTCAGCCGGGACACCAGGCCGGTTTCGTATGCCAGGACGACAGCTTGCACGCGGTCGCGCAAGCTGAGCTTGGTCAAGATCCGCGCCACGTGCGTCTTTACCGTGGCTTCGCTCAGGGTGAGTGCGGCGGCCAGCTCGGCGTTGCTCATGCCGCGGGCGACCAGGCCCAGCACTTCCAGCTCGCGCGGCGTCAGCGCGGACAGGTCACGGCCCGGTGAGCCCGCGGGCGCCGGGCGCGGTGCGAAGCGCTCGACCAGCCGGCGGGTGATGGACGGGGCCAGCAAGGCGTCGCCGGTGCGCACGAGCCGGACGGCGGCGATGAGGTGCTCGGGTGAGACGTCCTTGAGCAGGAAGCCGCTCGCCCCGGCGGCCAGTGCCGCGTACACGTACTGGTCGAGGTCGAACGTGGTGAGGATGATGATCCGGACCTCCCCGCCGGAGCCGGCCGGCCCGCCGGGCCCGGGCTCGCCAGGCCTCGCGGCGGCGAGGATCCGCCGGGTGGCCTCCAAGCCGTCCAGCTCGGGCATCCGGATGTCCATCAGCACGACACCCGGCCGGTGCGTGCGTACCGCGGCGATTGCTTCCATGCCGTTCGCCGCCTCGGCCACGACCGGGATGCCGGCCGAGTTCAGAATCAGCCGGAAACCGCGGCGCACCAGCGTCTGGTCGTCCGCGATAACCACCCGCGGCGGATCCGGATCACCGGCAGGACCCGGAGCGTTCATGCCGGGGCGCCCTGAAAGGAGACCGGTGCCGGCTCCCCGGCCCGTTCCAGCGGAATCGTGGCTCGCACCCGCCACCCGCCGCCGGGCCGGGGCCCGATCTCCAGCGAGCCCCCGTAGATCGCGATCCGCTCCCGCAGCCCGATGAGCCCCCGGCCGCTTCTGCCTGCGGAGTGCGCGGATTCTCCGGCCGCGTTGGCGACGTCGATGATCAGGTCACGCGCGCCGTACTCGATGCGCACCTTCGTCCGGGCCCCGTCCGCGTGTTTGATCACGTTCGTCAGCGCCTCCTGCACCACCCGGTAGGCGGCGAGGTCAGGGCCCTGAGGCAACCCGCGTTCGGTGCCCGTTACGCATAGCTCCACCGGCAGGCCCGCCGACCGGACCCGGCCGACCAGGGCCGGCACCTCCTCCAGGCCGGGCTGCGGACGCAGCGGGCCCTGGTCTTCGGGTGTGTCCAGCTCCGGAGCACCCGAGGGGGCCAGCAGGCCCAGCAAGTGCCGCAGCTCGGTCATGGCGGTCCGGCCGCTGGCCTCGATCGCCAGCATGGCCTCGCGGGCGTCGCCGGGGGAGCTGTCCAGCACCCGGCGGCCCGCGCCGGCCTGCACCACCATCACGCTGACGTTGTGCGTCACCACGTCGTGCAGTTCGGCCGCGATCCTGGCCCGCTCCTCCTCCACGGCGCGCCGGGTCGCCGCCATATGCCCTGCTTCCGCCTGGTGCAGCCGCGCCGCCGACTCCCCGGCCCGCTGCTGCCACATCCGCATCAGGTAGCCGAGCGCCACCGTGGGCAGCAGCACCAGCAGCGGGGCGAGCCGCCCGGGTATCTGCGGACCGATCTTCGGGTAATCGAACGTGACGATGGCCACCCCGGCCGCGAGGCAGCCCAGCGCAGCCGGCCGGTTCTTGCTGTAGACGACCGCGGAATACGCGGCGAACATCGCGGCTGCGATCGTGACCGCGGTCGAGTACCGGGTCGTCGTGATGACTGCCAGCACGATGACGCAGAACGCGCTGGTCGGATACGTCCGCCGGAACGCGAGCGGAGCGGTCGTCAGCACCACGCCGGCCATCGCCAGGGATGGCGCCGCGGACAGGTGCATGGCCGAGAGCGGCACGACCAGGTGCGTGCCCGGGATCTGCGGAAGGACAACGTGCACCACCGGCGGGCGAGACGGCCGGGGTGAGAGCGGAAATCCCTTGTGCCGCAAACGAGTGCCGAGGCTGCTCGGATCGGCCCGCACGACCTGCGTCGCCGTGGGCAGGTAGCCCCCGATCGCGGCCACGACCGCGGCGACCGTCGCCGCCGCGGCTATGCAGACGTCAAGGGCATAGGAGGTGCCGCCAAACACCCGCCGCGCCGACGCGGCACGGCCGAGCGCTGCCGCCCGGCGAGCCCACCTGGGAAGCCTCCGCTGTTCCGCCACGTGCCCATTCTCAGCCCAGCGGATGCAAATGCCATCGTCCGCTGCGGGTAAGTGGCATACATCTCCAGGATGACGGGGTCCTGACGCGGTACCGAAGTTGCCTCCGACGGCCGACGCGCCGCCCGCGGCAGCGCCCGTACGGTCGCGGCATGGATACTCTCGTGCAGCTCACAGACGTCACCAAACGCTATGACAGCGACGCGGCGCCCGCGGTGGCGGACGTCACGATGGCGGTCGCGCAGGGTGACGCCGTCTCGATCATGGGCCCGTCCGGCAGCGGGAAGTCCACCCTGCTCAACCTGATCGCCGGGCTGGACCGGCCGACCAGCGGCGAGATCCGGGTCGGGGATCAGCGCGTCGACAAGCTCAGCGAGACCGCGGTGGCACGGTTCCGGCGGCACCAGGTCGGCATGATCTTCCAGTTCTTCAACCTGCTCGAGGACATGACCGTCGCCGACAACATCCTGCTGCCCGCCCAGCTCGCGGGCATGAAGACGAAGGCGGCGCGGGCCCGGACCGGCGAGCTGCTTACCGCGCTGCGGATCCAGCAGCACGCCGACGCGTACCCGGCCCGGCTGTCTGGCGGGCAGCGGCAGCGGGTCGCGATCGCCAGAGCGCTGGTGAACCGTCCGCCGCTGCTGATCGCCGACGAGCCGACCGGGGCACTGGACTCGGCCACCGGAGAGGAGATCGGCGAGCTGCTGCTCGACCTGAACGAATCCGGCCAGACGCTGATCCTGGTCACCCACAATCCCGACCTCGCCGCCAGGTACACCCGCCGGGTCATCCAGATCACCGACGGCCGGGTGACGGCCAGCAGCCCGATCGGAGCACAGTGATGACGGCGATCCCGGCCGTCCGGGCCGCCCGCGGCGGCCTGTCCGGCAGAAAGGTTCAGGCCATCGTCATCGGGGCGGTGGTCCTGGTCTCCACCGCCGCGTCCACGCTCGCGCTCAGCATGCTCGTCGACTCCAATGCGCCGTTCGACCATGCGTTCGCCGCGCAGCACGGCGCGCAGGTCACCGCGACGGTCACCGGCGCCACCGCTCAGGAACTCGGCGCCACCGCCCACCTGACCGGGGTGACGGCGGCGGCGGGGCCGTTCCCCGAGACGACGGTCACGGTCAAGGCGCAGCTCACCCCCGGCGGACCGCCCGGCGGGGGTGCCGGCCCGGGGAATGGACCGGGCGGGACCATCACGGTCACCCAGCAGCTGAACCTGGTCGGCCGCTCGTCACCCGGTGGCCCGGTCGATGACCTGGTCCTGACCAGGGGCCACTGGGCCACCGGCCCGGGACAGGTCGTCTGGTCGGGGAATAGCCAGGGCCTGGCGCTGGTCCCCGGCACCCAGCTCACCGTGGCCGGCACGGGCCAGCGGCTGACCGTAGTGGGCGTCGCCACCTCGATTACCAACACCGCTCAGGGCTGGGTGACGCCAGCCGAGATCGCCGCCCTCGCAGGCAAGGGCGTGCCCGCCGCCGACGAGATGCTGTACCGCTTCGCCAGTGCGGGCGCTGCGGCGCAGGTCAGCAGCGACATCAGCGAGGTTCGCGGCGCCCTGCCGCGCGGCGATCTGGCCGGCGCGCAGTCCTACCTGGCCGCCAAACTGCAGGCGGTCAGCGGGATCGCGCCATGGGTGCCGTTCATCGTCGCGTTCGGCTTGATCGGGCTCATGATGTCGGTGCTGATCGTGGCCAACGTGGTCAGCGGCGCGGTGGTGGCTGGCACCCAGCGGATCGGCGTGCTGAAGTCCATCGGGTTCTCCCCGGCGCAGGTGGTCGCGGTGTATGTGCTCCAGGTGGCGGTCCCGGCGCTGCTCGGCTGCGTCGCCGGCGCGGCCGCGGGCAATCTGCTCGCCGTTCCGCTGCTCAGCCAGCAGGCGCAGGTCTACGGCGTCGGACGGCTCGCCGTGCCGTTCTGGGTCGACCTCGCCGTCCCGCTGGTGATGCTCGCACTGGCCGTCCTGGCCGCGGTCGCGCTGGCCACGCGCGCCGGGCGGATGAGCGCGACGGCGGCGATCGCGACCGGCCGCGCGCCGCGGCCCAGGCACGGCTACCTGGCCCACCGCCTGCTGGGCCGGCTGAACTGGCTGCCGCGCCCGGTGACGATCGGCCTGGCCAGCCCGTTCGCGCGGCCCACCCGCACGGCGGTGACCCTGGCCGCGGTGCTGGCCGGCGGCGTCGCGGTGACGTTCGCGGTCGGCCTGGCCACCTCGCTCGGCATGGTCTACGCAGGCCTCGGCCACTCGGCGGCCGAGCCGGTGCAGATCCCGCTGGCCGGGGTGAGCGGCGGGCCGGGCGGCGCTACCCGGATCAGCATCCCCTACGGCACCGTGCCGAGCCTGGCGGCGCAGGAACACGCCGCGCGGTCCGCGCTCGACGCGCAGCCCGGCACCGCCCACTACACCGCCGAGGCCGACGGCCAGATCAGCGTGCTCGGCCTGGCTCAGCCGCTCAGCCTCATCGGCTTCACCGGCGACGCGAGCTGGACCGGCTACGCCATGATCAGCGGGCACTGGTACTCAGGCCCGCACCAGGTGGACGTCAACACCGCGTTCCTGACCGGCACCGGCCTGTCCGTGGGCGACCGCTACACGCTCACCTCGGGCGGCAGGCACACCGCTGTCACGATCGCCGGCGAGGTCTTCGACCCGCAGGGCGGCACGGCGGAGATGATCGGCGCCCGGTCCACGTTCAGCCCCGTCGACCCCCAGCTGGAACCGGGCGAATACGACGTGGCCCTCAAGCCGGGTACCAGCCTGAGCGGGTACGTGAACGCGCTGGCCAGGACGGTCGGCCCGGACGACCAGGTCATCGCGAACACCGCCAACTCCTCCAATTACGCCATCATCATCGGCCTGATCACCACGATGACCCTGCTGCTCGCGGCTGTCGCGGCCCTCGGCGTGCTGAACACGGTCGTGCTGCAGACCCGGGAACGCGTCCACGACCTGGGCGTGTTCAAGGCCGTCGGGATGACGCCGCGGCAGACGATCGCGATGGTGGTGTGCTCGGTCGCGGGTGTGGGCCTGCTGGCCGGGCTGATCGCGGTCCCGCTCGGCATCGCGCTGCACCGCTACGTCCTGCCGGTCATGGGCAACGCCGCCCAGACCGGCGTCCCGGCCTCGTTCCTGAACGTCTACCACCCGGCCGAGCTGGCCCTGCTCGCCCTGGCGGGCCTGGCCATCGCGGTGGCCGGCGCGCTGGCCCCGGCGGGCTGGGCGGCCAAGACCCGCACCGCGTCCGCACTCCGCGCGGAGTAGTGGCGCCGCGGTTCAGGCTGCGCGGCGGCGGACCAGCCAGACGGTGACGGCGATGAGCAGCAGCGAGAGCGCGAGCAGCCAGCCGCCCTCGATCCACTGGAACGGCCAGAACCGGCTCGCGGGCTGGTAGCTCGTCAGTTGCGCAAAGCCGTGGTGCAGGAGGTATTGCGCAGGACTCACGTTTCCCGTGGCCGACCCCTTCGCCTGGGCGACCTGGCCGGGCGCGACCTGCTGTGCGCCCGCGCCGGGTATCGGGCCGAATTGGTCGGGCGCGAACTCAGCTGCGCCGATCTTCTGCAGAACCTGGCTGACGGTGGAGAGGCTGACCGGCTTGCCGTGCAGGGTCCACCGCTGGCTTATCACCCAGGCAGCAGAAGGCAGGCTGAAGCCACTGGTCACCGACGGTGTTCCGTAGTGCGGGCGCAGGTAGACACCGGTGACAACGGCGAGCCCGCTCCACGCGGCGAGGGTGGCGGCCATGGCGGGGACGACCCGGCGGATCAGGATGCCGGCCAGTGCGCCGATCGCGAAGGCGACCAGCGCCCAGGCGGCGAACGCGACCCCGCGCAGGTCGAACGTGATGGACATGAGCGGGCTGAGGCCCTGGCGCACGCCGATGATCGGCCCGTAGCACCAGGAGAAAAGGAAACCGAACGCTCCGGCCACGACCGTGACCGCGACCGCGAGCTGAGCCAGCTTGGCCGCGGCCCACCGTGCCCGCCCGAAACCCTGGGTCCAGGTGTACCGGAAGGTGCCGGACTCCAGCTCCCTGGCCAGCACCGGCGCGCCGAGGAACGCTCCGATCAGCGCCGGGATCACCTGGAACAGGGCGGCGGTCGGCGTCATGTCCATCTTGCCGCTGCCGTTTGCGGCGAACATTTCGCCGTAAACGATCACTTCGTGGCGTAGCTGCAGGCCCGTGATGAACAGGTACACCCCCGCCGCGCCGAGCGCTGCGACGAGACCGGCCAGCGCGAACCGGTGCTGCCGCCAGCTGACCCAGGCCATCCGCCGCCACGGAACCGGCCGCAGGCCTCCGCCCCCTCCCGGCTGTGCCGGCGTGGCGAGCACGGTCATTTCGTTACCTCCGTATGCTCAGCAGGGGATGTGGCTGCCCGTCAGTTTCAGGCCGCGCGGCGGCGGACGATCCAGATGGTTGCGGCGATCAGGAGCAGCGAGAGCGCGAGCAGCCAGCCGCCCTCGATGAGCTGGAAGTGCCAGTAGCGCGTCCCGGGCTGGTAGATCGCCCACTGGGCGTAGCCGCGGTGAACGCCGCCGTTCAGCAGCGCGATGATCTGGTGCTCGCTAGTGACCCGCCGGCCGTTCGGCCCGGTCCACCAGTTGCCGATCACCCAGCTGGAGAGGCTCGTCTGGCCGGCACGGGCGGTCAGGGGTGCCTGGTAGTGCTGGCGCAGGTACAGCAAGGTGGCCAGCAGGAGCCCGGACCATGCGGCGAGGGCGGCGGCCATCGCGGGGACGACCCTGCGGATGAGCACGCCGGCGACGGCGCCGATCGCGAACGCGGCCAGCGCCCAGGCGGCGAAGGCAATCCCGGTCAGGGTGAAGTAGATCGGCGCGAACGCGCTGGCCTGGGCGAACTCACGCCCAGCGAAGAACGGGTAGAAGAACCACCCGAACAGCTGGCTGAACGCCGCGGCGGCGGCGGTGAGCGCCACCGCGGGCAGCGCGAGGCGGGCCAGGGTCCACCGGGTCCGCCCGGCGCCCTGGGTCCAGGCGAACCGGAAGGTCCCGCTGTCCAGCTCCCGGGCCAGGATCGGCGCTCCGGCGAACACCCCCGTCAGCGCCGGGACCGCCAGCAGCGCGGCCGCGGTGGTCTCGGCGATCAGGAAGTAATCGTTGTCGAACAGCATGAACGCGCCCACGCAGCCTTTCCCGGGAGCCGCCAGGGAACAGGCGGCCGCGTCGGCGTAGGCACCGCGGATCCGCAGTCCCATGATCACCAGGTACAGGGCCAGCACGCCGAGGAGCGCGACCGCCCCGGCCGCCGACGTGCGGTACTGCCGCCAGCTCACCCAGGCCAGCCGGCGCCACGGCACCGGCGGTGGCGTGGTAGCCGGGCGTGCTGGCGCGGGCGTGTTCAGGGCGGTCATCGGCTCACCTCCGTAGGCTGGGCCTGCTGGGTGCGCGCCGGGCCGGGCAGTGCCGCGGCGCCGGGCTCGCGCAGGTAGGCCAGGACGAGTTCTTCCACGCTGACCCGGTGCGCCTCCCAGCCCGGCGGCACCGGATCGGCCGGCCCGCTGGTCCTGACCAGCAGGTGTGCCTGCGCCTCGGCGCGGCGGGCGTGCACCACGGACAGCCGCTGCGCAATCCGGTCTGCCTCGGCCGCCGGCCCGGTCAGCACGCGGTGCCGGGCCAGCAGGCCGTCAACCTCGTCGGCCACCTGCACGCGGCCGCCGGACACCAGGATCAGGTAGTCGGCGACCCGCTCGAGTTCGGTCAGCACGTGCGAGGACAGCACCACCGACATCCCGTCCTCGGCGGCCGCCGCCAGCACCATCGCCATGAAGTCGTGCCGGGCCAGCGGGTCGAGGTTGGCCAGTGGCTCGTCCAGCACCAGCAGCCGCGGCCGGCGGCCCAGCGCCAGGGTCAGCGCAAGCTGCGCTTGCTGTCCGCCCGACAGCTTGCCCGCCTTGCGCTTGAGCGGGATGCCCAGGTCGGCTAGCCGCTCCTGGGCGTAGCCGTGGTCGAAGCGCCGGTTGAGGTTGCCGGTCAGGTGCAGCATGTCGGCCACCGACAGGTTCTTGTACAGCGGCGCGTCCTGGGCGACGAACGCGATGCCGTCCAGCGCGGCCGGCGACCCCGCGGGCAGGCCGCCGAGCACGGTGACGACGCCCGCGGTCGGCGTTGCCAGGCCGACTGCCAGGTTCAGCAGCGTGGTCTTGCCCGCGCCGTTCGGGCCGACCAGCGCGGCCACGTGCCCGGCGGGAATCGCCAGCGTGCACTCCCGCAGCGCCCAGGTCTGGTGGTAGCGCTTGCCCAGGCCGCTGGTCTCGATGACGTTCATGCGACGCCCTCCGTTCCTGCGCTGGCGCCGCCGCGGCTGTCGCGATGCCCGCCGCGGCGGTCAAAGAAATCCCGCAGCGCGCTGCTGAACAGCGCGACGATCCCGTCCTCGTCCAGTCCCGCTACGTCGGCAGATGCAAGCCAGCCGAGCAGCGAGCGGTGCAGCGTGGCCAGTTCGGGCAGCGCGACCTGGCTGAGGGTGGCCTCGATGAACGTGCCCTGGCCGGGCCGGCCGGCGGCCAGGCCCTTGGTCTCAAGCTCGCGGTAGGCCTTGAGCACCGTGTTCGGGTTGATAGCGAGCGAGGCAACCACGTCCCGGACCTTGGGCAGCTGGTCGCCGGGCTTGAGGTAGCCCAGCCGCAGCGCGTGCTCCACCTGCTGGACGAGCTGCAGGTAGGTCGGCACGCCGGAGGCAGCGTCGAGCCGGAACTCGATCGGCGACCCCGGTCCGCGCTGCCCTTCCGGGGGCATTTTCCTGTGGCCTCCGCCCCCGTCGGCCGAGGAGGCCACGGCAGCGTCCGGGTGGCCGCTGACCCCTTTATCTATAGTCATAAGACAAAGATACAGAGCCCGACTCGGCTGTCAAGGCGCATAGCGGTCGGGCGGGTTTGAGCCCGCTCGGCCTGCCTGAGTCAGGGCGTGACCGCGACCGCCATCGCGACGAGCGAGCCGCGGAACTTTATCGGCTCGCCGGCGGTGTGAGTGGCCGCCGAGATCGGGGTGACCCAGTTTCGGCTGCCGACCCAGATTGTCCTGCCGTCCAGGCTGACCGCGACCGCATAGGGGTCGCAGGCGACCCGGATCGGGCGTCCCGGCAGGTTCGTGGCGGTCGAGATCGGCGTCACCTCGCCCGTCTGGCCGGTGCAGTTCACCGCTGGCTTTTGCCTGGGCTCGCTAACGGCGTAGGCGGTGTTGCCGTTCGGCGTGATCGCTATGGCGTACACCATGCCGGTGACCTTGATGGGCTTCCCGGGCGTATTGGTGACCGTCGAGAATGGGAGCACGCCGGTCTGCTCCGGCCGAGCGCCGTAGTCAACAAGGTAGAGGGTCTGCCCATCGGGCGCGATTGCCATGGCGCCCCCGGCCTGGCCGACGTTGCTCGGCTGCCCGGCTGTGTTCGTGGCTGTCGAGATCGGGACGATCTCGTTCTCTGCTCCCGACCCGCCGATGGCGTACACGGTCGCGCCGTCCGGGTTCATTATGAGGCCGTAGACAGCCATGCTCTGGATCTTGATGGGCTTGCCGGGTTTATTCGTGGCTGTCGCGATCGGGATCACGTCGGACGGACCCTTGACCGGCGTGCTGGACGAGACGGCGTACAGGGTCTTGCCGTCCGGCGTGATCGCCATCTGGTAATACCCGCCGCCTGCCGGCCCGGTCCTTATGGGCTTCTCCACGGTGTTCGTGGCAGTCGCGATCGGGTAGATCTCGCCCCCCTGTATGTCGGTGACGTAGGCGGTCCTCCCGTTCGGCGTGATCAGGATCTGGGTCGGCACGTAATGCGCCCCGAACTCGATCGGCTTGCCGACCTTGTCCGTGACCGTGGATACCGGTATCACCGCGTTCGGTTCATCGCCGCTGACGTAGATGGTCTTGCCGTTCGGCGTGATCGCCATGAACTGCCGCCCGCCCGGGAGCAGGATCTTCTTGCCGCGCACCTTCGTGGCGTTCGGGATCGCGTACAGATTGCCCTCACCGCTCAGCACGTACACGGTCGACGGGCCCGTCACCTTTGCCGGCCCGGCCGCCGGGTTGCCGGCCGTCCCGGTCCCGGCTACAGCGGCGGTACCGATCAGGGCGGCCGCTGCCGCGGCCAGGCACGCCACGGTGCCCTGCGTCCGGCGCCGGCGGCGCAGCTTCATCCCCGCCCGCAGCGAGTTGGCCGCAATCGGGCCCATCGGCGGCTCGCTGGCGACGGCGCGGTCCAGCAGCTCGCGCAGCCGTATCTCATCCATCTGAGGCACCCATCGTCTCGTTCATCTCATCCTGCTGGCCGACCGGGCCGATTTCGGCGGCAGCGTCGCCGAGCAGGATCCGCAGCTTGTCCAGCGCGCGAGAGCTTTGGCTTTTCACGTTGCCTGCCGAGCAGCCGAGCACGGCGGCAACCTGATCCACGCTCAGGTCGGACCAGTAGCGCAGCACCACCACCGCGCGGGCTCTGGACGGGAGGGTGGCCAGGGCGTCGAGCACCACCACGCGGATCTCGGGTGTCTGCGGCTGGATCGCACGCTCGGGCAGCGTGGCGGTGAGGACCTCGCCAACGCGCTTGCGGCGCCTGTCCGCGAGGTAGGTGTTCACTAAGGTCCGAGTCGCGTAGGTGTCCGCGGCCTCCTTGCGGTTAATACGGCGCCAGGACGCGAACACCTTGACCAGCGTGGTCTGCGCGAGATCCTCGGCCGTGTGCCAGTCTCCGCACAGCAGGAACGCTGTGCGCCGCAGCCGCGGCGAAGTAACCGTCGCGAACTCGATGAACTCCTCCGCGGGTATCACCTGGTCAGCGCTCCTCTAGCGGGCATGCTCAGTACAGGCATCTCGGCGCCCCTGTGCCCGACATGTCGACACTGATACAGATGCGTACAGTCCAGCATCTGGTTGCAATCCGTCCCGAACTCGATCAGCCCGCTGATCACACCGCCGCCTCCATCGATGTACCGATGGGCAAGCACCGGCCCGCTGGTACATCCATGCTGCTGAGACCGGCTGCCGGCTGCGGCGTGAGGACTGGCTCGCGCGGCGGCCCTAGCGGAGCGTGGCGAACATGGACCGGACGGCGGCGACTGCTTCCTCGCTGTCCCCGCTGATCTCGAGGGTGAGCTCAGCGTCCTCGGCGCGCACCGACCAGGTCGCGAACGCGCAGCACTCGCGCTCCAGCGCGGCCAGCGCCTCAAGCTCGTCGGCGACCCCGGGGCGGGCGTCGAACACCAGCCGCAGGCCGCGCCGGGTCGCCGACTTCTGCGACAGCGCGCGGGCATACAGTGCCTGCCAGCGCTCGGTGCGCTGCGCCAGGCCGGACTGGCCGAGCGAGCACGCAACGGGCGGAGATTCGTTTTCCACGGCTGTGTCAGGATACGGCGCGGCAAGAGATACGGCGGGCGCGCGATGGGGCAGGACGGCCGCACGCGTGCGGTGCTGATGATGGCCGTCGGCGGGCCCACGCCCGGCACCTAGCAGGAGGCCCAGGTCGTCGAGGAGCGGAACCTCGCGCGCAAGCCGGCGAACGGCCGATGGCAGGCTCATGCCGCATGATCGATGAATTCGCGAAAGAGTACCTCCACAACGATCTGCGCTGGATCCGTGAGGCGCTGGTCTGGAAGCTCGACGGACTCTCCGAATACGACATCCGCCGCCCCCTGACCTGCACCGGAACCAACCTCCTCGGCCTGGTCAAGCACTCGGCGACCTGGGAGGCACGGTACTTCGGCGAGGTCTTCGGCCGCCCGTTCCCGGAACAACTGCCCCGGTGGGACGACGAGGCCGCGCGCGGCACCGACCTGTGGGTGACCGAGGACGAGAGCCGCGAACAGATCATTGGCTTCTACCAGCGCGCGTGGGAACACGCGGACGCGACCATCGACACACTCGCCATCGACGCGCCCGGCCACGTGCCGTGGTGGCCGCGCCCCAACGTAAAGCTGTTCAACATCCTGGTCCACATTCTCGCCGAGACCAACCGGCACGCCGGACATGCCGACATCCTGCGCGAACAGCTCGACGGCGTGGTCGGAACCGACGCGCAGAGGACGCCCCTGCCCGAATGGGACGCGGCTTACCGGGAGAACCACTGCGCGACGATCGAGCGGGCCGCCAGGGCAGCCAGTCGCTAGGCCGGCCGCTGAGTCGCAGCGTCCTCGGGTTCGGGTGCGCGGCCCTTGGGACTGGCCATAACGCCGAGCACCGCCCGGACCGCCTCAGTCACTGGCTGGAGTGGCTCGTCGGACGGCAGTTCCGGCAGGCCGGACGGGGCGACGCCGGCCACCACGGCAGCGGCAACGGAGTCGAGCGCCGCCGCCAGCTGTGCCGTCGCGCCGGGAGAGGGAGCAGGGGCCCCGTGAGCGACCGCCACCGCGGTGCCGGTCACCGCGTCCATCACCTCGTCGAGCCCGACCACGGCGGGCCACCACGCGGTCGCCCGGCGGCTGATGGCCTGCGGCTCCGACATCGTCCGCTCGAACTCGGTGCGCAGGTCGGAGAGCCCCCGGCGGGCCTGGCGGCGCAGCCGGGTCCGGTCGGGCAGCGGACCGGGGCCCAGCCCGCCGTCGGAGCCCGCCGGCCGGCCCCCGGCCAGCGGACTGGTCAGTGCCACCAGCAGGTACTGGCTCACCTCCCCGATCGCGTCGGCGAACCTGCCCGGCAGGTTTGCCTGCCAGCTGGCCGGCCATGGGGCGTAGCCGATCAGCAGCACGATCGCGCAGCCGATCAGCGTGTCGACCAGCCGGTCCTCGGCCAGCCGCCAGCCGCCCGGCGCGAGCAGGTCGATGAGCACGACCACCAGCGGGGTGAGGAACACCGCCATCAGGCCGAAGTTCCGGCTCCGGCCATACGGCAGCAGCGCCGCGAGCAGCCCGAACGGGAGCAGCAGCCATGGCCCGTAGGGCACCGTCACGATGATCACCGCGCCCAGGACGGCCCCGATGACCGTGCCGATGCCGCGCTGCACCGCCCGGGTGAACACCGAGCCGAAGTCCGGCTTTAGCACGATGGCGACCGTCAGCACGACCCAGTAGGACCGCTGCAGCGGCAGCACCTCGCTCACCACGGCCGCGACGCCGACGCACACCATGAGGCGGATCGCGAACCTGCGGGTGAGCGTGCTGGTCAGCCGGTCGCTCAGCGCCCCGAGCCGGTACCGCAGCGGCGGTTTTCGTACCGGCTGCGCCGTTGGCGGCGCCCAGTTCCGCGACAGCACGGAGGCAAGCCCGGACAGGCTTTCGCGCAGCTCGACCATCCCGGGGCTTTGCCCTGGCACCGGCGGCATGGCCGGCCATGCCGCGCCCGTCGTGATCGCGTCGGCTACTGCGTCGAGCGTTTCGATAACCGCGGCAGGCGGCCGGTTCCCTTCAAGGCCGAGCGCCGACGCCGCCTCGGCGATCAGGTTGGCCTGGTTGAGGACGGCCACCAGGCGCGTTATCTGCTCGTTGCGGCCACCCGCTGTGGACCGGGCCGTGAGCACGGTGTCGTAGGCGGTATTCATCGCCGCGGTCCCGCCCCGCCGCGCTTCGGTGAAGCCGGCCGTGCCGATCGCGCGCAACTGCGCGGCCAGCGCATGGTAGACCGCGGCGACGCTTCGCCGCTCCGCGGCCCGCGGGGAGAGCAACCAGCCGGGCACGGTAAGGATGAGCGCCCACACCGTGCCGAGCACGACGCCAAGGGCCGTGTGCCACCAGGGCCGCACCGCGCCGATCGCACCGAGGCCTAGCGCGCTGTAGACCATTAGCTGCAGGCCGGTCACCGAGCCGATGTCGCTTATCGCGCTGAGAACTGCCGAGGTTCCGGCCACCACGACGAGAGCGATCACGGCGATCCAGCCGCGGCCGTGGATGAGCGAGCCGATCGTGAGGCCCGCCGCGCCGCCGAACACCGCGGCCGAACTCACCCGCCGGAGCCGGGAGGCGTACGCTCCGCCGTTGTCCACGACGATGCCGAGCAGCCCGCCCATGGCGATCAGCAGGCCGAGCACCCGCTGCCCCGACGCGATCCCGGCCGCCATCGGCACCAGGATCGCGATCCCGGCCCGCAGCATCTCCGCCCACGGCACCGGTGACCGCCGCGGCCGCACCGCGGTCATCAGCCATGGCGGCACGATGTCGGTAAGCCAGCCGGCGACGGCTGGCGTGCGCAGCCGAGCGGCCCGCTGCCACATCCCTGTCACAGTCCTTCCCATCGTGGACTGAACCCGAGTTTCGTCCACACCTCCTTACTAGGGGAAGGACTGGCACGATGCCGAACAGGGGCAGTACGACAAGGACGCTATGGCGAAGGCGATCCGGTCGGTTCGAGCACGCTGGCGATTATCGACGGAGTGGGCGGCAATCATTGGCCCGGCTGGGAATGAGCGCGGAGACGCTGCGTAGCTGGGCGCCGGGTCAGCTCGCCGGCTGCTTGGACAGGTACTGAGTCAGGCCGTCGAGTATCTCGGTGGTGCCTTCCTTGCGCAGAGCCGACGCCCGCAGCCCGTCGATGCCGTCCAGGTAGGCGCCCTGCTCGGTCCAGGTCAGCGTGGTGCCGTCGCCGGTCTTGGCGAACTCGATGGTGGCGACTGACACCGAGATCCTGGCGCCGTCGGCGTACATCTCGTAGCTGTACACGATCCGCTGGTCCGGCACGATGTCGTAGTACAGCCCGGCGTACCGGTAGGCCGTGCCCTGCCATTTGTGGCCGAACCGCTCCCGGCCGCCCGGCCGGAAATCGAACTCCTCGATGCCTGCCTCGCCTTCTGCAGGCTCCAGCCCGCCGGTGTCGGCCCAGGTGTCTTTGGCCTCCGCCGACGCAAAGGCGGCGAACACCCTGGACGGCGCGGCCGGGTAGGTGCGCTCGATTGAGAACGTGTCGTGGATGACAGAACGGTCGGTCATTGCTTCTCCTGTGTATCGCTGGTTGCCTCGCCGGACTTTGCGTCCCAGCCTGTGTCGGGTTGGTCTGCGGTTTCTTTCAGGTACTCGCCAAGCTGGTCGAGGCGGCGCTCGACCATGGTGCGCCGGTCGGCGATCCAGCTCTCCGCGGAGCGGAGGGCAGCCGAGTTGATGCTGCAGGTGCGGGTACGGCCGAGCTTGCTAGATCGGATCAGGCCGCACGCCTCCAGCACCTGCACGTGCTGCAGGACGGCGGCCAGCGACATGTCCAGCGGCCTGCCGAGCTCGCTCACAGAGGCCGGGCCCCGGCTAAGACGGTCGACCATGAGCCGCCTGCCTGGGTCGGCTAGCGCCTGGAACACCCTGTCCAGGTCCGGGTCCAGGTCCGGCGCATAGTTAAGCATGAACTTGAGTATGCAACGGGCGCGCCAAATAGTCAAGTAGATGCTTCACTGTTGGCGAGATCCGGCAGGATCGAGATCCGGCAGGATGTAGCCATGCCGCGTCAGCGGACCCCGGCTCCGGCCGTCGGGGACACGCCGGCCCGGTCGGTGCACCCGCAGCGGTTCGCCGCCGCTCCAGCGCGACGGTGGGGCGGACCGGTGCGTCGAGCGCGAAGTAGCGCAGCGCCGTGAACTGGGCTCTGATGCGGCTCAACCAGGATGCAGTCCGGTGCGATAAGGAGTGGGCGTGATCGTGTCCGCTTGGTAGGAAGGCGGACATGGACACCTACCCGATCCGGCTGGTCGCCGAAGACGAGCTCGCTGCCTTTCTCGCCGTGGACCAGCACGCGTCCCATGGCACGCCGATGTCCGAGCGCGCCCACGCCAACTTCTTGGCCCGTCTCGAGTTCGGCCGAACCCTGGCCGCGTTCGACGGCGACACGATTGTCGGCGGGACGGGCGCGTTCAGCTTCCAGATGCGGGTGCCTGGCGCCATGGCCGCGGTCGCCGGGGTGAGTCTGGTTGCAGTGCTTCCCTCGCACCGCCGCCAGGGCATCCTGTCCGCACTGATGCGCCGTCAGCTAGCCGATGTGGGCGAGCGGGGCGAGGCGGTGGCCGCGCTGTTTGCCTCCGAATCGGGCATCTACCGGCGGTACGGCTACGGGCGCGCCTCCTGGCACGCCGCCTACCGGCTGCAGCGCGGCGAAGGTGCTCTGGCGCCCGGCGCGCCGGCTGATCCCGGCCTGCGGCTGCGGGTCGCCGAACCGCTGTCGGCCAGGGCCGAGCTGGCTAAGGTCTACGACCTGGCGCTGGCCGAGCGGCCCGGCCTGTACGCCCGCACCGAGCCATGGTGGGACCGCCTGCTGACCGACCTGCACTCCGAAGACGGGTCATCCCAGCAGATACGGTGCGTCCTGGCCGAGGACGACTCGGGGCCGCGAGCGTATGCGGTGTTCACGTCGACGGAGCGCTGGGATGAAGACGCAGGCTTGCCGCGCGGCGTCCTCGAGGTAAGCGAGGCGCTCGCCACCGACCCCGCAGCGACTGCGGCGCTCTGGGACAACCTGCTCAGCCGGGACCTGGTCGGCGAATTCCACGCCAGGATGCGCCCGGTGGATGACCCGCTGCTGTACCTGCTAGCCGACCCGCGCCGGGTCCGGTCTGTGGTCAGCGATGGGCTGTGGGTGCGGCTGGTAGACGTGGGCAGAGCCCTGGCGCAGCGGCACTACGCCAGGGCGGTCGACGTCGTCATCGAGGTCGCCGACGAGCTGTGCCCGCAAAACGCCGGCCGCTGGAGGCTGGCCACGGAGGCCGGTGTCGCCCCCACAGGCTTCCGCGCCACCTGCGAACGGACCGCCGCTCCGGCCGATGTGGTGCTGCCCGTTTGGGCGGTGGGCGCCGCGTACCTCGGCGGCACAGGGCTTAAGGCTATGGCCAGCGCGGGCATGATCACCGAAGCGACGCCAGGTTCCCTTGCGGCGCTCTCCACCGCAATGTCGTGGGAACCGGCACCCTGGTGCCCCATGACCTTCTGACCTGGACGGGCTGGCGGAAACGACACGCAAGGAAACATGATCTGCCACGGCACTAGTCATCACTCGGCGCGGCGTAGAGTCTGCCCGGTCGGATGGCACCGAGGCCGGGAGATGCGCCGTGACTGACGCGCCGGCGGGAACGCACACCGCGATCGTGACTGGCGCGAACCATGGCATCGGCGCGGCGACAGCGGTGGCGCTGGCCCGGCGCGGGTGCGCAGTGCTCTGCACCTTCCTGCGGGTCGAGGATCCCGACGATCCTGGCACGCCCCGGGCATACGGTGAACGCCGTAGCCGGGACGCAGGGTCCGTGATGGCCAGGATCGAGCAAGACGGCGGGCGCGCTGTGGCGGTGGAGGCCGACCTGTCCGACCCGGCGGTCCCGGCAGCGCTGTTCGACGCCGCCGAGGCCCAGCTCGGGCCAGTCGACATCCTGGTGAACAACGCCACCGGCTGGGTCGCCGACACGTTCGCGGCGGAAGCCACCGACCGGCTCGGCCGGTCGCTTCGGCCGGTGAGCCCGGCGACGTGGCGGCAGCAGTTCACCGTCGACGCCATGGCCCCTGCCCTGCTGATCGAAGAGTTCGCCCGGCGGCACATCGCCCGCGGAGCGCGGTGGGGCCGGATCGTCGGGCTCACTTCCGGCGGCGACCTTGGCTTCCCCGAAGAGGTCTCGTACGGTGCAGCCAAGGCCGCCCAGGAGAACTACACGATGTCGGCGGCGCTGGAACTGGCCAGGTACGGGATCACCGCGAACATGGTGCACCCGCCGGTCACCGACACCGGCTGGGTCACCGACAGCGTCCGCGAGGCGGTTGCGGCGAGCCCCACCCTGATGCACGTCGCGGCGCCGGCCGAGGTGGCCGAGGTCATCGCCTACCTGGCCTCGGACGCGGCAGCACTGATCACAGCCAACGTCATCACGCTCCGCTGACTGCGGCTTCGCCGATCCGGTGATCCTCGGAGTCGGAAGGCGCCGTTCCCGCTAGCGTTTTGCGCGATGTTACCTACGGGTTAATCCAGGGCAAGCTGACCCGTTTATCGTGATCGGTGCCCGCGCGTAACGCGGCCATTTGTCGCCCCTCCCGGATGGAGAACCGGTGGTTGAGCACACTGAGGACGGAAAGCCGACCCGCCGCACGTTCATGGCGGGCGGAGCAGCGGCGATCGGACTCGGCGCGGCCGCGGCGGGTGCCCGGCCGGTCCCTGCGTCAGCGGCGCAGCAGCGGCTGATCGACAAAGCACTGGCCTCGGCCACGTCGAACGCCCAGCTCAGCGACGTCAAGCACGTGGTGATCCTGATGCAGGAGAACCGCTCGTTCGACCACTACTTCGGCACGCTGTCCGGGGTGCGCGGGTTCTCCGACCCAGGCGTGCTGCAGCAGACCGTCGGCGGGGTCAGCTACCCGGTGTTCGACCAGTTCGGCTACCAGCCTGGCGTCGGGGTCGACGCCAGCGGGTACATGCAGCCGTTCAACCTGGTCAACGATCCGCCGTCGGAGAACGGTGAGACCACCAATGACATCGCGCACGACTGGGGCACGCAGCACGACAGCTGGAACAACGGCGCGATGAACGCGTTCATGACCGCGCACCTCGCCTCGGACGGCGACACCAACGGCCCGGTAACCATGGGCTACTACACGTCCGCGGAGCTTGCCTTCTACTACGCGCTGGCCGACGCTTTCACGGTCTGCGACGGGTACTTCTGCTCGGTGCTCGGGCCGACCGACCCGAACCGGCTGATGGGCATGTCGGCGTGGATCGACCCGCACGGCACCAACGGGGGACCCGTGGTCGAGACGTTCACCGACCGGCCGGCCGAGTACGGCAAGCTCTCCTGGCAGACCATGCCGCAGGCACTGCTGTCCGCCGGCGTGAGCTGGAAGGTCTACAACGACCCGACCGGCCTGCTCGGGCTCAGCCCGCTGCCGTACTTCGCCGCATACGACGACCCGTTCTCGATAACCGGCCTGGAACTGATCGCCAAGGCGCTTACCCCGACCTACCCGGGCACGTTCGCCTCGGACGTCGCCTCCGGCAGCCTGCCGTCGGTGTCGTGGATCATCCCGCCGCTGGCCGAGTGCGAGCATCCGGCCGCCCCGCCCGAGTACGGCGAGTACCTGGTGCAGCAGATCCTGAACACGCTGGTGTCTAATCCCGGCGTGTGGGCCCAGACCGTGTTCATTGTTATGTACGACGAGAACGGCGGGTTCTTCGATCACGTGCCGCCGGTGACCGCGCCGGCCGGGACCGCGGGGGAGTACCTGACCACGCTGCCGTCCGCGGCCGACGGGATCGCCGGCCCGATCGGGCTCGGCTTCCGGACTCCGTGCCTGGTGGTCTCGCCGTTCAGTGCCGGAGGCTACAAATACTCCGGGGTGCTCGACCACACCTCGACGCTGCGCTTCATCGAGACCCGGTTTGGCGTGCGGGTGCCGAACCTGAGCGCCTGGCGGCGCAGTGTCACCGGGGACATGACCGGCGCGCTGAACTTCACCGCTCCGCCGGACACCACGGTTCCCTCGCTGCCGGCCACTTCGCTCGGCGACACCACGGTGGCCGAGGAGGCGGTGCTGAACGCGCTGGCCGGGACCCTCGACGTGGGCATCCCCTACCCGTTGCCGACCAGCAACTCGATGCCGTCCCAGGCCACTACGCCTGTCCGGCCACCAGTGCCGTGACCGGACATGATGACCGCTGCCCCTCGGCGAGGAGCCGAAATCGGCCTACTCTCTCCTGTAACCGGTTTTTGCGCCTGAGGGTCAGGAGCTCAAATGGCCGAGGCAAATGCCGTTACTCCGCCATTGCAAACCGCGGCGGCGACGCTGGAGAAAGCCAAGCTCAGGAAGGTCCTCAGCCGGATTGACCTGGTGCTGTTCACCGCCTGCGCGATCCTGGGGTTCGACACCGTGGCCGCCTCGGCGGAGGCGGGCGCGCAGGCGATCACCTGGCTGCTGATCTCCCTGGTGATCTTCCTGATCCCGTACGGGATGCTGACCGCCGAGCTCGGCTCGGCGTTTCCGGTCGAGGGCGGGCCCTACGAGTGGGCCCGGCTGGCGTTCGGCCGCTGCGCGGGCTCGGTGACCGCCATCTTGTACTGGCTGTCCAACCCCACCTGGATCGGCGGGACGCTGACCGCGTCCACGATCGCCGCGCTCAACGGCCTCGTGCTGCACAAGCCGCTCGGCACGACCGCGGAGATCATCGTTGGCCTGGCCTTCGTCTGGGTGACGGTGGCGATCGCGATCGTCGCCTTCCGCATCGGCAAGTGGGGCCCGAACATCGGCACGTTCGTGAAGATCGCCGTGTGCGCCCTGTTCACGGTCATGTTCATCGCGTTCCTGGTCCAGCATGGCCGCCCGGCCGGTGCCTCGACGGCCGCGGATCTCAAGCCGTCGCTGAACGGGTTCCTGACCGTGGTGGGCCTGATGGTCTTCCTCTGGGTCGGCTTCGAGCTCGCCAACGGCGCGGCCGAGGAAATGCGCAATCCTCAGCGCGACGTGCCCAAGATGATCCTGCGGTCCGGCATCATCTGCGCGATCATCTACGGCGCCCTGATCATCGGCATCGTCCTCGTGATCCCGAAGACGGGCCTGTCCAGCGTGAGCGGGTTCGTGGACGCGTACAGCGCGGTGTCCGGGGTGTTCCACTCGCACGCGCTGAACGTGGCGTTCGCGATCGGCCTGATCGTGACGCTGCTGGCCAGCGGCGCGGTCTGGCTGGAGGGCGCCGACCGGACGCAGGCCATCGCCTCGCTTGACGGTGCCGGGCCGAAATGGATGGGGCGCTTCACCGGCTACGGAACACCCATCGCCGTCAACATTTCGTCCGGCGTCGTCTCGTCGGCGTTCGTGTTCCTGGTGTTCCTGCTCACCAGCGGCAAGCTGGAGAACTTCTTCGCCGTCATGCTGTCGCTCACCGTGTCCACGACCGCGGTCAGCTACTTCTTCATCTTCCCGGCGCTGGTGCGGCTGCGGCAGCTGTACCCGGAGGCCAACCGCCCGTACCGGGTTCCCGGCGGCATGGCGGGTGCCTGGGCGGCCTCGATCATCACCGAGGCGTTCGTGGTGATCACCGCCGTCACCCTGCTCTGGCCCGGTGCCATCAACGCGCTGTTCGGCCAGTCCTATTCGGTCCAGGCCAGCTGGGGCGTGTCCCGGGCGTTCTTCGAGTGGGTGACGCTCGGCGCGTTCGGGGCCATGGTCCTGCTCGGCATCGCGTTTTGGGCCATCGGCGCGCGGAACGTCCGGCGTGGCCTGCTCGCTACTCCCAGCGCGGCCGAAGCGGAGCCGCGCTGACCGCACTTTGGCCGGCTCGGCGGGCGGACTAAGGCCGCCCGCCGGCAGAATGGCGCAGGCCGCTACTGTCTTGCCGGTGACCACTCTGCTGTCCGACGGGGTGTCCGCGCGGCTGTCGATGCCCATTGTCTGGGAGACCGCCGTGGCGCGCTGGCTGCTGTTCGCGGGGCTCTCGGTCGCGCTTGGCGGTCTGGCCGGCCGCGGTCTTGCGCGGCAGTACAAGGGAACGTTTCCGGTCCCGCTGCCCGCTCCGTGGGCGCTGCGCGGGTCGCTGCTCGGCGCGGCGGCGAGTGCCTGGCTCGCGCTTATCGCGGCCGGGCCGGCGCACCTGCCGCACCTGTTCGCCACCACGGCGGGCGCGATCGCCTGCGTCGAGCTCGCGGCGTTCCTCATCGCCGCGGGGCTGCTGCGGCTGCGGCAGCCGAACCTGAGCGTGCTGCTGCTTCTCGCGGTTGTGGCGGCCGAAGGTGTGCGCGCCCACCCGGAGAGCGTCATCCCGGTGGTGGGTGCCCTGATCACCTACTGTCATCTGCTGCCCGCGGCGATCTGGGCCGGCATGCTCCTCTACATGCTGCGGGCGGCCATGGCGTGGCGATATCACCCGGCTGATATGAGGAGCCTGATTCGGCTGTATGCGACGGCTGCGGCGTGGCTGTTCACGATCCTGGTGGTTACCGGCGTGATCTCCGCACTGGTGCTGGTTCCACTCCGGTCACTGCTGACAACCACGTACGGGCTGGTGCTGATCGTGAAGGCCGTCCTCGTCGCGCTCGCCGCGTGCCTGGCGATCGCCGGCCGGGTCTGGCTGCGCCGCCAGCCAGCGGCAGGGGCCGGCCCGGCACTCGCCACCCGGCTGGAGTGCGGCACGATCGCCGTGGTGCTGGCCGTCACTGGCCTGCTGACCGCACTGACACCGCCGGCTGGGCCGGTCAGGTCGGCCGCGGCGATCCGGCAGCAGCAGGCAGGGCGCTGACCCCGCTCAGATCTTGACGATGCGGGCGCCTTCCCGGCAGAGCCTTGCGAGGTCCTGGGGATCAGATGTGAGCAGGAGCCTCGGGGCAGGCGCGGCGAGTGCGGTGGCTGCCACCATCGCATCGATTGCGTGTTCATGGCCGTGTAAACGATGCGCAGCGAGGAGTTTGGATGCGGCACGCGCAATGTCCTCGCTAACGGGCTCGATCACCAGGCGAGAGACGGCCCAATCGAACCTCGGCTGGTCCATCCGAGGATCTCGTGCCTCCACCAGCGTGGCCGCGCTGATCACAACCCGGAGGCCATCGATGTCGGCCTGCGCCAGGCGGGCCATCATCGGCCGGTCCTTGAGTACAACCTTGGACAGACCTTCGCAGTCCAGCACGAGCGTTCCGGTCACGCCGCGTGCCCGGCGTCCGAACCCTTGGTGCCGTATAGATCTGCTCGAGCCGCCGCCAGTTCTTCGGCAGTGAACCCGCCCTCGGTGCTGGTGTACTCATCCACGAGTTCTGCCAGGTTGTCCTGCTCGATCTGACGACGCAGGGCGGCCTCGACATATGAAGAGAATCCTCGCTTGCCGACCCGGTTCCGCACCGCCTCCACCGTGCCAGCGTGCAGTGACGTGCTTACGGTCATGGTGGGCCCGGTTCCTGGGACGCTGGGGCTCCGGGCGGGGTGCGGCTCGCCAGAGTCCCGCTCTGCAGCCATGCTGCGACTATAACAGAAGTTCTAATAGAACCTGGACTTGCCATTGCGCCCGGTCCACGGAGTCGCGGATCCAGTCGCGAAGGTGCTTGGTTTGATCATGGCCGCTCAGCCACAAACACGCCCCACCCCTGTTGTGCTGTCACCAGCCCGGCATCTCGCAAGATCTTGATCGCTCGCAGCACAGTGTTGCGGGACACGCCGTAGTTCTCGATCGGGGCAGGTACCGGCCCGACCTGCTCTCCGGGCAGCATCTCGCCTGACTCGATCTTGCTAGGCAAGTCAGCCGCTATCCGCTGGTATGGCGGTATAGCTTCCCTGGGCATGCGGCAAGACTAGATGATCTCTAGTCCAACATCCTGCCTGGTCGAACTGCGGGAACCCACTCCCGAGGAATTGCTCGAAACGGTGGGCGAGCACTTGCTAGAGCATCGCGGGTCGACAATAGTCGGTTCGCTCTGAGGGCCGCGGGTTCCAATGACGCCGGCGGCGCTCACATGGCGGTCGGGTTCTGGGCGGGCATGATCTGGCCGCGTGCCTCGCCGAGGCCGACCCTGGCTCCGTCCGGGCCGGCCGCCGTGGCGGTGATGGACAGCTCGTCGCCGTCCTCGAGCCAGGCGCGAGTTGTTCCGTCGGGCAGGGCCAGCGGCTCCGACCCGCCCCAGGACAGCTCGAGCATGCAGCCGCGCTGCCCAGGCTCCGGGCCGCTGACGGTTCCCGAGGCGTACAGGTCTCCGGTACGCAGCGACGCCCCGTTCACGGTCATGTGGGCCAGCATCTGCGCAGGGCTCCAGTGCATGCCGATATAGGGCGGCCGGGAAATCACGTGGCCGTTCAGCCTCACCTCGAAATCGATGTCCAGGCCCAAGTCGACCGATTCGGCGAGGTAGGGCAGCAACTCGGTGTCGCGCGACGGCGGCCGGACCCTGGCGTGCTCCAGCGCTGCCAGCGGGAGAACCCACGGCGAGATCGTGGTGGCGAACGACTTGCCGAGGAACGGGCCGAGCGGCACGGACTCCCAGGCCTGGATGTCCCTGGCCGACCAGTCATTAACCAGGCACACGCCGAACACGTGCTCGGCGAAGCGGTTGACGGGCACCGGCTCGCCGAGGACCGTCTCCACGCCGACGACGAAGCCAAGCTCGGCCTCGAAGTCGAGCCTGGCCGACGGCCCGAAGGCGGGCGCGGCAGCGTCGGCCGACCGGTACGGGCCGTACGGGCGGCGCACCGGGGTACCGGACACGACCACCGTCCCGGCCCGGCCGTGGTAGCCGGTCGGCTGGTGCTTCCAGTTCGCGGTCAGCGGCTCGCCGCCTGGCCGGAATATCCTGCTGACGTTGCTGGCGTGATACTCGGACGTGTAGAAGTCGACGTAGTCGGCGACGGCGAAGGGCATGTGCATCGTGGCATCGGCGGCCGGTATCAGCAGGTCCTCGAGTGCCTCGCGGTATTCGTCATGGCTGAGCCAGCGGGTGAGCGCCCCGCGGATCTGCTCCCAGGCGCGATCACCGGCGGCGAGGAACTCGTCGAGGCGGCCCGAGCGCATCAGATCCGCGCGGCCGGCCCACAGGCGGTAGGTGGCGGCGGACAGGTCGAGCACCCGGTCGCCGATCGCCACCCCGACGCGCGGCTCGGTCGGCCGGTCGCGAGTGGTGAACGAGCAGTAGGGGAGCGCCTGCATTCCGAACGGGTGGCCCGGCTCGACCTCGAGCCATTCCGCCGCACGAGTCCCAGCCATCAACGTCTCCTCACGGTGCGGGCCTGTCGGCGTCCGGGACTGGCCGAAGCGACGTTGACGCTACCAGCTAAGGGGTCTGTGCGGTGCCTCGTGCCCGCAGCCTTATCACCGGGACGACCCGGCCTGCTGTCCCACGTATTGCGCGAACACCACCGTGTTGGATAGGTAATGCCCGGTCCCGTTGTCGAATTGGCCGCCGCACGTGACAAGCCGCAGCGATGGCCAGCTCGTATAGCCATAGATGGTGTTATCGGGGAATTCCGCCTTCGAGTACAGCGCGGCCGAGTACACCCGGAACAGGGCCGTGCTCCCGTCTTTGAGCGTGACGTAGACAAGATCGCCGGGGAGGAGGTCGCCGATGCGGTAGAAGACGGCCGGCCCGACCGCTGCCGAATCAACGTGCCCGAAGATCACCGCAGCGCCGGGGGAGCCGGGCGTCGGGCCCCTGTTGTACCAGCTGGTGAGGAATGGCGTGTTCAGCGACGGCACGCCGACCGCGCCGCTGGACGTGAGACCGAGTGAGATGATCTCGGCCCGCACCTTGATGTGCGGAATGTAGACAGAGACCGGAACGGATCGCGCCATCGGCGTTACCTGGTAGCGGTTGCCAGCCACGCGCACCGTCCGGACGGCCGGCTGGCCGCCGGAGGATGCCCGCGGTGCGGGGGGTTGCGGCCGGTTCCGGGACGGCGCCTCCCACTTTTGCGGCGCCCTGGGCGGCGCCCAGCGCAGGGTGTGGCTGCCGACGAACGCCAGCACGAGGCCGGCCGCGACCAGGGCCACGACGACCCCGTTGACCAGCTTGGGCATGGTGGTGCCCCCGGCTCGCTGTCGGTCAGCCCGACGCCCGGCCGGACCAGCGCCGGCCGAGCATCAGGCACCCCACAAGCGCCCCGGCGCCGAGCAGGCCGAGGCCGACGTTCGTCAGCGCGGTATTGGTCGCGGTGGATGTGGTGCCGTCGCCGGTTTCCGGTGCCGGGCCGGGGACCGCGTTCACGGTCAGGGTCGCCGTCTCCGATATCCCGTTAGAACAGGTGATCTCCGGGCTGTAGGTGCCGGGGGCGAGCGAGGTCGGCAGGACCACGGTGGCGACGAATACGTCCGTCTGGCTGCTGGGCTGCATCGGGATCTGCGCGGGCAGGCCGAGCGAAGAGCCGTCCAGTGTCGCCGAGGTGCACGTGCCGGGGGCCACCGCCGACGAGCAGTCGACCGTGAACGTGGTAGAGGTGCCCGGCGCTGACGGGTTTGGATATACGTTGGCCGTCGAGCCGCCGGTGCCGGCCAGCGCCGCGGGAACGCTGCTGGCAAGCACGATCAGAATCAGCCCAGCCGTTGCAGCGGCGCACCTGGCAAGGCGCATGAATCCCCCGATGTGCTAATAGAAATATCCCCCTTATAGTGCCTTCCGAGTACCCGGCGGCTTGGCGGTGCAAACGAGGCATGGGTTCCTCTTAGCGCCAATTGACGGAGGATTTATCCGGGCTGTGCGGATCGCATATCTCCGCCGGGCGAGTCCCTTGCCGGGCCGGGCAGCTGGGCCAGGCGGGGACACCGCAGTTATTGGCGGGCTGCTAGCGGGCGTCCGGGGCCGGGCTGCGTCGCCCGTCTCACCAAATTTGATGACAAAAACCGGTCGTGACCCTGATTTACCCCGCGGCGGGGGCCGGGGCGCCCGCCCTCCGCGCCGTTGGCGGGAGTCCGGGCATGCCGAATACCTTGACGTCAAGATAGTTTTCGGGATAGCCTCAGCACAGATAGCTTGACATCGAGATATTGCGCGCCGCCCGGACCGCCGCGGCCGGACGGGCCCGGATCGCAGGCCGGGCCGGGGAAACCGGGAACCCGCGGCTGCGGGAAGATGCAGTTAGCGGCGAATGAACGCCTGCGAGCGGGATAGCGGGATAAGCGCGGGCGCCAGGAAGAGCCACAGGGCCCAGGAGCCACACGATGGAGGCCATGCGATGACAGGCAACAGTTTCGGCAGCCGCGGCACCCTGCGCGTCGGCGACACCAGCTATGAGATCCACCGGCTGGACGCGGTCGACGGCAGCGGCGATCTCCCGTTCTCGCTCAAGGTGCTGCTGGAGAACCTGCTGCGGACCGAGGACGGCATGAACGTCACGCCCGAGCAGGTCACGGCGCTGGCGACGTGGGACGCCGCGGCCCAGCCGGCCACCGAGATCCAGTTCAGCCCGGCGCGGGTGCTCATGCAGGACCTGACCGGGGTTCCCGCCGTCGTGGACCTGGCGGCCATGCGCGAGGCCATGCGGGATCTCGGCGGCGACCCCGGCCGGATCAACCCGCTGGTCCCGGCCGAGCTGGTGATCGACCACTCGGTGGTCGCCGACGTGTACGCCAGGCCGGACGCGTTCGAGCGCAACGTGGAGTTCGAGTACCAGCGCAACTCCGAGCGGTTCGCCTTCCTCCGCTGGGGCCAGCAGGCGTTCAGCCAGTTCAAGGTCGTTCCGCCGGGCACCGGCATCTGCCACCAGGTCAACATCGAGCACCTGGCCCGGGTGGTCATGGCGCTGCCCGGGCAGGACGGCACCACGGCCGCGTACCCGGACACCTGCGTCGGCACCGACTCGCACACCACCATGGAGAACGGGCTCGGCGTCCTCGGCTGGGGAGTCGGCGGGATCGAGGCCGAGGCGGCCATGCTCGGCCAGCCGATGTCGATGCTGATCCCGCGGGTGGTGGGGTTCCGGCTCAGCGGCGCACTGCCGGACGGCGCGACCGCGACCGACCTGGTGCTCGTGATCACCGAGATGCTGCGCGCCCACGGCGTGGTCGGCAAGTTCGTGGAATTCCATGGCGATGGGGTCGCCGCCGTGCCGGTGGCGAACCGGGCCACGATCGGCAACATGAGCCCGGAGTTCGGCTCGACCTGCGCCATCTTCCCCATCGACGCCGAGACCCTCGGCTACCTGCGGCTGACCGGGCGCAGCGACGAGCAGGTCGCGCTCGTCGAGGCGTACGCCAAGGAGCAGGGCCTGTGGCACGAGCCGGACAGCGCGGCACAGTACTCGGAGGAGCTCGCGCTCGACCTGGGCTCGGTGGTCCCGTCCCTGGCCGGCCCGAAGCGGCCACAGGACCGGGTGGCGCTGACCGACGCCAAGGACTCGTTCAGGCAAGCTCTCGGCGCGTACGTCGAGCTGGACAGCCTGGATGAGGAAATCGCCGACACCTTTCCGGCCTCCGACCCGTTCACCCCGGAAAAGAACGGCGCGGTCGAGCACGAGCCTGAGCGGCCGGCCACGGCCCGCAGGCGGGCGTCCGCCCCGGTCGAGGTGACGCTCGAGGACGGCACCACGACCTCCGTCGACCACGGCTCGGTGGTGATCGCCGCGATCACGTCGTGCACGAACACGTCCAATCCGTCGGTCATGGTGGGCGCGGCGCTGGTCGCCAAGAAGGCGGTGGAGGCCGGGCTCGACCGCAAGCCGTGGGTGAAGACCACGCTTGCGCCGGGTTCCAAGGTGGTCATGGACTACTACGAGCGCGCCGGGCTCACGCCGTACCTGGAGAAGCTCGGCTTTAGCCTGGTCGGCTACGGGTGCACCACCTGCATTGGCAACTCCGGGCCGCTGCCCGAGGCGATCAGCGAGGCGGTGAACGCCAGCGACCTGGCCGTGGTCTCGGTGCTGTCGGGCAACCGGAACTTCGAGGGCCGGATCAACCAGGACGTGAAGATGAACTACCTGGCGTCGCCGCCGCTGGTGGTGGCGTACGCGCTGGCCGGCACGATGGACATCGACCTGACCACGGAACCGCTGGGGACCGGGAAGTCGGGAAACCCGGTCTATCTGTCCGACCTGTGGCCGTCGCCGAAGGAGATCGCCGACATCGTGCAGTACGCGCTCGTCCCGGAGATGTTCACCCGCGACTACGCCGATGTGTTCGCCGGGGACGACCGCTGGCGGGACCTTGACGTGCCGCCGGGCGATACGTATGCCTGGGACCCAGAGTCGACCTACGTGCGGCGGCCACCGTACTTCGACGGCATGCCGGCGCAGCCCGAGCCGGTCACCGACATCCACGGCGCGCGGGTGCTCGCCAAGCTGGGCGACTCGGTAACCACCGACCACATCTCGCCGGCCGGGGCGTTCAAGACCGAGAGCCCGGCGGGGGAGTACCTGATCTCCCGTGGCGTGCAGCGGCGCGACTTCAACAGCTACGGCTCGCGGCGCGGCAACCACGAGGTGATGATCCGCGGCACGTTCGGCAACATCCGGCTGCGCAACCAGCT
>Ga0208725_1000020_pt1 | contig 32097 bp, 23 predicted proteins | sample MicForSoSWNH13_O_FD_188004 | JGI IMG/M metagenome (GOLD analysis project Ga0208725, IMG submission 188004) | Forest soil microbial communities from Harvard Forest Long Term Ecological Research site in Petersham, Massachusetts, USA - MetaG HF011... | ecosystem: Environmental > Terrestrial > Soil... | reverse complement strand
AGGGCAGGAGGGACTCGAACCCCCAACCGCCGGTTTTGGAGACCGGGACTCTAGCCAATTGAGCTACTGCCCTGTGACGGCACTGCCGCGGCAGGTACTTCCTGCAGAACAGTACCGATAAACACCGGCCCGCAGGCATGCACCGACCACCTGGTGGACCGCCACCAGTTGATGAAGTGTACGTTGCCGGAACCCCCGGCGTCGAACCGCATCGGACAAGTTCCGTCGGCTCCCATCAGCGCGCTCGACCCGGCCCCGTCCTGCCCCGATCCGCGCACCCGTGCGGCGGCAGCCCGGCCAGGATGCCAGGATGGAGGGCATGGCTTCTTCTCACCAGCGAATCTCGTCCAGGGTCGGGGCGATCACCGAATCGGCGACGCTCGCCGTCGACGCCAAGGCCAGGGCGGCCAAGGCCGCGGGGCGGCCGGTGATCGGCTTTGGCGCCGGCGAGCCCGACTTCCCGACCCCTGGTTACATCGTCGAGGCCGCGCAGCGCGCCTGCGCCGTGCCGCGGTTCCAGAAGTACTCGCCCGCTCCTGGCCTGCCCGAGCTGCGGGAGGCGATCGCGACGAAGACCCTGCGGGACTCTGGGTACCAGGTCGCACCGGGCCAGGTGATCGTGACCAACGGCGGCAAGCACGCGGTCTACACGGCGTTCGCCACGCTGCTCGACCCGGGCGATGAGGTGCTGCTGCCCACGCCGTACTGGACCACCTACCCGGAGGCGATCGAGCTGACGGGCGCGAAGCCGGTTCCGGTGCTGACCGACGAGAGCTCGGGCTACCTCACCTCGGTCGAAGATCTCGAGGCGCACCGGACCGAGCGCACCAAGGTGCTGGTGTTCGTGTCGCCGTCCAACCCGACCGGTGCGGTGTACCCGCCGGAGCTCGTCGCCGAGATCGGCCGCTGGGCCGCTGACAAGGGCATCTGGGTGATCACCGACGAGATCTACGAGCACCTCGTCTACGGCGACGCGCGGTTCTCCTCGATCGCCACGGCAGCGCCGGAGCTGGCTGACCGGTGCGTGGTCGTCAACGGGGTGGCCAAGACCTACGCGATGACCGGCTGGCGGGTCGGCTGGCTCATCGGCCCGCCCGACGTGGCAAAGGCAGCAGCCGACCTGCAGTCGCACATGACCTCCAACGTGTGCAACGTTGCGCAGGCCGCCGCGCTGGCCGCGGTGTCCGGCGACCTGTCCGCGGTGGCCAGCATGCGGGAGGCCTACGACCGCCGGCGGCTGCTGATGACCGGCATGCTCAATGAGATCCCTGGCGTCATCTGCCCGGTACCGGAAGGCGCGTTCTACTGCTATCCGTCCGTCAAGGGGGTTCTCGGCAAGGAAATCGCCGGGCGCAGGCTGGAGAACACTACCGACCTCGCCGAGCTGATCCTCGACGAGGTCGACGTCGCCGTGGTCCCCGGTGAGGCGTTCGGGACCCCCGGCTACTTCCGGCTGTCCTACGCCCTTGGCGACGCCGACCTTGAGGAGGGGATCACCCGGCTCGGCAAGCTGCTGGCCCAGGCCCGCTGATTGCCGGAGCCGGGCGGCCGACGCCATGGCACGTCCGCTCGACGCACTGCCCAAGGCGCACCTGCACCTGCACTTCACCGGGGCGATGCGCCATTCCACCCTGGTGGAGCTGGCCGCCGAGCACGGTGTGCACCTGCCGGATGCTCTGGTCAGCGACTGGCCGCCGCGGCTGAGCGGAACCGACGAGCGGGGCTGGTTCCGGTTCCAGCGGCTGTACGACATCGCGAGGTCGGTCGTCCGTACCGAGGCCGACGTGCGCCGGCTGATCCTCGAGGCCGCCCAGGACGAACGGGACGAGGGGTCGGGCTGGCTGGAGATCCAGGTGGACCCGTCGGGCTACGCGGCCAGGTTCGGCGGCCTCACGCCCACAGTGGAGCTCGTACTCGGCGCGGCCGCGGCGGCGGCCGAGGCCACCGGGGTCGGCGTCGGCGTGATCATCGCGGCCAACCGGACCAGGCACCCGCTGGACGCGCGGACGCTGGCCAGGCTCGCGGCGGCCCACGCCGGGCGCGGTGTCGTCGGCTTCGGCCTGTCCAACGATGAGCGAAGGGGCGCGGCGGCCGACTTCGCGCCCGCCTTCAGGATCGCCGCCCGCGCCGGGCTGATGGCGGTGCCGCACGGCGGCGAGCTGTCCGGCCCGGCCAGCGTCCGGGCCTGCCTTGATGAGCTGCACGCCGACCGCATCGGCCACGGCGTCGCCGCCGCCCGTGACGAAGACCTCCTTGAACGGATAGCGGCGGCGCGGGTCACGCTCGAGGTGTGCCCGTCGTCCAACGTGGCGCTTGGGGTGGCGGCCACTCCGGCGGATGTGCCGCTGCGGCCGCTGCTTGACGCGGGGATCGGTGTGGCGCTCGGCGCGGACGATCCGCTGCTCTTCGGGCAGCGCCTGACCGCCCAGTACCAGCTCGCCCGGCGGGCGCACGGCATGTCCGACGACGAGCTCGCGGAGCTGGCGCGGATGTCGGTGCGTGGCTCAGCCGCGCCAGATGCCGTCCGGGCGCGGCTGCTGGCCGGGATCGACGCCTGGCTGGTGCCTTCCGCGGCTGCCGCGCCATCCCGGGCCCCTGCCGTCCCAGTTTGGCAGCGGGCGGCTGTTACCCCGGCGCCTCCAGGGCATCGCGGATCCTGACGGCGTTGGCGCCGATGTTGGCGCCCAGCAGCTCACCGGTTGTGTCGATGATGTTTATGCTGCACAGCGTCGTGGACGTGGCCCACACGCAGTTCTCGGTGCCCTCTACGTTCGCGCACGCCAGTGCGCCGCCGTGCGGCCCCGGGGGCAGGTTGCTGTAGCTGTACCCACCCTCCTCGATCACGCTGACGGCGGCGGCCGGCTGGAACCTGCCTTCGAAGCCCACGAGATTTATCGAACGGCCGAAATTCGGGATCGGCGGAGACTGGTACTCCAGCGTGACCGTCGACTTTGCTGAGCCGCCGCCGTCCATGCTCAGGAGAATCTTGTACTCGCTCGCCAGCGCCTGGCCTCCCTGGTCGTACTGCGCCGAGTTGTCCGGCGGCAGCCCGCAGAGTGTCCGCGGTGCAACGAGGGTCCACGGACCGCTGCCGCCCGCCGGCCGGCCCGCGGTGACGCACGCCGAGGGACCCAGCGCGCTCTTGGCCAACCCCGTGTTCGCCGGCGGCTTGCTGGCCGACGGTGACGAGGGGTGCGGTGAGGCGGGCTGACTGGCCGACGGAGAGCAGGCAACGACGGCGAATGCGACGAGGACGCTGCCGGCACCGATCCGCAGCCACGTGCACAGCCGGCGACGGCGTGGCGGTGCGGCGGCGCCGCCGTCACAGTCCATCAAGAGGAACCCTAATCGCGTGTGCCCGGATGGACCGCGCAGATTCATGTCGTCGTGCTCCTCGCTGAGACCAAACAGCGGGCGGGGCACTCCTGACCCGCCCCGCTGCCAGTGGGTCCGGACCCGGCACGCCCGCCGGTTCAGGCGCCGATCTGCGACGGGACGTGCTCCGCGTTGCCTTCCCAGAGGTCCGCGTCCTCGGTCATCCAGGCCTGGCGGCGGCGTTCCTTGTCTTGCTGCCCGGAACCAGGGCCGCCAGACATGGGCATCCCGCCACCGGAATCGGCCGCGGGCCCGCCGATGGCGTCGTCCGCGCCGACGAACCCGGTCGCCCCGCTGTTGCCGGCGCTCACTCCGCCGTCGGCGAAGCCACCGTCCATGCCGACGTCGCCCGGACCGGTGCCGATCATTCCATCGGGGCCGACAACCGCGCTGTCGCCGGCCGGGTCACCGACGAAGTCCTCGCCGAGGCCCGGGCGGCCAGCGCTGCCACCGGCGCCGGCCGGGTCGCCCGCACCGCCAGCGCCGCCAGCGCCGCCGGCGCCGCCGGCGCCGCCGGGAAGGCTGCCGACGGGAACCGGATCGGCGCCCTCGCCGGGAACGCCGCCTGGCCCGCCAGGATCGGAACCGTCACCGGGCACACCACCGGGCGCGCCAGGATCACCGCCACCCGGCAGGCCGCCGGCCGGAACCGGATCGGCACCATCACCCGGAACACCGCCCAGCCCGCTGGGATCACCATCACCCGGCAGGCCGCCGGCCGGAACCGGATCGGCACCATCACCCGGAACACCGCCGGCCGGAACTGGGTCGCCGCCATCGCCCGGGACACCACCCGGCGCGCCAGGATCGCCACCGTCACCGACCACCCCGCCCGGATCACCGGGGCCGGGATCGCCCGGAGCTGTTCCGGCGGGCAGCGGAACCGAACCGATGGGGTCTGGTCCGGGGGCCCCGCCAGGGGTCCCGCCGGGAACACCACCGGCGGGGACACCGGTGCCGGTTCCCGTGCCGGGAACGCTGCCGCCGCCGCCCGGGGGAAGGCCGGCCAGGGTGGCACCCGGTGAGGTGCCCGTGGGTCCGGAACCGGAGCCTGGCGATACCCCGGACACGCCACCGCCGCCGCCCGGAGCGCTTGGGGTGCCGGTGCTGCCCGCGCTCCCCGGGCCGACACCGCCCGGAGCGCCCCCGGGGCTCGCGGCAGCAGCCGCGGTTCCGGCGGCCACGCCGCCGGCAGTCCCGCCGACGGTCTGCGACGCGCCGCCAAACGATCCGGTCGGCAGGTTCTTGCTGACCGTGGACGGCAGGTTGCTGTTGGCCTCGACCAGATTCCCGTTGAACTCGTTCATGGCTGCGCGCGCAGCCTCGTCCCCGGAACTGCTGCTGGCCGCCGTAAAGCCCTTGTAAGCGGAAATGACCCCGCCGACCCATGACAGCACGGCGCCGGTCTGGGTGCTGGCCTGCGCGAGCCCGACAGCCGTCTCGTGCAGCTGCTGGAAATTAGTGACCGCGTTCTGCGCAGCCGTGCCACCCCAGTTCTCGTTCAGCACCTGCACGTGCTTGATCAGTTCGTCCGCGATCTGCCCGAGAATCACGCCCGCTTCCGTGTGCGCAGCGCCCGACTGCTGCACCATGCCGCCTTCGGGAAGGAAGGAGAACATCTGCGTGATGTCGGCCGCCGAGAGCCCGCTGACCGAAATCGGGGTAACCGCCGACTGCTTGATCGGGAACGAGTTGCCCTGGATGTTGCCGAACCCGCCGCCGTCTTGCATTCTCATGATGGCGTTTCTCTCTCTCGGCCGTCAGCTCGCCGCTTCGGAGCCAACCGCGCTCGCCGCGCTCGCCGTTGTGGCATCGGCATCGGTGTAGTTCAGCGCCGCCCGGCCCACGTTGCTGGCCACCAGGTCATAGGCCGTATTCAACGCCTGCATGAACTGCGTGATCGCCTCGTACGCGTTGAGGGCGTTGCTGCCGAACGCGTCCGCGGTGTCCCAGCCGCCGATCGCCGAGCCAAAGGCCCCGTAGCTGCTGACCTGCGACAGCGCGTTCGTCAGCTTTGCAAGGTCGCTGACCATCTGGGCCTTGACCGAATTGAGCTGGTCGGGGCTGACGTGGAACTCCCCGCTGGCCTTCAGTCCCTTGGGAAAGGCCGACGCCGGCAGCTTCGGCATGTGCAAGCCATCGGTCTTCACCGGATCCTTCGGCTGGGCGCTGGCCGCCGCCGCCTGCTGGTCTAGCTTTTCCTGATCCTCAAGCGCCATCACATCGGCGATCGCGCCCATCGCTAACCTCCGCTGCCGGTAACTGCCATCTCTGGTCCACCGTTACGAGCGGCGTGCCGTGCCACGATTCGCCCGGCACGCCGTTCATAGCAGTTAAAACATTGACGCGTTGGTGCGCTCCGCGTTCTCGTAGTTCTCATTGGCTGTGCCAATCACCGAGCTCATCGCCGTGATGACCTGGCCCATGTCCGCAATCGCCTTGGTCCAGATCGCGTGAGCCTCCGTATAGGCCTGTTGCGCGGAGCCCTGCCAATCAGCCAGGTTGCCCTGGAGTTGCGACTGCAGGTCGCTGACCGCGCTGCTGAGCCCGGTGTATGCCTGGGCGAAAGCAGCTTCCCCTTCGCCCAGGGCGCCAAAGTTGGCAAGTACGAAGTCACCCATTTTGCATCCCTCCCTGCTCAGCCGTTCAGCGCGCTGACGATCTTGTTTGCCGAACTCTGGTTCGCGGTCTCGATCGTGCTGTAGTTCGCGCCGGATTGCCTCAGCTTCGCGCCCAGGTTGTCCAGCGCCTGGATCACCTTGTTGAAGTCGAGGTTGAACTCGTTGTACGCGTTGTTGAACGTCGAGGCTGCCGCGCCCCGCCAGCCGCCCATCATGCTCTCGTGGGCGCCCGCGAGGTTACTCTGCAAGCCCTTGATCTGCGAGACAGCCGAATCAACCTGCGTCGCAGCCCGCGCCATCAGTTGCGCATCATGTGCACTTACACCGGCCACTGCCGCACCTCCTGTCCGTGACGTCTCGTCATCCCTGCCCTGCGCTTGGATGATCTTGCTCGTCCGGGGCGGAGTTACCGCAGCCGGCTCCCGTGCCCCGTAAGCTCCCGGCCGCCCAGCCATGGCCACGCGGCTCCAGGAACATGGTTAATTCAAGCCAAGTCGGACAATGGTGTCAACCAGGACAACCAACTACGCTGCGTGATCGGCGCCGGGCGAAAGGCCCAGCCGGCTCGGAACGCTTCTGACTTGCGGTTTTTTCGCCATTCCAGTAACGCGGTAACGGACATGTCACCGAATCTTTACCCGCCGGGAGACACCGGCCTGTCGGCCAGCGCCGGGTCGAGAGGGGGCCCCGCCGGGATCAGGTCCACCACGCCCGCTGGCAGCAGCACCGCCTGCGACAGGCTGTAGCCCAGTATCCCGATCACGCCTGTGCTCGCGAGCGCGTACCTTTGGCCGTCCGCGATCAGGAAGTAGCTGACCACGCCATTGTCCGAGCCGGCCGAAGGATCGGCCGCCACCAGCGCTCCACCGCCTGGCGGGAGTGTTATCTGCCCGACGTCGGCGGGCACCCCGGTCGCCACGCCGCCGGACGGCACCGTGCCGCCGGTCTCGACCTGGCCGGCCAGGGCGGTGCCGGTGGCGGCGGTGCCAACGCCGGAGTAGACCATGCAGAGCGGTGCGGACGCGGCGGGCGTCACGACCGTCGGGACGCTGGTCGGCAGGTCCCCGCCGGGCACGCTGGTCGCTGACAGGTGGCCGGGGACCTGCGACGGCGCCAGCGTGGCCTTCGGCGGCGCGCCCGGCTCGGTGAACAGCAGCTGCGCCTGCATCTGCGAGATCTGGGCCAAGCCATTGCGCAGCAGCACGTAGTACTGCGTTCCCGAGGCCGCGTTCACCAGATAGACCTGACCGACCTGGGCGGGAGCGCCGGTGGGACCGGTGACGGTCGCGCCCGCGTCCGCGAGCGTGGGTGCGGAGAACGGCGGCCCCTGGGGGATGGCGTTGAGCCAGACCGGCGGGACCGGCACCGCCGGGAGGCGGCCCGCCGCCAGCGCCACGATGCCGGCCTTCTGCACCGCCATGCGCTGGCCGTTCCAGATCACCCAGTCCTGATTCAGCGCCTGCACCACCAGCGCGCTGTTCCGCAGCGGCCGGCCGCCGATGCTGGTGCCGCCAACCAGGGAGGTGACGACCTGCGTGCCGAACGGGCTGCTGGTGGTCTGCGTGCACACCGACCAGGGCTGCCGTACCAGCAGGCTGGATGTGGGCAGCGGCGCCGGCAGCCCCGGAATGCCGATTTCCGGCCCGCGGGGGAACTTCGTCAGCGCCGACTGTTCGACGGTCTGCTGATTCAGCGGCGAGGGCCCAAGCGCCAGCCGGGCCGAGGCGTAGTTCACCACCGGGCAGAGCTTGCCGCCCTCGCAGAACACGAACGGCGTGCCGGTCTGCTTGTCGATGACCAGCATGCCCGGCGTGTTCTGGATCGATGAGCTGCCGTGGCCGAGCAGGCCCAAGATGAAGAACAGCCCGGTGGCGATCACGGCGACGAACACGCCGGAGAACACCGCCACGTTCAGGCGCCGCAGCGGCTGGTCGGGGACGTCGGGCTCACCGCGCAGCAGTGCCAGCGACGCTCGCCGGGTCATCAGCCGGTGGGCCTGGAACAGGTCCCTGCGGCTCTGCATGGTCATAGTGCCTGCGCCTTCCTGTCAGGCCGTCAGCCGCCCAGCCCGCGGACCTTGCCGAAGACCCCGGCGAGGCCGAGTGCCAGCGGGAACAGGCCGACATTGAGCAGGGTGTCGGCGATGTCGGCTATGCGGCCCCAGAACGGCGACGGGCGGCGACCGGGCAGCCACAGGCCGACGGCGGCGACGAGCGCGGACCCCGCGATCAGCGGCCCCAGCGCGAGCGCCAGGTGCCTCGCCTGGGAAGACCCGTGGATCGAGCCGGCCGCGAGCAGTATCAGGCCGCCGAAACCGGGGATCAGCAGCCAGAGCCGCTGGGCGAGGCCCTGGAACAGCCTCGATCGCAGCAGCAGCACGCAGGCGAGCACGGCACAGGTCACCATGCCGAGCCAGCCCCGGGTGAAGGCAAGCACCACCTCCGCGAAGCCGGCCACCAGGCCGATGCCTGACGCAGCGCCGGTCACGAACCGGTCGGCCACGGCCGTCCGGTCGAACACCTCGGCACCGTCGATGGTCAGCGTGTCCCGCCTCAGGTCATCGGCGTGCCGCGGCACCTCGGGCAGCGTCATCCGCGCCATCCGGAACGAGACGGCGGGGATCAGCGGGGTGAGCGCCAGCACCAGGACGGCCATCAACGCGGCGGCTGCGGCGAGGCCGATGCCGAAGGCGTAGCTGAGCCAGGCGCCGAGCACGCCAAACAGCCCCGCGATCACCACGCCGAAGAACAGCGACACCTCCGCCGAGGCCGCGGCGGCTACCACTGCGGCCAGTGCCACCGCGGCGAGCGCCGCCAGCATCTCCACGGCCCCGAGGTGCGAAAGCGCTGCCGACCTGGCCGGCGTGAGCAGTCCGGCCAGGAACGCATAAGGAACCGCGGCGTAGCCAAGCACTGCCCCGGCCCGCGAGTCACCGACCGCCCTGGACACCGCCACGACCGCGAGCAGCAGCGCGACGGCCACGCCCGCCGCCGTCGCAGCGGGCAACGGCCACGGCGGCCCGGACCGCAGGATGAACACCGCTCCGGCGACCAGCGCCCCGGCGACCGCGCCCAGGGCCACCCACCGGGCGTGGCCCGGGGTCCACCGGCCGGGCTGGTCGCTCAGCCTGCTCGCGATCACGTCGGCGACATCATCGAACGTCATCGCCGGCAGCTGCTCGCGGTGCGGGCGCAGATAGATGATCTCCCCGTCGCGCAGGCCGACCTGCATCGGTGTCATGGCCGGCGAGAAGGGCCCCTCACCAAGGCGCTGCAGCACCCACCCGCCCTTTTCGCCGACCACGTCGGGCCCGTCCAGGCCCGCGTACTTGGCGACCGTGGGAAACAGGTCGGCGAACGACACGTAGCCGGGAAGCGCGACGTCCACCCGCCGGGACGGCCCGATCACGGTGATCCGGCACACCTCTGTTCCGCCGGGTGTTCCTCCTGGCGCAGTCATCGGCCTCCCCTTCGTGGGCCCGCCCCATGTATGGCCCACCTTCGCGCACTGCCCGCGATGTCGGAAATGCGGCCGTAGAATGATAACTCGCTGCAGTGCGGACCAACCGGGTCAATCGCACCAAGCGCCGTGCCCGGAAGGACACCAGAAAGGCAGCCCCGTGAGCACCGTCATCGTCCGCCGAACTGAGCGGCACGATCCGCCGGAGCTGCCAAGCGGCGAGATTATGCTCCAGTCCCCGCCGGAGATCCCCGAGGTCACCACCGACGGCTTCCGCCAGACGCTGATGTACCTGCCGATGCTGGTGATGACGGTCGGGATGACCGCCGCGTTCGCGGGAAACAGCTCGAACAAGATCATGTATGTCGCCGGCGGGGCGATGGTCCTGGGCATGGGCGGCATGGTGGTAACCCAGATGGGCCGGGGCAGCGGCGACCGGAAGATCAAGCTGAACGGCGTGCGCCGGGACTACCTGCGCTACCTGAGCCAAGTGCGGCGCAAGGTGCGGTCGGTCGCCGCGGCGCAGCGGGAGGCGCTCGAATGGGTCAGCCCGGCGCCGCTGGCACTTCCCTCACTGCTCATCGACCCGGAACTGCGCCGGGTGTGGGAACGGCGCCCGTCCGGCGACGACTTCGCCAAGGTCCGCATCGGCACCGGGACGCACCGGCTGGCGGTACGGCTGGTGCCGCCGGACACGAAGCCGGTCGAGGATCTTGACCCGCTGTGCGCGGGCGCGCTGCGGCGTTTTGTCCGGGCGCACAACAGCGTCCCCAGCCTGCCGGTCGGCATCTCGCTGCGCTCGTTCGCCCGGATCGCGGCCGGGGGCGAGCCCGAGGCGGTCAACGGCATGCTCCGGGCGATGATCGCGCAACTCGCGATCTTCCACTCCCCCGACGACGTCCGGATCAGCGTGTGCGCCTCGCGGGACCGGATTTCGTGGTGGCAGTGGATCAAATGGCTGCCGCACAACATGCATCCCACCGAGGTCGACGCGGCCGGACCGGTCCGGCTGATGGCTCCCGTCCTGCCGCAACTCGAGGCGCTGATCGGCGCCGAGTTCGCAGGGCGTCCGCAGTTCACGCCGGGCAGGTCGGCCGCCCTGCCATTCCACGTGGTGATCATCGATGGCGGCGAAGGAATGGCGGACTCCCGGCTCGGCACCGACGGCATTGAGGGCGCCGTGCTGATCGACTTGACCCCAGGCGCGGTGACCACGCCAGGCACGTCGGCCGCGCCGGCCCTCCGGCTGCACGTCACCTCCGGCGGCACGGAAATGATCACGAGGGACCGGACCGGTGCCGAGGCGCGCTCGCCGATCGGCGTCCCTGACTTCATGTCGCTCGCCGAGGCCGACGCGTTCGCAAGGAACGTCGCGCCGTTGCGGCCCGGCACCGGCGGGCCCGCTGACGACCCGCTGGCCGCCGACACCACGCTGACGGCGCTGCTCGGCATCTCCAGCCCGTTCATGGTCGACGCCGACGTCCAGTGGCGGCCACGGCCGCCGCGTGCCCGGCTGCGGGTGCCGATCGGCAGCGACGCCGACGGGCAGCCGGTCGAGCTGGACATCAAGGAGTCCGCGCAAGGCGGCATGGGCCCGCACGGCCTGGTCGTGGGCGCGACCGGGTCAGGAAAGTCTGAGCTGCTGCGGACGCTGGTCCTTGGCATGGCCGTAACGCACTCCCCCGACCTGCTCAACTTCGTGCTGGTGGACTTCAAGGGCGGCGCCACCTTCCTGGGCCTGGAAGGGCTGTCCCACGTGTCCGCCGTGATCACGAACCTGGCGGACGAGCTGCCGCTGGTCGACCGGATGCGCGACGCGCTGAACGGCGAGCTCGTCCGCAGGCAGGAGCTGCTGCGCTCGGCGGGCAACTATGCCTCGCTGCGCGACTACACCAAGGCCCGCGAGCAAGGAGCCGACCTGCCGCCGGTGCCCTCGCTGTTCGTGGTCATCGACGAGTTCTCCGAGCTGCTCTCGGCCAGGCCAGAGTTCATCGATGTTTTTGTCATGATCGGGCGGGTGGGCAGGTCGCTCGGCGTGCACCTGCTGCTGGCATCACAGCGCCTTGAGGAAGGCCGCCTGCGCGGCCTGGATACGCAGCTTTCCTACCGGATCGGCCTCCGCACGTTCTCCGCCGCCGAGTCACGCGTGGTACTCGGCGTTGCCGATGCATATGAGCTGCCGCCGCAGCCGGGCAACGGCTACCTGAAGACCGGCACTGAGGACATGACCCGGTTCAAGGCGGCTTATGTCTCCGGGCCCGCCGTCACCGGGCCGGACCGCACGCAGCGCCGCAGGCTGCGGCCGGCGATCGTGCCCTTCGGCCCCGGGTATGTCCGGCCGGAACTGGCCGGGGACGAGCCGCAGCCAAGGCTCGCCGAGTTGACCGAGAGCGTGCTCGACGTCGTGGTGGCGCAGCTTGCCGGGCACGGGTCGGCCGCGCACCAGATCTGGCTGCCGCCGCTTGACGTGCCCCCGACACTGGATCAGCTTCTGCCCCCGCTGTCGATCACGCCGCAGTTCGGCTGCGCCGCCGAGGACCCGGCCTGGCACGGCAAGCTCCGCGCGGTCACCGGAATCGTGGACCGCCCGTTCGAGCAGCGGCGTGACCCGCTGCTGGTAGACCTTTCGGCCGCCTCCGGGCATGCAGCGGTCGTGGGCGCGACCCGGAGCGGCAAGTCGACGATGCTGCGAACCCTGATCTGCTCGCTGGCCCTGCTGAACACACCGCGGGAAGCCCAGTTCTACTGCCTCGACTTCGGCGGCGGGGGGCTTGCCGGGCTGGCCGCGCTACCGCACGTCGGCGGCGTCGCCGCCAGGCTGGACGCGGTCCGGGTGCGGCGCACGGTCGCCGAGGTGCAGGCCGTGCTCACCCGCCGGGAGAGGGAATTCGCCGAGCGCGGCATCGAGTCGATCGCCGCGTACCGCAGGATGCGGGCCAGCGGCGAGATCGCCGGGGACGGGTTCGGCGACGTGTTCCTGGTCGTGGACGGCTGGCTCACCCTGCGCCAGGACTTCGAAGCGCTCGAGCAGACGATCACGGGCATCGCGGCCAGGGGGCTCGGTTACGGCGTGCACGTTGTGGCCTCGGCCGGGAAATGGTCGGAGTTCCGGCCCGCCGTCCGTGACCTTTTCGGCACCCGGCTGGAGCTGCGCCTGGGCGACCCGTACGAATCCGAGATCGACCGGAAGCTGGCAGCGAACGTGCCAGAGTCCGCGCCGGGCCGCGGTATCACCCGGGACGGCCTGCACTTCCTGACCGCGCTGCCGCGCATCGATTCCCAGCCGGACGCCGACAGCCTGGCGGACGGCGCGGCGAAGCTGGCGGAAACGGTGGCGGTCGCCTGGCAGGCGGACCCGGCGCCGCCGGTGCGCCTGCTCCCGGACGTCCTCCCGGTGAGCACGCTGCCCGGTGCCGCGCAGACTGGCACGAAGATCCCGTTCGCGGTGGACGAGAGCTCTCTGTCCCCCGTGTTCCTCGACTTCGGCGCCGATGCACACCTGCTGGTATTCGGCGACAACGAGTGCGGCAAGTCCAACCTGCTGCGGCTGATCGCCGAGAGCGTGGCCGACCGGTACACGCCGGACCAGGCCCGGCTGATCTTCATCGATTACCGCAGGTCGCTGATTGACAGCTCGGACTCCGAGCACACGATCGGCTACGCCGCGTCCTCAGCCGCCGCGGCCCCGATCATCAACGACGTCCGCGAGGCGATGACGCAGCGGCTGCCGCCGCCCGACCTTACGCCGCAGCAACTCCGCACCCGGTCATGGTGGAAGGGCTCGGACCTGTTCCTGGTCATCGACGACTACGACCTGGTGTCCGGGTCCGCCAATCCGCTGCTCGCGCTCGGCGACCTGATCCCCCAGGCTCGCGACATCGGGCTGCACCTGATAATTGCCCGGTCGGCGGGCGGTGCCGGGCGGGCCCTGTTTGAGCCGGTCATCCAGCGCGTCCGCGAGATGGGCTCGCCCGGGCTGATCATGTCGGGCAGCAAGGACGAGGGAGCGCTGATCGGCAGCGTCAAGGCGCAGCCGCAGCCCCCGGGGCGCGGCTTCTTCGTCGAGCGGCGGGCTGGAAGCCAGCTCGTCCAGGTGGCGCTGCTGGACGACGGCACCCTGCCGCCAACGGGTCAGCACCACGCGAGTTCGGCACCCGCCACACCAAACGGCCACGGTTCCGGCGTGCCGGCCGGGCGCGCCGCGCCGCACGCAAACGGTTAGCGAGCCTCTGGCCCGCCCAGCCCGCGGATCCGGTCATCGGCCCGCGCCGGGCCGCTTCCTGCGCGCCAGCGCCGGCGGCGGCCCTGCCTGATCACCACGGCGCCGATCGCAACAAGGGCAGCCAGGCCGAGCGTGACCGCGGCAACCCCCAGCCCCGTCCGCTGGGCGGCCACGTCTGGTAGCGGAGCCCGATCCACGGATACGGGCTGGGGCCTGGGAGTCGGCAAAGGGCTCTGACCGGCAGCAGGCGCAAGTATCGCGGTGACCGCCTGCAACGGGTTCACCAGGCCGTCGCCGGTTCCTGGCCCGGTGCCGCCGTCGGCCGTCTGCTTGATCCGGCTCACCACCTCCGGCCCGCTCAGGCTGGGGTAGCGCGAGCGAACCAGCGCGGCGACCCCCGAGACGAACGCGGTCGCAAAGCTGGTCCCGGACAGGCTGTTGACCGAGTAACCACCCGGGGCGGTGCTGGTGATGTTCTCCCCGGGCGCGGTGACCGCCACATGCGAGCGCTGATCGGAGAACGAGGCCAGCGAGCCATCCGGGTCCTCCGCCCCGACGGACAGCACCCCGGGGTAGCTCGCCGGGTAGAACGGGCCGACGCCGGTCTGTTGATCGTCGTTACCGCCGGACGCCACGATGACAACGTTCCTGCTGAGCGCGAAATCAACGGCAGAGCGCAGCACGGCGCTGCTCCTCGTGGTCATCGAGACGTTGATGACCTGGGCACCCAGCAGCGCCGCGTCGCGGATGCCCTGGGCCAGAGTCGCTGAAAGGTTGTTCTGGCTCTCCTCCGTGAACACCTTGACCGAGAGGATCTTCGCTTCGGGCGCCACGCCTTCGAACGGATTGCCCTGTGCCTGCACGCTGGCCGCGATGATGCCCGCGATCGCCGTGCCATGGCCCTCACCGGAGCAGTCCTGGAATCCGGTGTTGGTGAGGTCGATGGCCGTCACCTTGCCCGCAAGCTGCGGGCTGGCGTCCACGCCGCTGTCCACCACGGCGACGGTTATGCCCTTGCCCTCGGTCAGCGGCCACACGCTGCTCCAGTCCAGCGCGCGCTGGGCCCAGGGCACCGACCCGACCTTTGAGCTGACCTGGTTCGAGTCCGGGCACTGCTGGCTGGGCGAGGGCTCGGTGGCCACCGGGACCGGTGCCGATGGCGCCGGCGGGGCCGTTACCTTGGACGATGGTTTGGACGAGGGCTTCGTTGACGGCTTGGGCGACGGCTTGGTGGCCGCCAGCCGCAGCGGCGCCGCCGCCGAGCCCGCGGCAGCGACCGCGGGCGCCTGGGCTGCCGCGACGAGGGCCAGGCCTGCCGCCCAGGCGGCGATCCGCCTCATCAGCGCCGCCTCCGTGAATAGACTCCGTAACCGCACATAGGTTACGTAACAGCCGCGCTCCCTCGCAGCCGTCGTGACAGAAGATGTGCAGGCGGCCGAGTCCGGGTGGTCGGCGTGGCGGCTAGCTCGAGGCGGTGTCGGCGGGGTGGCAGCGCAGGTGGTAGCTGGTGTCGTCGGTGGACAGGCAGTTGCCGGTTTGCAGGTCGAATTGCCAGCCGTGCACGGTGCAGGTGAGAGTGGTGCCAGTGATCTCGCCGAACCGGCTGAGATCCCCGCGCATGTGCGGGCAGCGGCGTTGCATGATCCAGTCGCCGAGGCGGATGTCTTCTTCGTCGTTTGTCTTGTCGGCGTACCAGCCTTCGGCGTACATCATCCGGTCCGGCGCCAGGCACTTGAAGAAGGTGTACACGTATTCGTTGTACGGGCCGATCCGGCGGGCCTTGAACCGCAGGGACAAAAACAGGCTGTTGCTCCAGTCGACCTCGTGGTCGGCGATCAGCCGCTCGACCAGCGGCCGGTCGATCGTGAACTGGTAGCGGCAGGTTTCCCCGGCATACGCGCGGACTTCGCCGGCCGGGAAGTCGATCACGACCGGCTGCCCGTCGCCCAGCTCCAGCATCACCGGGCCGCCGACACCGGCCTTGATGTGGCCGGCCAGCTCCAGCAGCGGCTCGAACCACGCCTTCAGCTCAGCCAGCACGTCGATCCCCGGTACCGGCCAGCTGGCCTTGTCCGCGGCGATCCGGTCCCGCACCCTGTCGGCGTAGGCGCGCAGGTAGCGTTCCTTGTCGGTGAACGGCTCCATGGCCTTCTCGGCCGTGGCGGGCCAGTGCACCTCGCAGTGGTCGTGGTCGACTTCCAGCACCGCGCCGGGCGTCAGCGGGCGGCCGCCGTCGATGCCGATGCTGCGCAGATAGTCGAGGAACACGGTCTGGTCGGGGAAGGTGTTGGCCGGGTCGCCGGTCAGGTCGTTGAGGCCGAATAGCTCATCGTCCAGGAAACACGGCGGCCCCGCGGACGGGATCACATACGTGGCATCGATCGCTTTGACGTACCGTGCGGCACGGTCCATGCCGTTGGCCCGCTTGGTCGCGCCGAACGACCGCTTCGCTGCCTCGGGCAGCTCGTAGGTCCACGGAAACCAGATCGCCCCGGAGTACTGCAGAAAGTGCGCGTCGTAGGGGCCGAACGCCTGAATCGCGTCCAGATCAACCGGGCGGGCATCGTTCTGGTTCAAGATCGCCGCGGTCTCATCGGCCACCGACAGCGACGAGTCACCCAGCGGCCCGTCCGCGGGAGACGCCAGCGCCTGCACCATCACCCGCACGCCACCCAGCTCAACTTCCTTGCCACTCGGCATCACCACAAACCGGGTGAACCCCAGCTTCTCCAGCTCGGCCCGCAACTCCGGCACTGGATAATCCGGCAGCAGCACGGTCGCATCCCGCGACACATGCTCACGCAGGTTACGCGGATCGAAATGATCTTTATGCAGATGCGACACATACAGATAGTCGGCGCGGCCATACCGGTCCCAGTCCAGGTCGCTGTTGTCGGGGAACACGAACCACGAGTCGAAGTACGCCGGGTTCTTCCACGGGTCACACAAGATCGTCCCGCCGCTGGTCTCGATAAACAGGCCAGCATGGCCCAGGCACGTGATCCGCATTCCACCCTCTCAACCGACAGGAAACGAACATCACCACCGTAAACAGGCCGCGATCCCCCCGGGCAGCACTGCGGCTACCCACTATCCCCAGGCACGGGCCACTACGGTCGACCGCCGACGCCATGCTACTGGCCATCCGGCGGATCCCGTCATCGACAGCCACCAAGTCACTCGAGGTCACTGCCGAGGAGATCGTCAGGCTTCAACATGCTCCACCGCCGGGTGCGGCCGCTGCGCGGCAGGCAGATCTCCCGGATCAGAATCCCCTTAGGCTACGTAATGGCTGTGCGCACGCGCAGCCACGCGACTCATATGACATCGGTGTTTGTGTGCAAATTGGCGGACGACCATGAACTGGGTGCTGGTTGCCGCCCTGGCAGTGGCGGGCCTCCTAGTCGGCTGGTGCCTGCGCGCGGTGGTGGCTCCGCTCGCGGTCTCCGCAGAGCACCCGCTGCGCACAGACTGTCCCGGATGCGGGCGCCGGATCGTGCCCGAGGCCGGCCGGCCCGCCCCGGGCCAGTCCCATGTTGCCTCCGTTGCCGGCCACCCGCGCTGGCTGGCATGGTTCTCCGTCGGCCGCTGCGCGGCGTGCCGGGCCCGCATCGGGCCGCCACCGCTGGCACTCGAAATTCCGGCGGCCGTCCTGTTCGGCGCGCTCGCCGCCCGGGTCCATCCCGGATCGGTGCTCGCGGCTGCGTGCTGGCTGGCGGCCTGCTCCGTGGCACTCGGCTATATCGACGTCGCCGTGCAGCGACTCCCCGACCTGCTTACCGCGCCCGCCTACGTCGGCACGGCGGGCTTGTTGCTGTTCGCCGCCGCTTCCGGCGGGCACTGGAGCTACCTGCTCCGCGCGTTCCTCGGCGGACTCGCCCTCGCCGTGGCCTACCTGCTGCTTGTTCTGGCTAGCAGATCCGCGATTGGCTTGGGCGACGCCAAGCTGGCGGCCAGCCTGGGAACGATGCTGGCCTGGCTCGGCTGGCCGACGTTGCTGGTGGGCACATTCGTGAGCTTCCTGCTCGCCGCTGTCTACGGACTGGCCCTGCTGGTGGCCCGCCGCGTCACCCTCAAGCAGCGGATCCCGTTCGGCCCGTTCATGATCGCTGGCACCTTCCTGGCCCTCCTGGCGGGCGCTGCTAATTAGCCGGCGCGATCCGCCGGAAGCGATCACGCAGAACCTTAAATCACCGTTGACACTGTTCGTGCGCGCCTCAGGGCCGCGTCCTCGCCAGCCATTATTGGCATGTCACCAGACCAAAGGACCTACCGCCCAGGATGGTGCCCGATCTAAAGGTTTCTGACGAGTCGGACGAACATCGACGGAACTCGCACATATGCTAGCTGAGGACTAAATGGCTCGTAGCTGGTCACCTCGGTATGTTCACACGGTGCACATAGCACGCTGCCATTGCTGCTAATGCATGCGAATGAGGGGGACTTAATGGAGACGGTGGGCTTGACTGACACGGTCGTGGCACTGCGCGACGAGCTAACGGCAGCGCGCAAACTCGGCCAGGGTCAGGACGTGATGTTCGAAGTTGGACCGATCGACGTCGAGCTTTCGGTGGTCGTTAAGCGCACCGGCGGCGGCAAGGCCGGGCTGACCATCGGGGTGGTGGCGCTCGGCGGGGAGGCCAGCATCGGGCGTGAAGAGACGCACCGAATCAAGGTGACGCTGACTCCGAAGGACTCACTCACCGGCGAAGCTCCGCAGGTTAACGACGTGATGACCGAGCTGCCTTCGAGGTGAACCCGTACAGCAGAGCCGACAGCCGGGTCTGCGAGCTGTACGTCCGGGAGCCAGACCAATCGGGCTGGCGGAGCGGGTCAGGGATCCTGGTTTCCGGTGGTTTGGTACTGACCGCCGCGCACGTCGGGCAGCTTGGCGCAGAGGTGGTGGTCCGGCCGCTGCACAGCAGCGGCGACTACGCGGGCGCGGTGGTCTGGTCTGGCGCGGACCGGGGTGCCGACGCGGCGCTGGTCCGGGTGCCCGGGCTGAGGACCGGGCCCAATAGCGCGCCCGGGCTGCGCTGGGGACGTCTGGTCTGTGAGCGCCCGGGTGCCCCAGTACAGGCGGTCGGCTTCCCGCGGACGCGGGTGAGCAGCACAGGCGGCTGGCGTGACACCGAGCAACTAGTTGGCACTGTGCGCCCGATGGGGTTGGCGAAGGCAGGACTGATCGACGTTGCCGTCGTATCGGCTCCCAGGGAGCAGAGGGGATCTGAGCCCGCGCCGTGGAGCGGGATGTCCGGCGCCGGGCTGTTCTGTAACGAGGTGCTCATCGGCGTCGTCATCCAGGACGATCTGCCTATGGCGAGCCGACGGGTCAGGGCCGTGCCGGTGTCAGCTTTCACCGGTGATCACGAGTTCGCCCAGCTGGTCTGGCCCGGCGGAGAGGAGACGTACCCGGGACTTGAGCCAGCCGAGCTCACTGGCCTGCAGCAGCTGGCCGAACCGCCGAGTTCCCCTGCATCGCTCCTGCGCGCGGACGCCGAGGTGGTGCCGTTTCACGGCCGGCAGAGCCTTCTGGGCCGGCTCCGTGACTGGTGTGACGGAGAAGGGCAGTCCGCATACCTATTGACCGGGCAGGGCGGTCAGGGCAAGACGCGCCTCGCCCGGCACTTCGCCAGTCGATTGCGGCGTGACGGCTGGGCCACCGTGATCCTGGGGTCGAGCGTGAATCCCGATCATGCTGGCTGGCTGTCCTCGGTGCAGGTGCAGATGCCGTTGCTGATCGTGATCGACTACGCCGAGCAGCGAAAGGAGGACCTCGAGCTACTGGGCCGAGCCCTGGCCGCCAGTCCGCCTGAGGCCAGGCTCCGAGTGCTGCTGCTGGCAAGAAGTGCTGGGGAATGGCGCGAGACGCTACCGGCCGGCTGGCAATTCGCGGTAACGAGCATCCCCACGCATACAGCAGAACTTGGGCCGCTGGACGAGGAGCCCGATGGCCGCCGGCTCGCGTTCAGACGAGCGGCCTCGGCGTTCGCCGACCAGCTACGGCAGCTCCCACAGTTCGGGGAGGTAACGGACGCGGACTGGGCCGCGCGCGAGGCGGCGGCAGCCACGCCAGCGTTCAAGCCGACCGCCACTGCCCTGGACATCCAGCTGACCGCTCTGGTGGCCCTGCTGGGGACCGGCGACCGAAACCGTGCCACGGACCCCGCCACCGCAGCGACTGACCTGCTGCGCCATGAGGCGAACTATTGGGGCCGGATCGCCCGGCGGCACGCGCTCGAGCTGCATCAGGCCAACCGCCGGGCGGCGATTGCCGCGGCTTGCCTGCTGCCGGTCGCTGATTCTCAGCGGGCGCTGGCTGTCCTCGCGCGCGTGCCGGGCATCCAGGGCCTGAACAACGACCGGCTGACCGCCATCGCTTTCTGGCTGAGCGACCTATACCCGGCTCCTCGCCAGTTCTGGGGCAGTCTCCAGCCGGACATGCTGGCCGAACACCTTGTCGCAGAGGCAGTGCAGAACCAGGAGAACCTGCTTCTATCGTTGCTCCGGGAGGTCGATGACCGCCAGGCCAGCCAGGCCCTCACGGTGCTCGCTCGCGCGGCTGCCCGGCACCCTCCGCTGAGGGAGCGCGTGATCGAGGTCATCAGGGCCTACCCGGCTGTCCTTGGTCCGGCGGCAGTCCGGGTGGCGCTGGAGGCGACCGAACACCGGCTGCTAGTAGAGTCCCTGAGTCACGTGGTCGAAGACCATAGCGAACAGCTCGGCCTGCTGCAGGCAATCTATGACGTCATTCCGTACCCAACGCAGGTGCACGGGCAGCTCGCGGTGGCGGTCGCTGACCACCTCGTAACCGCTCTCCGGTCAAGCGTGCCATCGCGATGGGACCGGCCCGTCCGCAGGCCGTGGGCCCGCGGACGCGACACGTCCGGGCGCGGTTATGCCAAGGTGCGCGATCTCGCACGGTCGCTGAGTGTGCTCTCGGTCCGGCAGCAGGCCGTTGGCCGATACGATGACGCATTGCGCAGCGGCAGCGAAGCAGTGCAGATGTGCGAACGGCTGGTCAGGCTTGAGCCGGAGGCATTTCGCGCGGATCTTGCTGCGTCGCTGAACAATAAGGCCAATTGCCTTGACGAACTGAACCGCCGGCCCGAAGCACTCGAAGCGCGCCGCCGGGCGGAAACCGAATACCGGCGGCTGGCTGGCGAACTGCCAGAGGCATTCGGGCCCGCTGATGACCTGCGGCGGTTTGCCGACCTCGCGACCGTCCTCAACAACCTTTCGACCGACCTGCGCGGGGCGGAGGGCTTTGCCATGGCCGAGGAATCGGTGCACATATGCCGCCAGCTCACGGCGGCTGACGAGACGTTCAAAGCGGACCTGGCCAGGTCGCTGAACACCCTCTCGATGAGCCTAAGCGGCTCCGGGCAATTCTCGGCGGCGCTCGACGCGTCCCGCGAGGCCATGGAGCTGTACCAGCCACTGAGCGAGGACCGGCCGGACACTTACCTGCCTGGCCTCGCCGCGTCTTACAACAACCTCACCCGCTGCCTAGTTGAGCTGGGGCAAACGGTGGAGGCGCTGACTGCCAGTGGCAAGGCCGTGGCGCATTACCGGCAACTGGCAAGGTTCCATCCGGATATGTACCGCCCGGACCTGGCAAGGGCATACCGCAACCAGTCCGGCCGGATGGCGGAGCTGGGCCGGACCGACGGCGCCCTCCTGGCTATCGAGGAGGCAATCAAGTTGTATAGCGGCTTGATGAAGGAGCGTCCGGCTAGGTTCCGTGACGACCTCGTGCGGTCTTTGCGCACCAAGGCCGACCGGATGCGGGAGCTGGGATCACCGGACCTCGCGGCAGAGGCCGACCGGCAGGCTGATCGCTGGAGCATGGCGGATGGCTTTGAACAGCGACAATCAACCCCCATCGAGGAAGACTGATGACTGCATCCAGCAACACACCGGAGACGCCATTTCCGGGAGGCGGGATGAGCCAGGCCGGGGAAACCGCACAGCAGCGGGATCAGGTGCTTGCCACGGCCCTGCACCTGTGGGACGAGGTCTGGCAGGGCCGCGCCGCCGAGGCCATCCGGATGTCTGACTGGCCGGAGCTGAGTGAGACGGTCGGCGGCCATCTTGCTGACCGGGGCGGCCAGTTGATCCGAGCGAGCGAGCTGCGGGACCTGCTGCGCACCTGGCTCTGCCCGCGGCGGGGACGAGGCCCTATCGGCCAGCCGGCCGACATCGAGTTCGAGACATTTCTGGTGTCGTGGGCGCTGTCTGGGCGCTCCGATGCCGTCCGCCGGTGGGACGAGCTTGGATCGCCGCTGCGAATGGACCCGGCTGGTCACATCCAGCGTGCCGCCGGATGGGGTGCGGGCAAGCCGTCCGCCGCCACGTTGCGCTACCCCTACCTCGACCGGCACGGCGTGTATCCCAACGGCCAGGCCGGTGAACTCGTCGACGCCGCCGTGGCCCGTCTGCTCAACGTGGGCGCAGCCTGGGGGGAACCGAGACAGAGCCGGCTCCCCGCCGACATGCGCCAGCGCCTGACTCCCGCGATCGCCAAACGGTGGCAGCTTTTCGATACGAGCGCTGGGGATGGCGGAACCATCCCCACCGAAGAGCTGACGCGACTTGCCTTCACCATGGAGGTCGGTGCCAGGCTGCGCCGCTACGTCAGCCGTTACAGCGATCCCACCAGCGACTCTGACGAGGCCATCCGCGCGCTCGCGGCCGAGGTGCTGCCGCACTGGACCGACCCCCTGGAGCGCCGCGAACTGCTACGGCTGAGCGTCGACCAGGATCTGCTGGGCGATATGGCCGACGGGAAGGCCAAGGACGAGCTGGGTGTGCCCTTCGCTGACTTCGGTGCGGTGTTCCGGACGTTCGCCGTGCATGCACGGCAATTCCGGGAGGCGGGTTCGGCGGACACGCCGCCAAACGCTCTGGACGGTACGGCTGCGCTGCGACGGCTGTCTGTGCTGCTGGAACTGGCGATTGCGGATGTGCTCCTGTTCAGCGATGCGGCGATCCCACTCGATGACACGATCGCCAACCTGATCGTTGAAGTGCTCGACGTGTGCTCGCAGCAGGACGAGAGCGTGCAGATGCTGGATATCCAGCGGGAGCTCCGTCAGCCGCACCCGGACCGGTCCGGCCGTTTCGCAAGCCAGGGAGGGTCGCTCACGTATCTGACCGGGCTCCTCGAACGCTTGGCGACCGACCATCAGTTCGGCGCCGTCATCCAGCCGGGGCGAGGTCCGGAGGCGGCCGACGGCCGGGACGTGCAGCGGCTCGTTGACCTCGCGACCCGGTACCTGGACGACGATAAGCCCCGGCCCGAGACGATTCTCAGTGAGTTTGCCGACTCCCTGCCGCCAGTGGTGACGGCATTGGTGTCGGGCAACGACGCGGCTCTTCCGCTCGAGTCGCCGGCCGACGCGCGCTGGCGGCTGCTGAAAGCCAGCGGCGACGCGCTGGCGAAGGAGCCGACGACGGTTGCGAGCCTGACCGTGGCCAGCTCGTTTGCCGAACTCGGATGGGTCGTGGCAAACGAGCGCGAGCCAGCCGATATGCGGGAAGTCAACGATCAGCTATACAGGCGGCTTAGCGAGGACAACGCGGGGCCGATCGCACAGGATGTCCCGGGCCCATTGACGCGCCTCATGCGGGTACGTCCGCTCGCCGATAGCAAGAAGGCAAACTTTAAGCTTGCTCAAAGGGCTGCACACGAATCTGTGATCTACGGCAGCCGGGCACTCCAGGCGGCGATGGGCGGCTCCGCGCCGCAGGTCCACCGGATCGTCGCCGCGCTCACCGGCCTGCAGCTGTCCGTCCTCCAGGCGGGTGGGGTCTTCGTCCGGAGCGCGGAGACCGAACTGATCCTTCGGCTGAACTATTCCAGCAGCGAGCGCCGCAAGGAGCACGCACTGTACATCCGCGACCTGGCCACCTCCGCCTTCACGTACACCAACTTGGCCGTCGCGCGTCTGTACGATCTCCAAGGCGTGGTCAAAGCGGGGATCGTCGCGGAAGGCGACATCAACTACCCCACCACCGCAGCCGCCTCGACAGCTGCCATGGGCATGCGCACGCTCCTGCTGTGGGCGACCATGCACCTGGCTTACCCGAACGAGAAAAATCCCCGGCAGCAGCCTGCCGACATTAGCCGGCTAATCCCGAGCATCCCTGGATACTTCGAGAAGATGCTTACGCTACGGCATCTCATCCCGCTGAATTTTGCCGACATGACGCGCATCGCGATGCACTACGCTTTCCTCAGCGGTAGTTTCCGGCACCCAGCTCGTGACGCCAAGGGCGTGCATCCAGCGACGCCGGAGCATCTACGGCCCGGCCAGGCCAGGCTGGACCTTGGCAGTTGCGGCGCCTACCTGAGGTCCAATGGCTTCGACACGGGCATACTGGATGTGATCGAACTTGACGCGGTACGCCGGTTGCTCGACGAGAAGAGCCAGGGGCAGTACCAGGAATGGCTCAGCAGCTACGACAATCCGGCCCGGCGCAGCCCTATCCGGTTCACTCGTGGCGAGCTCGCCTCTGCCTCTGTGACGCTGCGTGACCCGACGATCGGATGGTAGGAGCTACGCCGCTGATTGAGCACCCATCAATATCCCGGCCGCGTCCACCAGCAATCGGCGAGCCGATCTGGCGGCCGACAACGTCTCCTGCAAGAGGTACTCGGCGGTCAGCGGCGGGTACCCCCAGTCGGCGCTGTGCCCGACCACATCAAGGTCGACACCGTGGCGCAGGTACAGGCACCGCAGGCCCTCAAAGGTCTGGAACGGGACGAACACCTGGGAGGTGACGGCGAGCACCCGCTGGCCCGGCTGAGGATCGGCGCAACGCGCCCACAGCGCGAATGTATCCGCGGTGTTCGGTCGGTGCGGCGGGCGACCGGTGCTCGCCGACAGCAACATGGCCACGACGCGGCCCGTTCCGTCCATCAGGTCAACGCGTCGCTCGTGGGTGAACGCCGGCGGGGTGTCCTTAGCCTGCTCGGCGTGGCGGCAGGCCCAGTGCGGGCATTGGGCCTCCGCGGAGGAGCAGCCGCACAGAAACACCTCGCTGGCCGGCCTCAGACCGAACTCAGCACGTGCCGCGCCTGCCATGAGGTCGACTTCATCAGCCGCGCCGGGTGCGTACTCTTCCGCGAAGGGGCGCTCAGGCGGTTTTTTGATCAGGAACCGGGGACTGCCGAGGAAGCTTAGGTCCCCAAGGTCTGTACCGGCCGCGCGGATTTGCGCCGCGTAGCGCGCGCGCAGCAACGGAAACAGATATCCGCCGCCGAGAACGAGCGTCTTGTCGTACCGGCCGAATCGTGGGGGCCGTGGCGTCACCAACCCGAGCTGGTCGGTCAGCTCAAGCACCCGGTCGCGGAACTTCGGCGTGAAGTCGGCGGGGCGCAGCTGAGACCGTTCCCGGTACTCCTCACCGTCCTGGGTCCGGAAGTTGAAATGACCCGATGCCATTCCTTCGATCGCCAGCGTGCGGCGCAGGACATCTATCCGGTCGCCTGAGAGGCCATTAACACCGGTCGCCTGCCCTGTGGCGACCGGGCCGAGCCAGTGCGGCAGTTCTTCGCCGAGCCGGCGCAGATCGGGAAGGCTGCCGGCGCCATCGCGACCCGCCAGCCCGGGCCCGGGCAGCCGTTCTCCGAACGCCGCAAGCAATTGCGCCATGGGCGCGCGGAAGACCCAGTCCGCAACCAGCGGGAAGACATGAGCGGCCCGTTCGGGCGGGTGCAGTCCGGGTGCGGGCATGGCCGCATGCCAACGGTCATTCACAGGCAAAACAGTATCGCCCGGCCCGGCCAGGGAGCCCTCGGAAGGACCCCAAGGGTCATATCGTCTCCGCGCATATGTTCAGTACGAGCAGTTGATCAGGTCGCACTCCGGGTTCAGCCGGACGTCGAACAGAGCCGCGACGCCATCGCGGATATGGCCAGCGAACTTCATGACGTCGCCCGTGGTCGCGCCGCCCCGGTTGGTGACCGCGAGCGTGTGACGGGTGGAAAGGGCGACCGTGCCATTTCCCCAGTCGAGGCCGTAACCGGGATCGAACCCGGCCTGGTGAATCAGCCAGGCCGCCTGAAGTTTGGTCCCCTTGATATCCGGAAGCGTGGGACAGTCGCGGGCGCGCGGCGGCACCTCGGCGAGCACCGGGTTGATGAAGAACGACCCGACGCTCCAGGTGTCATGGTCATCCGGATCGAGAACCATCTTCCGGTCGCGACGCTGAGCAAGAACAGCCTCGCGTACGTCCGCTGGAGACGCCGTGCCGCCGACCTCAATCCCCAGCCGCTGCGCGATATGGGGAAACGTGACCGGAGCCGACTGCCCGCCGCGGCGCAGGCGCAGCGTCACGTCGAGAATGACCCAGCGCTCGCTGTGCTTGAACACCGATTGCCGGTGACTGCCGAAACCGCACCGGTCGGGGGGCCAGCACTCCACCAGGCCGGTGCTCCGGTCGTACACCGTGAGGGACTCCAGCACATCGGACGTCAGGGTGCCATAGGCCCCGACGTTCTGCACCGGGGCTCCGCCGACCGAGCCGGGGACCCCGGAGAGGGGCTCAAGGCCGGCCAGCCCCTCGGCCACTGCCGCGCTCACCACGTGGTCCCAGTTGACTCCGGCCGCCGCGGTGACCCGTTCCCCATCGATGGAGAACTCTGGCGAGGACATCTTCACGACGGTGCCGTCCCAGCCCACGTCGCCGACGACGAGGTTCGACCCGCCTCCCATGACCAGCAGCGGCGTCCCCGCGGCATCGATGCTTTGGAGCAGATCGACGGCGTGCTCGGTGGATGTCGCCACGATCAGCTGCTCGATGGGGCCGCCGACCCGCATCGTCGTAAGCTCGGCAAACGTGGTGGTCACGGCCGTGCAGCTTACCGGGTTGCCCATTCAGCGTGGTCCTTTTAAGAGTGACGGTCACTGTGCGTGTTCAGGAGACCTGACCACCACCTGGCGTCCCGCCGGTGCCGGCGGCTCCAGCTACGGTATCCCCGTGGATCACACGCACGGCACGGATCGCGATGGCTGAGCGGCAGAGCGGGCAGGGCGGGCTGACCGCTGGCGGGCTGGCGCGGCTGCACGCCGCCGCCGAGCAGCACGTCGGCGATGAGCGCGTGCCCGGGCTGGTCGCCCTGGTGGCCCAGGGCGACCAGGTGCACGTGGAGGCGCTGGGCAAGCTGGCGGTGGGCGCGGGCGGCGCACCTGTGGCGCGCGACTCGCTGTTCCGGATCGCGTCCACGACCAAGCCGATCACCGCGGCGGCGACCATGATGCTGGTAGACGACGGCGTGATCGCGCTCGACGAGCCGGTCGACCGGCTGCTGCCGGAACTGTCCGCCCGTCAGGTGCTGCGGCGGCCGGACGGGCCGCTGGACGACACCACGCCCGCCGAGCGGGCGATCACCGTCCGAGACCTGCTCACGTTCACGTTCGGGTTCGGCTCGGCGGTGGAAATGTTCACCGCGGACGCGCCGTGGCCGGTGATGCAGGCCGAGAACGCGCTCCGGCTGGCGACGCTGGGACCGCCCGATCCGGCCAACCAGCCCGACCCGGACACCTGGATCGCGGGCCTGGGCACGCTGCCGCTGCTGGCGCAGCCCGGCGAGCGCTGGCTGTACAACACCGGCGCTTCGGTGCTCGGGGTGCTGGCCGCCCGCGCGTCCGGCATGCCGTACCCGGAGTTCCTGCGAGCGCGGCTGTTCGAGCCGCTCGGCATGCGGGACACGGCGTTCTTCGCGGCCGACCCCAGCCGCCTGGCGACGTCGTACCTGCCGACGCCGGACGGCCTGGTGCTCTTCGATCCGCCGGACGGCGCGTGGGGCCGTCCCCCGGCGTTCGCGGACGGGGCGGCCGGGCTGGTTTCCACCGCCGATGACCTGCTGGCGTTCGCGCGGATGCTGCTGCGCGGCGGCGGCCCCCTGCTGTCGGCGGACTCCGTCCGCGCCATGACCAGCGACCAGCTCACGCCGGAGCAGAAGGCGCGCGGCGGCCTCTGGCCGGGCTTCTTCACCGGCCGGTCGTGGGGGTTCTGCCAGGCGGTGCTGGCGAACGGCTCATACGGGTGGGACGGCGGCAAGGGCACGTCGTGGCTGGTCGACCCCGGCCACGACCTGGCCGTGATCGTGCTGACGCAGCGCATGTTCGACGGGCCGCAGACACCGCAGGTGCACCGCGACATCCAGGCGGCGGCGTACGCCGCGCTCGGCTGAGCGGGGCGGGGCCGGAAAGTGGCGGTAAGCCCGGGATGGGCCTGCGGTCAGGCAGGCCGTAAGCGACCTGGGATGGGCTTGCGGTCAGGGCAGGCGGGCCACGGTCAGGGCAGGCGGGCCACGGTCAGGGCAGGCGGACCACGGCCCGGGCCCGGGTGAGCACCTTGGCGTCAAGGGACCTCGCGGTGAGCGCGAGCGCCACCAGGTTGCCGTCCAGCTTCTCCTCGACGACGCCGCTGACCTCGATGGTCGCGCCGATGTCGTCGTCCGGGACCACCACCGGCGAGGAGAACCTGACGCCAAACTCGACGACCGCTGCGCCCGGACCCGCCCAGTCGGTCACGTACCGCCCGGCCTGGGCCATCGTGAACATGCCGTGCGCGATCACGTTCGGCAGCCCGACCGACCTGGCGAGCCGCTCGTTCCAGTGGATCACGTTGAAGTCGCCGGACGCGCCGCAGTACTTGACCAGGCTCAGCCTGGTCACCGGGTAGCTGACCGCCGCGAGTTCGGTCCCGGTCTTGACGTCGTCGTAGCCGACCTGCGCGGTCATGCGGCACCGCCCCGTTCCACCAGTGTCGAGAGTGCGGTGCACACGTGCTCGCCGTCAACCGTGACGATCTCGGTCTTGGTGGTCATCATCACGTTGCGGCCGGCGTCCCTGATATCCGTGATCGTCGCCTGGGCCGTGACCGTGTCGCCCACGGTCAGCTGCCGGGAGTACTCGAACCGCTGCTCGCCATGCACGACCATCGCGTAGTTCAGGCCGAGGCCGGGGTCGGCCACGGCCGACGCGCTGCCCGCCATGCTGATCACGATCGCGAGCGTGGGCGGCGCGATCACGTCCGGGTACCCGGCGGCTTGCGCGGCGGCCCGGTCCCGGTAGACCGGGTTCGGGTCGCCGATCGCGTCGGCGAATTCGGCGATCTTGACCCGGCTTACCTCGTACGGCGGTGCCGCAGGGAACGTACGGCCGAGATATTCGCGATTGATCGCCATCCGGCCGCCGCCTACCGCGTCTCGCGATGCGGCCGGTGGCAGCGGCAGTTCGGGCAGTACTTCATCAGCTCGAGCCGGTCGGGGTCATTGCGCCGGTTCTTGCGGGTGATGTAGTTGCGGTGCTTGCACTCCTGGCAGGCCAGCGTGATCTTGGGCCTAACGTCTGTCGCAGCCACGATGGCATGCCTTTCTTCCGTACGGACATCTGTCCAGCTCGCCGCTGCCCCTAAGTTTGCTCAAGGGTAGCTGCCCGCGCAATCGGCGAGCTGGTAGCGGAGGCCGGACTTGAACCGGCGACACAGCGATTATGAGCCGCTTGCTCTGCCTGACTGAGCTACTCCGCCCGGCCAGCCATCCGCTGCCAACGATTCGAGGGGGGACGGCCGGAATCCCGGCAGGGCCGGGATGCACCTAGCTTACCTGGATCTGGCAGTGACTCTAGCGCCTCCCGCCACCGGCAAGCCACTGCGGGGCTCAGCAGCCGATCTGCGAGGATCGGATCATGACGGCAGCCAGTATCAGCTTCCCCCGCCAGCAGGCCCGCACCCTCCGGTTCACCCTCGGCGTCCCTCGGGCGTTCGCGATTGCCCCTGACGGCAGCCGCGTCGCGTTCCTGCGGTCGGCGTCGGGAACCGACCGCACCACATGCCTATGGGTGGCGGACACCACCGCGGATGCCCCGGTAGAGCGGCTGGTCGCCGATCCGGCGCAGATACTGGCCGGCAGCGCCGAAGAGGTGACCCAGGAAGAACGCGCCCGCCGCGAGCGCGTCAGGCAGGCCGCCGAGGGCGTGGTGTCGTTCAGGACCGACGAAGCGGTCACGCTCGCGGCCTTCGCGCTGTCCGGCCGGCTCTTCGTGGCAGATCTGCTGTCCGGCGATTCCGGGCCCGAGGCCGCGGTCCGCGTCCTTGCGACGCCGACTCCGGTGCTGGACCCGTGCCCCGACCCCACCGGGGCGCACGTCGCGTACGTGGCCGACGGCGCGCTTCGGGTGGTGGCGGCGAACGGCGGCAGCGACCGGGCCCTGGCCGTGCCCGAGGGAAAGGACGTGACCTACGGCCTTGCCGAGTTCGTGGCGGCCGAGGAGATGGCCCGGACCCACGGATTCTGGTGGTCGCCGGACGGGCAGCAGCTGCTGGTGGCCCGCGTGGACACGTCCCCGGTCGCCCGGTGGTACATCTGCGACCCGGCAAATCCCGACCGGCCGCCAACGGAGGTTGCCTACCCGGTGGCGGGCACCGCGAACGCCGACGTGAGCGTCGTGATCGCCGGCCTTGACGGGTCCCTGACGCCGGTGCAGTGGGATTCCGTCGCAATGCCGTACCTGATCACCGCGCACTGGTCGCGCGGCGGCCTGCCGCTGCTGCGGGTGTGCTCCCGGGACCAGCGGACCATGCGGGTCCTGGCGGTCGCGGACGACGGCGGCACGGAACTGGTCGGCGAGGACACCGATCCGGACTGGGTCGACGTGGTGCAGGGCACGCCGGCGTGGGGACCCGGCGGGAAGCTGGTCCGGGTGGTCGCCCGCGACGGCGCGTACCGGCTGCTGGTCGGCGACGAGCCGGTCACCCCGACGACCGTGAACGTCCGCGAGGTCCTCGACGTCGGCGACGAGGACGTGCTGATCACCGCCACCGGGCAGGACCCGGCCGAGCAGCATGTGTACACCGCGGGCCCGGGCGGCACGGCCCGGGTGACCAGCGAGCCCGGCATGCACTCGGCGGCCAGAAACGGCGGGCTGCTGGTGACGTCCTCGCAGTCCCTCGACTGGTTCGGCACCAGGGTGCGGGTGCGCCGCGACGGCGGCGAGGCCGCCGAGATCGCCTCACTCGCCGATACCCCGGTGCTGACCCCTGAGGTGACCTTCTTCACCGCGGGCCCGCACGAGCTGCCGTGCGCGCTGCTGCTGCCGCGCGGGCACCAGCCGGGCTCGGCGCGGCTGCCGGTGCTCTGCGACCCGTACGGCGGCCCGGCGGCCCAGCGTGTGCTGTCCGCGCGCAACGCGTACCTGACCTCGCAGTGGTTCGCCGACCAGGGCTTTGCCGTGCTGATCGCGGACGGAAGGGGAACACCGGGCCGCGGGCCGGACTGGGACCGCCTGATCCACTACGACCAGTCGACGCCGAACCTCGAAGACCAGGTGACGGCGCTGCAGGCGGCCGCCGCCGCGCATCCCGACCTGGACCTGTCCCGGGTCGGCATCCGCGGCTGGTCGCACGGCGGCTACCTGGCCGCACTCGCCGTGCTGCGGCGGCCGGACGTGTTCCACGCGGCCGTGGCCGGCGCCCCGGTCACCGACGAGCGCCTCTACGACACGTTCTATACCGAACGGTACGAGGGCCACCCGGACGAGCACCCGGAGGTGTACGCCCACGACTCCCTCATCGCGGACGCGCCGAAGCTGGAGCGCCCGCTGATGCTGATCCACGGACTCGCCGACGACAACGTGGTGGTGGCGCACACGCTGCGGCTCTCCTCGGCGCTGCTGGCCGCCGGGCGGCCGCATACCGTGCTGCCGCTGACCGGCGTGACCCACATGCCACGGCAGGAGGAGGTCGCGGAGAACCTTCTCCTGCTGCAGGTCGAGTTCCTCAAAACCGCCCTCGCCGTGCACGACTAACCCCCCCCACCGCCAAGATCAGCTACGGCGGGCGATTCCCCGTCAACGCGACCGGAAATCGGCTTTGGCGCAAATAACGTGAAGGTACGTTTCGAGGTTGAAACGCCCGGCTGGCCGTGCAGGTCGCAAGCAGCTCAGCTGCCGCTCAGCAGAGGCGGCAGTACGAGGCGCGGCTGGCCGCGGTCACCAGGCAGGGCTCCAGCCTGCTGTACATCCCGGGTGCTGGCCGAGACCGCCTCCTCCAGCCGGGCCAGCCAGGCCAGATGACCCTGCACCGCCTGGCGGCCTTCCGCGGTGAGCCGGAACCACGTGCGCGGCCGCCGGCCGACCGCGCCCTTGCGGACTTCGACGTACCCGGCGTCTTCGAGCACGCGGGACTGTTTGGACAGCACCGAGTCGCTGATCCCGGCCGCATCACGCAGCGCGGCGAACTCGACCCAGTCCCCGCCCGCCGCCAGCAGCCCGCAGATCGACAACCGGGTGATCGGGTGAATGAGCGGGTCCGGCCTGGCGGTCACGCCGCCCCTCCGCCGCCTCGCAGGTCCTGGCGGATCCCCCGCAGCTGAGCCTGCTGGCAGGCCACCTCCGCCACGACCGC
>Ga0208725_1000019_pt1 | contig 32355 bp, 25 predicted proteins | sample MicForSoSWNH13_O_FD_188004 | JGI IMG/M metagenome (GOLD analysis project Ga0208725, IMG submission 188004) | Forest soil microbial communities from Harvard Forest Long Term Ecological Research site in Petersham, Massachusetts, USA - MetaG HF011... | ecosystem: Environmental > Terrestrial > Soil... | reverse complement strand
GAGCGCGGGCAGCCACTGTGACATCAGGTTGGCGTTGTAGCCGGGCCGGAAGAACCGCTCGCATCCCTCGAGGACGTCGCTCACGTGCTCGCCCCAGCCGAATCCGGCTCCGCTGCGGGCCACATCCATAATCTTGGGCGCATCGAGCATCGAGCCGAGCGCGATCTGGAAGAAGCCGGGCAGGTATGCGGGGCTGTCGGCGTCGGTGAAAGCGACAGCCTGCTCGGGCGGCAGCGTGTACCGGCCGGTGTCCGGGTCATAGCTGACGAAGTCGCCCGCTGCCTGGGCATTCAGCCATTCCCGCACGTACCGCTCGGCGGTGCCGGTGCGTTCGGCCAACTCGCCGGGCGTCAGCGGGCCCGCGCCCGCCATTGCCCGGTAAAGCCCAAGCTTGTCGCCCATTACCACCAGTGCCGTGTTCAGGGTGGCACCGATCTCGCCGACAACCCGGAACACGAAATCTTGCAGCTTGCCCTCGTCCAGCTGGGCGCCCTGATCGGTGACGCTCATGATGTCCCTCCCTACGTCGGATTCGTGCCGAGCGTAGGTACCGGCGGTCCGGGATCGCTTCCGGTGGGCCACCTGGTCTCGGGACCGCGGCTAGGGTGTCGCACCAGGTGGTGCCTACAATCGTGGCGTGCTGGTTGGCCGTGGTCATGAGCGGCAGGAGATCGACCAGGCGCTGGCGCGGTCGCGCTCGGGCGCCAGCGCCGTGCTGGCCCTGGTCGGGGAGCCGGGCATCGGCAAGACGGCGCTGCTCGACTACGCGGCCAGCCGGGCCGAGGGGATGCAGCTGCTGCGTGCGCGCGGCATCGAGTCTGAGGCGCAGATCCCGTTCGGGTCCCTGCTGGAACTGATCCGGCCGGCCCTGGTGCTGCTCGACAAGATCCCGCAGCCCCAGGCCGTGGCTCTGGAAGGTGCGCTCGCGCTGCGGCCGGGGTCGGCGCAGGACCGTTTTGCGCTGGGCGCCGCTACGCTCAGCCTGCTGGCGGCCTACGCCGAGCAGGCTCCGGTGGCGGTGCTCGTGGACGACGCTCAGTGGCTTGACGGATCGAGCGCGCAGGCGCTGCTGTTCGCCTTCCGCCGGCTGGTGGCCGACCCGATCACCGTCCTGGTCGCGGTCCGCGAGGGCGAGCCGTCCCTGCTGGATGGTGCCGGCCTGCCGACGCTCCGGATCGGCGGGCTGACCAGCGACGAGGCGGCCAGCCTCATGCCAGGGGTGCCGCCGGAGGCGGCCGGGCGGCTGCACAGTGCGACGGCCGGAAATCCGCTCGCGCTGCTCGAGCTCGCCTCGGACGCCGATGACGTGGTGCTGGCTCCGGAGGGCGCACCGGTGCCGGTGCCGGCCAGCATTTCGCGCGCGTTCCTGAGCCGCGCCGGCCGTCTCGATCAGGCCGCCCGGCAGGCGCTCGTGCTGGCCGCGGCCGGCGATACCGGCGACCTGGCGATGCTGGAACGCGCGGCCGCCCGGCTCGAGACCGACCTGTCCGGCCTGGCTGCCGCGGAGAACGCGGGACTGGTCAGGCTGGGCCCGGGCACGGTGGAGTTCCGCCATCCGCTGGTCCGTTCGGCGGTCTATGCCGACGCGCCCGCCAGCCAGCGGCGCGCGGCGCACCGGGCGCTGGCCGCCGCACTGCCGGACCGGGATGTGGACCGCCGCGCCTGGCATCTCGCGGCGGCGGCCGTCGGCACCGATGAGCCGGCGTCGGCGGCGCTCGCGCAGGCGGCCGCCCGCAGCCGCGATCGCAGCGCGTACGCGACCGCGGCTGCCGCGTTCGAGCGCGCCGGGCGGCTCGCGTCCGACGGCGAGGTCCGCGCCCGGCTGCTCTGGCAGGCGGCCGAAACGGGATGGCTGGCCGGCCTGACCGGCGGGGCGGTCGCCCTGCTCGACGAGGCCCGCGCGCTGACCGCCAATCCCCGCACTCGGGTCGAGATCGACCGGATGGCCGGCCATATCGCGGCGCTGCGCGGCCCGGTGATGCGCGGCCACGCGATTCTGACGGCAGCGGCCGCCGGCGCCGACCCTGAGCAGGCCGTGGTGATGCTGGCCGAAGCCGCCGCCGCCTGTCTCTACGCGGGCAACCCGGCCGAGATGCTGCCGGTCGCCGAGCGGGCGTGGGCCGGCCTGCCCGCCAGCCCGTCGGTCCGGGCCCGCTTCCTGGCTGGGATGGCGCTGGGGATGTCCCGGATCCTCGGCGGTCACGCGGCAGCCGGGGCCGAGGTGTTGCACGAGGCAGTCGCGCTTGCCGAGAACTCGGCCGAGGTGCGCGACGACCTCCGCTTGCTGCCCTGGCTTGCGTTCGCGCCGCTGTTCCTCCGCGAGGCCGGCACCGGCCGCTCCCTGCTGGAGCACTCGCTGCAGACGGCCCGCGCCCGCGCCGCGGTCGGCGTGCTCCCGTTCGCGCTCAACCTGATCGCCCGCGACCGGGCCACCACCGATCGCTGGGCGCTCGCCGGGGCCACCTACCAGGAGGCGATCGGCCTGGCCAGGGAGAGCGGGCAGCAGACCCAGCTCGCATTTGGGCTGGCTGGGCTGGCCTGGCTGCAGGCGCGCCGGGGGCGGGTTACAGAGTGCCGGGCCTGCGCCGACGAGGCGCTCATTCTCAGCGGCGGCCTGGGAACGCGGCTGTTTGAGGTGTGGGCGACGGCTGCCCTTGGCGAGCTCGAACTCGGTCTCGGCGACGCGGCCCGCGCCGTGGCGCATTTCGAGCATCAGCAGCACCTGCTGGCCGACCTCGCGATCACCGATCCCGACCTATCACCCGCCGCCGAGCTCGTCGACGGCTACCTGAAGCTCGGGCGCTACGACGACGCGCGGCATGCCGCGGCCCAGTTCATGGCCGCAGCCGACGCCAAGGGGCAGCCGTGGTCCGTTGCCCGGGCTCTGCGCTGCCGGGGGATGCTCGCCGAGGACACCGGCTTCGCCGCGGATTTCGAGCGCGCGATCAGCCTGCACGAGCAGACACCCGACGCGTTCGAGGCCGCTCGTACGCGGCTGGCGTACGGAGAGCGGCTGCGCCGGTCCCGGAACCGGGTGCTGGCCCGCCAGCAGCTCCGCGCAGCGGTGGACACCTTCGATGACCTCGACGCCCGGCCCTGGGCCGAGCGGGCCCGCGCCGAACTCGCGGCCACCGGGGAGACGCGCCGGCCTCGTGACGCCAGCGGCATCAACGAGCTGACGCCGCAGGAGCTGCAGATCGCCCTGCTGCTCGCCGCAGGAAAGACCACGCGGGAAACGGCGGCCGCGCTGTTCCTCAGCCCCAAGACCGTCGAGTACCACCTCCGTCACGTCTATCAGAGACTCGGCATCCACTCCCGCGACGAACTCGCGGATCGGATGCGCCACGCCAGCCCGTGGACTAAGCCGGCTGCGACGCGTCATTCTCGAGACTGATGTGCGCGCCGCACGCGGCGGTTACCGTCGGTATTGTGTCCGGTGATTTTCCGACCGAGCGTCCGCCGCCCGCGGCTCCTGCCCGGGTCGGTGAGTGGCGCTGGCTGATCACCTCTGTGCTGACCGCGTGTGCGGCATGGGCGGTGCTGGCCGTGATGACGGGGCCACACCCATTCGCCCGAGGGTCGCGGCTGATTCTCGTCTTCCTGCTGTGTGGCGGGCTCATCCTGCTGCGTCGCTGGCCGCTGCCCGTGCTCGGGGTAGCCGCCGGGATATCCGGGCTGTCCATTGCCTCCGGCTCGGCCTCGCTGGCCGTCGTCATCCTGCTCGGGCTGGCCTCCTACGTTGCCGCGTCGAGCCTGCCCAGGAGGGCGTCGATCTACGCCGCCCTGGCGACCGCGGCCGCGCTGGGCGTGGCGCTCGGATACCACCTGCTCGCGGGCAGGGCAGGACAGCTCGCCGCGGACACCGTGCTGGGCTTCGCACCGCTGGCGGCAGGCTGGTTCGTCGGTGACGCCGTCGCGACGCGCCGGCGTTACCAGGCAGGGCTGGCCGAGCAGGCAGGGCGGGAGCGAGCCGCCGAGGCCGAGCGCGCCCGGCAGGAGATTTGCGAGGAACGGGTGCGCATCGCCCGCGAGCTGCACGACGTGGTCGCGCACACGCTCGCGGTGATCACCGTCCAGGCCGGCGTGGGCCGTCGGCTGATGGCCAAGCGCCCCGAGGAGGCCGGCCTCGCGCTGGACTCGATCGAGACGATCGGGCGGACCGCCCAGGACGAGCTGCGGGTGGTTCTCTCGCTGCTGCGCGACGAGAGGATCGGGCCACCCGCGCTGACGCCGGCGCCCCGGCTGGTCGACGTCAAGGAGCTCGTGCACACCGTGCAGGTATCGGGCACCCCGGTTCAGCTGCGCACCTCGGGCGTCGACCGCCAGCTCTCCCCGGCGCTCGAGCTCTCGATCTACCGGGTCGTGCAGGAAGCGCTGACCAACGTCGTGAAGCATGCGCCGGGAGCCAGCGCCGCGGTCGACCTCGCCGTCTCGGACCAGGCGGTGCGCATCGAGGTCACCGACGACGGTGGGCCGGCGCCGCTGCCGGGCGACCTGGGATGCCCCGACGCCGCGGTCGGCTCGAATCCAGGCCACGGGATCGTCGGCATGCGCGAGCGGACCGGCGCGTTCGGCGGCTGGCTCGTCGCGGAGCCACTGCCCGGCCGGGGCTTTCACGTGCTCGCCGAGATCCCGCTCGACGGGGCGGCGTGACCACCACCGTCCTGGTCGTCGACGACCAGGAGCTGCTCCGCACCGCGTTCTCGTCGCTGATCGACGCCGAGGATGACCTGGCCGTCGTCGGACGGGCGGGCGACGGCCGGCGGGCGGTCGAGCTCGTGGCCGAGCTCTCGCCGGACGTCGTGGTCATGGACGTCCGGATGCCGGTCATGGACGGAATCGAGGCGACCAGGCAGATCACCGGCGACCGGGACGCGCAAGCGCCGCGTGTGCTCATCCTCACCACGTTCGACCTGGACGAATACGTCTTCGAGGCGCTGCTCGCGGGGGCCAGCGGCTTCGCGCTGAAAAGCCGCCCGCTGGACGAGCTGCTGAGCGCGATCCGCACCGTCGCCGCGGGCGACGCGCTCCTGGCGCCGAGCGTGACGCGCCGGCTCATCGCCCACTTCACCACCCGCGCCCGGGCGCCATCGAAGGCCCACCGGGGCCTGGAGGAGCTCACCGAGCGCGAGCGGGAGGTGCTGTCGCTCGTCGCCCAGGGACTGTCGAACGCCGAGCTCGCCGAGATGCTGCACGTCAGCCTGCCCACGGCCAAGACGCACGTGAGCCGGATCCTGACCAAGCTCGGGGCCCGCGACCGGACCCAGCTCGTCATCCTGGCCTACGAGCTGGGGCTCGTCACCACGAGGTGACGGCCCGCGGTCATCCCCGGGTATGACCGGCAACCGATCCTCGCGCACGATGACAGCAATCCGCCGGCCGACCACCATTACCAGGCATGAACGCGAATCACGTGCTCGGTCTAGCCCGATGGGCGGCAGTCAGGGACGTAACGGCGGCCGGCGGAGGCATTCACTTCGGGGTGATCCTTCTCGCGCTCCTCGTGCTCGGCGGGCTTGGTTTCGGGGTGACGCGCCTTCGCAGGGGCAGGCATGTCGCGCAGCACGACGATCAGTGGATCCCGCCCGCGCCAACACCGCCGCCGGCCGTGTCGGCCGAGCCGGCCGCCCAGCCCGTGCCAGCTGATGACATGAACGCCGGCCCGCCCCGGCCGCCCCGTCCGTTCTCCTTTGACCGCCCGGCCGACGGGTGGGCGGTTGAGACCCACGGCCTGACCAAGCGGTTCGGGGCCAACGCCGCGGTCAACGGCGTCGAGTTGCTGGTCCCGCGAGGATCCGCGTTCGGCTACCTCGGGCCGAACGGTGCGGGCAAGACCACGCTGATCCGGACCCTGCTCGGCCTGACCCACGCCGACGGCGGCACGATGTCGCTGCTCGGGATGCCCGTGCCCGCCGAACGGCGCAGAGCGCTGGCCCAGGTCGGGGCGATCGTCGACGAGCCGCGCTTCCACGCTCACCTGACCGGGCGCGACAACCTCCGGCTGCTGGCCGCGGCGCGGGGCGGCGACGCGGCCAAGCGCATCGCCCCGTCGCTCGAGCGGGTCGGGCTCGCCGAGCGCGCCGACGACAAGGTCGCCAAATACTCGATGGGCATGCGCCAGCGCCTGGGGGTGGCCTCCTGCCTGCTCGGCGACCCGAAACTGCTGATCCTGGACGAGCCGATGAACGGGCTCGACCCGGCCGGCATGCATCAGATGCGGGCGATGATCATCAGCCTGGCCGACGAGGGCCGGACCGTGGTGCTGTCGTCGCACCTGCTCGACGAGGTGGAGCGTACCTGCGACGCGGTGGCGATCGTGGACCGCGGCCGGGTCGTCCGCCAGGGACCGATCGACGAGCTCATCCGGGGCGCGGGCACGGGATCGGTGCAGGTGGACTGCGCTGACCCGGCCCGGGCCGCGGAGCTCATCGACGAGGCGGGGATCGCCGCGGGCACGTCCCTGACCGACGCCGGGCTGACGGTCGCCCTGCCCGCGGGAGCCTCGCGCGAACTGGTCGCCGACATCAACCGGCGGCTGGTCGGCGCGGGCATCTCCGTGTACGGCCTCCAGGAAATCCGCGCCTCGCTGGAGGACTGGTTCCTGTCTGTGACGACCCGACTGGGAGAAAACCCGTGACCAGCCCTGCCCCTGCGGCCGAGCCGCTGCTGTCCGAAAGACGATCTCCCGCGCACCCCGGCCGGACACCGGTCCCGCAGCGGCTCGCCGCCTCGATGCCGACCTGGCCGCTGATCGCCACCAAGCACCTGGACCTGCGCAAGCGCCGCGGCCTGATGATCACCGTACTGGTGATGATCATCGCGCCCACTGTGCTGATCCTCGGCCTGCGGCTGGCGTTCCACCTGTTCGACCCGGCGCACTACGGGCCGGCCGGGATCCCCAGCGCATTCGATGCCATCGCCAACCTGACGGCGGAGTTCGGGTTTATCGTCGCCGCCGTGGTCGGCGCCGCCGCCGCGACCACGGACCTGAACGACGGCGTGTTCCGCTACCTGGTGATCACCGGCCGGTCGCGCCTGGCCCTCTATCTCGCCCGCATCCCGGCCGGCCTGGCGATCCTGCTTCCGGCGCTGGCCGTAGCGTTCACGATGCTATGCCTGGTGACGGCCTACGAGGCCCCCCCACAGCCGACCGCGGTCAGCATGAACAGCAACATCTCGATACCAGCGAACCTTGACCAGGCCCAGCTGCAGACCTGGGTCGTGCGACACCCGGGGCAGGCACCGCAGGCGTTCCTGGGCGGCCCGAGCGGCCCGACCGGCAGCGGCATCGCCGCCGAGTACACCGACTACACCTCGATCGAGGACACTCAGTTCAATCCGCCGCCCAACGAGATGTTCAAGATCGGGCTGTGGCTCACCCTCGAGATAGGGATCGGGTTCATGGTCGGGCTCGGGCTGGGCTCGCTCACCGGGCAGCGCACGCTGTCGACGATCCTGCTGATCGGGCTCGAGATCGTTGTGACGCCGATCCTGGCCCGCACCCAGATCCCCTACTTCCTGGACGGTCAGCGACTCGACGTCGGCGTCGCGATGGACCAGCTTCGCCCCGCGGGGCTCGCACCGGCCGTCGGCGGCGGCCCGGGCGGCGGGCTGCTGACCGGCGGGCGGGGTGCCCTCGGCATACCGCCGATGCCGACCTGGGCCATGATCTCGGTGATCGTCGGCTGGATCGTGGGGTGGTCGGTGATCGGGGCGTGGCGGATGATGACCCGGGACGCCTGACCCAGTCCGGCCCGGGCCACACGCGCTCCCTTGCTCAGGTCGCGTGCGCCTCGCGCATGCCTCCCGCCCGGTGGCTGGCCGAGCGAATCTGGAAAGCAATGCTGATCTGCATGAACCCGAACACCAGCAGCCAGATGCTCACGATCAGGTACAGCACCACCAGCGATATCCCCGGATACGCCAGCAGGATGAGCCCGGCGACGATGCTGAGGATGCCCATCACGCTCATCCAGACCCGGTGCGGAGCCTCCCGGTGGGACAGCGCCGCGAACAGCTCCACGGCACCGTTGACGACCCAGAAGATGCCCAGGAACAGTGCCAGCGCCAGCAGGGTGATCAGAACGTGCCGCAGCGCGTAGAGGCCGATGATCAGCGACAGCACGCCCAGCAGCGCGTAGAGGATGCGGGTGCCGGCGGCCAGGTCGGGGCCAAACGCCGCCACGAACCTGAAGATGCCGAGCACGACCAGCTCGATACCGAACAGGATCGCGATGACTACGAGCGTTGGCCCGGGCCAGGACAGCACAACGATGCCGGCGATCACCGTGATGATCCCGAATGCCAGCGCCCAGCCCCAGTGCCGGCCCACACGGCCGAGTACGTCGGCCGCGTCGGGCCGCAGTGGCTCTGTCATGGACAGCCTCCTCGTGCTGCTCCTGGCTCCCCGAGGGTGATATTCCCGGGCAGCAGCTTCCCACAACCGCGGTCTGGCGCAGGCCCTTATGGGGCTGGGCTGCACAGCTGAATTGTGAGGTGATTTCATGTCGAGAGGCTCTGACCGGCTCCGCTCACCAGGTGAAGGGCCACGACAGGCGCGGCCCGCGACACCAGGAGATCACCATGCCGAAGTACCTGCTGCTCAAGCACTACCGCGGCGGCCCGGAGCCGCACCATCCCTTTCCTCCGATGGACCAGTGGGCTCCCGAGGACGTGGAGGCACACATGGCCTTCCTCAAGCACGTCGGCGAGCTGCTCGAGGAGAACGGCGAGTACGTCGACGCGCAGGCGCTCACGCCGGTCCGCACCTGGGTGCGCTACGGCGGCCCGGACGCGGCGCCCGTCACCACCGACGGCCCGCTGCCCGAGACCAGCGATCTCGTGGCGGGCTGGTACATGATCGACGTCGAGTCGCACGAGCGTGCGGTCGAGCTCGCGGCCTACGTCTCCTCCGAGCCCGGCCCGGGCGGGCAGCCGCTGTATGAGTGGATCGACGTCCGGGAGGTCATGTCCGGGGCGCCCGCGGACGACTGACGCGGCGTGATGGACGAGCCGGCCCGGCGGCTGGACGAGGGCGCACTGCGCGCCCTCGTCCCTCGGGTGCTCGCGGGCCTGGTCCGGCGGGGCGAGGACTTCGACGCCGCCGAGGACGCGCTGCAGGAGGCGGTACTGGAGGCGCTGCGGGTGTGGCCCGAGCACCCGCCGCGCGACCCGCGCGCGTGGCTGGCGACGGTCGCGACCCGGCGGCTCGTCGACGCCCGGCGCAGCGAGGCCGCCCGTCACCGCCGCGAGGAGGCGACGCTCGCCGCGCCGCGGCCCGCCGCCACCGAGGAGGGCGACGACACCCTCTTCCTGCTTTTCTGCTGCTGTCACCCCGACCTCACGCCCGCCTCCCAGGTGGCGCTGACGCTGCGCGCCGTCGGCGGCCTCACCACCCGGGAGATCGCCGACGCCTTCTACGTGCCGGAGGCGACGATGGCGCAGCGGATCAGCCGGGCCAAGCGCGCCCTGCAGGGGCGCCGGCTGGACCAGCCGGGCGACCTCGCTGTCGTGCTTCGGGTGCTCTACCTCGTCTACACGGCCGGCCACGCGGGCCGGGTGGACCTGGCGGGCGAGGTGATCCGGCTCGCCCGCCAGCTCACCCTCGCCACCGAGGAACCGGAGGCGCGCGGGCTGCTCGCGCTGATGCTCCTCAACCACGCCCGTCTCCCGGCGCGACTCGACCCAGAGGGCCGCATCGTCACGCTCGACCGGCAGGACCGCGGCCTGTGGGATACCCGCGAGATCGCCGAGGGCGTGCGCGTCCTGCAGTCGGCGCTGGCCGCTGCGCGTCCGGGCCGCTACCAGATCGAGGCCGCGATCGCCGCCCTGCACGACGACGCGGCAAGCGCCGAGGAGACCGACTGGCCGCAGATCCTCGCCTGGTACGACGACCTGGTCGCCCTGACCGGCGACCCGGTGCGCCAGGACCCCGCCGCGGTGCTCGGCCGCGCGGTCGCCGTCGGCCACGTCCTCGGCGCCGCCGCCGGGCTGCGCGAGACCGAACGGCTGCGCGAGGTGCTCGCCGAGCGGCACCGGTGGCACGCCGTCCGCGGCCACCTGCACGAGCTGGACGGCGACCTGCCTGCCGCCGCCACGGCCTACGCGGATGCCGCCCGCCGGGCCACGGTCGTCGCCGAGCGCGACCACCTGGTCCGTCAGGCTGCCCGCGCGCGGGCTGCCGGGCTGTTAGCTGGGACCGTGCACCCTGGGGCGCCTCGGGCCGGGCGGTCTGTCGGTGCCGGCGCTTAGCATGTCCGCATGCACCTGGCCCGGTCCCGCGGGGACGCCGATGGCTGACGCCGACGACGTGCGCCGCCTCGCGCTCGGCCTGCCGCACGTGGCCGAGATCGACAGCGACGGCTTTGACTTCCGGGTGGGCGGCAAGGGGTTCGTGTGGTCCTATCCCGAGCGCAAGGCGGGCAAGCCGCGGGTCATCCGCACCGACATCGCGGTGCTGTACGTCGGCGACGAGGCGGAGAAGCAGGCCCTGCTGCTCGGCGAGCCGGAGCTGTTTTTCACGGTGCCCGGCTACGACGGCTGGCCGCTGGTGATGCTGCGGCTGGACGCGGTCGACGCTGGCCGGCTGACCGAGCTGATCACCGACGCGTGGCGGATGCGCGCCCCGGACTCGCTCGCCGCCGACCTGGGCGACCTCAGCGGACCGGTCGGTTAATCGCTGGCCGGGATGCCCACCGGTGGCTACCGTGATCCGGTGATCGCCGACCAGGGCAACCCCCGCGGCCCGGACCGGGCGCTGCGCCTGCGGCCGCTGCGGCCCGACGATCAGGCGGCGTTCCTGGCCGGTCACGCCGCCATGGCGGCAGAGGGACTCTCCTTCGGCCTTGGCCTTGAGCCAGGAATGCGATGGAGCGCGTACCTCGAGACCCTGGCCGGGCACCAGGCTGGCGTCGGCCTGCCCGCGGGCTGGGTTCCCAGCACGCTCCTCGTGGCCGAGGTCGCGGGCGAGATCGTCGGCCGGTCGTCCATCCGGCACGCGCTCACCGATTACCTGCAACGCGAAGGCGGCCACATCGGCTACAGCGTCCTTCCCGTGCACCGGCGGCGCGGCTACGCCACCGAAATCCTCCGGCAGAGCCTTGTCATCGCCCGCGCCGTCGGGGTTGATCGGGTACTGGTGACCTGTGATGACAGCACATCGGCTCGAGAGCCGTGATCGAGGCGTGCGGCGGACGGCTCGGCAACGTCGCCGAGAGCGCCGTGGAAGAGTCGCGGATCCGCCGGTACTGGATCGACTGACACGCTGCGCCAGTCAGCCAGCGCGGCCGGTCCGCGCAAGGTCCGGTGGTCTTACCGGTACGGCATGGCGCACTCTCATATTGTTTGGTAACTTTCCTAAATAATTCGCCCTGGCGGTGCGTTACGTGGTGCCTTCGGCGAGGTTGTCCGCTGTCGCGGCCATCGGAGGTCGGCTATGAGACATGGAAGATCAAGATGGCTGGCCCTGGTGGCGGCGCTGGCCATGACGGCGGCCCTGGCGACCGCCGTGCCCGCGGCGGGAGCGGCCGCCGCGTCGCAGCCCAAGCTCGCCGCGCCCGCCGTGCGGGTCAACCAGGTCGGCTACACACCGCAAAGCTCGAAGGTGGCCTTCGCCATGCTGCCCAGGCCGGTGAGCAGCGTCAGGTTCGTGGTGATCGGCAGCCACGGCCTGTACCTGGGGCGGTCCACGGACGACCTCGGCCGGTGGAACCGGAACTACCACGCGGTCTACCAGCTGAACTTCTCGGCGCTGCGCCGCCCGGGCAGCTACCGGATCGTGCTCCTGGGGCCGTCCCGCGCGCAGTCGCCGACGTTCCGGATCGCCTCGGCGGCCGCGCTGTACCACCAGCTCGTGCTCAACGCCGTGCGCTACTACACGTCGGAGCGGGATGGCGGCAACGTCGTGTCGTCGGTCCTTGACCGCAAGCCGGCGAACCTCACCGACCGCCGCGCCTACGTTTACAAGGACCCGCGCTACGACGATAACGACAACCTGCTCGGCAAGCTGACCAAGATCGGCGGCCCGGTCAACGTGTCCGGGGGCTGGTTCGACGCCGGCGGCGGCTACGAGAAGTTCGGCTATACGGCCAGCTACACCGATGGGCTGATGCTGATCGCCGCCCGCGACTTCCCCGGCCAGTACCGGACGCTGCTGCCCGAGGCCAGCTTCGGCCTCAGCTGGCTAAACAAGCTGTGGAACCCGGCCAAGAAGGTGCTGTACATCCAGGTCGGCATCGGCAACGGCAACGCCAGCAACACGATCCAGGGCGACTACAACTTCTGGTTCCTGCCGCAGCAGGAAGACCGCATGGACGTCAAGCCCGGCGGCAACCCCGGCCCCACCGCCTACTACGTCAAGTACCGGCCGGTGTTCGAGGCCGCGCCGCCGGGCAAGCCGATCGACCCGGACTTCGCGGGCCGGTTCGCCGCCGACTTCGCGCTCGGTGCCCAGATCGCCGCGCGGACCGACCCGGCCAGCGCCGAGCACCTGCTGTCCCTGGCGCGCGGGATTTACGCGATGGCCAAGACCAGCGACGTCGGCCAGCTCGTCACCACGTTCCCGAACGATTACTACCCCGGCACCGAGTGGAAGAGCGACATGCTCTGGGGCGCCGCTGAGATCGCCCTGGCCGACGAGGCGCTCGGCGCACCGGCCTGGCAGGTGCACAGCGACCTGCAGGTCGCTGCCTACTGGGCGAACCAGTACATCGCGCAGGGCCACCCGGTGGGCGGCGACACGCTCAACCTGTACGACAACGGCGCGATCGCCGAGGCCGAGCTGCTCCAGGCCATGCGCCAGGCGCCGTTCCCGCCGGCCATTGCCCCGGGCGCGCTGCTAGATGACCTGGCGGCTCAGCTGAGGGTCGGCGAGGACTGGGCCAAGGGCGACCCGTTCCGGCTCGGCACCGACCTGGGCAACAGCGACGCCACGCCGCACGCGTTCGGCCTGTACATCACCAACGCGCTGTATCAGCGGTACGGCGGCTCGGACGCCTACCAGGCGTTCGCGCAGCAGCAGCTGAACTTCGCGCTCGGCGCCAACGCGTGGGGCAGCTCGTTCGTTGTCGGGGCCGGCAGCACGTTCCCGCACTGCATGCAGAGCGAGATCGCGAACCTGGCCGGCTCGCTGAACGGGAAGGGCAGCATCCAGCTCGGGGCGACCGTCGACGGCCCGAGCAGCCCGGCCAACTTCGTCGGCCTCGGTACCGTCGCCGGCATGAAGGCCTGCAGCTCGGGCAGGTACAAGCCGTTTGACAACGCCGCGGCCGGCTACGAGGACAACGTGGTCAGCTGGCCGTCGGTCGAACCCGCCGACGACTACACCGCGGCGTCGCTGCTGGCGTTCGCGCTCGGTGCCGCCCGCTGACGGGCTGATCCGGAACACGACGCGCGCACAGGGCGTGATCGTCACAGCGACGCAGGGCAGGCGGACCGGGCGATGCGCTCCAGCTTGCCGCAGTGTTCTTTCCAGGCGGCTGCACTGGCTTGAGGTGGCAGGTTACTGACGCCCTCGCGCAAGCCGGCAGCACCGTCGATGTATTCCCTGATGATGTCCGCATGCCCGGCGTGCCGGGCGGTCTCCTGGATCGCGTGCACGAGCAGGGTGCGCAGCGTCGGGCTGCTGCGCTCTTCTGGCCACCACGGCACGCTGCCGCGTGCATCCAGCGGCAGCTCCTCGATCGTGACGTCGGAGTGCGCCCATACCCGCCGGTAGAAGTCCGTCACCTGCCCGCGTGACTCGGCCTGGGTGGCATACATGTGACCGCTCAGCTCGGCGTCGTCGCCTTCGTGCCAGTCCAGGTCGCCCTCGCCGGGGAACGGCCGGCCAACCACCTCGCCGAAGTATCCGCATTCCACCCCCGCACAGTGCTTGACCAGTCCGAGCAAGTTGGTGCCGGTAGGCGTCATCGGCCGCCGGATGTCGTAGTCGGACAGTCCCTCTAGTTTCCACAGCAGGACGCCGCGCACGTTCTGCAGGTACCAGTGCAACCTCTGCTTCTCATCACCTTCACCCACGGCTGACAGTCTTGCCCAGGCACAGCAGCCTGTACATCGGATTACGCGGGCCCTCCCCAGGGCGAAGCCTGCCGCTGGCGCGCCGCACTGACTGACGTCGTGTTCACCAAGAATCACCGGCTGGGCGTGCGCTGCATGCCGCGCTGCACGGCGTCGATCAGGTAGGGGCGGAGGCGGGTGGCGGGGACGATGATGTCGACCGAGCCCACGCTACGGGCCCGCTCGATGCTGTGCACGTCGTCGAACTCGTCGGCGACCTGGCCCAGCTTCTCCGCGTGGACCGTGGCCCGGACCGAGGTCAGCCGGGCGCGCAGCCGGGCAGCGTCGGCGCCCGAGCCGTCGGAGCCGTCCGAGCCGTCGGAGCCGTCCGCCGCGGCCCGGGCGAGCTCGGCCTGCAGGCCCGCGACCCGGGGGTCGGCGGCGGTGCGCTTGTTGACCTCGGCGGCCAGCACCACCGCGGCGGCCGGCGCGCCGCCGATCACCGAGGCGTAGGAACCCTCGACAGCGGCGATCTCCATGTTGTCGTTCAGCGCCGCTGAGAACACCACGAACGCCCCGCCGTGATAGCGGGAGACCACGCAGAACACGATTGGCCCGTCGAAGTTGACCACCGCGCGGCCGATCTCGGCGCCGTACTCAAGCTGCAGGCGGCGCATCGACTCGGGAGAGCCGTCAAAGCCCGACAGGTTGGCCAGCACGACAAGCGGGCGGTTCCCGCTGGCCGCGTTGATCGCCCGGGCGGTCTTCTTGGACGAGCGAGGGAACAGCGTGCCCGCCGTCCACTGGGACGGGCCGTCGACCGGGAAGGGCCCGCGGCGGGGCAGTGGCCGGGACTCGACGCCGATCAGCGTGACCGGCTGGCCGCCCAGGTGCGCGTCGAGCACCACGACCGACTCCGCGTCGTGCATGTCCGGCCAGCGCTCGAGCGGGGGATGGTCGGCATCGGCAACGCCGCGCAGCAGCGACCGCACGTCGAACGGCCGCTTGCGGTCACCGTTGACCGCGGGGTCGAAGACCTCGCCGAGCACGGTGAAGTCGGTGCCCGGCCCGGCATGCGGCGACGCGGAGATGTCCCGGTCGGCGGGGTCGGTGGTCGGGGCCGGGCGGGGGAAGCGCTCGCCCGGCGCGACGTAGGTGTGCTCGTAGTGGCTGAGCAGCACATCGACCGCGCCGGACAGGTCGGGTGCCCAGTACTGGGCCTGGCCGTTCGGGCCCATGATCCGGTCGTAGCCGCCGATGCCGAAGTTGTCGTCGGCGGAAACCCCGCCGGAGTAATCCAGGGACTGCTTGCCGGTGAGCACCATGGCCGAGTCCGGCGTCATGATCAGGATGCCCTTGGTGTGCATGAGCATCGTGGCCTCGGCGTTCCAGTACGGCTGGGCGCCGACGTTGATGCCGGCCACCACGATGTTGACCTCGCCGCCGTCCTGGGTGAACTCGACGAGGCCGCGCAGCACCCGGGAGATCCAGTCCATGGCCTCGGTGCCGGAATCCATCGAGATCTTCGCGCCCGACGACAGCGCGAACCACTCCACCGGGGCGTGCAGGCGGCGGGCCAGGTCCAGGGCGGCGAGCACCCGGCGGCATTCCGGCTCGGCCAGCGCGCCCAGCGCGCGGGTCGGGTCGCCCAGCAGCACCACCCGGCGGATCCCCTCCGGGTACCGGCGCGTGGCCACGGTGACCACCCCGAGCACCAGGCTCGCGGTGTTCGACCCCGGTGCCCGGTCGACCGGCACCGGGTCGCCCGCCTCGTCCAGGTCGTACTCGGTGAACGTGCCCGGCGCCCCGTCCGGGTCGGGGGAGCGGATGATCATCGGGATCAGTTCGTACGGGTACACCGCGCCGCGGCGGCGGGCCCGGATCACCTTCTGCGTGTAGGAGTCCATCTCGCTCAGCGGCCACGTCGGCGGATCGGTGATGCGGACGGTCAGCCCGGCGCCCGGCGGGCGGGACATCCGCAGCATCAGCTCGCGCGGCTGTGCGTCCGGGGCGGCGGGGTCGGCCAGCCGGAACTGCACCACCACCTGCTCCAGGCCCAGCGCGGCCGTGCGCGGGGCGAAGGACCCGACGATCGGGTCGAGGTCGGTGATCGGGACGTCCACCACCGGCCAGATGTAGAGCTGCACCCGGTTCCAGTCCAGCTTGGCCAGGGCAGGGTCGGCGGAGCGGGCCGAGCGCATGCTGTCCAGGCAGGCGTCGAGCGTGCGCTCGATCTGCGGTACGGCGCGGATCCGGCCCTCGTCGTCGCGCAGGATGGTCAGGTCGCGGACGTCGGCCAGGGCGATCAGCCGCTGGTCGTCGGGGACGTCGCGGCCCTGTACGCGGAACAGGTGCACGTCGGTGGCGGCCGGCAGCCGGGTCAGCTCGAACGCCGACAGCCGCCACAGCCCCAGCCGCTCGGCGACCATCGGGTGCAGGCCGCGCTGGGTGCGGTCCTCGGCCGGCTCCCCGGATTCCGGGTCGCCGTAGAAGGTGAACCAGGCCGGCTCGTCTGCGTCCATGCCCTCGGGCCGCCGCACGGCGACGGCCACCCGCCGGACCGCGCTGGGGATGACCCCGAGCCGGTCGCGGATCCGCGCGGCCCGGGCCCCCGGGCCGCCGGTCTCGTCCTCGGAGGTCTCGGAGGTGACGTAGAGGTCGATCAGCACGACGGTGTCGGCGGGCAGCGAATCGACCAGCTGGCGCAGGTCGGTCCCGGCGGTGCTGTCCGTCCGCGGGGCCACAGTCGCGATGACCATGTAGTTCTGGCCGTCGCGGTCGTACCGGGCGATCAGCACCGGGCGGCCGGCCCGCTCGAACATCCGGACCTGCTGCAGCGACCTGATCTGGTAGTACCGCCGGGTCATCACCTCGAGCATGACCGTGTGGTGCCGTTCGGCGAACACTCCAAGGATCGGCTCGCCAGAGGCGACGATGCCGTCGATCTGGGCTGCCCGCGTCTCGGGGTCGGGGGAGAGGCGGTCGAGTTCGGCGCGGACCTGCTGGCGCGCCCTGGCCCGTTCCTGCGCGATCAGCGGGGCGCTGAAGCACCGGTACCGGACCTGCCGGGCCAGGTCGCCGATGGCCGGGTGGCGCAGCTGGGTGGCGGAAACCAGCTGGTCGATGACGCGCCCGTAACCGTCGCGGGCATTCTCGGTCAGCGACGCCGGGTCGCGCAGCCGCCACCGCAACAGCTCCGACACCACGGGCACGGCCGCCGCCGCACGGCGGTGCGCCAGGAAGATCTGGTAGAGGGCTGGCTCGAGCCCGGGCGACGGCTCCAGGTCGGCCACGCCGTAGTGGGCCAGCGCCTGGCGCAGCTTGATCCGGAACGACTCGGGCAGGTTCTCGGTGTCCGCGTCCCGCGAGCGCAGGTAGGCGTAGAAGTACTCCTGCGGATTGCGTGCGGCGTCCGCGTCGACCGCGACGTCCTCATCGGGATCGGCCTCCTCGGTCACCCGGCGGTTTCGGGACAGTGCGCTCAGGTCCGCGAAGATCTGCAGGATCTCGGTCTCGCCGGCCAGCAGCCGGGGGTCGCTGGCGGGCAGGGCGGCGCGCCCCGCCGACAGACGGCGAAGGAACTGGCTGGCCTCGGGCTCGTCGACGTCGTAGCCGAGCACCAGCGAGCGCAGGGCCGTCAGCGCGTCGGCCGCGGCCACGGCCGGGGCCTCGTCCGCCCCGGCCCCGCTTGTCAGCGCGCTCAGGTCGGCTCGCTGGGCCGCCTCCGCCTCGGGCTCCGCGTCGGCGTCCTGGCCCGGGTCGGGTTCGATCCTGACCAGCTTGGTGCCGGCGTCGACCTGCGTGTTGACGTCGGCGAGGACCTCGGCGACCCGGCCCGAAGCCGGGGCGTGCAGCGCCGTCTCCAGCTTCATGCTTTCCACGACCGCGACGACGTCGCCCTCCGCAACCTCGTCGCCGGCCTGGACCGGGATGGCCACCACCATGGCGGCCGCCGGCGCGCGGACCAGGCCGGCCTCGCCGCCGGACAGCCGGTGCACCGCGCCGTCGACCTCGATCAGGTAGTCCGTGCCCTGGGCGACCGAAAGGACGGTGAAGGCGTGGCCGCCCACCCGGAGCATCCGCTCGAACCGGCTGGGGCGGTCGACGTCGGCGTCCACCGTCACCCCGTCCAGTTCCACCCGGTACCGGGCGGCGCGGCACCGGGACACCCGAAGCCGGTAGCTGGCCTGGCCCACCCGGACGTCGGCCTGGTGCCAGGTCTCGTGGCTGACTTCGGGGCGGCCGCGCTCGGCGGACGCGAACAGGCGGTCCTGCTGGCGCCGCTCGTGCGCGTCGTAGGCCTCCACGGCGGTGGCCAGCAGGGCCACATCGAGCCGCCGCGGCGGCGTGTAGCCGCCGGCCATCATCGTGTCCACCCAGGTCGTGTCGATCTCGCCGCGGATGAAGGCCGGCCGGTCGAGCAGGTCAAGCAGGAATGCCTTGTTGGTCGTGCCACCGCGGATCACGGTGGCGGTCTGCCGCAGCGCGCGGGACAGGCGGGCCCGCGCCTCGCCGCGGTCCCGTCCCCAGGCGATCACTTTGGCGATCATGGAGTCGAACTGCGGCGGGATGACATCGCCGGCGGCCACGCCGGTGTCCACGCGGATGCCAGGGCCCGCGGGCAGGGCCAGGTACTCAATCAGGCCCGGCGCGGGCGCGAACCCGCGGTCCGGGTCCTCGGCGGCGAGCCGGGCCTCGATGGCGTGGCCGCTGACCGGCGGCGGCCCGGCCGCGACGTCCGTCAGCAGGCCGCCCGCGGCGATGTGCAGTTGCAGCTTGACGATGTCGATGCCGGTGGTCGCCTCGGTGACCGGATGCTCGACCTGCAGCCGGGTGTTGACCTCAAGGAACGACAGCAGCTGCTGCGTGGGCTCGTAGAGGAACTCCACGGTCCCGGCGTTGACGTAGCCAGCGGCCCGGGCCAGCTCGGCGGCGTTGTCTCTGAGCAGCTGCTCGTGGCGGGGATCCAGCGCCGTTGAGGCTGACTCCTCGATCACCTTCTGGTTGCGCCGCTGCACGCTGCAGTCCCGGACGCCCAGCGTCCACACGTTGCCGGCGGCATCGGCGACCACCTGTACCTCGACATGCCGGCCGCCGTGGATCGCCCGCTCAAGGAACACCGTGGCGTCCCCGGCCGTCCGCGCCGCTTCCGAGGTCGCCCGCTCGAAGGCCTCATCGAGCTGCTCGGGGGAGTCGACCAGCCGGATACCGCGCCCGCCGCCGCCCGCGGTGGCCTTCACCATCAGCGGATAGCCGATCTTCTCGGCATGCGCCCGGGCCTGCTCCAGGTCGGCCACGGGGCCGCCGCTCCACGGCGCGAGCGGCACGCCGACCTGCTCGGCCAGCCGCTTGGATTCGATCTTGTCGCCGAGCCTGCGCATCACCTCGGCCGACGGGCCGATAAAGGTGATCCCCAGCCGGTCACACAGCTCGGCGAACTCGGCCTTCTCCGAGACGAACCCCCAGCCCGGCCACACCGCGTCGGCCCGGCACTCCCGGAGTGCGCGCTCCAGCTCGGCATAGTCGAGATAGGGGCTGGACCCGAACGCGGCGCCGTCCGTCTCGGCCGGGCCGATCAGCACCGCTTCGTCGGCCTCGCGGACGAACATCGCATGCCGGTCGGCGGCGGTGTACACGGCGATGAGCCGCAGGGGCGGGCGCCCTTCGGCGTTCCACTCCCGGGCCGCGTTGATCAGCCGCATGGCCGGCTCGCCCCGGTTGACGATCGCGACGCGCTGGAGAATCGCTGCCGACACGTTGCCCATCCTCTCGACATTGAAGTAGAGCCGGTCGGGGCGCAAGTCGGTCTGCGCGCTTTCCTGCTTCACCTCGCCGCGGGCGCCCATGATATGGCCTTTTGCCCTCCCGCTACCCGAATGCGCACCTGCAACGCGGCCGGCGGGCGTGATGAGATGGACTGATGAAGGTTCGGATCGGTATTTCGCTGGGGCCGGCCGGAGTCCCCGCCGAGTTTGCCGCTGCGGTGGACGGCCTTGAACGCGACGGCATCGACTCGCTGTGGCTACCCGAGATGGTGTACGGGCCGCTGGTGGATCCGTTCATCGGGATGGCGCACGCGCTGTCCCGGACGCAGCGGCTGAAGGTGGGCACCGGGGTGTCGGTGCTGCCGGGCCGCAACCCGGTGCTGGTGGCCAAGCAGCTCGCCACGCTGGCCGGCCTGGCGCCGAGGCGGGTGCTGCCGGTCTTCGGCCTGCGCCCGGCCCGGCGAGACGAGCGGGCCCTGTTTCCGGTGCCGGGACCCCGCGACGAGGTGTTCGATGAGTCCCTGCAGCTGCTGCGGCTGCTGCTGACCCAGGACACCGTGTCCTTCAGCGGCAGGTTCTTCACGGTCGACGGCGCGAGTGTGGGCCCGCTGCCACCGAAGCCGCTGGACATCTGGCTGGGCGGCTCCGCGCCGGGGGCGCTGCGCCGGGTGGGCCGGCTCGGCGACGGCTGGCTGGCCAGCTTCATCACGCCCGCCGAGGCCGCCGCGGGGCGCGCGGCCATCAAGGAGGCGGCCGCGGCGGCGGGCCGCGAGGTCGAGGAAGATCACTACGGGATCAGCCTGGCGGTCGCGACCGAGGGCATTCCCGATGCCCTGATCGCCGCGGCCCTGCAGCGGCGCCCAGACGCCGACCCGGCCAGCCTGGTCGCGGCGAGCTGGCCGGACGCGCGGCGGATGATCGGCGAGTACGTTGACGCGGGCCTCACCAAGTTCGTGATCAGGCCCGCGGACCCGCGGAGCTCGTTTGGCGGGTTCCTGGACCGGTTCGCCGCCGAGCTGATGCCGCTGCAGACCTGACGGCCACGGGTCGTGCCGGGTCAGTCCCTGCGGCCGGTGATCGCCAGGCTGGCGCCGATGCCGATCATCGCCAGGCCGCCGGTGCCGCCGATCAGCTCGAGCCGCCTGGGGGAGCGGGCCAGCCACGCGCGAGCCGAACCCGCGGCCACGGCCCAGCTGCCGTCCGAGATCACCGCGATGCCGACGAAGATCGCCCCGAGCAGCAGCATCTGCAGCGGCACGTGACCGGCGGAGCGGTCGACGAACTGCGGCAGCACTGCGGCGAAGAACACGATCACCTTGGGGTTGGTCACGCCGACGAGGACACCGTCCGACAGGACCCGCATCGGCGTCTTCCGCTCTACCGTGGCACCGAGCGCCTCGGTCAGCGACCGGCGGTGCCGCACCGCCTGCACGCCCAGGTAGACCAGGTAGGCCGCGCCCGCCAGCTTGATCACGGTGAACACGGCCACGGACCGCTCCACCAGCGCCCCGATTCCGAACGCGACGGCAGCCACCTGCACGTATACGCCGATCTGGCCGCCAAAGGCGGTGCAGACCCCCGCCGCCCGGCCGAGCTGCAGCGACCGGCTGACCACGAACAGCACGTTCGGGCCTGGCACGATGATCAGGGCGAAGGACAGCAGAGCGAACGCCAGCAGATGTTCAGTCGGAAGCACATGGCGAGCGTATCCATCCGCCCCTGCGGCGAGCCACCCAATAAGTCCGGGATAGTTCCGTCACGCGACGAAGATGCAGAAGGGGTGCCCGGCAAGGTCGGCAAAGGTGTAGAGCGGCTCTTCGGGATCATCGGTCCGGTCGAACAGGAGCTCAGCGCCGAGGGCCTCTGCCCGCTGGCGCTGCCTGTGCAGCTCGCTCATGCTCGGAACGGTGAAATCGAGGTGCAGCTGCATCGGGACCTCAGGAGCAGGCCAGGTCGTGCGGGTCAGGGAATCGGCACGCTGGAAAGCCAGTTTGCGCACTCCGCCGGAGTCCACGAGCACCAGCCAGTCGGCATCGTCAGCCGTCCCGTCCTCGGGCGGCTCGTCGCCGGGGCGGTACCGCAGCCCGAGCAGCTCACGGTAAAACTCCGCGAGCTGCCGGACGTTGGTGGCGTCGAGAACGGTATGCAGCAGCTGAGGGTACTCGGCCATGAACCTTCCCTAGAGCAAGCCGTCACGGTCCACTCAGCCTAGGAGAGGATCTGTTCCCGCAGGATGTCGGCGTGACCGCAATGCTGCGCGAACTCGCGCAAGGCGTGCAGGTAGATCCAGCGCAGCGGCAGCGGTCCGAAGCGGTGCCCGCGAACCACGTCATCCAGGTCAAGGTCGGCGGTGGCCCGGCGGGATGCCGCGCACGCGTGGTCGTGAGCGCGGCGGACCGACTCGATGGTGTCCTCCTCGCCGAGGATGAACGCGTCGGCCGCGCGCGACGGCAGGCCCATCTCCTGGCGCGTGCGCCCGGTGATGGCCTCCTCGAACCACACCCTTTCCGCGAAGGTTGCGTGCTTGACCAGGCCAAGCAGCGTCGTCAGGGAAGGGACGACACGGCGCCGGGCCTGCTCCTCGGTCAGGTCGTCCAGGCAGCCGCGCAGCGCAGCCCGGTGCTCGTCGAGGAACGTCTCCAGCTGTACCTTCAGCGGTTCCGCGGTGACGTCGAACGACGTCCGCCGGTGTTGCATAGCCACGACGGGAGTATGGCCCACGCCGGTCGGCCCGGCTAACCGGCGGCGGGCTGGGACCTGCGGGAGCGTCGCCTGCGGATCACGAAGCGGGTGATGCCGATGATGGTCAGGATCAGCAGTGCGGCGAAGGACGGGAGAGACAGGAACACGACCCGCGGGTAGATCGCTGAACGCTTATCCACGGGCGCCAGGCCGTCGGAGACGAAGGTCTGGGGTGTATTCAGGGTCACGAACGAGTGGCCGTGCACGACCAGGACGACGCGTCCCACGACCCAGCTCTGGGGGACCGGACCCCACTCTCGTGAATCGAGCGAGATACTGCGGTGATCACCCATCACCCAGATCATCCCCCTGCCGAGCGTCGCCGAGAACGCCGTCATCGACGGCCGATCACCCGGATAGAGGTAGGGCTCGTCCAGCGGTTTTCCGTTGACGGTCACGTGGCCGCTGGAGTCGCAGCAGGCCACGCGATCTCCCGGTAAGCCGATCACACGCTTCACGTAAAGGTCGTCTGTCCCGGAATCGGGAACCGGCCTGTGCAGAACGACAACGTCGCCACGACGGATGACGGTTCCAACCGCAACGAATACGTGATCGCCAGGACGGATCGTGTTAGCCATCGATGAGGACGGCACCGAATATGGCCGAAGTGTCGCAAGCGGGAACGCGATGCTAGTGACGTACAGCGCAGCCGCGAGCCCGAACAGTACCCAGAAGACGATCCTCCCGATGCGCCGTTTCCGCGGTTGTCTTGGTGGCTTCCACGTGGTGACGTCCGGCTGGGCCACGGCCTTCTCACATTCGGGATCCGCCTGGCGGGGGAATGTGTCCAGGATGTCATGGAATTTCCATCGGCCCGGCCGTTTTGGCCGCCGCGGGCGATATCGTCAGCCGTCCGTCCTCGGGCGGGTGCTCGGCCATGAACCATCCTTGGAGTGACCCGTCGCGGTCTGCCTCAGCGGCCGGGCTGGGCGATCTTGCTCATCGAGCCGGACTTCCTGCCGGCCAGCATCGCCGAGCCGCCCGAAATCCGGGCCTTCTGGGACGGATGGCTGGCCTGATCGGGTGAGCAGGGAATCGACTACTTCATCGGCCGCAGACTGCCGCCGAGGCCGGCCGGGCCTGGTGGACGCAGGCCATCGCGTTCACGGCCGTGCACGGGCGCAAGTCCCGCATCGGGTGACGGCTCGTCTCTCACCCGGGCGTGCAGGTAGTTCCACCTGGGAGCACCTCGGGTGAGATCGAGGGAGAACGTCATGAACCAACCGCGACGTGCGAGCCGCGCGCGCAGCGTGAGGGGGCGCACCCTGCTGCTCGTTCGTCTTGCTCGGCAAGATATCCGGCACCACCTCGCCCAGGCGCTTCTGCTCGTGGTCGCCATCGCCGTCGCGACCGCCACGCTCACCATGGCCTTCGCGCTGAACGGCGTGAACGCCAAATGGACCGTGATCGCCTACGGGGACGCCAGCTTCCTGCGCAGCGACCAGGCCCTGCTCCTGACCGGCGCCACGCTGCTCGGCCTGCTGGCGCTGGCGAGCGTGGCCGTCCTGGTCGGGGGCCGCCTGGCGGAAGGCACCCGGCGGGTCGGACTGCTGAAGGCCGTCGGCGGCACGCCGAACCTGGTCGCGGCGACCTTCCTGGCCGAAAACCTGTTCCTGGCGCTCGTCGCGGCCTTCGCCGGCCTGCTGGCCGGCTGGCGGGCGGCCCCGCTCCTCGCCAATCCCGAAGCCGACCTCGTCGGTGCTCCGGGAGCGCCGCCGCTCAGGCTCGTCACGGTCGTCGTAGCCCTCGGCGTGGCCCTCGTCGTGGGGCTCGCATCGACGCTCGTTCCCGCGATCCGGGCGGCGCGGATGAGCACGGTCAGCGCTCTCGCCGACGCGGCTCGCGTGCCGAGACGGCGGGAGTCGCTGATACGGCTGTCACGGAAGCTGCCCATGCCGGCGCTGATCGGGCTGCGCCTCGTCGCCCGCCGGCCACGGCGCGCCGTCCTCAGCGCGGTGAGCGTCGCCGTCACCGTCATGGGTCTCGTCGCCGCGCTCGCCATCCACGCCGCCGTCGACAAACAGCTCGCTCACTTCGGGAGCTCGGGCGGGCTGGTCAACCCGGCCATACCCCGGGCGGAGCAGGTGCTGACCGTCCTTACGATCTTGCTGGTCACCCTGGCAGCCCTTACTGCAGTCTTCACCGCCTTCGCGACGGTCCTCGACGCGAGACGCGCCTCCGCGGTAACGCTCGCGCTGGGTGCAACACCGCAGCAAGTCCGGGCCGGGCTGGCCATGGCCCAGGTCATCCCCGCGCTGCCCGGCGCGATCCTCGGCCTCCCGCTCGGCATCGGCCTGTTCAAGGTCGCGGCCCATCACCTGAGTGGCCTGCCGCCAGCGCTCTGGCTCGTCGCCACGGTGCTCGGAACCGTGCTCGTGGTGGCCGCGCTCACCAGCGTTCCGGCACGGATCGGCCTCCGGCGACCCGTTGCCGAGATGCTCCAGACCGAGGCGACGTGATGCGCTTCAGGAATGGCCGCCGCGCTCGCCGGCTCCGCTGCTGGCTGACGGGCTGTTCGCCATGGCCCGTTGTCCTTCCTCGGTCAGTCCTCGACCAAAGCGAGCACCCGGGCAGGCCCGCCGTTCGCGCCGCTGACCTTGAGCGGCGCGACGACGATGCGGCAGCGGGCAGGCAGCTGGTCCATGGCGGCGAGGTTCTCGAGGATGATCGCGCCGCCGGACAACCAGACATGGTGCAGTTCGTAGTCGGCGCTGTCCACCGGGTCGGCCGAGGGGCCGTCGAAGCCAACGCCGGAGACGCCGGCCTCGACTAGCGCGGCCGCGGCATCGGCGTCCGGGTAGCACCAGCCATGCCAGTAGGCGTCGGTGCCCCAGTTCGCCGCGTTGCCCGAGCGGAGCAGGACGATGTCGTTCCTGCGCACCTCGGGCAGGAAACGGCCGAGCACATCAAGCCCGACCGGGCCAGGCTCGTGCGCGGTCACGTCGATCGTCAGCGCCTCGGTCACCAGGCGGTCCAGCGGGATGTCGTCGAGCGTGGCTCCGCCGGCGATCTGGTGAGCGGGCGCGTCAACGTGGGTGCCGGTGTGGTTGACGAAGCTGTACTGCGACATCGCGTAGCCGTCGGCGGCTACCTCGGCGAGGTCGCGGAAGCTCGGCGGGGCGATGCCCTCCATGACCGGCATGCCGTTGGTCATGCTCTGGGTCAGGTCGACGACTCTCATCGCGGTAATTCCGCGGTTCCAGCCGTCTTCGCCGCGGGGCTGCCGCCCGGGTGGAACACGCCGAGGACGGTCAGCGTGCCCTGCCCGGTGTTCTCCAGGCAGTGCGGCAGGCCGCGCGGCAGGTGCACGCTGGTCCGGGGCGCGAGCGCCCGGTCGCCGTCTCCCGTGTGCGCCACGCCCTCGCCGTCGAGGACGAGCACGACCTCGTCGTAGGGGTGGCTGTGCTCGGGCGCCCGGCCCGGCGGGATCTCGCCGACGAACTGGGTCGCTGCCTCGCAGCCGCGGCCCGGGCCCAGCAGCACCCGGAACCTGCGGTCCCCGGTCTGCTCCACCTCGCAGGCGGCGAGCTCGGACACCCGCGGGCCCTCCGAACCGGCTGCCGCGGTCGCGCCGGGAGAGGCGGGACGGGCGGGCAGCGCGACCGCGTCGAGCAGGATGGCATCGTCGGCGTCGAGCCGGTACTCAGAGCCGGGAGGTATCCAGCATCCGGTGTTCGCGCCCAGCGCCGCGCCGCGCAGCGTGCCCAGGTCCAGCTGCCCGCTTCCGGCGATCACGAACCACAGCTCGCCCCCGGCCCCGGCCAGCCCGCGCAGCGGCGACCCCGGTGCCAGGGTGATCTGCCGCCGGACCAGCCCGGCTAGGGCGGCACCCATCGTCAGGTGCCCGACGGGTGCAGCGAGCCTGCCATCTGCTCGGCCACCAGTGACGCGAGGGTCTCGTTGAAGCGGTCCATCTCGTCCAGGGTGTTGTAGTGCGCCAGGCCGATGCGCAGCGCCTCACCCCAGGCGACCCGCTCGTACAGCCCCGGCGCGTAGTAGTTGTCGGCGCTCCACACGCCGAAGCCGCGGTCCGCCAGCGCTACGGACAGCGCGGCCGATGACACGCCGGGGAAGTTGATCAGGAACGTCGGCACCCGGCCGGTCATGGTGGGCAGCCCGTACAGCTGCGCCCCCGTGGGCAGCCCGGCCAGCAGCCGCTCGCCTAGCTGGCGTTCCCAGGCGGCGAGGGCGGGCGTGCCGCCGATGCTGTCGATGTAGGCCAGCGCCGCGACGAGGGCGGCCAGCAGCTCGTACTGCATGGTGCCGGTCTCGAATCGGTGCCCGACCGGCTGCATCGGCGCGGGCCTCGCCTTGTAGGGCCGCCACGACTCGAGCACGTCGCGCCGGCCGTACGCGATGCCCAGGTGCGGGCCGCAGAACTTGTAGGCCGAGCACAGCAGCACGTCGGCGCCGATGGCCCGGACATCGATCGGTTCGTGCGGCGCGTACTGCACCGCGTCGATCCAGGCCAGCGCGCCCGCCTGGTGCGCCAGGTCGGACACGGCGCGGGCGTCGACCGTGGTGCCCACCGCGTTCGATGCCAGGGGGAAGGAGACCACCCGGGTGCGCGGCCCGAGCTGGCGCTCCAGGTCGGCCAGGTCCAGGGTGGTGTCGGCGTTCACGTCGACCGCCCGGACCGTCAGCCCGATGTCGTCGGCAAGCTCGAGCCACGGCGCGATGTTGGCGTCGTGGTCCAGCCGGGTCACCAGGACCTCGTCGCCCCGCTGCAAGTTGCGGCCGAGCGTCCGGGTCAGCGCGAAGTTGAGCGAGGTCATGCTGCCGCCGAAGACGAGCTCGTCGGCGTCGCAGCCCAGAAAGCGCGCCGTGACCTGACGCGCCTCGTCGACCAGGGCCTCGATGCGCCGGCTCGCCGCGTACGGAAAGCCGATGTTGCCGCTGGCCTCGCGGTAGCAGCGGGCAACGGCGGCAGCGATCTCGTCGGGGGTCTGGGTGCCGCCGGGGGCGTCGAGATAGACGAAGTCATCACGCAACGACGAGAACCTTGCCCGCACCGAGCCGATGTCGAACGACGTCACCCGTTCTTCCTCCTTCATGAGTTAGCGGCTGCTGGGGATCAGCGGCCGCTCTTTCGCCAGCCGCGGGCCCGCGGCCCACGGCGAGCCGATGGTCATGGGCGGGCCGACGTTCCAGGCACCGGACACGCACAGCAGGACGACCGCCACCACGGCGGCAAGCAGCACCAGCGGCGCACCGGCGAACCAGACCTCATGCGAGAACGTCCGCAGCCAGCCGAGCGGCGGCTCGAACGGGCTGCCGCCCGGCATCAGCGAGAACGTACCCGCCATCAGCTGCACGATCACCACGTAGTCCAGCCGCGAGGCGGGGTACAGCGCGAGCAGCGCGATGATCATCGTGTCGTACCAGGGCAGCTGGTAGTACCAGATGAACAGCCAGGCGATGGCGATCGCCAGGGCCGGCTGGATGGCGGGCAGGTCGGGCACGGCGTCGGGCAGCCGCCACAGCATCAGCAGCGCGAGCGCCACGAACACGAGCACCACGACCAGGTCGGGGCCTGGCGGCAGGCCGTGCCGGTACGCCGTGTCGAACAGCTGGTAGAAGTTGTCGGCGGAGACCTTGCCCCGCCGCCATTCCAGTGTGGTCAGCAGCGGCCGGCCGGCCCACAGGTAAGCGGGCACGAACGCCACCGCGAAGCCTGCGGCCGCGGCGAGCAGCGCCCGGGGCCGCCGCAGCAGCGCCCAGGCAAGGGCCGCCGCGAGCAGCAGATAGGTGAGCATGAAATCCACGCCCACCCCGACCAGGACGCCGGCCGCCGCCGCGGCGAGCAGCGTCGGCCCGGCCGCCGCCGATCCTGGCTGGGCGCCCGCCCGGCGGGGCCGCACCAGGATCAGGCCAAAGAAGCACGCCGCCGCCGCGAGCACGTCCAGGTGGCCGGCCGCCACCAGCCCCCAGAGCACCAGCGGGTTGACCGACCAGAGCAGGTGCGCCCGGGCCCGCCGGGCCGGGTCGGAGCGCAGCATCCGGTCCAGGGCGAGCGCGACGCCGAGGAAGACGATCGCGTTCCACAGCTTCAGCCAGAAAACGATCCGCGCCGCCGAGGTCCCGCCGAGCTCGGCGGCACCATGCTGCTCAACGGTCGCCAGCGGGCCGTACAGGGAACCGTGCCGCCGCCAGAGCTGGTAGGCCAGCCGGCCGATGGGATCCCCGGTGGCGTGCAGCTGGTCCGGGGTCATCACATACGGGTTGTGGCCGAGCACCGCGATCCGGCCGAACGTGGCGTAGTTGAGGGTGTCCGTTGACCCGGCCGGGGGGAGGAACGCGAAGATCGCGACCGCGATGATCGCGGTGGCGATCAGCAGCCTGGCCGGAATGCGCGCCCCGCGGGACACCGCGAGCAGCCCGGCGATCACGCCGCCGCCGCCCAGGACCGCCGCTGCCCACAGCGCTGCGTACGTCGCCGCCACCGGAAGGTGCCGGGCGATCTCCAGCGGCGGCCACCCGGGCGGCCAGGGCATCACCGGCACCGCCGGGCTGCTGTGCGGGACCGAGGCAACCATCATGATCAGGATCGAGCTGCCGATGCCGATCGCCGCTGCCCAGGCCAGCGGGCGGGCCAGGCCGTCGGGCGGGGGCGTGGCCGGCTGCTCCGGGCGGGACGAGCCGGTGCCGGTGGCAGCGGCGGTTGCGGAGCTCACGATGCCTGCTCGTCACTTTCCGGTCTGAGTACCGTTATGGCGGAACTACGCCAGGTCCGCGGGGTCTGGCCCGATCACGGATGACTGGCAACACAGTACCCGAATAGTGACTACTGGCCAGGTTTTACCGGCCCGGACATGCCGCGGGCCGGCCCAGCCGGCGCGTTAACCGGTCCGGGGCGGCGGCGCGCTGCAGCGCCGGCATATCGGGCCGGCGGCCCTCCGGCCGCTGAGCGATGTTCCAGCCCCGGGACAGGCACAGCCAGACCAGCGCGACCAGGCCAACGAACAGCACCGCCGGCATCAGCCGGAACGAGATGAGGAAGGAGAGCCTGGACAGCCAGTGCGGGTGCAGCGCCGTGGTGGTGCCCGGCATCAGCGCCATGGTTCCCGCGGTCAGCTGCCCGGTCACTACCCAGTCAAGCCGGGAGGCCGGGTAGACGGCGAGCACGCCGACGGCCATGGTGTCGTACCAGGGCAGCTGGTAGTACCAGATGAACAGCCAGGCGATGGCGATCGCCAGGGCCGGCTGGATGGCGGGCAGGCCGGGCACCGCGTCGGGGAGGCGCCACAGCAGCAGCATCGCCAGGGCCACGAACGCGAGCCCGATGAGCAGCGAGACGCTGTGCGGCAGCGTGTGCCGGTACGCCTCGGTGATCAGCTGGTAGAAAGTGTCGGCGCCGACCTTGCCCTGGCGCTTGGCCAGGTTGTGGAAGATGGCCGTGCCGATCACCGCGTAGGCGGGCAGCAGCGTGATGCAAATCCCGGCCAGGGCGGCGGCCAGCGCCGCGGCCGACCGGCGCAGCGCCCAGGCCAGCGCGAGGCCGAGCAGCAGGTAGGTCAGCATGAAATCCGCGGCCACCCCGACGAGCATCCCGGCGGCCAGCGCGGCGGCCGGGCGGACGCTTGGCCCGCGGGCGCGCAGCGCGGTGAGCCCGAGCAGGGCCGCCGCGGCCGCCAGCACGTCGAGGTGGCCGCCCGCGATCAGGCCCCACAGCATCAGCGGGTTCACCGACCAGAGCAGGTGCGCCCGGACCCGGCGGGCCGGGTCGGCGCGCAGCAGCCGGTCCAGGCCCAGCATCACGCCGGTGAACGCGATCGCGTTCCACAGCTTGAGCCAGAGCACAATCCGCACGGCGGACGTGCCGCCGAGCTTGGCGGCCGCCCACTGCTCGGCGGTGGCCAGCGGGCCGTACAGCGACGGATGCCTGCGCCAGGTCAGGTGCGCCAGCTGGCCGATGGGATCTCCGGTGTGCCGGAGCTGCTCCGGTGTCATCACGTACGGGTTGTGGCCGAGCAGGGCCATCCGGCCATAGGTCGCGTAGCTCACGGTGTCGGTGGAGCCCGCCGGGGCAAGCACGGTGAACGCCGCGACGGCGATGAGCGCGGCCGCGATCAGCAGCCAGGCCGGGTACCGTGCCCCGCGGGACACGGCGATGAGCCCGGCAACCACGCCGACGCCGCCCGCCGCTGCGGCGGCCCACAGCCCGAGCGTCACCAGCGCGTCCGGCAGCCGCGCCGGGAGCTCCAGCGGCAGGGGCCCGGCCGGCCGGGGCATGAGGGGAACCGGCGCGCTGTATCTGACCGCCGACGCCACGATCATGATCAGGATCGAGCCGCCGATCCCGGCCAGGGCAACCCAGCCGAGGGGAACCAGACCGGAACGCGTCCCGGCTGGCTGATGACCTCCCCCGACAGTGGACATCAGTCGGCGGCTTACCCAGCCCGATGGCGCCCGAACCTGGGCCGGGCCGGCCGGGACCGATGAGTTAGCCGGGCTGCCGCCGGAAGCTGTCGAGCAGCGTCTCGAGCATCTCGATCTGCCGCTGCGGCGTCACCCGCCCCGGGTACAGCACGCGCTCGGCGCTCAGGCCGTCGATGAGCACGACAAGCTGGTGCGTGGCAAGGTCGATGTCGACCGAGCCGGCGAGCTCGCCGCGGTCGCACGCCTCTTTCAGGTGCCGTCCCAAGCGGGCGCACAGGTGGTCGAACTCGGTGTGCTGCAGCTCCCTGAGCTCGGCCGTGCCCAGGGCCCGTCCCCAGAAGCTGATCTCGATCTGCGCCTCGAGGTCCCGCCGCTCGTCCAGGGGGAGCGCCTCGAGCATGACCACCTCGAGCGCCTCGAGCCCGCTGAGACCGGCGGTTCCCGCGTCCATCCGGGCCGCCACCCTGCGATGGGACATGAGCAAGGCGGAACCAAGAATGTCCGCCTTGTCATCGAAGTAGTGGGCGAGGATGCCGGGGGAGCAGCTCGCCTCGCGGGCGATAGCCCTGATCGTGGCCCTGGCCAGCCCGTCACGAGCGATCACCCGCCAGGTAGCGCTGAGGATCTCATCCCGCCTGGCATCCCAGTCGACGATCTTCGGCAATGTTGCTCGCAGGCTAGTGCTGTTTTTTTGTCGGACGTCCGTCTACCATCCGGGGTAGTGTATCGCGGCGATCATGACGGGCCTCGCGAGCGGCTCGCCAGCTATCGCAACCGCCTGCCCGACGACGGGAGGGGTTCACATGTCCAGTCCAGCAGGGGAACCAGCCGGCTCAGCGCCCAGCGGCACGCCGGACACCGCCGTGGCCGTTCCGGCCGGCACGGATGACGCAATCGTTGAGCGGGCCGGCTACAAGCCGGAGCTCCGGCGGTCGCTGCGCTTCTTCTCCATGTTCGCGATCGCGTTCTCGATCATCTCGATCACGACCGGGATCTTCCTCAACTACGGGTTCGGCCTCGCATACTGGGGGCCGGCCTCGATCTGGACCTGGCCGATCGTCGGGGTCGGCAACCTGATGATCGCGCTGGTGGTCGCGGAGCTCGGCACCCGCATTCCGCTGGCCGGATACGCCTACCAGTGGAGCGCGCGGCTGGTGAACTCGACGTACGGGTGGTTCGTCGGCTTCGCCGGGCTGCTGTACATGGCGGTCGGCGGCGGCGCCATCATGCTGGGCGTCGCGGCGCCGCTGCTGCTCAGCGAGTTCAACGACACCACGCCGAGCCCGCAGCTGGTGCTGACGGTGGCGATCATCCTGATGCTGCTGCCCGTGGTGATCAACATCATCAGCATCCAGGTGGCCGCGCGGGTCAACAACATCGCGGTGTTCACCGAGATCATCGGCACCGTGGTCTTCGGGGTGCTGCTGTTCGTGCTGTGGGGGGTGAAGGCAAAGCCGTCGCCCTACGGCTTCGG
>Ga0208725_1000018_pt1 | contig 33928 bp, 29 predicted proteins | sample MicForSoSWNH13_O_FD_188004 | JGI IMG/M metagenome (GOLD analysis project Ga0208725, IMG submission 188004) | Forest soil microbial communities from Harvard Forest Long Term Ecological Research site in Petersham, Massachusetts, USA - MetaG HF011... | ecosystem: Environmental > Terrestrial > Soil... | reverse complement strand
CCCGCCACGATCTTGACTTATCGATCTGTCAGTAGCTGTTGAGCCAGTGCGCCGCGAAGCTCGAGCCTCGGGCGAACAGGCCCGACACGTTGTCCAGCGGGTAGGTCTGGGTGGCGTCGAACATGGTGATCTGGGTGGGGTTCGGGCCTGCCGCGATCGTCCCCCTGGCGCCGTTCGAGGTCTGCACGGCACCCACCGGGTTCCAGGTGCGGAAGAACGTGAGCGGCGTGATGCCGATCGAGAACGCGGGGCGCTCGGCGATCCACTCCGCGCTTTCGTTCTGGCAGGTGGTGCACGACTGCACGGTGGAGAAGCTGTTCGCCGGGTTGTTGAAGTCGGTCAGCGACAGCGTGTACGAGGTGCCGGACCGCTTCACCGAAGCGGCAATCACGTCACCGGGCTGCACCGTGGAGCCGACCGTGACCGATCCTCCCGGGTACATCTCCCACCAGGTGTAGTAGTAGGCCACGCCCTCGAAGCAGTAGGCGAGCGTGCCGTCCTGCTCGACGGTCTCGTTGCTGTAGCCGTCGAGGCCGACCCAGTACGCCGTCAGTTCCTGCTCCGGGCTGCAGACCGTGCGCGGCTGCCGCCATTTGGCTGAGACCGCCGTGAAGGTGTTCGGCGTGGCGGAGCTGTCCGCGTACCCGGACCAGTTGTAGCTGTCTACCGCGGTGGTGCCGCTCGCCCCAGCCTTCAGGTTGGCCCCGCCGGGCCGCACCAGCTCGGCGCTCGGCTTGTACCCCTCACGCAGGAACCGGGTCAGCGCGATTCGCGCCTTCGCCGACAGCTCCGCCTTGCTCGCGGTGCTGACGTGCGCCGGCCGCGCCGCGGTGTTGCCGACCGCGGCGAGGGTCACCGCCGCCATGCCGCCCACCGCCATAGCCAGGGCGGCAACGGAGCCGATCACGATCGCGGCGACGCGCGGTCTGTTCACTCTCATGTGCGTCCTCTTTCTCCTGGGGATCGGTGACGCGCACGATCGGGCTAAGACGCGCCGCCGCCCATCGGGGATCTGGCCAGCCATGCCATTCCTCATCTTTGCTCCCGGAGCCGGAAATATGGGGGCTATGCGGAAGTTAAGTCCCTATCCCACGCTTGGACAAGGCCCTTACCTAGCCGCCAGACCCCCGGCCTAGGCGTCCATTCAGCCGGTTGCTGCCCCGGCCCAGCTCACCAGCTCCACCGGGAAGCCGCTGCGGCCGACGCGGAGCGCGGCCACCCCGCCGGTCGGCAAGTCCACTCCGGGATCGGGTCCGCCTGTCAGGCCGGGCAGGGCCGCGCGCAGGCTCGCGCCGTGTGCCACGAGGAGCGAGCGTCCCTCCCCCACGGCACCGCGTGCCACCGCGGTCAGCGCCCGGCGGAGCCGGGCGCACAGCTCGTCGCAGTTCTCGCCGCCGGGGAACCTGGCCCGGTTGTCACCTGCCCGCCAGGCCGCGAGCACGGCGGCGTAGGTTTCCCAGGCCCGGGCGTCGCTGCGGCCGTCCAGGTCGCCCACGTTGACCTCACGCAGCTCGTCGAGTTCCATGACCACCGGCAGGCCGAGCCGGAGCCCGACGATGTCGGCGGTCTGCCTGGCCCGGCGCAGCGGCGAGCACACGAGCCGGCCCACTGGGTCACCGCCGGGGGCCGCGAGGCGCTCGGCCAGGTCCTGCGCCTGCCGTCGGCCGAGGTCGGTCAGGTCGCCGTCAAAGACCCGGTGCGAGAACGTATGCGTCAGGTTCGCGAGGTTCTGCCCGTGCCGCGCCCATAAGACGTCCGCCACAAGCGCGCCCGGTCTCCCCTCCCCCACCATTCTTTGATCATCGCGACTTCTCACGGGGTCCAGTCAATACCCTGACCGCTTTCACCCCTTTTGGGCTTACCGAAACCGTCACGAGATGAATTGCTCAGCTAATGGCCGGGCCGAGGGTCACATCCAGTCGGCGTGGCGGGGCCAGGCGAGCAGGGTGTCGACGACCTCGGGCGGCCCTTCCGCGGGCGATCTGGCTGCGGTCACGGCATAGCGGCCACGGTAGAACAGCAGCGGGTTTTGCTCGGGGGCGTACGGGCCGAGTTCGGTGACCCGGCCGATCACCACGTAGTGGTCGCCGGCCTCATGCACGGCCTGCACCGTGCAACCGATCCAGGTGAGCGCGCCCTCCAGGACCGGCGCCCCGGACGAGCAGGGCGACCAGCGCAGCCCTGCGAACTTGTCCGTTCCGGCGGCCGCGCTGATCCCGAAGATGCGCGACAGTTCGCGCTGCCCGTCGGTGAGCACGTTGGCGCAGAAGTGGCCGGCCCGCTCGATCCGCGGCCAGGTCGCAGACCTGCGGCTCGGGCAGAACAGCACCAGCGGCGGCTCCAGCGACACCGCGGCAAACGACTGGCAGGCGAACCCGGCGGGCTGGGCCTGGTCGACCAGGGCGGTTATGACCGTGACGCCGGTGCAGAAGTGACCAAGCACCTGCCGGAACCGCCGGGGTTCCGGCTCGAACCCGGGCGGCGTTAGCTGCGGCTCCGCGGTCACCGCGCACCCCCCGTGTCTGCCACCGGGCCCGGCCGCCTAATGTCCGCCGGCCGGGGAGAACCGGTGTCCCCACAGGCTGATCGCGGTGGTTTCCCTGCTGATCCACGTCGCGTCGTCGACGATCCTGCCGTCGGTGCCGTACTCGATGTCGAACCCGCCGGGCGTGGCCACGTAAAACGACACCATCAGGTCGTTAGCGTGCCTGCCCAGCGTTGCGCTCATCGTCGCGCCGCGCCGGGAGCAGCGGTCCATGGCGGCGCCGACGTCGTCCAGCGAGGCGACCTCGACCATCAGGTGCACGATCCCGGCGGGCGTGGGAAACGGCGCCAGTGCGAGGGAGTGGTGCCGCGGGTTGCAGCCGAGGAAGCGCATCCACAGCGGCGGCCCGCCCGCGGGCTTGCCGAACAGTTCCGGCGCCATCCGCATCGAGTCCCGCAGCCGGAACCCCAGCACCTCGGTGTAGAACCGCAGCGCGGCCTCGCCGTCGGACACCGGCAGCACCACGTGGCCGAGGCCGAGGTTGCCGGTCACGAACCGGTTCGCGTACGGGCTGACCACCGGGCGGTGCTCGAGTGCCGCGCCGCAGAAGACCTCGAGGGCGTTGCCCGACGGATCGTCGAACCGCAGCATCTGCCCGACCCGGCGCTCGGCGAGTTCCGCCGGCGTGCCCGCCTTGACCGCGATCCCGGCTTCGTCCAGCGCGCGGCCGATCTCGGCCAGGCCGGGCTCGCCCGGCACCTCCCAGCCGGAGGCGAGCAGCCGGTCCTGCTCGCCGGGCAAGATGACCAGGCGGGCGGGGAACTCATCCATCCGCAGGTACACCGCGTCCGGGTCGGGCCCGCGGCCCTCGACCATGCCCAGCACGCGGACGCCGAACTCGCGCCAGGCCGGGACGTCGGCTGACTCGATCCGCAGGTAGCCGAGCGAGGCGATCGGCGTCATCGGCTGCCCCCTTCCAGGAAGCTGATCGCGAGCCGGTTGAACTCGTCGAACTTCTCCAGCATGACCCAGTGCCCGCAGCCGCCGAACACGTGCAGCTGGGCACGGCGGATCTGCTTGAGCGCGACCAGCGCGCCGTCGAGCGGGTTGACCCGGTCCTCCCGCCCCCAGAGCAGCAGCACGCGCTGCCGCAGCCGGTGCGCCTCCCGCCATAGCAGCCCGTCTTCGGCGTAGGCCGGGTCGTAGAACGAAGCACCCATCGAGGCCATCGCCGCGATCGCCTCGGGGGCGCTGGCGATCGCGTACCGCTCCTCGACCAGGTCGTCGGTCACCAGCCGCTGGTCAAAGACCATCGTGGCCAGGAAAGCGGCCATCTTCTCCCGGCTGGGTCCCGGCGGCGCCGCGAACTCCATCAGCCGGCGGATGCCCTCGGTCGGGTCCGGGGCGAAGACGTTCAGGCCGAGCCCGCCCGGTGCCATCAGCACCAGCCGGTCCGCCCGCTCGGGGAACCGCAGCGCAAAGCGGGCCGCCGTGCCGCCGCCGAGCGAGTTGCCGATCAGGTGCACCCGCTCGATCCCGAGCTCGTCGAGCAGGCCGGCCACCGCCTCGGCGGCGAACGTGAAGTAGTTGCCGGTCACCGGCGGCTTGTCCGAGCGGCCGAAACCCGGCTGGTCGATCACGAGCGTGCGGAACCGCGCCGCGAACACGGGCAGGTTGCGGCCGAAGTTGCTCCAGGCCGATGCGCCAGGCCCGCCGCCGTGCAGCAGAACTACTGGCACACCGCCGGCCAGGCCGGCCGGGCCGGCCTCGTGGTAATGCAGCCGCATCCCGGCCGCATCGATGTAGCGGCTCGTCGCGTCGAAGTCCGCGGCCGGGTGGGGAGGGACGGGGCGGGGGGCGGGCGGCGGGAGGACGGCTTCGGTCATAGCATGCCGTCGGGCTGGATCCGCAGGCCGAACTCGCCGCGGCCGAACATCGTCAGTGCCCGCTCCGGGTCGTTGATCGCGTGCACCCGGCCGGCATGCGCGTCGCGCCAGAACCGCTGGATCGGGGTGCCCCGTTTCAGCGCCCGGCCGCCGGAGTTCTCGAACAGCCGGTCCACCGCCCTGATCGCCTGGCCGGTGCCGCGCACCTGGTCGCGCCGGATCCGCAGCCGCAGCGGGATCGGGATCTTCGTGCCGGCCCGGGCGTGCTCCATCAGCTCGGCCATGTTGCGCTCGAGCGCGAGCCATGCCGAGTCGAGATCGGCCGCGGCCTCGGCCACCCGTACCTGCGAGTGCGGGTCCTCCGCCGCCTTCTGCCCAACGTAAGAGGCGCGCACCCGCTCCCGCTGGTAGGCAATGTGCGCCTCGTAGGCGCCCATGGCCATCCCGACGATCGGTGTGGTAATCGCGTAGGAGAACAGTGACCCGTACGGCAGCCGGTACAGCGGTGCCGAGTTGGCCTCCTGGCCCGGGCAGGCGCAGCGGAACACGTCGTTGAAGGACAGCGACCGGTACTCGGGCACGAAAACGTCCGAGACCACGATGTCGTTGCTGCCGGTGCCGCGCAGCCCGACGGTGTCCCACACGTCGTCGATCGCGTAGTCGCTGGCGGGCAGCAGAAACGTGCGGTAGTCGGCCGGGTTGCCCTCCTCATCCTTGGCGATCGCGCCGAGCAGCACCCAGGTGGCATGGTCGCACCCGGACGAGAAGCTCCACCGGCCGTTGAGCCGGTGCCCGCCCGGCACGGTCTCGGCCTGACCGGTCGGCGCGTAGGACGAGGACATCCGGGTGGCCGGGTCCGTTCCCCACACCTCCTCCTGTGCCTGCAGCGGGAACAGCGCGAGCTGCCAGGGATGCACGCCCACGACCGACGCGACCCAGCCGGTCGAACCGCAGGCGCTGGCGATGAGCCGCACAGCGGTCAGGAACGTGATCGGGTCGGCCTCGAGCCCGCCGAACCTGGCCGGCTGCAGCAGCCGGAAGAAGCCCGCCTCGGTCAGCGCCTTGACCGAATCGGCGGGTACCACGCGGGCGTCCTCGGTCTCCTGGGCGCGCTCGCGAAGTGCCGGCAGCAGCTCGCTGACCCGAGCGACGACGGCCTGCCCGGTGTTCTCGCCCACTGCGATGCCTCCGATCGCGCCGGCGCGGGGAGCCAGGCGCAGTATCCCTAGACTAGAACATGTTCTAGTCTAGGCGGTAGCAGCAGAGCATGGAGGGGCTACATGACCGACCGGCACGGTGTTCGGGGAATCATCGCCGGACCGCCACCGGCCAGGTTCGCGCGCGGCTGGCACTGCCTCGGCCTGGCCGACCGGTTCCGGGAAGCAGGCCCGCACGCCGTCGAAGCGTTCGGGACAAAGCTCGTGGTTTTCGCGGACTCCCGCGGGCACCTGAACGTGCTCGACGGGTACTGCCGTCACATGGGCGGCGACCTGACCGAGGGCACCGTCAAAGGAGACCAGGTGGCCTGCCCGTTCCACGACTGGCGCTGGGGCGGCGACGGCAGGTGCAGCAGGATCCCGTACGCGGAACGGGTTCCGCCGGCCGCGCGGACCCGGTCCTGGCTCACGCTCGAACAGAACCGGCAGCTGTTCGTGTGGAACGACCCGCAGGGCAACCCGCCACCTGAGCACGTGACGATCCCCCGGATCGAGGGCGCGTTCTCCGGCGAATGGTCCGGCTGGACCTGGGACTCGATCCTGGTCGACGGCGCGAACTGCCGCGAGGTCATCGACAACGTCGTCGACATGGCGCACTTCTTTTACATCCACTTCGCGTTCCCGACGTATTTCAAGAACGTGATCGAGGGCCACATCGCGTCGCAGTACCTGCACACCCGGGCCCGGTCGGACGTCGGGGCCGGCTCGAACTACGCCGATGGCGGCGACAGCACGCTGCGTTCCGAGGCGTCCTACTACGGGCCGTCGTACATGATCGACTATCTGTGGCACGACTACCACGGCATGGACATCGAAAGCGTGCTGATCAACTGCCACTACCCGGTCACACCCAACTCGTTTCGGCTGCAGTGGGGCGTGATCGTGAAGAAACTGCCCGGGCTGTCCGACGAGCAGGCGAGCAAGTTCGCCGGCAAGTTCGCCAAGTTCATCGGCCTGGGCTTCGAGCAGGACGTGGCGATCTGGACGCACAAGACCCGCGTCGACAACCCGCTGCTGTGCGCCGAGGACGGCCCGGTCTACCAGCTGCGCCGCTGGTACGAGCAGTTCTACACCGACGTCGAGGACATCAAGCCGCACATGGTCGAGCGCTACGAGTTCGAGGTGGACACCACCCGCGCGGTAGCCGAGTGGGAGCTTGAGGTGGCGGCGAACCTCGGCTCGCGGCCGGGCGGGGCGGCCGGGCCGTGAGCGAAGCCCGGCGGGTCATCGTCGATCCTCCGGCCGACGAGCGGGAGGCCGGGTTCCGGCCGGTCGAGTGCGAGCGGTGCGGCGCGGCCGCGCTGGTCGCCAAGTTCAGCCCGCAGCACACGAGCGTGCAGTGGAGCTTCGAATCGGTGCGCGCCTGCGCCGAGTTCAGCGCCCGGGCCGCGGCCGGCGAGCAGACCGCGCTCATCGACACCTGCGCCAGCCTGCGCGACAGCATCGACCGGGCGGTGCGCGACGGCCGCCTGGAGATCCTGCCGCCCTGAGCGTTCTCACCCAGCGCGGGTGACGACGGGCAGAGGCCTGGCTGACAGCCTGGGCAACGGCCTGGCAGCCAGCTGGCGCCGACGCGGATCCGCGAACGCCTGGCGGGCCGCACCAACGACACGGGGAGGTCGGCATGCCCAAGTCCGGCAGCACGTTCGTTCTGGTGGCGACATATCCGGACGAGACGGCCGCGCGGGAGGACTACCAGGTCGTCAAGGATGCGCACAAGGCGGGCCTGGTTGGTTCCTACGATGCGGCCATCGTCACCAAGGACCGGAGCGGCAAGGTCCACGAAAACAAGGATGAGACAGCCACCCGTCATGGCGCCTGGTGGGGCATTGCCGCCGGGGCGGCTGTCGGTGTCATCTTCCCGCCGTCGATCCTGGCCACGGCGGCGGCCGGCGGTGTGATCGGCGGGGTCAGCGGGCACCTGGCCCGCGGGATGTCGCGCTCGGAGGCCAGGGAACTCGGCGACTTCATCGACCCAGGCCAGGCTGGTCTGATCGTGGTGGGCGAAGACAAGGTCGCGGACGCGGTCAAAGAGGCCGTGACCAGGGCGGAAAAGCAGACGGCCAAAGAGCTTGACGTGGACCCGAAGGACGTCGACCGCGCCCTGCAGGAAGCCGTCAAACAGATGTGACGCGCAGCAGGGGCGGCCAGCGCCGTGATCCGGCCGGGCTACGGCCCGGATTGCCAGCGGCGGACGGCGAGCACGCCCGGCACCGCGGCGAGGACGGCCACCCAGGCCGCCAGGTGGATGACGGAAGCCGCGAGCGGGCCGCCGTCGGCGAGGGCCCGGATCACCCCGACGGCCGATGAGACCGGGTTGACCCGCGCGATCGGCTGCATCCACCCGGCCAGCCGGTCCACCGGGGCGTAGGCGGAGCTGACGAAGGCCAGCGGGATGAACGGAAAGTACAGGGCCCGCTCCGCGGTCTCCACGTCGCCGATGAGCAGGGCCAGCCACGCGCAGGTGATGCCGAGCGCGGTGCCGAACCCGATCGCCACCGCGACGATCCCGGCGATCCCGGCCAGGCCGGTGTGCACCCGGAAGCCGAGCAGGAAGCCCACCCCGATCATCACGAGGGCCTGCGCGAAGTAGACCACGGTGTCGGAAGCAGACCGGCCGATCAGCGCCGCGCTGCGGGGCATCGGCAGCGACCGGAACCGGTCGGCCAGGCCGCTGTCGGCGTCCCTGACGACGGCCAGCCCGGTGACCGGCGCGGTGAGCACCACGTTCTGGATCATGATCCCGGGGATGAGGAACTGCCGGTAGCTGCCGCCCGCCACGGAGGAGGCAAGGTTCTCCATCACCGACACGAACAGCACCATGATCAGCACAGGCTGCAGCAGCGGGTAGATCAGCCGGGCCGGGCCGGCCCGGAGCACCCGGAGGTAGCGGCCGGCGATGAGCGAGCTGTCGCGCACCAGCCGCCCCGGTCCCGGTCGCTCATCCCCGCGCCGGGCAGCCTGCGCCGGCCCCGCGCCGGCCCCGCTGGCCTGGGTCATCCCGGTTCCGCTCCGGTCATCTCGGTGGTCCCGGCCGTGAGGGCGAGGAAAGCCTCATCGAGCGACGGCTGCCGCAGCGAGATGTCGGCCACGCCGATCCCGTCAGCCTGCAGCAGCTGGGCAGCGGTGAGCAGGGTTCCCAGGCCGTCGCGGGCTACGATGGCCAGCCGCCGGGACGCCTCGTCCACGTGCAGGTCGGCTGGGGCGAGCCGGGCACCGAGCGCCGCTCTGGCCGCGGCGGCGTCCTGGCCCGCGAGCAGCACGTCCACCACCTGCGTTCCGGTGCGCGCCTTCAGCTGGGTCGCGGTGCCGGCGGCGATGACCCGGCCGTTGTCCAGCACGTGCACGGCGTCCGCGAACCGGTCGGCTTCCTCGAGGTACTGGGTGGTCAGCAGCATGGTCGTGCCCGCGTCGCGCAACTCCCTGAGCGCGGCCCAGAGCTCGGCCCGGCTGCCCGGGTCGAGCCCCGTGGTCGGCTCGTCCAGAATCAGCAGCGCCGGCCGGTTCATCAGGCTCGCCGCCAGGTCAAGGCGGCGCCGCATGCCGCCCGAGTAGGTGCGCACCGGGCGCCCGGCCGCGGCCGCCAGGCCGAAGCGCTCGGCCAGCTCGCCAGCCCGCCGCCGGGCCTGCTGCCGCCCGAGCCCGGCCAGCCGGCCGATCAGCACCAGGTTGTCCCGACCCCGCAGCGCCTCGTCGAGCCCGGCGTACTGACCGGTGAGCCCGATCCCCGAGCGCACCGCGTACGGGCAGGCTGCCACGTCGCGGCCGAGCACCCGGACGGTGCCCGAGTCCTGACGCAGCAGCGTGGCGAAGATGCGGACGAGGGTCGTCTTCCCCGCGCCGTTCGGGCCGAGCAGCGCGGTCAGCGAGCCAGCCGGAACGATGAGGTCGACCCCGCGCAGCGCCTGGACGGTGCCGAACGACTTGACCACGCCCGATGCCTCGATCGCCGGTTCCCCGGCCGGAGCAGCCACATTGTGAGGCTAACACTTAATGAGTTAGGCTCACAATGTGGCTGACACAGGAACTCCTGAATCAGCGGCCTCCGGCCGGGCCGACCTCTCCTCCGCGCTCAACATGGACCTGCCCGAGCGGATCATGGGGCGGCTGTTCGCGCTGGCGCCGCGGCTGGTCGAGATCCAGGATCTTGGAGCGCGCGAGTACGGGATGAGCTATGCGCGCGGCCGGGTGGTGGCCGCGCTGCATGCCTTGGGACCAGTGAAGATGCGTGAGCTGAGCCAGGCGGTCGGCGTCACCCCGCGGACCATCACCGGCCTGGTCGATGCGCTGGAGGCCGACGGCTGGGTCGCACGGCAAGCCGAACCCGGCGACCGCCGGGTGACCATCGTGGCGCTCACCCCGGCCGCCGACTGCGCATTCGCCCGGCTGCTGCAGGCTTATCGCGGCCTGGCTCAGGACCTGCTCGGGGAGATACCCGAGGCGGACCAGCAGGGCGCCCTGGGCGTGATCGAGCACATCGCGGACCGGCTGGACGAAGTGGTGCGCCGCGGCACCGCGGCGTTCGACGCCGATCCGGCGCGGCCGCCCGGGGAGCTGCGGAAGAAACCCTGGCCGCCGCGGGTTGCCGACTTATGTGACTCAGGTTCCGCTATCCGTTCTGGATCTTTCTCCGGTTGCCGTCGGCACCACGTCGGGCCAGGCGCTGCTCTACACAACGGAGCTGGCCAAGCGCACGGAGGAACTCGGCTACCACCGGTTCTGGGTGGCCGAGCACCACAACATGCCGGCGATCGCCAGTTCGGCGCCCGCCGTGCTGATCGGGCACCTGGCGGACGCGACCTCCACGATCCGGGTCGGCTCGGGCGGGGTGATGCTGCCCAACCACGCCCCGCTGGTGGTGGCCGAGCAATTCGGCACGCTCGAGGCACTGCACCCGGGCCGGATTGACCTGGGCATCGGCCGGGCGCCCGGCACCGACCAGCTCACCGCGCTCGCGCTGCGGCGCACCATGGAGGGCCTGTCCGCCGAGCAGTTCCCGGAGGAACTGCTGGACCTGATCAGGCTGTTCGCCGGGGACGCCCGGGCGAGGATCACCGCGACGCCGGGCGCCGGGGACATGCCAGCGATCTGGCTGCTGGGATCGAGCGGGTTCAGCGCGCAGCTGGCCGGCATGCTCGGGCTGCCGTTCTCGTTCGCGCACCACTTCAGCTCCGCGAACACGCTGCCCGCGCTGGAGCTGTACCGGGAGAATTTCCGTCCTTCGCAATGGCTGGAGCAGCCATACGCGATGGTCGCGGTGAATACGGTCTGCGCCGACACCGACGAGCGCGCGAGGTGGCTGGCCGGGCCGGCGGCGCTGTCGTTCCTGCGGCTGCGCACCGGGACGCCGCAGCCGCTGGCCACCCCCGAGGAGGCGGCCGCCTACCAGTACACGCCCGCCGAGCGGGAGATGGCCTGGGGTCGGTTCGACCAGCAGGCAGTCGGCTCCCCGGACACGGTCCGCACGCAGCTGGCCGGCCTGCTCGAGCGCACCAGCGCCGACGAGCTGATGCTCACGACCATGGTGTACGACATCACCGACCGGATCCGGTCGTTCGAGCTGATCTCAGAGAAGGTCGCGCCGGCTCTGCAGGTCAGCCCCGCGGGCAGCTAGCCGCCCCGGCCGTCGCTGATTCGCGACGCCGATGGGCGACCGCACGCTATTTCCCAAATGCGCGGAACCGGCGAGCCGGCGGCCGCCGTCCTAGATACGGACGTTGGTGCGCGGAGGACGGTGGCCATGAGCCAGCGGGGAACGGCTGATCGGCGGCGCAGGGTCATCCGGGCCGTCGCGGCGGTAGCGGTGCTGGCGTGCCTGGCCGGATGCGGGAGCGTTGCCTACCGGCCCGCCGCCGCGGGCGGACCCGACGCCAAGCGGGCCGCGAATACCCATGACGCCAGGGCCGCCAGCGCCCCTGGCGTGCCGATCGCGGGCACCGCGGCCGAGGCCGACGCCGAGGCCCGTCACCTGCTGGCCGAGGTGGTGCTGCCCGGCGGAGCCCGGCGCCTTCCCCAGCGGCCGGTCCCGGGCGCGGTGTCGCAGCCAGGCCAGGACCTGGGCGCCGGCATTGATCTGTACCACGTCTTCGGGCTGCCGATGTCGATGGATGCTGCGCAGCAGTTTGTGCGCGCGCACCTGCCGGCCGGGCTGACGTCCACCGGCACCGGCTGGGGCAGCGACGGCGGCATGCCGGAGTACGACGAGCTGGCCGCCGACGTGGCGCCGGGCGCCATTCCGCCCGGCATCGACGTCGCTCAGCTGGTATTCACGATCGCGCCGGACGCCGGCGGCGGCTCACTGCTGCGCGCCGACGCGCAGATAATCATCTTCCCGGCTCGCTCGGCTGCCGAGTATCTGGACCCGGGCGACATCCGCTCGGTCACCGTGAGCACCACCGGGCAAGACCCGGTCAGCCGGACGATCACCTCGCGGCCGGAGATTGCCCGGCTGACGCGCGTGCTAGACGGGGAGGATGCATTCCCGCTGGGACTCGTTTACCCGTGCCCGATCGAGCCCGGAGCCGGCTACCAGCTGACCTTCACCCCGGTGTCCGCCAGCCGGCCCACGGTCGTGGTCGACCCGGCTAACTGCATGGGCGACGCCGTTTTCGCCAACGGCGTGCGCCAGCCCGGGCTCGTGGATGCTGGCCTGTTCTCCATCACCCAGCGGCTCTTGCCCCAGCCGCAGCGGGCCCTGCCAGGGTGACCGGGTGCCGCGTCCGCCAGGCCACTTCGGCTTCTCCGATCGGGGTGGTGGGCGGGCCGAGGACGAACGGCCAGATCTCCTCGGCGATGGCCCGCCAGTTGGCGGTCGCGGTCAGCTCGCCGAGCAGGCCGAACAGGCCCAGGTTGATGCGCTGCAGGATCACGTAGGAGCGCGGGATCTGGGCGTAGGTGGTCACCGGGCTGCGCACGTCGAAGAACCGGCGCACGACCGCGGAGGAGTAGTCCCCGGTCATGGTCAGTGGCCGGGACTCGCGCACGGTGTCATAGAACAAGGCCATGTGCTCGACGATCTGCTCCGTACTCAGCGGTGCCCCGGCACGCAGGAAGCCCGCCTTCTCCAGGTTCCGGCGGAACGCCTCGGGGTCATGCTCGACGCACAGGTAGCGGGCCATTTGCATCAGCGGCTCCAGCTCGACCTCGGTGAAGCGCCGGACCAGGCCGAAATCGAGGAACGTGACCCGGCCACCGCCGTGGAACAGGTAGTTGCCCGGGTGTGGGTCGCCATTAAACGCGTGCAGCTCGTAAAGGCTGCGGAAGACAAACCGGTAGATGGTCTCGGCGGCCAGGTCGCGTTCTGACTGAGACCAGCTGGCAAGATCGGCGAAGCGGGCCCCGTCGGCCAGCTCGCTGGTGACCACCCGCCGGGTCGACAGCTCATCGACGACCGCCGGGATCACGATCGTCGGATGGCCGTCGTAGTAGTCGGCGAACAGCCGCTGGTTGTCGGCCTCACGCCGGTAGTCGAGCTCCTCGAGGACCCGTTCGCGCAACTCGCCGAGCAGCGCGTCCACGTCCTGGCTGGGCGCGGTGACCTTCAGCATCCGGCGCAGCAGCGCCACGTTGCCGAGGTCGGCAGCGATGGTCTCGGCGATCCCCGGGTACTGCACCTTCACCGCGACGGCCCGGCCGTCCCGGGTGATCGCCCGGTGCACCTGACCGATCGAGGCGGCGGCGATGGGCTCCGGGTCCCAGCTGGCGAAGACCTGCTCCGGCGGGCCGCCGAGCTCGGACTCTACGACCTGCGCGGCGAGCTCCGGGCTCATCGGCGGGACGCTGTCCTGCAGCCGGCTGAGCGTCCTGCGCACGCTGGGGGACAGGCCGTTGTCGATGTAGCTGGCCATCTGGCCCAGCTTCATCAGCACGCCCTTCATCGTCCCGAGGGTGCTGGCGACGTCCTCGGCGGTCTGCAGCGCGAGGTCGTTACGCAACTGCTGGCGGTGTTCGCCGGCGGCCGCGAACAGCCGCGGCGCGCTGCTCGCATAGCGCGCCCCGCCGCGCGCGGCAAGCTGAATCGTGGCCAGGCCACGCCGTAGCCGCAGGTTCCTGTGCAGTCGGCGGTTCTCGCGCAGCCCGGTCTCGCGCAGCCCGGGCCGCCCGGCCTGGCGGGTCCGCCCGGCCCGGCGCAGCACCACGACGGCGGCGACGCAGGCCGCGCCGGCCGCGGCCGCGGCGGTCGCGGCGAGAAGCCTCTTCACGCGGGCCGCGCGGCGGCGCGCATCAGCGCGGTTATCCGCTGCCGCGCCTCGAGCACGCCGGGCTCACCGAGAAAGACCGCATCCAGGACGCCCAGCACCTGCCGGATCTCCTCGCGGCGGGCCGGGGTCAGCGGCTCGGCGGTGTAGCCGTACATCTCCCGGGCCCAGTCCGGCAGTGAGGCGATCGCGCCATACCGGACGTCCTGCCAGATGTCGGCGATCTCCTCGTCCAGACCCGGCGGGTCGAGCAGGTACGCCATGGACTCGCCGGCGGCTGGGGTGCAGCGCAGCTCGGGGCGCACGGACTCGATGTAGGCATCGAGCTCCGCCATGCTGGCCGGAACCATCCCGGCCGGCACCCCGACGAGCTCGGCCGCGACGACCATTTCGGCCACGTAACGGTCGGCGTCCTGCGCCGTGAGCGGCGTCCCGAGCAGCCGCCGGACCGTCACGGTGGACTCGACGAGTGCCGCGTGCACCCAGAGCAGCAGCGCGGGGTCGCTCGCCTCGTACCGACGCCCGGTGACACCGTCGACGCCGGTGACCCGGGTGTGGACCCGGCGCACCCTCGCCGCCGCCCGCTCCGCCGTGGCCCGCTCGCCGAAGCTGACCGTGGTCACGTAGGCCGAGGTCGCGGCCAGCCTGCCCACGGGATCCTCGCGCCAGCCGCTGTGCTGGTCGACCCCGGCCATCGCGAGCGGATGCAGGGCCTGCATTATCAGCGACCGCAGCCCCGCCACCGGCCCGGTCAGGTCACCGCTGATCTTCCACGTCACGCTCGCCGGCCCGAACAAACCGTCGTCAGCGGGCAGCTCCGGCACGCCGGAAACGTAGGCCGCCGCCGTCCGCTCGACCAGTCCGGCGGCGGTCGCGTACTGGCCCGCATCGGAAATCGTCATACCAGCAAAACTACCCACCCGCGTGCCGTGCAGCCGTTGCTGCGACGGTCTCGTCGGTGACCAGGTAGCAGCGGGCTCGGCGCCCGTCGTGCCAGAAGCTGGTCGGCGTCACCTGCCTGGCTCGGCGTGGCCAAGACTCTGACCAGGAAAGCGTCTACTGCCCGCACGTCGCCGGCAATGGCGAACCCTGCTGCGGCTGGGGCAGCGTGCGCACACCGTCCAGCGCTGACGGGCCGCCCGTTGCCTCGCCCAGTTCGCGCAGGGCGGCGGCGAGGCTATGCGCAGAGCGGACGGTATCGGGGTGGTCTTCGCCCAGGACGCGGCGGCGCCGGTCCAAAGTGTCCCGGTCCAGGTCGCGCGCAGCCGCGAGCTCGGCCAGCTCGCGCAAGTCAGCAGCGAGGTTATAGGCGGAGGAGAGGGCGTCGGGGTGATCTTCACCCAGGACACGGCGGCGCCGGTCCAAAGTGTCCCGGTCCAGGTCGCGCGCAGCCGCGAGCTCGCCCAGCTCCCGCAAGTCAGCAGCGAGGTTGTACGCGGAGTAGAGGGCGTCGGGGTGATCTTCACCCAGGACACGGCGGCGCCGGTCCAGAGTGTCCTGGTCCAGGTCACGCGCAGCGTGTACCTCACCCAGCAAGCGCAGGTCAACAGCGAGGTTGCTGGCGCTGCGCAGGGTACTCGGGTCATCTTCGCCGAATATGCGGCGCTCGCGGGCGAATGTGTCCTGGTTCAGGTCACGCGCGGCTCGCACCTCGCCCAGCATGCGAAAGCTGAGCGCCAGGTTGTGGGCAGAGTTCAGGGTGTCGGGGTGGTCTTCGCCCAGCGCGCGGCGCCGCCGGGCCAGGGTGGCCTGGTTCAGGTCGCGGGACTCGGCGTAGCGGCCCATCTCCAGCAGCGCCCACGCGTGGTAGTGCGCGGCCATGAGCGTGTGCTGGTGATCCTCACCGAGGCGGTCACGCCATTGCTGGTGAAGAGTGCTCATCAGGTCGCGTGGTGTGCGGGCGTCACCGCGCTCGAGCAGGTACCAGCAGGCGCGGCGTGCGAGCTCGCGGAGTTCAGGGCTATCGGTGCCGGCCAGGTCAGCGGCCAGCACGTGCGGCAGCAACTGCGCCCACTCAGCCCAGTTTTCGGGATTACGCGGGTCGCCGGGGTCGCTGGCCGCCAGGATCGCCTCGGTGCACGTGCGCGTTGCGGCAGCGCGGGCCGGGGTCAGCTGGTCGCGCAGGATGGCCTGGGTGAGCCGGTGCATCTGCAGTCCGCGGTTATCGATGCGGGTCAGCGACTGACCCGATACATGCGCGAGAGTCTGCCGCCAGGCCAGAGGATCGGCAGCCCGGGTGGCAAGCTCGCCTGGCAGCAGGCCAGCAGCGTCGGCGAACAGGTAGTCGGGTATCGGCTCGGGCGCCAGGAACGCGCAGAGGCTGGCCAGCTCAGCAGCGGCGGGGTCCTGTTCGGCTAGCCCGCCTGCTATCAGGGCGGTGGCAGCTGCCAGCGACCGCGGGTACGACGCTGGTGCGCCGCAGTCCATCAGCTGCCCGGCCCTGGTCCGCAGCAGGCTCAGATACTGACCTGGCGCCGTGCCGGTGCCGGTCATGAACCCGGCGGCCTGGGCGATGGCCAGCGGCAGGTCGCCGAGTTCGGCAGCAAGCGCGTCTGCGTCGGTCTCGGTCAGCCCGGGAACCCGGCTCTGCAACATCTCAATCGATTCGGCCCGGGTGAGCACGTCCACTCCGATCGGCGTGGCGATCTCGTCCCAGCCGCGCTCGCGGGAGGTGATCAGCACGTGGCCGCTGCCTCCCGGCAGCCATGGCGTCACGTCCGCAGGCCTCTCGGCGTTGTCAAAGATAAGCAGCCAGCGGCCGAACTGCCGCATTTCGGCTAGTACCGCTGTCCGCACCGCCTCGTGGCCAGATCCGACCGCAATCCATCCCAGGGCCGTCCCTAGCTCGGCGACCTGGTCGCCGATCAGAGCATCTTGCTCGGCATTGATCCACCAGGCCAGGTCGTAGCTTTCAGCGAAACGGTGGGCGTACTCGGCCGCGAGCTGGGTCTTGCCTACCCCGCCCATCCCGTACAGCGCCTGCACCACTCCTGCCTGCCCGGCCTGCAGGCACTCCCGCACCGCGGCCAGCAGACCGTCGCGTCCGGTGAACGCCGGATTGCGGGCCGGGATATTCCAGGCCCGCGGCACCGTCTGGTTTTCTCGCCCCCCTGGCCTTTGCAGGGCAGCCAGCACATCTTCGGGCGCGGCACGGCCCCGGGCCGCCTTCACGAACACCGCAGCCACCGGCTCAGTCAGGCCCAGCGCCGTGGCCAGCATCAGCGCGGTGTCCCTGCGGGCGGTCCCGTGGATACCCCGCTCCAGGTCACTGACCGCACGCGCGGAAAGGCCAGCCTCCTGCGCCAGTTCCTCCTGCGTCAGCTTCATCACGCCCCGTAGCTGCCGCAGCAGCCCGGCAAACGAAGGGTCCGGCTGCCCCGTCATGACCCGGCGCCCATCGCACGCTGAGCGGCCGCGGGCTTCCGGCCAAGGCGTTCGTGTGGGCTGTCGTGTGGGCGGCTGTGTGTGGTGCGCGCGCCTGCTGCCTGTGAGCCTGGAATCCGGAAGCCAGCCAGGCCACACCGCACGGTACGCATACCGCCATCAGCACGCAGATCCATCAAAGCCACCAGGAAAGAGGGGGATGATGCGCCGATCACTCACGATACTCGCGGGCGGAGCCGCAGCCCTGACGCTGGCGCTGCCGGTCTCGGCCGCGTCCGCAAGCCTCGCCACCGCGCATAGGGCCAAGGTCCCTGAGGCCAGCAACAGCCGCTATGTCGCCGGCTATGCGCAGGTCGGCTGCGGCCGCAAAGGCTACCCGCAGTACGTCCAGATCCTCGGCGACATCACCGTGCCGAAGGCCACCGATGCCGACGGCACGCCCGGCAACTCCACCGACTATTACACCCTGCGCCCGGGCCGGAATCCCAGCGGCATCTCACACGGAGTGTCCGCCGGGGTAGCGGTGCTCACGGACGCGGGCACGTCGTACATCTACGCCTACGGGCTGTGGTACGGCCTTCCCATCGCCCGCGCATCTTTCCCGGTCCAGTCCGGCGACAAGCTGCAGGTCGAAATCCAGAACGAGGGCTCGGGCAACTGGCGGGTGGAAATCACCGACGAAACCACAGACCAGCAGTGGATACAGACCAATCCCGATAGCTCCATGCCGAACAACGCATGCGCGGCCGGCGCGTTTGAATCGTCGTCCTATCCCGTCTATGACGTCCTGACCAAGACCAAGCCAGTGACGTTCAGCTTCAGCCGGGTGCTGTGGGGCCAGAAGGGCCAGGGGGTGGCCTCGGTATCCAAACTGCTCGGCTCGCTGCCAGCACACGCCAAGCTCGTCCGATACAGGCTGGTCAATACCGGCGGCCACGCCATCGCCGTTACATCCAAGCCCAAGGACCACAACAACAACTTCACCGTAACCGACAAATAGCCCGCACTCGTGCCCCGCTGGCGCATGCCACCCAGGCGCGCTTGGGTGTCATGCGCCACTCGGCGGGCGAAGACCGAGAGGACCGGCAATGACCATCATGCGCGGGCTAGGACGGTACACGGCGGTGCTGTCCGGGCTGCTGATACTGGCCGCAGCCGGCTCGCCCGCCGCAGGCGCGCAGGCAGCAGTGCCGTCCGCGGCCCCGACCCCGGCGCAGGTCCGGACTCTCCCGCTGCCGGAACTGCTGCGCGGTGCGGCACCCGCAACCGTCGCGGCGTCGGGGGTTGCGGTACCCGCAACCGCCTCGCCGTCGGTGGGCCTCCTGAGCTTCTTGGACGGTGTCTTCTGCACCTCCAGAACCAGATGCTGGGCCGTCGGCGGCCAAGCTGGTGCGGGCGGCGTGAGCATAGCCAATCAGGTGCTGCGCTGGAACGGCACAACGTGGCGGAAGGTCTCCGTTCCTAATCCTGGCGGGACCGGCCCTGACAGCGTCAGCGAGCTGTTTGCCGTCCGGTGCGTGGCCTCGGCGAACTGCTGGGCCGTCGGCGAGCACTCCGGCGGCGGCGCCGAGCTCAATGAGGCGCTGCACTGGAACGGCAAGAAATGGACCGCCGTGCCCACTCCTAATCCGGGCGGCAAAGGCAGCGGCAAGGTCAGCGAGCTGGACGACTCCACCTGCGTCACGTCCGCCGACTGCTGGGCCGTCGGTGACTTCGGCAGCGGGACAGAAGGGCCGGCCGAAAAGCGCATGAACCAGGTCCTGCACTGGAACGGCAAGAAATGGTCCAGGCTCGCCGTCCTCAATCCGGGCGACACCCGCACCGGGCACGTGAACACGCTCTACTCCGTGCGCTGCAGCTCGGCCAACGACTGCATCGCGGTGGGCGACTACGGGACCACATCGGCCAGCGGCGTCCTGCGGAATCAGGCCCTGCACTGGAACGGGAAGAAGTGGTCACTGGTGAACACTCCGAACCCCGGCGGCACCAAGTCCGGTGGCGAGAACGAGGCCTTCGCTCTGGGCTGCGGAGCAACGGACAACTGCTGGGCAGCGGGCACCTACGGCAGCACCAACCCGCCCGGCAAGAACCTCAACGAGATCCTGCACTGGAACGGGTCGAAATGGACGAAGACCGGCACGCCCAACCCGGACGGCACCAAGACCGGCGCGGGCAACGAGCTTGACGCGGCCACCTGCCTCTCGTCAGCTAACTGCTGGGCCGTCGGTAACTACGGCAGCACCACTGTCGGCACCGGGGTAGGACGCAACGAAGCCCTGCACTGGAACGGCAGGAAATGGGCCAAGGTCAAAACCCCCAACCCCGGAGGCACCGCGACCGGCGACATCAACGAACTGCTGGCCGTGCGCTGCCTATCGTCCGGCAACTGCTGGGCCGTCGGCGTCCTGGAGAGCCTAACCAACGGCATCCGAAACGAGATCCTGCACTGGAACGGGAAAAAGTGGTCGGACGTCCAGTTGTTCTCGCAGGCTTGACCGGCCTGACGCCGATCGCACACCGAGCGCGATCCTGTCGGCCAGTCCGGCGCAACTCACCTGAAACGGGCAGGCAGCGATCGCTTTCTTGCGGCGGACGAACAGACTGAAGGGCCTCAGGCCCAGGATCCTGGCATCGCGTGCGCTGCGGCCGCGCGAGGATTGGCCGGGGATGACCCATCTGCGCCACGTGCCCGTGCCATTTCCTTGGCAATTACTATGTGTAGTCAAATGAATACATCGGGTATTGACGTCCCTGCCGCGTACTAACGATGAGTCGCCCGGGACGGTGCGGGCGGGCCGCGGCATGGAGGGGACGTCATGCCGGAACCGGTACGCGCCGGCCAGCGGTACATGCCAGGCCTTGACGGGCTGCGGGCAGTGGCGGTGCTCGCGGTCATCGCATTTCACGAACAGCTGGGCTGGGCACCGGGCGGCCTGCTCGGCGTCGGGGTGTTCTTCACCCTGTCCGGCTACCTGATCACGGACCTGCTGCTCGGTCAGTGGGCCGCACGCGGGCGGCTGGCCCTGGCCGATTTCTGGGCCCGGCGGGCCCGGCGGCTGCTCCCGGCCCTGTTCGTGATGCTCGCCCTGGTCACGGCCTGGGTGACGCTGTTCGATCGGGCCCGGCTGGCGACGCTGCGCGGCGCGGACGCCGCCGCGGCCACGTACTCCTCCAACTGGTACCTGATCATCCAGGGTCAGTCCTACTTCGCCAGGTTCGCGCCGCCGCAGCCGCTCGACCACCTGTGGTCGCTGGCCGTGGAGGAGCAGTTCTACCTCGCCTGGCCGTGGCTGCTGCTGGCCGGCCTGCTGCTCGTCCGCAAGGCCCGCCGCGGCCGCCCCGGCGGCGTCGCCTGGCTCGCGCTGCCAACGCTGGCCCTGGCCGCCTGCTCGGCAGGGGCGATGCTGGTCTTGTATCACCCCGGCCTGGACCCGACCCGGGTGTATGAGGGCACCGACACCCGGGCAGCCGGACTGCTGATCGGCGCTGCGCTGGCCATGACCTGGCCGTCGCGCCGCCCCGCGCCCGGCCGCGCCGCCCGCGCCCTGCTCGACGTCGCCGGGTTTGCCGGGCTGGCCGTGATCGCGCTGATGATCTGGCGGACCGGCGAGTACTCGCCGTTCCTGTACCGCGGCGGCCTTGTCCTGCTCTCGCTCGCGTCCGCCGCCGTCATCGCCGCCGTGGCCGTTCCCCGTGCGCTCACCGGGCGGGTGCTGGGCTGGGGACCGCTGCGCTGGCTCGGCGTCCGGTCCTACGGCATCTACCTGTGGCACTATCCGATCATCGTGCTGACCACGCCGGCCAACGCCACCGAGAACCTGGCCCGGGCCGCCTGGCAGACCGCGGTCACGATCGCGCTGGCCGCGGTGTCCTGGCGCTACATCGAGGAGCCGATCCGCCGCGGCGCGCTGGCCCGGCTCTGGAAGCAGCTCCGGGCCACCACGGCACGGCCGGCCGGAGCTCATGCGGCCCCGAGGACCAGCCGGGCAGCCGCACTGGCCGCCGCGCCCACCGCACTGGCCGCCGTCGCCGCGGCCGCGGTGCTGGTCACCGCCTCAGCCGGCCTGTCGGGTGCGTTCTCGGCCCCGGCGGCCACGAACGCCGCGTCGCTGGCCGGCTCGACCCTGCCCGCGCCCTCCTCCGGGCACGGGGCCTCCCCCGCCGCAGGCGCCCAGCCGGCCGCGGCCCGCGCCGGGAACAAGCTCTCCCCGTCGTCCGGCTCCGCCACCGCGCTGCGCACCTCGTGCCGCGCCGTGGCCCACCTCGGGGATTCCACTTCTGAGGGCATGGTCTCCGCCGTTTACCTGGCCAACCCCGACCAGCGCCTGGTCGCCCAGTATCGCGACGTCGGGGTTCAGAAGGTGGTGACCAACATCGTCGGTGCCAACTCCATCGTCGAGACTCTGCCCGGCGACATCAACGACTACGACGCCGCCCGTGACATCGTCAGCCAAGGTTTCAAAGGCTGCTGGGTCATCGCCCTGGGCACCAACGACACCGCCGACGTCGCCATCGGCTCGGCGGTGGGCCGGGCGCAGCGGATCGAGGAGATGATGTCGGTCGCGCATGGCGAGCCGGTGCTGTGGGTCGATGTCGTGTCGCAGCTCAACAGCGGCCCCTACGCCGAGTCCAACATGCAGCTGTGGAACGCCGCCTTGCGCCAGGCCTGCTCCAAGTACCCGAACATGCGCATCTTCGACTGGGCATCCCTGGCGCAGCCGAGCTGGTTCATCAGCGATGGCATCCACTACACCTCGGCCGGATACGCGCAGCGGGCCCAGCAGATCGCCGAGGCCGTGGCCAAGGCCTTCCCCGCCAAGGGCCACAGCGGCGGCTGCGTCGTGAGCTAACCGGCCGGCCTGGCTACCCACACCGGGGGTCGGTGGGCGATCCTGGGAGTCGGCTGATCACGCCCGGCCATCCCGGCCGCGGCACCGATCCGCTCCGGAGCCCCTGGAGGACAGGTGCTGGTCGACATCGTGGTCGTGGTGGTGCTGGCCCTCGCCGTGGCGGCCGGGCTGGGCATCTGGATCAGGCGGGCGGCTTCGTGCGGGCGCACCATCGACGTGGACGCGGCCGAGATCGACCGGGTCTTCTGGGGCGGCGTGATGTGCCGGAACCTCATCACCAGCGGAACGCTCGCCCGGCTGGAGTTCTTCGACTGGGGCGTGCGGATCCGCGGCACCGTGATCAGCCGGTGGATCGTGCCGACCTGGGAGGCACGGTATGAGGAGCTGGCCATAGCCGAGCTCGTATCCCTGCGCGCGAGCAGGATCGCCGTCTGGTTCCGGCTGCGGGGGGATGCGGGCGGGATGGCCTTCCTGAGCGACCACAGCACCGAGATCCTCCCGCTGCTCGAGCGCCGTGGCGTCCCCGTCAACCGTTCGCTGGCCCAGATCAGGCGGGCAGCGGAGCTTTACCGCGCGCCCGGGCAGGGCTGAACGGGGAGGTGAGTGTCACGCCGCTGCAGAACCGGGTGACTCCCGCCGGGGAGATCGTGGCCGATCCGGCGCGCGGCACGCTGATGGGCAACCGCGGCTGCCTGCACCGCGCGGACCGGACACTGGGCGTCGCGCGGTGGCGGTCCAAGATGTGGATCTGCTGTGTGCTGCGGTGGCGCGATGTCCGGCGTGACGTCATGCCGCCCGGCCGCTGGACCGCGCTGTTCTTCCTTGACGAGGCCACGGCGCTGGCGGCAGGGCACCGCCCGTGCGGGTACTGCCGCCGCGCGGCCTACGCCTCGTTCACCGACGCCTGGCGCCGCGCGGCCGGGCTCGCGAGGCCGCCGCGCGCCGGGGAGATGGACGCCACGCTGCACGCCGAGCGAGTGGACCGCCGCACCCGGCGGCAGCGGACCCGGGCCGCCCTGGCGGGCGAGCTGCCCGGCGGGGTGATGATCCGCCACGACGGCACGTGCGGCCTGCTGGCCGGCGAGAGCTTCCTGCCGTGGACGCATCGCGGCTACCTGGCCCCGGTCGCGCTGCGGGCGGGCACGCGGGTTGAGCTGCTGACCCCGCCGTCGACCGTCGCGGTGATCGCCGCCGGGTACCGCCCGCTGCGGCACCCCAGCGCCATGGCCGACCCGGGGTAGCGGTCCCTGGCGGCGCGGGCATCCGGCTTCCGGGGAGGGCTCCCCTTGTGGCCGGGGCGTCCTCCGGCACAAGCTCGTCGCCAAGAAACTGGTCGCGCCGCCACCGCGGCTGCCGCGCAGGGGCGCAGCCGCGGGATGGCGGCACTCCCGATGACGGCGGGCCACTCCGCTGCGCCGCCTGACCGCGGCGCAGCGGGCCGCCCGGCTAGGGTTGCAGCATGCCTACTCGCCTGGTCCACATGGTGATCGACGCCAACGACTCGCAGAAGCTGGCCCGGTTCTGGGCGGGCGTCCTGGGCTGGACGGTAGCGCGAGAGGAAGGCGAGGAAGCAGCGGACGTCTGGCCGGCCGGCTATGCGTACCCGGATCCGGTGGCGCTGCCCATCGTGTTCGTGCCGGTGTCCAAGCCCAAGGCGGCCAAGGACCGCGTGCACATCGATCTGGCCAGCCGGTCGGTGGAGCACCAGGCGTCCCTGGTGCAGCGGGCGCGAGACCTGGGTGCCCGGCCGCTCGACATCGGCCAGGGCGACGTGCCATGGGTCGTGCTGGCGGACCCGGAGGGCAATGAGTTCTGCGTGCTGGAGCCGCGGGACGTCTACCGCGACACCGGGCCGGTGGCCGCGGTCGTGATGGACAGCCCGGACCCGGCCGCGGTGGCCGGTTTCTGGGAGCTGGCCTCCGGCTGGGTACGGAGCCCGTCGGAGGACGATGCCCTCGTGGCGTTCCGATCGCCGCAGGGCGTGGGGCCCTACTTCGAGCTGCTGCGGGTCCCGGACGCCAAGACGGTCAAGAACCGGGTTCACATCGATGTCGCGCCGGATAAAGGGGAGGATCAGGCGGCCGCCGTGCGGCGGCTGCAGGAGGCCGGCGCAGTTCCGGCCGACGTCGGCCAGGGTGCCGACGTTTCCTGGGTGGTACTGGCCGGCCCGGACGGTAACGAGTTCTGCGTTCTCACCCCGCGCTGAGCGTGGCGGTCACCCGGCCCGGGGCGTGATCCGGCCGCCGAGAAAGAGGTACGGCGCGCCGTCGCCGAACCGGCCGAAGACCGCCGGTGACCAGGGCTGCCTGTCGTCCGACCGGCAGACGAAGTTGTCACCGGTGGCGTCGGCGGGGTGCAGGTCGAACTCGTACGGTCCCTCCTCGAAGATGGCCCCGCGGTCGTCGGACGCGCCGGAGAGCACGTGCAGCCGACCGTCGCGCACGGACACCTCGTACCGCCAGGAGGCGCGCTGGTACCGGCCCGCGTGCCGCTCCAGGTCCGGGTTTGCCTGCCCGGGCACTGGCCCAGGGCTGGGCGGCACGGTGACCCCGGCGTAGGCGCCGAACACCTCCGAGAACAGCTGCTGAAACAGAGACTGCGACTGGGGCGAGTTCGTCAGCAGGCACGCGATCACCCGTGCCTCGGGATCGACCCGCAGGTACGCCGTCTGGCCGATCGTGCTGCCGTCGTGCCCGAAGATCCGCCGCCCGCCCCAGCGGTGCAGCTGCCAGCCGAGCCCGATCGCGTCGGCGCTGTCGCCGGGTCCCGGGATCTCGGCGCGCTGCCGCTGCATGGCTTCGGCCGAGGCCCGGCCGAGCAGCCGGGTGCCGTCGCGGGTGACACCCCCGTCGAGGTGCAGCCGGGCGAAGGCCAGCACGCCCTCGACGCTCGCGGTGATCAGGCCGGCCGGCCCGGCACTGCGCGGCAGCCCCCAGATCGATACCGGCTCGTCCTGGCGTGGGCGCTCGCGGTGCCCGGTGGCGACCCGGTACCGGATCGCCTCCTCGGGCAGCGTGACGGTCCGGGTGAGCCCGAGCGGCCCGATCAGGCGCTCGCGGAGAGAGGCGTCCCAAATCCGGCCGTCGAGCACCTCGATGATCCGTCCGAGCAGGACGAACCCGCTATTGCAGTAGGAGTACGCCGCGCCGGGCGGGAAGATCCGCGCGGCACTGCCGAGCTCGCCGGCGTACAGCGCCACGCAGTCGTCCCCACGACCGGTGTCGGTGAAGATGTCGCCGTCGATGCCGCTGGTGTGAGTGAGCAGGTGCCGGATCGCGATCTCGGCACTGGCATCTTCGCATCCGAGCCGGACGCCGGGCAGGACCTCCGCGACCGTGGTGTCCAGCGACAGCCGCCCCTCCTCGATGAGCTGCATGATCATCGTTGTGGTCCAGACCTTGGTGATGGACCCGATCTGGAACAGCGAGCCGGCAGTGGCCCGCACGCCGGTTTCGGCGTTCAGTACGCCGTGCGCGGCGGCCGCGACCTCCTGCCCGTCGGCCCAGACGCCGAGCGCGGCGCCCGGGACACCCTCCTCAGCGGCGAGATCGTGCAGCCGGGTGGCCCAGCGTTCGCCCACATCAGCAGTTGTCATGAAACGGACGTTAGCGGATGTCCGCAGATGAGCCGCTGGCGCCGCCCCCCTCGTCGGCGCGGCGGGCGCGGGCACGGCGCTTCCCCTCGTGCATGGCCTGCACCCGGGCGATCGGGATCGTGTGGCCTTCGTCAATCAGCTCGCTGCTCAGCTCCTGCTCGGGCACGTCGCCGAGCCAGGGGCCGCGCCCGGCGATCAGCCCTGGCGCGCTGTGCACGGTGAAATCCCCAGGATGGACGCGGTCGAGGTCCTCCCAGGCCACGGGGAACGAGACCGGGACACCCGGCCGGACGCGCGGACTGTAGGCCGCGGCCACGGTCGCCCCGCCCGCCCGGGTCGAGTCCAGAAACACCTTGCCGGCCCGGTCCTCCCGGATGAACGCCGTGGTGGCCAGGTCCGGGTCGAGCCGCTCGGCCCGGGCGGCGAGCGCGCGGGTCGCCGCCGCCACGTCCTCGCTCCCGGCCATCGGGGCGATCGGAACCATGACGTGAACGCCCTTCGACCCGCTGGTCTTGACCGCCCCCGCCAGGCCCGCGTCGGCCAGGGCCTGGCGGACCAGCCCGGCCGCGCGCACGGCCAGCATGAACGCGCCCCCTTCCGGCGGGTCGATGTCCAGCACCAGGCAGGTGGGGTGCCACAGGTCTTCGACCCGGCCGAGCGTCGGGTGGTACTCCACCGCCCGCTGATTGGCGAACCACAGCAGCGTCCGGCGATCATTGCAGAGCGCGTAGGAGACCTCGCGCCGCGACGACTCGGCCCACAGCGTCACGGTCCGCACGAAGGACGGCGTGTACTTGGGGACGTTCTTCTGCATGAACGGCGCCTGCCCGGGCCGGACCCGGATCACCGACAGCGGCCGGTCGGCCAGCTCGGCGATGATCAGGTCGGCGACCGCGTCCAGGTAGTCCACCAGATCGCGCTTGGTCGCCCCGGCCCCCTCGAACAGCGGCTGGTCAAGATTGGTCAGCGTCACCCCGTCCCGTACCTCGCCGCCGCTGGCCACCTCGCCAGCCTCCCATCCACTCCGCCCGAGCGCGAGCACCACCGGCCGCGAATTGTCCCTACCATAAGCGGGGGGCGGGAGACAGCACAGCTCAGGCGAGGAGAAGCCGATGCGGCAAGCGCCAGCACGGCGGGATGCCAGCGAGTCATCGGATGTTGCCACACTCGTCAGGCTGCATCACCGGCGGCGCGGCTGGGCCTGGGTGTCGATAGGCAGCGCCATTGGCCTCGTGGTGTACGCGGCGATCGACGTAAACCTCACCGGGACGGCGGAAGCCGTCAGCGCCATCCCGGCTCTCGTGCTGCTCGCCCTGGCTGTGGCCGGGTTAATTGTCGTAATCGCCGATACATCACGCATTCACCGCGCCGACGCGGCCGTCCGGGCGAACGCGAAGGGCAGCGTTTCGCATCACCCGCCGTACGCTCACGCGTATCGCTATCCGCCGCACCACCATGGCAGCTGGGTGTTTGCCATCGTCATGCTCATCGCGATGACCGGTATCAGTGTGTTTATCCTGCCCGCCGAAGTGAACTCGTGGGCATATGTGGTCGGCGCGGGGAAGCAGGACACCTTCAACCCGGTGTCGTACAGTCAGGTCTGCGGTCATCGCGGCTGCATCACGGTGACCAACGGCTACCTTTCCCGAAGCGCCAAGCACGTCACCTGGGGTGGCCCGGTACCCCTCGGCCAGCCGGTCAGTGTCCGCGACCCGCTCTGGGCCTGGGGCACCGGGCGGAATCTCAATCTCATCAATGGCGACGGCTCGGCGATCCCGACGATCGTCGCGGGCCTGTTCTTCAATGGGGCGGCGCTCCTGCTGCTGTACGTCCTCGTCGTGATAGTGCGCGACGAGCCGTCGAAACAAAGCCAGCGGATGCCCGTGCCCGCCCGCGCAGGGCCGGGCGAAGTCCGCCGAACGCAACATCCCAATCGCGGCCACAACGGAAGCGGCGGTCGCCCCCGTGCCCGCCGTCGGCGAAGCAGGCACTGACGATCGCTCCGGAGCGTGCCACGCCTAGTCCCGGGCGGCATCGCCGCGGCCAGCCGGCCCGACACCGTCCGGCCCGACACCGTGCGGCCCGACACCGTGCGGCCCGACACCGTGCGACGCGGCGTGGATGGCGGCGATGCAGGCGGACACCGGCGGCTGGTGGCGCGTTCCGTTGCGGTAAGCAATCCGGGTCCGGCGGCGGGCTGGCAGCTCGGTGAGCATGAGGCCGGGCGGCGGCCCGATCGCGCCGAGCTGCGGCACCAGGGCGACGCCCTGCCCGGCGGCGACCAGCGCGAGCGTGGCGCGCCGCAGCGGCCGCCGAGGGCCGGGCGCTGGGGAACCGGCTGGCCGGGCTGTCCGCGGGCTGTTCGCCGAGCTGAACCCCGTGGTCATCAAGGCCGTGCTGCACGCGCAGGGCAGGATCCCGAGCCCCGCGGTCCGCCTCCCGCTGCTCCCGGCCAGCCCCGGCGCGGCCGGCGAGGCCCAGACGGCGGCAGCGGCGGTCGCCGCGTAACGGCCCGCACGCTCAGACCTCTCGGCCGAAACTGAAACGTGTTCTAGTATGGGAACCCGGGAGGTGCCATGGCAGCGGACGAGGCCGAGTTCGATGTCGTCGTGGTCGGCAGCGGGGCCGCTGGCATGACCGCTGCGCTCACCGCCGCCGGTAACGGGCTGCGGGCCGTGGTGCTGGAGAAGACCGGCTACTTCGGCGGCTCGACCGCCCGCTCCGGCGGCGGCGTCTGGGCGCCGGGCAACGAGGTGCTGCGCAAGGCCGGCGTGCGCGATGCGCCGGACCAGGCCAGCGCCTACCTGGCCCATGTCGCGGGGGATAGCGTTACGGCCGGTCTGCAACAGGCACTGCTGGCTCACGGGGCCGAGATGATCGCGTTCGTCCGGGCCAACGCCCCGGTCGAGTTCGCGTGGGTGCCCGGGTACGCCGACTACTATCCCGAGGCGCCGGGCGGGCTGGCGCAGGGACGCAGCATCGAGCCGGTGCCGATGGACGGGCGGGTGCTCGGGGCGGAACTCGCGCACCTCAACCCGCCGTACCTGCCCGCGCCGAAGGGCGTGACGGTCACTCAGGCCGACTACCGGTGGCTGAGCCTCGGCACCCGGCATCCGCGCGCGATCCTGACCGCCGCGCGGGTCTCGGCCCGGGCGGCGCAGACCCGGCTGCTCGGGCGGCGCACGCTCAGCATGGGCCAGGCCCTGGCCGCGGGCCTGCGGGCGGGGCTGGCGGCGCAGGGGGTGCCGGTCTGGCTGGACACGCCGATGACCGGCCTTCAGGTGTCTGGCGGCCGGGTCACGGGCGTCGAGGTGACCCGCGACGGCCAGCCCGCTGTGGTCCTGGGCCGCCGCGGCGTGCTGATCGCGTCCGGCGGGTTTGAGCGGAACGAGGAGATGCGGCGCCGCTACCAGCGGCAGCCCATCGGGACCGAGTGGACCACCGGGTCGGCCGGGAACACCGGGGACGGGATCCGCGCCGGCGAGGCCGCCGGCGGTGCGCTCGATCTCATGGACGACGCCTGGTGGGGGCCCACGATCCCGCTGTCCGGCGGCCCCTACTTCTGCCTGGCCGAGCGCAGCCTGCCCGGCTGCATCCTGGTCAACGGCGCGGGGCAGCGGTTCGTCAACGAGTCAGCTCCCTACGTGGACGCCGTGCACGCGATGTACGACGGGCACTCCCCCGGCAACCCGCACATCCCGGCGTGGCTGGTCTTCGACCAGCGCTACCGCAACAGCTACGTGTTCGCCGGCCTGCCGCCGCGCAAGCCGCTGCCGCGGCGCTGGCACCGGGCGGGCGCGGTGTTCCGCGCCGACGACGTGGCCGGGCTCGCCGGGGAGATCGGCGTCGACGCCGAGGGCCTGGTCAAGACCGTGACCAGGTTCAACGAGTTCGCCGAGGCCGGGACCGACGAGGACTTCCGGCGCGGCGACTCGGCCTACGACCGCTACTACGGCGATCCGCGCTGGCGGCCGAACCCGAACCTGGCCCCGCTGGCCCGGCCGCCGTTCTACGCGGCCAGAATCGTGCCCGGCGATCTCGGCACCAAGGGCGGGCTGCGCACCGACGAGCGGGCCCGGGTGCTGCGCGCCGACGGCAGCGTGATCCCCGGCCTGTACGCGGCGGGCAACGCGAGCGCGTCGGTCATGGGCCACAGCTATGCGGGCGCGGGCGCCACCATCGGCCCCGCCATGACCTTCGGCTACCTGGCCGCCCTCGACATGGCCCGCAGCTCCTGAGAGCTGACGCGGTGCGCCGCGGGCTGATCAGGTCGTGAAGGCGATGAGCACGGCGCACGGCGCCTGGTGCGCCACCGAATTGGGCACGCTGCCCAGGACCCGCCGCAGCCCGGTCATGCCTTTGTTGCCGACCACGATGACGTCGGCCTTGACCTGGGTCGCGACCTCGCAGATGGCGTCGGCCGGAGCGCCGTTCTTGAGGTGCGTCTCCACGGCGATGCCGGCCGTCCTCGCCCGGGACGCCAGGTCGGTCAGCACGGACTGGGCCAGGTCGTCGGAGGTCAGCGACTCGGCGAACTCCCCGCCTGCCTCAGACCGCAGCTGCTGCGGCTTGTAGGCGGTCACGATGTGCAGGTTCCCGTCGCTCAGCTTGACCAGCTCGGTCGCCACCCGGACGGCCTCGGCCGCCGTGTCCGACCCGTCCGCCCCCACTACCACTGTCTCGAACACCAGCGCCTTCTTCCGTTGAGCGGGAGCGTCACGCCCGGCGCTTCCCGGCCGTAGATTTTGCGTGATCTGGGCTGAACTTTAGCTGAATCGTCCGCCCAGGTCCCCGCGCTCAGCCGGCTGGGTCCCGGCCGAGCGCCAGATCCACCGCCTGGGATCGGGACAGCCCGGCGCCCGAGCGGAAGCCCGCATCATATGCCTCGTCGCCCATCAGCCGCCGCAGGCCGCCCTGCTCCCGCTCGCGGAGCTCCTCCTCGGGTCCTGACCACGAGATGCTGCCGACCTCGAGGGCGACACCCATCTCCTTCTCCGCGGCACCGTGCAGTCGCGCCGCCCGGGTGAGATCCCCCTGCCACGCGGCGGCGCACGCCGCGCCGAACAGCAGCTCGCTGACGTCGAGGTGCAAGCCGATCCGCCGCGCCGTCAGCAGGCAGCTCCGGACCAGGGGCGCTGCCTCCTCGTGCTTGCCCTCGATCAGCAGCAGGATCGCGAAGTCGGTCTTCATGAAGTACAGGAAGACCTTGGCACCGAGCTTCTCGGCCGTCGCTATCGCCGCGGTTATGTGGGCCCTGGCGTCGTCGAACAGCCCTTGCTGGACATCCAGACCGTAGATCATGTGCATCTCGTTCGCGGCGAACATGTCGTCACCGGTCTGCCGGAAGCAGTCAAGTGCTTCCAGGCGCAGCCGGCGCATCTCGGCATTGGGGGCGTCGACGCAGAGGCAGGCCAGCAGCTCGCCGCGCAGGTGCACGTCACCGATCTCACGGGCGATCGCGACGCCCTCCTCGGCCAGCCTCCGCAGCCGGTCCAGGTCGCGGCGGAAGTAGGCCGCCCCGGCCAGGACGAGGAGAGCCCGCGCCTCCAGGCGGCGGTCGCCGAGATCGCGCGCCATGGCCAGGCCGCGCTCGCCGCACTGCTCGGCGGTGGCGTGCGCGCGGGCGTCCATCCGCAGCAGGGCTTCGGATATCCAGCCGATCGCGACGAGGGCGTTCGCCAGCAGGATGCCCGGCGCCGGGTCGGCCGACTCCACCGTGCTCTGCAGCCAGGTGAGCACCTCGTAGTGTCCCCTGCTGATCGCGAACCGCTGCAGCCAGACGCCGAGCCGTAGCACGTCATCGGTGCGGCCCTCGGCCGCCAGGTGGCTCGCTGCGGCGCTCAGGTTCTCCCATTCGGTGTCCAGCCGCCGCAGCCAGTGGCCCTGGCCGGGCCCGGCGAGCGCGGGCGCCGCCTCCTCGGCGAGGCGCAGGAAGTAGCCGGCGTGCCCGTCCCTGACCGCCACGACGTGGGCCTCGCCGCCCGACCTCAGCAGTTCCTGCGCGGCGTACTGCCGGATCGTCTCCAGCATCCAGTAGCGGACGGACTCGGGCGTCCGCTCGGCAACCACGAGGCTCTTGCTGACCAGCGAGCCAAGCAGGTCCAGCACGTCGAAGGGGTCGACGCTGTCCGCCGTGCAGATCGCCTCGGAGGCGTCAAGCTCGAACCCCCCGGCGAACACCGAAAGCCGCCGCAGCAAGTCCCGCTCGGGCTCAGTGAGCAGCCCGAAGGACCAGTCGACGGCGGCCTGCAGCGTCTGCTGCCGCGGCATCGCGTTGCGGCTGCCGCCGGTGAGCAGCCGGAAGCGCTGGCCCAGCCGGTCGCTGACCTGCTGGAGCGACATGGACGACAGCCGGGCCGCCGCGAGCTCGAGCGCGAGCGGGATGCCGTCAAGGCGGCGGCAGACCGACGCGACCAGCGGCGCGGACGCGTCATCGAGGACGAACCCCGGGTCCTGCGCCTGCGCCCGGTCCACGAACAGGCGGACGGCGTCCGAGGCGGCGATGCGGACGGCGTCGGCCTCGCCGGCCGGCAGCGACAGCGACGGCACCCGGTACACGTGCTCGCCGTCGATGCCGAGCGGCTCCCTCGACGTCGCCAGGATGCGGAGCAGGGGGCACTCGCGGACCAGCTGGCCGCAGAACTTGGCTGCGCCGTCGATCACATGCTCGCAGTTGTCGAGCAGGATGAGCGTGTCCTGCTCGCGCAGCGCGTCGATCAGCGACTCGAGCACCGGTTGCTGCCCGCGCTGGTCCGCCAGCCCGAGGACGGCCGCAACCGCGTCCGGTATCATCTCGGCCTCGGTCAGCGGGGCGAGCCCGACGAACCACACCCCGTCCCTGACCGTGCCGAGCAGCTCGGCCGCGACCTGGAGCGCGAGGCGGGTCTTCCCGCAGCCGCCCGACCCGGTGAGGGTGATCAGGCGCGCGGACGCCACGAGTGAGCGAACCTTGATCAGCTCGGGCTCCCGGCCAACGAACGCACTGAGCTGGCCGGGCAGGTTGTTCGGCAGCTCCGGGTTGTCCAGCGTCGCCAGCGGCGGAAAGCTCGGCTGCAGGAACTCGGCTTCAAGCTGGAACACCCGCTCGGGGCGGCCGAGGTCCTTCAGCCGGTGCAGGCCGAGATCCCGCAACGTCACCCCCTCGGGCAGGCTCTCCGACAGCAGCTCCGCCGTGGCACCGGAGATGAGCACCTGCCCGCCGTGGGCCACGGCCTCGAGCCGCGCGGCCCGGTTGACCACGGGACCGAAGTAGTCGTTGTCGCGCTCCTCGCACACGCCGGTGTGCAGGCTCATCCGCACCCGGATCGGCCGGCGGGTCGGCCACGTCTCGGCGGCGAGCGCCAGCTGGGCGGCGAGCGCGGCCTGCAGCGCCGCCTGAGGCGTGGCGAAGGCGGCGCAGAAGGCGTCGCCGACAGTCTTGAACACGTAGCCGCCAGCCTGGCCGATGGCCGTGCGGAGCAGCTCGTCGTGCCGGCGCAGCGCCCGGGCCATGTGCTCCGGCTCGGTTTCCCAGAGCCTGGTGGACCCCTCGACGTCGGTGAACATCAGCGTGACGGTTCCTGTGGGGATCGCAGCCGCGCGGCTCACGACCGAAAGGATACGCCGGCTTGCCGGATGTGCCGCGGCCCCGGCTCGTCAGGCCGGGCCGAGGATCAGGCCGCTGGTCGGCACGCCGGTGCCGGCGGTGACCAGCACCGGGCCATCACCCGCGACCTGGTTCACGGAGGTGCCGCGGACCTGGCGCACGCCCTCGGCGATGCCGTTCATGCCGTGGATGTACGCCTCGCCGAGCTGGCCGCCGTGCGGGTTGACCGGGAGCCTGCCGCCGAGCTCGATCGCCCCGCCGGCGATGAACTGCCTGGCCTCGCCGCGCGGGCAGAAGCCAAGCTCCTCGAGCTGCAGCAGCACGTACGGCGTGAAGTGATCGTAGAGCACGGCGGTCCGCACGTCCCGCGGCCCGATCCCTGCCTGGCGCCACAGCTGCCTGGCCACCACGCCCATCTCCGGCAGCCCGAGCTCGTCGCGGTAGTAGCTGGTCATCACGTACTGGTCCGGGCCGGCGCCCTGCGCGGCGGCCCGGATCACCGCGGGCGGCTGCGGGAGGTCGCGGGCCCGCTCGGCGCTGGTCACGACGACCGCGACGGCACCGTCGCTCTCCTGGCAGCAGTCGAGCAGCCGCAGCGGCTCGACGATCCACCGGGAGGCCTGGTGCTCGGCCAGCGTCACCGGCCGCTGGTAGAACCAGGCGTGCGGGTTGGTGGCGGCGTGCCGCCGGTCGGCGACCGTGACCAGCCCGAAGTCCTCGCTGGTCGC
>Ga0208725_1000017_pt1 | contig 34160 bp, 28 predicted proteins | sample MicForSoSWNH13_O_FD_188004 | JGI IMG/M metagenome (GOLD analysis project Ga0208725, IMG submission 188004) | Forest soil microbial communities from Harvard Forest Long Term Ecological Research site in Petersham, Massachusetts, USA - MetaG HF011... | ecosystem: Environmental > Terrestrial > Soil... | reverse complement strand
GCAGCCGACTGGAACGTGTTGTAGAACTGCGACAGATCCTGCAGCGGGTCGAAGAAGCGCTGCAGATACAGCACGAACGTGACGAGCACGCCCACCTTCATGTCGCCGTCGATGACCCGGAGCCCGCCGTACAGCAGCACCGCGCCGATCGCGAGGTTGCCGACCAGGGTGATGCCGGGCGCGTAGATCGCGATCAGCCGGGACGAGCGCAGGCTGGCCGCCGCGTACTCGCTGTTGAGCTCGCCGAAGATGTCCTGATTCCGGCGCTCACCGCGGAACGCCTGGACCGCCCGGATGCCGCCGAACGTCTCCACGAAGTACACGATGACCTGTGCGATCGTCTCCCGTGTCCGCCGGTAGGCGTTCGCCGACTCGCGCCGGAACCAGACCGTCAGCCAGGTCAGCGGCCCGAAGCCGACCAGCACGACCAGTGCCAGCGGCCAGTCGAGCAGCAGCATCCCCGCGCCGACCAGCAGCAGCGACAGGAGTGCCGAGACCAGGGAGTCCAGGCCCTCCTCGAACAGGTCGGAGATCGAGTCGATGTCGGAGACCTGGCGCGAGATCACCCGGCCGGACGTGTAACGCTCGTGGAACGACACCGGAAGCCGCAGGAAGTGGGCGAACAGCCGGCGCCGGAGGTCGGTGACCACCTCGGCGCCCAGCCGGCCGATCGCGCCGATATAGGTGCGCGTGGCGGCGGCCTGGACCAGAACCGTGACCGCGAACGCCACGATGACGACGATGAGAGGTGCCGCGTCATCACTGTGATCCAGCTGGGGGATCCGGTCTATTCCGACGCCGACCAGCCACGGCCCGGCCAGGGCCGCGAGGTTGGCGATCACGATCAGGAGCAGGATCGTCGCGCACCAGGCCCGGTGCGGGCGCAGCAGGTCCTGCAGCAGCCGCCTGCCTCGTGTGCGCAGCAGCGCCGCCAGGCTCGCCGTTATCTCGTCGACGTCCTCGGAGGCGACGCCGCGCCATGCCTGCGTGGCTGTCTGGTTCACTGTGCTACCCCCGGCTGCGTCCCCGCTCATCGACGGGCCTCCGTCAGGCCCTGGTCCCCGGCCGGATCGAGGCCGGGACCCTCATCGTCGGAGCCGCTCATCAGACTCCGGTAGCGGGCCTGGGTCGCGAGCAGCTCGCGGTGCGAGCCGGTCGCGACGATCACGCCGCGGTCGAGCAAGGCCACCCGGTCCGCGAGCATGACCGTGGACGGCCGGTGCGCCACGACCAGCGCGGTCGATTCGGCCATCACCTCCTCGAGCGCGTGGGTGACCTTGGCCTCGGTGTGCACGTCAAGCGCTGACAGCGGATCGTCGAGCAGCAGCACCGCGGGCCTGGCCAGGATGGCGCGAGCCAGCGCCACCCGCTGCCGCTGGCCACCGGACAGCGCCATGCCCTGCTCGCCGATCCTGGTCTCGAGGCCCCAGGGCAGGTCGGCGACGAAGTCTGCCTGCGCGACGGCCAGCGCCGCGAGCACCTCCTCCTCGTCCGCGCCGGGCCTGCCGTAGCTGACGTTCTCCCTGACGCTCGCCGAGAACAGCGTCGGGTCCTCGAACGCGCAGCCCACGGCCGAGCGCAGGGTGGCGAGCGGGAGATCCCTGACGTCGGTCCCGTCCAGCAGGATCGACCCGGCCGACACCTCCGCCAGCCGGGGCACGAGCTGCAGCAGCGTCGACTTGCCTGAGCCGTTAGGGCCGACCAGCGCGACCGTCTCGCCTGGCTCGAGTTCCAGGGTGACGCCGCGCAGCACCGGCGCCAGGGTATCCGGGTAGCGGAACGTCACGCGGTCGAAGCGGAGCCGGCCCTGTTCCTTTTGCGCCGCGGCCCGTGACGGCACCGTCTTTCCGCGTCGCTTGTTCGCCTCCGGCTCCTCCCCGCCCGCGTTTCCGTCCTCCTTCGCTGACGGCACCGGAGCACTTTGGCCCGCTGGGTCGGTGATGGCGGGGTCGGTGTCGAAGATCTCGTAGATCCGCTGGGCCGCCGTGGCGGCCTCCTGGCCGGAGGCCAGGATGTAGCCCATCGACTCGATCGGCCACACCATCTGCAGGGCCAGCGTGATGAACGCGACCAGACCGCCGAGGCTCAGCTCGTTCCGGCCGACCGCGAGCGCCCCGAGCAGCAGGATCATGCCGATGACCGCGTTGGGCAGCAAGTCGAGGCCGGCCCAGAACGTGCCGCGCAGCCTGGCCTTCTGCACCTGCGTTTCCTGTACCAGGGCGGCCTGGGCGGCGTGCCGCTGGGCGGCCTCGTCGCGGCGGCCGAGCGCCTTGAGCACCCGGACGCCGGTCGCGGCCTCCTCGACATAGGTGGCGAGGTCGCCCTGCTGGTCCTGGGAACGGCGGGACAGCACCCGGTACCGCCGCTCGAAACGGGTGCACAGAACCACGACGGGGAGGAACACGCACCCGGTGAGCAGCCCGAGCCACCAGTTCAGCCGGATCAGCAGCGCGACGACGGCCACGAACGTCACCACGTTGGTGACGAAGAAGATCGTGCCGAAGCCGGCGAAGCGCCGGATCGCGGCGAGGTCGGTGGTCGCGCGGGACAGCAGCTGGCCGGACTGCCAGTCGTCGTGGAACCCGGCATGCAGGCGCTGCAGATGCGCGTAGAGGGCGCCCCGCATCGACTGTTCCAGGCTGGTGATGGCGCTCGCCTGCGCCCACCGCCGGTAGAGGCTTAAAGCGGCCTGAAGCACGCCGAGCGCGGTCGCGGCCAGGCCGAGCGGCAGCAGGGCGCGGGCGTCCTTGTGCTCGATCGGCCCATCGATGATCCCCTTGATCACTAGCGGGATCGCGATCTCGGCGGCCGCCGCCACGATCGCAGCGGCGAGCATCAGCGCGAGCTGCAGATAGTAGGGCCGCAGATACTGGCGGGTCCGCCACAGCGCCGCGAGCGGCGTCTGCTCCGACTGTTCCGGCCGGCCGGCAGATTGCCGGGTTTGGGCATGCGGCAGCGCGGTTGGGGGATTGGCGGGCATTCTACGCAGGCTAACCGCGGGCACGGCAGGCTGTCATCTTAATTTTCCTCCGATACGGCGCGAGATGGCGGAGAGTGGGTAACTCCGGCTGTGCCGGAGCCGTAGGTCGGCAGGGGAGGGCCCATGGAGTTCGGCCGGAAACGCCCCGTGGCGCCAGCCAGTTTCCCTGGCACCCGATGACGGGCTGGTCTGCCGCCAGTGGCTTAGCCGCTTACCGGGACGGCGTGACCGTCATCGCCGAGCTGGCTGCCCAGTTCGACGCGCGCACCTGGGCGGCGCAGACGCCGTGTGCCGACTGGCTTGCTGCCGACCTGGCCGGGCACCTGCGCTGCGTTGCCGACGACTATCACGAGTACCTCGATGACGCCCCGGCCAGCAGGCTGGCGCGGCTGCTGGCCACCGGGGCGCATCCCGACGCCCTGGCCCGCAAGCTGGCCAGGCAGAACGCGGCCGAGCTCGCGGCGCTGCCGGACCGCCCGGCGGCCGAGCACATCGCAGCGTTCGCGGAGTCCGCCCGGTCGTACGCCCGCAGGCTCGGCCCGGTCTGGGATATGCCGCATCACCGGTACCGGGACGCGCTGGTGACCGTGGGCGGGATGGCCGGTGCCGCCTGTGCCGAGTGGCATCTGCACGCGTGGGACCTGGCCAGGGCGTTCGGCAAGGAGTACCGGCCCGCCGCGCCGGAGATCGTGCTCGCCGGGTGGCGTGCCGGGGTGCCGCAGCGCCCGCCCGCGCCCGGACCCGAAGCAGACGACCCGTGGCTGACCCTGCTGCTGACCTCGGGCCGGTCTCCCGGCTGGCCAAGCCCGGGGCGTGGCATAACGGGCGGTCTGCGATAATCCGGTAGCGATGGCATTTGATGTCGGCAAGGTCCGTGCGGCGTACCCGGCGCTGGCGGACGGGTACGCCTACCTGGACGGGGCCGCCGGCACGCAGCTGCCGAGCTCGGTGATCGACGCGATCGCCGGGGCGCAGGCCGCCGGGCTCGGGAACACCGGCGGCGCGTTCCCGGCCAGCCGACGCTCCGACGTGATCACCGATGAGTGCCGCAGGGCCGTGGCCGACCTCACCGGCGGCGTGCCCGGCGGCGTCATCCTCGGCCCGAACATGACCACGCTGACCTACCGGCTCGCCCGCACCCTGGCGGCGGGCTGGGGCCCGGGCGACGAGGTCGTGGTCACCCGGCTCGACCACGACGCGAACGTGCGGCCCTGGGTGCAGGCCGCCGCGGCGGCCGGGGCCACGGTGCGCTGGGCCGACGTGCAGCTGCCCGAGGGCGACCTGCCGGCGGCGGCGTTCGCCCGGCTGATCTCGGAACGGACCAGGCTGGTCGCGGTGACCGCGGCGAGCAACCTGATCGGCACCCGGCCGGACGTGTCCGCCATCACCGCGCTGGCACGCTCCGCCGGGGCGCTCAGCTACGTCGATGGTGTGCACGCCACCCCGCACGGACCAGTCGACGTCCGTGCGCTCGGCGCCGACTTCTACGTCACCAGCGCGTACAAGTGGTCGGGGCCGCACGTGGGCACGGTCGTCGCCGACCCGGCGCTGCTGGAATCGCTGGCCCCGGACAAGCTGGCGCCCGCGCCCGACTCGGGGCCCGACCGGTTCGAGCAGGGCACGCTGCCGTTCGCCGACCTGGCCGGGGTGACGGCCGCCGTCGAGCACCTCGCCTCGCTGGCCGGCCCCGCACCGGGTTCCGCCACCCGGCGGGAGCGGATCCTGTCCAGCATGGCCGCGGCCGAGGCATACGAGCAGGCTCTGTTCGGCGTGCTGCTCGGCGGCCTGGACGCGATGGGGCACGTCACCACGTACGGCAAGGCCGCGCGGCGCACCGCCACCGCGTTCTTCACGGTCGAGGGCAGCACGCCGCGTCAGGTCGCGGAGCACCTGGCCCGGCGCGACGTCAACGTGTGGGACGGCGACAACTACGCCTGGGAGCTGGCGGGCGTGCTTGGCCTGCGGGACGCCGGCGGCGGCGTGCGGGCGGGCCTGGTGCACTACAACGACCGGTCCGACGTCGACCGGCTGCTCGCCGCCGTTGCCGAGCTGGGCTAATCCGTGTTGGTGTAGCGGTACAGCCGGGTCTCGCGGATCGTGAAGCCGAGCCGCTCGTAGAGCCGCCCGGCGGACGCCCGTTCCGGGCGCGAGGTCAGGTCCACGGTCCGGGCGCCCGCCTCGCGGGCGATCCGCAGCGACTCCCGCATCATCGCCTCGGCGGTGCCCTGGCCGCGCGCGGACTCGTCCACGACCACGTCCTCGATCCAGGCGCGCAGCCCGGTCGGGATCGGGAACATGACCAGGGTCATCGTGCCGGTGATGGCGCCGGAAGAGCGGGCCAGCAGCACCGTGTTGGCCGGGGAACCGACCACCGCATCGAGTGACGCCTGCGTGGGCGGCCCGGCGGACCTGGACAGCTGCGGGACGAGGCGGCCGAATGCCTCGACCACCTCGCTGGTTACCTTGTCGAGCACCTCTACCTGGACGGTCACCCGGTGGATATTACGCCGGATGCCGGGGACTCGCTGCTGTCCGGGCTCGTTCGCGCTGATACGCCCCGGGTGGCACGCCGACGACGCGCTTGAAGTGCCGGGTCAGGTGGGCCTGGTCGGCGAAGCCCGCCTCGGCGGCGACCACGGCGGGTGCCAGGCCGTCGTCGAGAAGCCTGCGGGCCTGGCGTACCCGGAGCTGGTTCAGGTAGGCGTGCGGCGGCAGGCCGGTCTCCGCGCGGAAGGCGCGCAGCAACGCGAACGGGCTCATCGCGGTGATCCGGGCGAGATCGTCGAGGCTCGGCGGGTCGGTGAGCCGCTCCGCCAGCAGGTCCCTGGTGGCGCGGACCGCTCCCGGCGCCCGCCCGGCGGGCCCCGGGCCGGCGGCCGGCCGGGCAGGCCGCGCGTGCGCCAGCAGCAGCCCGGCCAGCCCGGCCCGGAGCAGGCTGGACGAGGCGAGCCGGTCGCCGCGCTCGGCGGCCACGTGCGCCGCGAGCAGCAGCCGGGCGCTGCGCTCGGCATACACCACGGTCTCGGGGAACGACGGGATCGCGCACGGCCAGCCGATCTCGGCGGCGACGCCGGTCACCACGTCCACCGCGGGGTAGAGAACCCGGTAGACCCAGCCGTCCGGCCCGGCCGCCTGGCCGGTGTGCACGACGTCGGGGTTGAGCAGCGCCACCGCGCCGCGCCCGGCACGCAGCAGGCTGCCCCCGTACTCGAACTCCTCCACCCCCGCCTCGATCAGGCCGAGCGTGAACGTCTCGTGCGCATGCCGGTTGTAGCGATGGGTCACGAACCTGGCCCGCAGCAGGTCAACGCCGGGCACAGCGGCGTGCTGCCAGTAGCGCGCGCTCTCGGCCGCCATAGCCTCATGCTTACCCGATCCCGCCGCTCCCGGTGCTCCGCGCCGAGATCATGAAAGCTCAGCCCGGCAGCGGCGCGGGGTGCAGGGCGCTCGTCGGCAGGCGGCCCGATAGCCAGCACAACAGCAGAACGGCGAGGCCGGCGCAGGTGCCGTCCAGCAGCCATGGCAGCCAGGCCGCCACCGAGAACAGCCCGACCACGGCGGGGGCGAGCACACTGGACACGGTGAATGCGTACTGGAAGGCGGCCAGATAGCGGGCCCGGACCGCCGTCGGCGCGACCGCCTCGGCCAGCGCGCCGGCCCGCAGCAAGAGCAGACCCGCCATAGCCATCACCACCGTGGCCGCCAGCAGCTCAACGGGCCGCCAGGCCGGCGGGACGGCAAGGGCCGCCACGCTGACCCCGCACCAGACAACAAAAAGCGCCGAGCCAAGGATCATGACCGTCGTGCGGCCCAGGCCCTTTGTTGCCCGCAGCGCCAGCGTGGCCCCCGCACCGGTTAGTCCCCCTGCCAGTGCGACCGCAGCGCCCGGCAGCCATGGCCGGGTATGCAGCTCCCGGAGCGCGTAAACAGAGATGCCACTGAGGAAGAAGTCAACCGACAGCACGGCCAGACCAGTGGCCACGATAATGCCCAGGAAAAGCCAGTCCGACAATGGCCCGCGACAGGAACGCACGGCCGTGCGCGCGGTCTGGTGACGCGGACGCGGGACACACACCAGCAGCGCCAGCAGCAGCGCGCAGGCCGCGAAGCTCACCGCATCCGTCCCGACGGCGATCCGGTAGGCGGCCCGCCCGGCCACGCAGAGCAGGCCGCCGGCGGCCAGCCCGCCCAGGCTGAAGCACGCCGACCGGACCATCGCCGCCACCGCGAACGGCCGGTCTTTCGGGCCATCGTCGGCCACGTCCGAGATCAGAACACACAGCGAGCTGTAGAAAAGCTGCTGGCCCGCGGCCAGCAGCACCGCCGCCACCGCCACGACCGCTGCGTCCCGTGCGGTCAGATAACCCACCGCCCCCAGCGCTTGCAGCAACTCGGCGCCGACCACCACCCGCAGAGCTCCGACCCGGTCCACTAGCCGGCCCGCGACGAGCGGCATACCCAATCCCGCTACCGTCCCGGCGGCCACAACGGCCCCGGCGACCGCAATTGGCAATCCAACAATTCGCGTCACATAAAGCATCACCATTGGCAGGAACAAACCAGAACCGAAATTGTCCACACCCAGCGCAACCAGCAACCCTGCCCGGCTCTTCGACATAGCGAATGACCATAACGATCCGGAGGGCGATGCAATTTGCCTTGCGGGTTTCGGAGATTTTAGGCGCGTCATCCGGGGCGATCCAGACCAGTCTCTTAACCAGGAGTGACGACCGAATTACGGTCGGTTTAACCGGTTCGGCGCCTTGCTAGCCTGCCGAAGGGCACTGGACAGCGAAGGAGCCGCGAAGTCATGAGGGTCGCGCCGATCCGCTATGTCGCTGACCTCGCCGCTGCCACGCGCTTTTGCACAGCGCCCGGCCTCGTCCAGGGCGACAGCTCGTGACAGCCGGGCCGCCAGGCCCGGCGGCCGCGGCCGACCCTGACCTACGCGTTGTCACCTCCTGGCCGGTGATCCTGGCCGGCCGCCGCGGCCGGCTGCTGATCGGCATGACCCTGACCGAGCTGGTGGTCGCCGTGCAGATCCTGATCGTGGTCACGGTGCTGCCTGCCGTGGTGCACCAGCTCGGCGGGATCCGGCTGTACGGCCTGGCGCTCTCCGTGGCGGCGATCGCCGGCATCGGGTCGGCGCCGCTCGCGGTCCGCCTGCTCGATCGCTTCGGCGCCCGGCTGGTGGTCCCGGCCGGGGCACTGGTGTTCACCTGCGGGGCCCTGGGCGCGGGGCTGGCCGACCGGATGACGGTACTGGTCGCCGCCCGGTTCTTCGAGGGCGCAGGGGCGGCGGCCCTTGGCGCGGTCGCGGTCAGTGGAATCGCCGCCCTTTACGAGGAGCCGCAGCGGCCCAAGGTTCTGGTTCTGGGCAACCTGGCCTGGGTCATGCCCAGCGTCGCCGGGCCCGCGCTCGGCTCGCTGGCGGTGGCGACCGTCGGCTGGAGATGGGCGTTCACCGCGCAGCTGCCACTGCTGGCGGTGGCCATGGTGCTGGTCGCGCCCGGTCTGGGACTGCTCAAGCCACGGCCCGGCGGCCTGGCAGACGGGCCGGGACGCGGCGTGGTCGGCCCGTCGCTGCTGCTGCTGGCCGGCCTGCTCGCGGTCCTTGCCGGGCCGGCCGAGGGGGGCCCGGCGGGCATCGTGGTGGCCGTGAGCGGCGGCGCTCTGGCCGTGGCGTCGGTGCGGCGGATCATGCCGCGTGGCATGCTGACGATGCGGCCCGGGCTGCCGGTGGCGACGATGGCGCTGTTCTGCTGCGCGTTCGCGTTCTTTGCCGTGGACGGCTTCGTCCCGTTGCTGCTGACCGCCGTGGACGGCCGCAGCGTCGCCGTCGCGGGGATTGTCGTCACGCTGGCGGTCCTGGGCTGGACGCTGGGCGGGATCCTGCAGGCCAGGCTGGCCCGCCGGGGCTGGACACCGCCCCGGCTGGTGGCCGCGGGCGGCGCGCTGATCGTCACCGGGGTCGCCGGGACCGCGATCGGGCTGCTGCCCGGCGCGTGGCTGGCGCCGTACCTGGCCTGGACGGTCGGCGGGCTCGGGATGGGGCTGGCCTACAGCGGCGCCTGGCTGGCGGTGATGGCCGCGCAGCAGGCCGGGGGCGGCGAGGCCTCCGGGCTGGCGGGGCCGCTGGTCGCCGACCGGATGGGCACCGCGCTCGGGGCCGGCGCCGGTGGCGTGTGCATCGCGGTGGCGACCAGGGCCGGGCTCGGGGTCGGCAGCGGGATCGGGATCGGCCTCGCCGTCGCCGTGGCGGGCGCCGTCGCCATCGCGATCGCAGCCCGCCGGATGGCCTAACCTCCCCGGGGGGCGCGGGCCGTAGCATGGGCGGGCCAACGCCGACCGCCATAGGACCCGCGTGCCCGCTGATTCGCCCACGCCGGAATCGATGCTGGCCGCCGTCCGGGAGCTGAAGGCCAGCTTCGGGATCGACGCGCGGCGCATCGACGCGGTCGGCTGCCTGCTGACCGACGGTGAGTTCCGGTCGGTCGCGGAGCTGGTGTCGCTGACCGGGACCTCCCGGCGGACCGTGGAGGCCGTGCTCCGGGCGGCGGAGCGGTACCTGGACCGCTCGGACGGGCGGGTCCGGATCAGCGCGCCGCATGCGCCCGCGTATGCCGGCGAGTTCGGCTGCGGCCGGGACGCCGCGGTGCGGGACCCGTGGGACGGGCTGGCCCGGCGCGACCCGGCTGCCCTGGCCGAGGCGGCCGGGCTTGTCGAGCGCGCCCCGGCCCCGCAGCGCGACCTTGACCAGGTGCCTGCCACCGCGGTGACCGTGCTCAAGCGCGGTCACTACCTGCTGCGGAGCTTCGACCTGCGCGGCGCGCACGTGCTCTGCGTCGGCGACCACGACCTGACCTCGCTCGGCCTGTTCCTGGCCGGAGGCGCGAACGGCCTGCGGGTGAGCGCGGTCGACGCCGACGAGGCGCTGCTCGCATACCTCGACGCCGAGGCCCGGCAACGCGGCTTCGACGTGCGGTGCTACGCCGCCGACCTGCGGCTGGGCCTGCCCACGGCGCTGCGGGAATCGAGCCAGCTCGTCTTTACCGATCCGCCGTACACCCCGGACGGGGTGCGCCTGTTCGTCACCCGGGGCCTGCAGGGCCTCGCCGACACCCGCAACGGCCGGGTGCTCGTCGCCTACGGGTTCGGCGAGCAGCCCGCGCTCGGCCTCGCCGTGCAGCAGGCGCTAAGCCCGCTGCACCTCACGTACGAAGCCGTGCTGCCTGGTTTCAACCGCTACGCCGGCGCCGAGGCGATCGGCGGCGCGGCCGCGCTGTACGTGCTGCGACCGACCCGCCGCAGCCTGAGCGCCGCCCAGGCCGCCGCGGACGATCCCGGGCTCGGCCTGTACACCCACGGGACCCAGTCGGTCGAGTCCGCCGCCCAGCCGCTGGCCGACCCGGCGGCGAGCCGGATCCTCAGCCTGGCCGCGGGCCCGGGCGAGGGCGTGCTGCTGGTCGGCGGCGGGTGGCCCGAGGCCTGCGGCGGGCAGCGGCTGCCGCTGCCCGCCCTCATGGCCGCGCCCCTGCCCGGCCGTCTGCACGCTCACACCGCGGTCATCAACCTGTACCCGGGCTTCGGCGCCCTGGTCTTCCGCGCGCTGCTCGCCGCGAGCGCCCGGCGGGTCGCGATCGTCTGCGGTAACGACGTTCCCGAGCTGCGGGACGGGGCCGGCCAGCGGGCGCTGGCACGGCTCATCGCGCCGAAGTACCGGATCACGCGGCTGCTGCGCAGCACGCCGGAGCCGGATATGGCGGTGATCCTGGCCGAGCAGGCCCGGGCCGGCGAGCTGACCGCCGCGGAGCAGGTGGCCGGGTACATATTCGCCCGCGCCCACGGCAAGCTCGGCAACGCCTGGCGCGAGGGCCTGATCACGCTGTGGAAGTCCCGGGGCCGGGAGCTGACCAAGCGGGACGCGCGCCGCCTGATCGAGTCGGTGACCGCCGCCCCGGAGCTGCTCGATCGCTGCCCCATCGATCTGCCGGGCCATCTGTTCCCGCCGTTGATCGCGGAGCTCGAGCGGTCCGCAGCGGCCATGCCACAGACATGAAACGGGCCGGGCCCGGCGGGAGGTCGGGCCCGGCCCGTGAGCCGGTGTCGGAGCGGGGGCAGGCTAGCTGGCGTAGTCCAGCAGCGGCTGGGCCCGGCTCGGGTGGCGCAGCTTGGACAGCGACTGCTTCTCCAGCTGCCGGATGCGCTCCCTGGTCAGGCCGAGTGCACGGCCGATCTCGTCCAGCGTGTGCGGGTTGCCGTCGTACAGGCCGAACCGCATTGCCATGATCGTCGCCTCGCGCGGGGTGAGCGCGTCGAGTGCGTGACGGAGCTGGTCGGCCAGCAGCTGCCGGTCCACGAGCTCCGACGCCTCGGGCGCGTCCGTGTCCTCGATCAGGTCGCCGATGCTGGTCTCGCCGTCCTCGCCGATCGTGGAGTCCAGGCTGATCGGCTGGCGGCTGGTGCGCAGCAGCTCCTCGATCTGGTCCGGCGTGCGGTCAAGCTCGACGGCCAGCTCCTCCGGCGTGGGCTCCCGGCCCAGCCGCTGGTGCATGTCCCGCTCCACCCGGCTTAGCTTGCTGAGCATCTCCAGCACGTGCACCGGCAGCCGGATCGTGCGGGCAGAGTCGGCGAAGCCGCGCTGGATCGCCTGCCGGATCCACCACATGGCGTAGGTGGAGAACTTGTAGCCCTTGGTGTAGTCGAACTTCTCGACCGCCCTGATCAGGCCCAGGTTGCCCTCCTGCACGACGTCGAGCAGGGACAGCCCGCGATCGCTGTACTTCTTGGCCACCGAGACCACCAGGCGCAGGTTCGCCTCCAGCATGTGCGCCTTGGCCCTGCGGCCGTCATCGGCGACGTCCTCCAGGTCGCGGCGGAGCGCCTGGGACAGCTTTGCCTCGGTCTCCAGCTTGTGCTCGGCGTACAGCCCGGCCTCGATCCGCTTGGCCAGGTCCACCTCCTGCTCTGCGGTGAGCAGGCTGGTGCGGCCGATGGACTTGAGGTAGGTGTGCACCGAGTCGCCCATGACCGACGTCTGGTCATCCAGGTCGACCTCGGCAGCCAGCTCCGACAGCCCGCCCGCGGCAAAGGCTGATGCCTCCGCCTCGGTGGCGTCGAGGCTATCCAGCTCGATCACATCGGCGACCGCGGCGGCCACCTCGGGCTCGCCGGTTCCTGCCGCGCGGTCAGGAGTCCGGGAGCGCGCCTTGCGAGCACCGGTCGAAGGGAGGGTGGCAGCCTGCACGGGAGCCTCCGGCTGGTCGTTACCGAGCTGAACGCCGGCCTCGGTGAGTTCGCGGATTATGGACCTGGCTTCAGTGGGGGAGATCTGAGCCCGCTCGAACGCGGCGCGAAGGTCGGGGAGAGACAGATTTCCCTGGCTGCGCCCGCGCTGAATCAGCTCGTCCACGCCAGTCATGGTGGCCTCATCGTCGTGTCGCTGCGACGCAGCGGTCGCGGTCCTCGGCATGAGACACCTCCCTCTCCTCGTGCGTGCACTGGGCACGCGGCCTCCTGCACCACCGGGGCGGCGCCATCGGTTAGCGGGGTCCCGGAGCACTTGTCATTGTGCAGCGCGGGCACTATCTTTTAACGCTCAGCACGGCCAATTGTTCCCGTGGGGGTGCCGTACGCCCGCGGACGGTACCGCTATGGCCGTGTCACCGGCCCGGCCGCCGTGGCTCTGAGCGCAGCCCTATCAGGCTTACCAGAAGGTAGCATGGGAAGTTCTGGCACGAGCACCAGGGCTGCCGGAGCGGCGTAGCCGGGCAGCCGCGCCCGCACGTGCGCACGGACATCGGCCAGCAGCGGAGGTGCCGACGGGTCGGCCGGGACCACCACGGCGGTGACCACCTCGCCCCACTCCGGGTCCGGCTGCCCCACCACCGCGGCTTCCCTTACCCCGGCGCAGCTTCCGAGCACCGCCTCGACCTCGGCCGCGACGACCTTCTCGCCGCCGGTGTTGATCACGTCGTCGGCCCGGCCGCGGACCAGCAGCTCGCCGGACGGCCCGAACGCGCCGAGGTCTGACGTCACGAACCAGCGGCCGTCGCGGGCCGCGGCGGTGAGATTGGGGCGGAGCCGGTACCCGGAGAACAGCACCGGCCCGGCGATCCGGATCCGGCCGTCGGCGCCGATGCCGACGGACACGTCGTCGAGCGGCACGCCGTCGTACACGCAGCCGCCGCAGGTCTCGCTCATCCCGTAGGTGGTGACGACCCGGGCTCCGGCCGCGCGCGCGGCGCCCACCAGCCCGGCCCCCGGCGCGGCCCCGCCGAGCAGGACCGTCGCCGCGGCCGTCAGATCGTCCCCGGCGTCGACGAGACGCCGCAGCTGGGTCGGTACCACGGCCACGTGGGCGCAGCCGCTGGCGGCCAGCGTGCCGGGTTCCAGCCTGCTCACCACGACCGGGTCGGCGCCTGCCAGCAGCGACCGGACCAGCACCTGGATCCCCGCGATGTGGAAGGCGGGCAGGCAGCACAGCCATCGCTCGCCCTCGATGGCGCCGATGCGCCGCAGCGAGGCGCTGGCCGAGGCCAGCAGCGCGGCCGCGGACAGCTCGGTGCCCTTGGGCTGGCCCGTGGAGCCAGAGGTCGCGATCACCAGGGCCGTGTCCGGCCCGACGCCACCCGCCGGAAGGTCGCCCGGCGGGGCGCTAGCGTTGCGTTCAAGGCCCTCTGCAGACTCGATGACCGACGGGGCAAACGCGTCGAGCATGGCGGTCAGCCTGGGCCTGGGCAGATCCGGATCCAGCGGCAGGATCGCGGGCCCGGTGCCGTCCAGGGCGGCGGCGAGCGCCTCGAGCATCCGGCCCGCGGCGTCGGCCGGGGGCAGCAGGACCGCGTGCAGCGGGCGGGTCGTCACGGACGTAAGGTTATTCGGGGCAGATCGGGCTCCGGGAGTCGTTCCCTGGCGCCAGCACCCGGCGGACAGCCAAGGAGAGGATGACAGGGTGGTCGACCGGCAGGCATCCGGTACGTTCCCGCGTCGGCCGTGACCGCCCGGGCCGAGCCGCCTGGACCACCCGGGCCAACGGAGCCGACAGGGCCTGAGCTGCATGAGCAGCTTGCCGCGCTGCTGCCGACGGTCCGCGCGTTCGCGATCCCGATGCGCACCAAATTCCGCGGCATCACCGTGCGGGAGGGCGCCCTGATCCAGGGCCCCGCGGGCTGGGGCGAGTTCTCGCCGTTCGCCGAGTACGGACCGCGCGAGTGCGCCCGCTGGCTGGCCTGCGCGCTGGAGGCGGCCTGCGCCGGCTGGCCGGAGCCGGCCCGCAGCCACGTCGGGGTGAACGTGACCGTGCCCGCCGTCGGCCCGGACCGGGCGCACGAGATCGTTGCCGGGTCGGGCTGCCGGACCGCGAAGGTCAAGGTGGCCGACCCTGGCCAGCCGGATTCGGACGACCTGGCGAGGGTGGAGGCGGTGCGTGACGCGATCGGCCCGTCCGGGCGGGTCCGGGTCGACGCGAACGGCGGCTGGACCGTTGAGCACGCGGCCCGGATGTTGCGGGCGCTGGGCCGGTTCGGCCTTGAATACGCCGAGCAGCCCTGCGCCAGCCTGGCGGAGCTGGCCGAGCTGCGCCGCCTGGTGGACGTGCCGCTGGCCGCAGACGAGTCGATCCGCCGGGCCGAGGACCCGATGGCGGTTCGCGCGGCCGGCGCCGCGGACATCGTCGTGCTCAAGGCCCAGCCGCTTGGCGGGGTGCGGACGGCGCTGCGGGTGGCCGCGGCCTGCGGGCTGCCGGTGGTCGTGTCCAGCGCGGTGGAGTCGTCGGTGGGGCTCGCCGCCGGGGTGGCCCTGGCCGCCGCCCTGCCCGAGCTGCCGTACGACTGCGGGCTCGCGACGATGAGCCTGCTGACCGGCGACGTGACCGCGTCGCCGCTGGCCGCGGCGGACGGCATGCTGCCGGTCCGGCGCGCCGACGTCGATCCCGGGCGGCTGTCGGCTTACGAGGCTGATCCGTATCCCTGGGTCGCCCGGATGCGGGCGGCCGCCGCGTTCCTCGGCGCCGGTGTTAGCGGCACCGCACCATGAACCCGTCCACCGCGTTCGGCACCGTGTTCGTCGACGAGCTGATCAGGTGCGGTTTGCGCGACGCGGTGCTGGCGCCGGGCTCGCGCAGTGCCCCGCTGGCGATGGCGCTGTTCGATCGCGCCGCAGCTTCGGCCTCGGCTGATGGGCGGGCCGGCCCCCGGCTGCACGTGCGGATCGACGAGCGCTCCGCGGCGTTCCTCGGGCTCGGCCTGGCCAAGGCGAGCAGGCGGCCGGTCGTGCTGGTCTGCACCTCGGGCACGGCCGCCGCCCACTTTCACGCCGCCGTGATCGAGGCGGACGAGGCCGGGGTCCCGCTGATCGTGCTCACCGCCGACCGGCCGCCGGAGCTGCGCGGCACCGGCACCAGCCAGACGATCGACCAGATCAAGCTGTATGGCGGGGCGGTGCGCTGGTTCTGCGAGGCCGGGGCGCCCGAGGAGCGGGCCGGCATGGTGCGCTACTGGCGGTCGCTGGCCTGCCGCGCCTGGGCCATGGCGTCCGGCGGGGCAGGCAGCCTTCCGGGTCCGGTGCACGTCAACCTCCCGTTCCGGGATCCGCTCGTGCCCGGCCCGGCCGGCGACGATGGCTGGCCGGAGCCGCTGGACGGGCGGCCGGACGGTGCGCCGTGGACCAGCCTGGGCGACGGTACATCGATGCGGCCGCGCGACGACGGGGCGCTCCTGCTGGACTGGACCGAGCGCGGGGTGGTGGTGTGCGGCGACGGGGATTACGATCCCGGGCCCCTGCTCGGGCTGGCCGAAGCCGCCGGGTGGCCGGTGCTGGCCGAGCCGTCGTCGAGCGCCCGGCGCGGCCCGAACGCCCTGTCCAGCTATGGCTACCTGCTCGACTCACCGGAATTCACTGCCGGTCACCGGCCCGATCTCATCGTTTCGGCCGGGCGGCCCGGCCTGTCCCGCGGCCAGCTTGGGTTCCTGCGCGGAGCGCCGGGCCTGGTCCCGGCCCGGCACGTGGTGGTGGCCCAGGGCCCGGGCCGGTGGGCCGATTCGGCCAGGACCGCTACCGATGTTGCGGCCGGAGTTGAGCTGCGCGGATCCGGGCCTGGCCGGGCCTCGGCCTGGCTGGCGGCCTGGCAGCAAGCCGACGCCGCGGCGCGGCGGGCCGCGGACGAGATACTCGACGCGGATGAGCTGCCGACCGAGCCCCGGCTGGCCCGCGACCTGGCCGCGGCGCTGCCGACCGGAGGGCTGCTCTGGGCCGGGTCCAGCCTGCCCGTGCGTGACCTGGACCAGCAGATGTCACCGCGCGGCGGGCTGCGGGTGCTCGCCAGCCGCGGGACCAGCGGCATCGACGGGCTCGTCTCGTCGGCGATCGGGGCGGCGCTCGCGCACCAGGCGGACGGCGGCGGGCCGGCCGCGGCGCTGCTCGGCGACCTGACCTTCGTGCACGACGCGTCCGGGCTGATGCTCGGGCCCGCCGAGCTCAGGCCGGACCTGTGCATCGTGGTGGTGAACAACGATGGCGGCGGCATCTTCTCGTCGCTGGAGCAGGCGGCGTTCCGCGAGTCGTTCGAGCGGCTGTTCGGCACCCCGCACGGCACCGACCTTGGGCTGCTCACCCGGGCCGCCGGTTTGCCGCATCTGCTCCTGGACAAGGCGTCCGGCCTCGCGGACGCGCTGCGCGGGGACGGGCTGCGGGTGGTGGAGGTGCGCACCGACCGCGCGGCCGGAGCGGAGCTGCGCGGGCGGCTGCGCGCGGCCTGCGCGGCCGCTGCTGTCGGTGCCTGACTCCGCGCTGGCGTCGTGTGGCGACTAATCCTGCAGGGCGTCCTGCATGGCGCGGAACTTGTTCTGGGCCTCGGCAAGCTCGGCCTCGGGATCCGAATCGGCGACGATGCCGCACCCCGCGAACAGCCGTGCCCGCCGGCCATCCAGCTCTGCGCAGCGAAGCGCGATGCCCCACTCCCCGTTGCCGCCCGCGTCGACCCAGCCGACCGGGCCGGCGTATCGCCCGCGGTCCATCCCCTCGAGCTCGCGGATCAGCTCCATCGCGGTGCCGGACGGCGTGCCGCATACGGCCGCGGTCGGGTGCAGCGCGGCGGCGAGTGCCAGGGCCGAGGCGCGCTCGCCCAGCACGCCGCTGGTCCCCGCACGCGTCGCGGCGAGCCGCCCGGTCACGTTGGTGGCGAGGTGCTGCACGTTGGCCAGCCGCAGCAGCCACGGCTCGGCGTCGATGTCGAGCCGGTCGCAGAACGGCGCCAGCGCCCGGCGCACGTCGGCCACGGCGTACCTGTGCTCCTCGACGTCCTTGGCCGACGCCAGCAGCGCGGCGCCCAGCCTGGAATCCTCCGCGTCGCTGCTGCCGCGCCGTGTGGTCCCGGCCAGCACGAGGGAGCTGACCGCGGCGCCCTCCCGCCTGATGTAGAGCTCCGGGGTGGCACCGACCAGCCCGGCGCAGCAGAACGTCCAGCAGTCCGGGTAGCGCGCGGCCAGCCTCGTGAGCAGCACGCGGGCGTCGATGTCGTCCGACGCCACCGCGTACACGTCCCTGGCGAGCACGACCTTGCCGAGCTCGCTCTCCCGGATTGTGGCCACGGCCGAGCTGACCGTGCGCTCCCACTGGGGTGCGGTCAGGCTTCCGTCATGCCAGCGCAGCTCGCCCGGCGCATGCGTCGGCCGGATGAGCTCGGGAGACGCGTACCGGTCGCCGATCGTGGTCATCCAGGAGCGGCCCCCGCCGCGGCCGACGACCACGGAGGGCACGATCAGAACCGAGCCGTCGGACGTCGGGTCGAAGGTGAAGCTGCCGAACGCGACCGGCCCGCAGCCCGGGAGACCGACCTCGTCGATGACCTGGGCGCCGTCGAAGAACTCGGTCAGCCACTTCTCGCCCGCGGTGAACCGGTCCTCGCCCGCCGGGATGCTGATCCTCGCCGCCTCGCCCCAGCCGACCAGCCCGTCCCCGCGGCGGACCCAGGCAACCGATCCGGAGTACGGGAGGCGGGCGAGCAGGTCACCCGAATCGGCCACGGAGACCGTCCGGACGACCAGTCGGTCGGGCCTCAGCTTGCCTGGCTCATCGCGCTCGGCTGCCACGGCAGACAACTTTACGTGTGGTAAAGGTGTTGTCGGGCCGGGGGGCGGTGGCTTCGGCTCCGTTTCTGCTTCCGGAATTGCCCGTTGTAACCAGCGAGTTTGTCTACCGGGACGGGTGTGGAACGTGGTAACTTTCGAGGCGTTATCCCGACTAAAACGATGGGTGAAATAGGATGACACTCGTGAACGACACGGCGCTTGTGGGGCAGAGCCGCCCCGCGCGGGTCAGACTCACCCCGGCGCGACTCAGCCAGGCGCGGCTGAGCCAGATCGTCGGTGCGCTGGCCGCGCGGCCGGGCGGCTGGGGCGAAGTGGTGCGTTTTGAGGCCGGGCGGCGCTGGTACCAGCGGCTGGAGCTGACTGACGATCACGAGGTGTGGCTGTTGTCCTGGCTCCCCGGGCAGAGCACCGGTTTCCATGACCACGGCCATGCGGCCGGCGCGTTCGCGGTGGCCGAGGGCCAGGTTCGGGAGCGGACCGTCGCCGCGGGGCACCGGCAGCCGGTCCGCAACCTGACGGTCGCGCGGGGCAGCGTCAGGGCATTCGGCCCGCACTATGCTCACGACGTGGTTAACGTGTTCGCTGAGCCGGCTGTTACCGTCCATGCCTACTCACCGCCGCTTACTGCGATGCGGCGATATGAGCTCACCGAAGCGGGCCTCGTCCAGACGGGAACCGAACGAGCGGAGCAGGACTGGTGACGCACCCGGCGGCCGCCCCGCCGGGCAGCCGGAGCATCGCCCAGCTGCTCGCCGAGGCCAGGGCCCGGCTGGACCGGCTCAGCCCGCTCCGGGCGTCGAGGGCGGCCAGCGAGGGAGCGGTGCTCGTGGACATCCGCCCCGCGGCCCAGCGCGCCGCCGAGGGGGAGATCCCCGGGGCACTGATCGTGGAACGCAACGTGCTGGAGTGGCGTTTCGACCCGGTCTCCGACGCCAGGCTGCCGCAGGCCAGCTACGACCTGCGGGTAGTCGTCGTGTGCTCGGAGGGCTACACCTCCAGCCTTGCCGCCGTTGCCCTGCAGGACCTCGGCGTCCGCCACGCGACGGACCTGGACGGCGGATTCCTCGCCTGGCAGGCCGCTGGCCTGCCGGTCGTGTCAGCCGCGCCTGGCGGCAGCTGAGCCCGGGCAGACCCTTCAGAGCAGGGAGAGCTGGACCGGCTCCGGCTCCGGCGGCGGTTCGGCTCGGGCGGCGCCGCGCGGCTCGGCGGTTCGCGGCTGGATGCGGCGTGCCTGCCCGGGGGTGGCGGCACCGACCCTATAGCGGCGGGCCAGCTCCCTGACCTGCTCGGCGATCTGTCCCTGGTACGCCTTGGGCGCGTACGCGCTTCGGCCGTACATGCCGCGGTAGGCGTCCAGCAGGTCGGGGAAGTTCTCGCCGAGCCAGCGCAGGAACCACTCGCGTGCCCCCGTCCGCAGGTGCAGCACGATCGGGGTCACGTGCGTGGCACCGGCCTCGGCGGCCAGCCGCACGGTCCGCTCGAGCTGAGCGGGGGAGTCGGTGAGGAACGGCAGCACCGGGCCCATTAGCACGCCGCACCGCAGCCCGCGCTCGTTCAGCGCGGCGCAGACCCCCAGCCGGCGCTCTGGGCTGGGGGTTCCCGGCTCCACGGACCGGGAAATCTCTTTGTCGACAAAGCCGACGGACACGTTGAGGCCGACGTCGGTGACCTCTGCGGCCTCGGCCAGCAGGTCCAGGTCGCGCAGGATCAGCGTGCCCTTGGTCAGGATCGAGAACGGGTTGGCCGCGTCCCGCAGCGCCTCGATGATCCCCGGCATCAGCCGGTAGCGGCCCTCGGCGCGCTGATAGCAATCCACGTTCGTGCCCATGGCCACGTGCTCGCCCTGCCACTTCGCCGCGGCCAGCTCCTTGCGGGCCAGCTGCGGCGCGTTGACCTTGACCACGATCCTCGAGTTGAAGTCGTGACCGGAGTCCATGTCCAGGTACGTGTGGGTGTTGCGGGCAAAGCAGTTGTGGCTCACCACGCCGTTGGCGATGAAGTCGCCCGTGCCGGTGGTGATGTCGAACAGCTCAAGTTCCATGCCGATCGGCTCGATCGAGGCCACCCGCAGCGGTGCGTCGCTCTTGAGCGCCATGCCCTCGATGGAGCGCTTCCGGGTGATCGCGGGCTCGGTGGTGTGGAAGAACCTGAGCACTTCCTTCAGCCCACCCAGCAGCCGGACCGCCTTGATGCCGTTGGCCCGGTTCAGATCCTCGATCACGACGTCGAAGCCGAACGCCTTCATCGACGAGACCGTCCAGCCGATGATCTCCGGATCTGTGTTGGACATCCGCCAGACACCCTGGTTGTAGCCGCCCTCGGCGTCGAAGATGCCGGCCAGGAAACCCTTCCGCCACTCGGCATCTGGCCAGACCGGCCACTCGGTCAGCCGCTGGATCGCCTGAACGCGGTCGCGGGACTGGGTGCGAATCGCCGTCATCTGCCTTCTGGTGGCCGACGCCTGGGCGAAGATGAACTTGCTCGTGCCGATGCCTTCGCGGCCGAGGTAGAGGCGGGTCCGGTCGAGGGCCTCCTCGCCTGTCAGCGCCAACCGGAACTGATGGACTACTCCCCATGACTGGTAAACGTAGCTACCCAAGTGGGCGTCGCCGCGGATCATGCCGCAGAGGTAGCCGCGGCGATAGTCAGCGGTCTCCTTGGGTGGCTCGGCGAACTCGCCGACCCCCATCAGCTTGTTGTTGAGCGTCAGGTGCGGCCGCTGCAGCGGCCCGCCGCACTCCGTGCCGATCACGTACTTCCAGCCGCGGCTGGTCAGGAACCGGTGGTCGGCGCTGCAGATCAGCCTGGTCTCGTCCTCGAGCGTGACCGCGTAGGCGGGCTTGATCGTGGACCAGTGCGCCAGCACCTCGGTGATCACGTAGTGCCGGTAGGAGCCGCGGCGGACGGTGCCGTAGATCGCGTCGCCGGGCCTGACGTAGGCCAGGGGCTTCGTGCGCCCGTCGGCCATCAAGATCGGCGTCCCACCCCAAGCACAATACGAGCAAGAATGGCTACATCCGCGGTAGGGATTTATTGTCCAGCGGAAGGCCATCCTCGAGGCCGGGGGGACCTGGTTGATGATGGACCGGGCGTGCACCTCGTAGAAGGTCATGCCGCGGAACCCGGGCGTGTCGAAGGTCCGCGCGACCGCGTCGCGCTCGAACAGGGCCGGCGCGCCCGCGCCGGACCCTGGTGACCCGTCGGCTTGACTGGCGTCGAGGCGCAGGCTGTCCCACCGCATAGCGTTCAGGCTAGAATAATTGTTCGACCAGTTCAAACACATTCAGCCATCGTTCGATGGTGTGTTGCGCCGGAGCGCCGGTGCGGACGCAGTTCATGATCCGCCGGCAAAGCGCGGGTAAAAGCTCCTCAACCGGGGGATAGTAGGGATTGGATCCCTGCCCTGCCCAGTACGGCAGCGGTGGTGTGGACGTGGTGCGGAGGTGGCCATGGCCCTGTCGATGGAGGAGCAGCGCATCCTCGATGAGATGGAGCGCAAGCTCGCCGGTGACGATCCGCTGCTGGCATCCAGGCTGACCTCGTTCGGGCGGCCGGGCGTGGCCGCGCTGATCCGGTCCCGGCGCGCGCGGATCGTGCTGTCGTTCCTGGCGCTGATCGCGATCGCCGCGGTCTCGCTGGCGGTCTACGCACTGACCCCGTTCCGGGCCACGTTCGATCCCAAGGGCGCGGCACGCCCCGCGTCGTCACATCAGCCCGTGACGCCGACAGCCCGGAACACCGGAATCGCGACCACACCCTGACAGGCGTCCGCGAACCGGCCGGGTGTTACGACTCGCGCCAGAGCTGAAGCAGGTACTGTTCCACGCCCTCGAGCCGCTTCTTGGCCTGCTGGAACTCATCACCAAGCGGGTCGACGTCCATCTCGAACAGGGCCGCGTAACGCCGCAGGGCCTCGGCCCGGTTGCGGGTATACACGTGCACTCCGTAATCGCCCACCCCGCCGGCCAGCCGGAGGCCGCCCACCGCTGAATCGGACCGGCCGGTGTCGTTGATGCTCATCCGGCCCCTCAGGTACAGCACGCACTTCGCCTCATCCTCGTACCCGTCACTGAACGGAGGCGGCGCGTCTTCCCACTCCTCGATCGTGAGCTGCACGTTGACGTGCTCCTGGGCGCAGGCAACGATCATCTGCTCCCGGTTGGCGCTGATCAGCGAGCCATTGAGTGCCGGGCTACCCGGCGCGTCCGGGTCGACCGACGGATCATGCACACGGAACATCCGTCTCTCCGGGAAGACTGGGATCTCCAGCCGAATCAGCCTGCGGCTCACTAACTCCCCCTAGCCAGACAATATCCCTGGGATACAGCATGGACCGTGCTGAGCTCACGTGTACCAGCAATCCGTGATAAAGGCCCGTTACGCTCTGCAACCTGGGGGCCCTGGGCTGGGCGGAAACCGGGCACCGCGGGTCTTCCGGGCGGCTTCCGGCCGCCGTTATCCTCCGACCATGCGCCACGACGATCTGCCCGGGGTGAGCCACCGGTACCTGGACGCGCGCGGGCTCCGCATGCACATTGCCGAGGCGGGCTCCGGGCCGCTCGTCCTGCTGCTGCACGGATTCCCCGAATGCTGGTACTCCTGGCGGCACCAGCTGACCGCCCTGGCCGGGGCCGGCTACCACGCGGTCGCGCCCGATCAGCGGGGCTACTGCCGGACCGGCGGGCCCGCGGATGCCGGCAAATACACGATGCTGCACCTGACCGGCGACGTCATTGCGCTGATGGACGCCCTCGGTGAGCAGCAGGCGGTGGTGGCCGGGCACGACTGGGGCGCGCCGGTGGCCTGGCACACGGCGCTGCTGCGGCCGGACCGGGTCCGCGGCGTGATCGGGCTCAGCGTCCCCTACCAGCCGCGGGGGAGCAGGCCCCCGATCGCCGCGATCCGGGAGCGGGCCGGGGACGGCTTCTACATGATCTACTTCCAGGAGCCGGGCGTCGCCGACGCCGAGCTCGCCCGCGATCTGCGGCAGACGTTCACCCGGGTGCTCTACGGAGCCTCCGGCGACGCCCCGGCGGTGCTGCCGGTGGTACCGCCGGGCGGCGGGTTCCTCGACATCTGCGCCGAGCCCCCCTCGTCGGGGCTGCCCGCGTGGCTGACCAGTGACGACATCGACGCGTTCGCGGCCGAGTACGCCGAGGCCGGCTTCACCGGGCCGCTCAACTGGTACCGCAACCTGGACCGCAACTGGGAGCTCACCGCCGCCTGGCACCACGCCCAGGTCACGGTGCCGGCCCTGTATGTCGTGGGCGAGCGCGACCTGGCCATGATCAGTGTCCGGAACACGCTGCCACGGCTGCGGGACGACGCGCCGCAGCTTCGCGAGCCGGTCCTGCTTCCCGGCTGCGGTCACTGGACCCAGCAGGAGCGGCCGGACGACGTCAGCAAGGCCATGGTCGGCTTCATCCGCGAGCTGGACTGAACCTTCTGGGATGGAGGCTCCATGACTCTGGTGACCGAGCTCGATCTTCCGGCCATCGACCTCGACTCGGACGAGCTCGCCGGCGATCGGTACCACGCGCTGCTGGCCGACGTGCGCGGGCGCGGAGCCTGGCTGGCCAGCTCGCCGGTGGCGTTCATCGTGCTGGACCGCGAGGCGGGTGAGTTCTTTCTCCGCTCCCGGCAGGCGTCGTTCCCCGGCCGCGAGATCGCGGATCTGTTCGGGGTCACCGGGGGGCCGCTGCGCGAGCACATTGACGCCAACATCCTCAACCAGCAGGGCGACCGGCACCGGCGGCTGCGGGCCCTGGTGGGCCCGGCGTTCACCCCCCGCGCCGCTGACCGATGGCGGCCCGCCATGCGCGATTTCCTCGGCCAGCTCTGGGGCCCGGTCGCCGCGGCGGGGTCGTGTGACCTCGTCGCCGCGCTGGCTAAGCCCTACCCGTCGCTGACCATAGCCGCCGTGCTCGGTGCTCCCGACCAGGACGCACCGAAGCTGCAGGAGTGGTCCAGCCTGGTGCAGCGGCAGTTCGACATCAAGGCGCTCGCCACCCAGGTTCCCCAGATCGAGCGCGCGGTCGTCGAGCTCCAGGAGTATGTCGAGCGGCTGCTGCAGCAGCGGCGGGCCGAGCCCGGTGACGACCTGATCACCGCGCTGCTCGCGGCCGAAGACCGCGGCGACCGGCTGTCCCACGACGAGTGCGTCAACCTGGTGGTCAACGTGATCGCCGGGGGAGTCGACACCACGCAGGCGCAGCTCGCGCACGCCATGCGGCTGTTCGCCGCGCACCCGGAGCAGTGGGAGCTGCTGCGCAGCAAGCCGCAGCTGACCCAGCGCGCAGTGGACGAGGTGCTCCGGGCCGAGCCGATCACGCCGTTCACCGCGAGAATCCTCACCGGGCAGCTGGAGTACCGCGGCGTGACGTTCCCGGCCGGCACTATCGTCGCGATCTGCGCGGAGCGGGCCAACCGCGAGCAACGGGACGGCGAGGAGTTCGACATCGCGGCCGAGCGCGACGGGCGGCTGCTGACGTTCGGCGCTGGCACTCACTACTGCCTGGGCGCGAACCTGGCCAGGGCCGAGCTGGAGGAGGCGCTGGCCTTCCTGGCGCCGCGCATGCCGGGGCTTGCGGCGGCGGGCCCGGCGGTGCTGGGCGGCGTGGAAGGGATCTACGGCATCGACGAGCTGCCGTTGCGCTGGACGGCGGGCGGGTAGGGCTGATCAGATGTCGGCGGCTGGCGGGTCGGGCAGCTTGCTGAGTTCGCGCGCCTCCTGCCACAGCTCGCCGTAGCGGCGGGCGGCCGCGCTGCGCGGCGCCATCGCCGTCACCGGGGCGCGCTCCACCGACATCCGCTCGATCAGCGACAGTGCCGGAATCGCGGCGGCCGCGACGTCGTCGCGCTCCACGGGCAGCTGCTCGGCGATCTCCCGGTGCAGCCGCTTACGCCGGTCGATCATGGAGAAGAACGCCAGGATCGCTGGCCGGCTGCCGTCGAAGCTGCCGATGAACTCCGTCAGCTGGTCCAGGGTCCGGACCGAGAGCGTTGTGGGGATCAGCGGGACCAGCAGCATGTCGGCGGCGTGCAGCACGCTCTCTGACAGCAGTGAAATGCCGGGCGGGCAGTCCAGGAAGATCACGTCGTACTCGGTGCTCAGCGGCGCGAGCAGGCTGCCCAGCCGGCGCGACGGCTTTTTGGCCGCGTCAAGCACCAGATCAAGGTTGCGGTAAGTGAAGTCGGCAGGCAGCAGGTCCAGGTTGTCGAAGTCGGTCGCCTTGATCGCGTCGTCCATGGGCCGCTTCCCGCGGATCAGCGCCTTGCCACCGCCCTTGACCCGGGGCCTGATCCGGAACAGGAAGCTGGCCGCGCCCTGCGGGTCAAGATCCCACAGGAGGGTCCGGTAGCCCTCGTGCGCCGCCAGATAGCTGAGGTTGACGGCGGTCGCGGTCTTGCCGACGCCGCCCTTGATGTTGTACGTCGCGAAGGTCTTCATGCCGCGGCGATCCCGATCAGCGTCCGGATCCGGTCCTGGCTGGCCGGGCTGGCGAAATCACGGAACCGGCCCGCGAATTCGTTGCGCGCCTGCCGCTGCCTGGTGATCAGCCCGGCGGCGATCTCGCCCATCGCGAGCAGGGTAGCGGCGGGCGCGGCGCGTTCCGCCATCATCTGGTCGGCAAACGTCCTGAGTTCCTCGTGCTGCACCTGGGTGTCCTGAAACTCGCCGAGGCAGTCCTGCAGCGCCTTCAGCTCGCGCACCGCCCTCCACTGTTCCCCGGGATCGTACAGGGAGCCGAAGAACTCCAGCAGGTAGCGCAGCTCCTTGCAGCGCTTGCGCAGCTCGTGCAGGCTCTCCGGCGGCGAGGTGGCGGTGATCGCGTTGCCGTCGCGGAGCACGCGCCGGTGGGCGCGGGCTATCCGGCTGGCGGCCAGGCGCGCCACGCTGGGGCGCGTTCGCGCGGCAGCGGTGGCCGTCAGCGCCTCCCGCCACTGGACGCTCAGCCGGGCAAACCGCGCCGAACGCAGGCCGCGGACCAGCACCCGCCGTTCCGCGACCCGGCTCCGCCGCAGGTAGTCATGGAACGGCTCGAGCTCCTCGGCCGTGGCGGCGACCAGACTGGCGGCCATATCGGGGAAGCCGAGCAGGTAGACATCCAGGTCCCTGGTCGGCGTCGTCAGGTCGCCCAGCCACTTGAACTCGGGGCGGAACCGTCCGGCCACGCCGTCCGGCAGCGCGTCGCCCGCGAGCTTCAGCGCGGACCTGGTGCGCCGAACCGCGATCCGCAGGTCGTGCAGGAACTCGGTGTCAATGTCGCGAACCGTGCCGTTCACGTTGGCCTCGAGGGTATCGAGCAGCGCGGTCAGCACCATGGCCATCGCCGCGGAGGCGGGCATGCGCGGTGTCAGCCGGACATTGATCTTGCCGGAGTAGTCGCCGGGCCTGCGGCCCACCGCCGCCAGCGCCACCTCGAGCCCGGACGCGCTGCCGTCCCCGACTCCGGGCACCGCAGCCAGCTGCTCGACCATCCTGAGGGCCTGCGGCTGGTAGCCACGCAGCGCGGTCACGGCAACGCGAGGCGGCGCGGACCCGGCCGCCGGGTAGGTGACCGCCATGCGGTCCACGGTGATCCGGGCGATCGTCTTGTCGTCGGAGTTCAGCACCCTGCTTTCCCGCACGGAGCTGACCGCGCGGGCCACCGGCAGCAGGGCGCGCACGCCGACGACCGGGCCAAGCTGGTCCCGCAGCGGCCCGAGGGGCAGGACGTCCAGTCCTCCCGGCCACTTCAGCGGCCCGTTCCCGCCGTGATCAGCGGCGAGGATGGCGCCGTCGCGCCCGGTGAGCGTCAAGTCGGTCGAGCCGCGGCTGCTGATCTGCTCCAGGGTGAGGCCGGAGCGGTACAGCCGCCAGTCGAAGGTGTCCAGCCATAGCCGGCGCAGCGATCCGGACCTGGCCGCCTCCGAGATGGCGAACGCCGACCCCGGGAGCTTCAGAACCTCACCGGGCTCTGCCCCGTCATCACCGTTGACCACAAACTGACGCAGCACGCTCTGCAAAATACGACCTCACGAGAATTGCCGTGGAAGATATCCAAGAAAAGGACATTCGGCGTTAATTGTACGTTTGGCACTCTACCAGCGCCTGAGAGACGCCGACCAGCGCAGCGTTAAGCCTAGGCTTCTGCTGTGGTTGACTGGACGACCGTATCCTCGCTGGCGACCGGCGCCGGCACGCTGGTGCTCGCCGTGGCCACGTTCGCCTCGGTGCGCTCGGCCAACCGCGCCGCCCGCGTGGCCGAGCGCTCCCTGATGACCGGGCTCCGCCCGCTGCTGGTTCCGTCCCGCCTGGACGACAACCCGCTGAAGGTCTTTTTCCAGGGCGGCGACCATGTGATGGTCGCTGGCGGCCGCGCAGTTGCGCAGGAGCTCGACGGGGCGGTCCTGCTCGCGATGTCGCTGCGCAACGCGGGCAACGGGCTGGCCGTGCTGCACGGCTGGCGCTTCTACCCAGAGGACATTCGCGGCGATCATCGCCCCGGTCCGGACGACTTCAAGAACCTGACCCGTGACCTGTACGTGGCGCCCAGTGACGTGGGCTTCTGGCAGGGCGCCTTCCGCGATCCCGGCCAGCCCGACTACGAGGTGGCCCGCCAGGCGATCAAGGACGGCGGGCCGCTGACCGTCGACCTGCTCTACGGGGACAACGAGGGCGGCCAGCGGATGATCAGCCGGTACGTGCTGCGGCGGGCCGGGGATGACACGTACCTCAACTCCTCGACCCGGCACTGGAACGTGGACCGGCCCGACCCGCGGAGCCTGGACCGGCCCGGCCCGCAGTAGGACGATGGTTACCGAAGCCGCCAGGTGTCCTGAGGAGGGACCATGCTCTACGCGTTCGGGTTCGGCCGGATCGGCGTGCTCGCCGGTGACCTGTACTTCGTCGATCCGGAACCCGGGCCCGGCCAGGAAGGCGCCGAGCGCGGTGTCCGCCTCGAGGTCCGGCTGCTCGAGCGCGGCGAGCTGCGCGGATCGCGGTACTCCGCGCAGCCGATCGAGGTGGGCCGGCCGGTCTGGCGGGCGGACCTGCTGGAGACGGTGGACGGGCCGCCGGGCAGCCTGAACCGGGCGCACCATCACCCGCGGTTCCGGGGCTGGGAGCCGGGCCAGCGCAGCTTCGACGCCGACCTGACGGCCAACCCGGTGCAGTGGGTGGAAGACCAGCTGGCCGATCTGGACGGGCTGCTCGAGCGGGCGGGCATCCCCGGCGACGCGGCCACGGCCGCCGACGCCAAGGCCGTGCGCGACTGCCTGCCGGAGATCACGGACGCGGTCCGCCGCCTGCTGCAGAAGGTGAAGGACGGCGAGCTCGCCCTCCCGCCCGGCGGCGGTGACGAGCCGGCCGAGAGCGCAAGGGCCAGCTGGCTGTAACCGGCCCCGCCCAGGTCAGAACGGGGTTTCGGCCAGCCAGCCGGTGAGCAGCGCCGTGTCGCCGAGCACCTCGACCTGCGGGTCGTCCGGCGGCAGCCGCCGCAGCAGCACCAGCAGCAGCCGGCCCGCCGGGCCGCGCACCGCGACGTCGCCCTTGCCGTGGCCGGGCTCTACCGTCACCGAGTCACCCTCGCGGCGGACGAGCCACTCGCCGTCGACGCCCTCGTCGGTCACGTGGACGTGCATTACCGCGCCGTCGGGCAGGGCGGCCACGCGGGAGTCGGATGCCCCGATCCCGGACATGTAGCCGAGCCACTCGTCGATGGCGTCCACGGCCAGGTCCGGCTCGAACTCCGGTTCGCGGCCCACGGCGATCTCGGCATCGGCTCGGTGCACCGCGGTCTCGTGCGCCATCCGCCGGGCCCAGAAGCTGGCCGGCCGGAGCCCGTCGAAGGTCCACACCGGATCGCTGCCCGCGTCCCGCACAGCCTCGACGAGGCCGGCAGCCCCGGCCCGCAGCCACAGCGCCTGCAGCGCGGGATCGTCGGGGATCCGGCCGTCGGGGACCTGGCGGAACGGAATGAACTCGGCCGACCGGGTGGCCGTGATCTCGGCCGCCCAGCGGTGCGTGCGGCCGACGTGCGTAGCGAGTTGCCGGAGTGTCCACTCCGGGCAGGTCGGCACCTGCCTGGTCAGGTCCTCGCTGTGCACCAGCCCGGCGAGGGTCTCGGTGCTGGCCTCGACCTCGGCGTACCAGCGCTCCACGGCGATGGGCGGCATCGCGTTTCCCTCCGGCAGTTCGGCTGGTGCTGACGGGAGCAGGCTAGTCCCCGGCCACGGCCGAGCCAAAGCTGACCCGGCGGGGCATTGTTTAGCGGTCATTCCCGGCAATGACCGCTAGTTTTTGCCATTCCGCCTGCCCGGGCGTTCTAGACGTTTCCCGGACTATCCCGATATATTGTCTGACTGAACGATCAAACAGCAGGTCGGAGTCCCGGAGCGGCTGGTTGTTGCGGTGCGTGCCGCGTCACGGAAAGGGCATCGCGATGGCCCGGCTAATGAGGCGGCGCGCCGCCAGCATGACGGCCGCGGTGGCCGTCTGCGCCAGCATGCTGATAGCGGTCGCCGGGGCCGGCAGTGCGCCGGCCAACGCCTCCGCAGCCACCGCCCCCGTGAGCCTGCCCAGCGGCAACCTGCTGGTCAACCCCGGCGGCAGCGCCGGGGACGTGTCCCGGCTGGGCTGGGACGCCGTGACGATCCCCGGCTGGCAGATCCGCCAGGGGCTGCCCACGGTGGTCGGCTACGGCACCCGGGGCTTCCCCGGCGCGGCGGGCGCGCAGCCGCCGGGCCACCCCGCCCGGCTGTTTGCCGGCGGTGCCGGGGGCACGGCCGTGCTCACCCAGCAGGTGCCGTTGCGGACCGCGGCAGGCCGCGGTGTGCCGCACGGGACCAGGTACCGCATCTCGGCCTGGCTCGGCGGGACCGTGGTCAGCAAGGCCTCGCTGGAGGTGATCTTCCTGTCCGCCACGGGCACGGCCCTCGGCGAGCGCCGGATCGGCCCGGTCGGCGGGGCCGGCGACGCCAGCCATCCGGAGTTCGCCTGGCGGCAGGCGAGCGGCACGCTGCCGCCCGGGACCCGCTCGGCGCAGGCCGTGCTTGACCTCGCGACCTCGCTGACCAACTACAACGGACCGTACGCGCCGCAGGTCGGGTACGACCGCGCCGTCGCCGGCGGCCTGCGCTTCTCCGTATCGGCGCCGGTCCGCCGCCAGGTGCTCACCCCGCCGGCCGCCCGGGTCCCGCGCTACCAGCACGTGTTCCTGTTCTACTTCGAGAACGAGGACTTCCACCAGATCGTGGGCAACACCAGGCAGGCTCCCTACCTGAACAGCCTGCTCCCGCACGCTAGCCTGCTCGGCCAGTTCTACGCCGAGGAGCACCCGAGCGACGGGAACTACCTGGCCCTGGCCGGCGGCAGCACGTTCGGCGTCCCGCTGGATGACCCGGCCGAGGAGAACCCGCTGTACACGATCAACGCCCGCAACATCTCCGACCTGGTCGACGGGGCGCACGAGACGTGGAAGGCCTACCTGCAGAGCGCCGCCGGCCCGTGCGACAACACCGTGCACGGGTATTACTGGGACGACGACCTGCCGATGATGTATTTCGCCGATGTCAGGGAGCGGCCGGCCTACTGCGCGGCGCACATGGTCCCGCTGCCCTCGCTGGCCACGGACCTGCAGAAGACGTCGACCACCCCGAACTTCGCCTGGGTCAGCCCGGACGACTGCTCCGACATCGAGTCGTGCGGCATCAGGGCCGGGGACGACTTCCTCAGGGCTGAGCTGAGCCTGATCATGCGCTCGCCCGCCTGGACCAGGCAGCGGTCGCTCGCCATCATCACGTTCGACGAGGACAGCACGGACTACCAGCACCCAGCCCAGCGCGTGGCCACGATCGTGCTGGGATCGCGCGGCGTACGGCAGGGATACGTCTCGCCGGTCCGCTACACGCACTACAGCCTGCTGCGGACGATCGAGGCCGCTCTCGGGCTGGGCACCCTCACCGACAACGATCTGTATGCCCAGCCGGTCAACGACATTTTCAGCCGCAACGGGACGCCCCGTGCCGCCCTGGCCACACTGCCCGCCCCGGCGGCCGCGGCGACGGCAGCGCCGGCCGCCCCCAGCAGGGCCGTGCAGCCCGGGCCGGCCGCGACCGGCTCCGCCTCCGGCGGCCGGGACCCGACCGCGTTCGTGGTGAACTACGCCTCGGGCTCGGTCACGCCGGTCAACATGGCTACCCGAAAGGCGGGCGCCGCGATCCCGGTCGGCGACGACCCGTCCGCGATCGCGATCACGCCGAACGGCCGCACCGCGTACGTGGTGAACTCGGGCTCCGGCACGGTGACCCCGATCACGACCGCTACCCGTACGGCGGGCAAGGCGATCAGGGTCGGCGACGACCCGGCCGCTATCGCGATCACGCCGAACGGCCGCACCGCCTACGTCACGAACTCCGGCTCGGACACGGTCACGCCGATCAGCACGTCCACCAACAAGCCCGGCCCGGCGATCCCGGTCGGCGCCTACCCCAAGGCGCTGGCGATCACCCCGGACGGCGCCACGGTCTACGTGCTGGACTGGGAGGGCGGCGCCGTCACCCCCATCGCCACGGCCACCGGCCGGGCCGGGCCCGAGATCCGCACCGGCGCGTTCCCGTCCGCGATCGCGATCACGCCGGATGGCGCGACCGCGTACGTGGTCAACTACGGCTCGGACACGGTCACCCCGGTTTCCACCGCGACCGGTGAACCGCGCCCGGCGATCCCGGTCGGCCAGGCGCCGAACTCGATCGCGATCACCCCGAACGGGCAGACCGCCTACGTGGTGGACGGGGACACCGACGCGGTTACCCCTATTTCCACCGCGGCCGGTGAAACGCGCCCGGCGATCGGCGTCGGGTACTCGCCGGTGTCGGTGGCGGTCTCCCCGTCCGGCGCCTCGGCCTACGTGGTCAACGTGATCTCCGGCACGGTGACGCCGTTCGCCGCCGGCAGCGGCACGGCCGGCCCGGCGCTGCCGGTGGGCCTTTACGACTACCCGACCGCGATCTCCTTCGAGCATTCCGGCGCGGCGGCCCTGGTCGTGGACACGTACGCGGGGCAGGTCACGCCCGTCGACGTGGCCACCGGTCACGTGTACCCGGCGATCACCGTGGGCGGCTACCCGGTGGCCGCCGCGATCACCTCGTGACCCGCGCGGGCTTCCAAAGCTGGCCCGGCATCGCCACACTGAGGGCGTGACCGGCGTGCACGACTTTGACCTGCTAGTGATCGGTTCCGGCCCGGGCGGGCAGAAGGCCGCGATCGCCGCGGCCAAGCTGGAGCGCCGGGTCGCCGTGGTGGAGCGGCCGCGGATGCTCGGCGGGGTGTGCCTGAACACCGGCACAATCCCGTCCAAGACGCTGCGTGAGGCCGTGCTCTACCTCACCGGCCTGGACCAGCGCGAGATGTACGGGGAGTCGTACCGGGTCAAGGACGAGATAACGATCGCCGACCTGACGGCCAGGACGCAGCACGTGGTCGGCCGGGAGAGCAACGTCGTGCGCAGCCAGCTGATCCGGAACGGGGTCACGATCCTGGCCGGCACCGCGCGGTTCACCGGCCCGAACACGGTCGAGGTCGACGACGGGGCCGGCCGGGTGCGCCAGGTCAGCGCCAAGGACATCGTGATCGCGGTCGGCACCAGGCCGGCCAGGCCGGCCAGCGTGGCCTTCGACGACAAGACGATCATCGACGCCGACGGGATCCTGCACCTGGAGCGCGTCCCGCGGTCGATGCTGGTCGCGGGCGCCGGGGTGATCGGCATCGAGTACGCGTCGATGTTCGCCGCCCTGGGCACCAAGGTCACGGTCGTGGAACAGCGCGAGCGGATGCTGGAGTTCTGCGACCTCGAGGTGATCGAAGCCCTCAAGTACCACCTGCGCGACCTCGCGGTGACGTTCCGCTTCGGCGAGACCGTCACGTCGGTCGAGGCGCATCACGCTGGGGCGATCGCGTCGCTGGCCAGCGGCAAGAAGATCCCCGCCGAGACGGTCCTGTACTCGGCGGGCCGCCAGGGCGCGACCGACGACCTCAATCTGGAGGCCGCGGGGCTGAGCGCCGACAAGCGCGGCCGGATCGAGGTGGACGAGTTCTTCCGCACCACGGTCCCGCATATCTACGCGGTGGGTGACGTGATCGGGTTCCCCGCTCTCGCCGCCACGTCGATGGAGCAGGGCCGGCTGGCGGCGCACCACGCCTGCGACGAACCGGTGCACACCGCGCACCTGCTGCAGCCGATCGGGATCTACAGCCTGCCCGAGATCAGTTTCATCGGGAAGACAGAGGACCAGCTCACCAAGCAGTGCGTCCCGTTTGAGGTCGGCGTCTCCCGCTACCGCGAGCTGGCCCGCGGGCAGATCATCGGCGACTCCTACGGGGTGCTCAAGCTGCTGGTCTCGCCGGAGGACCGGACGCTGCTGGGCGTGCACGTGTTCGGCACCGGGGCCACCGAGCTGGTGCATATCGGGCAGGCGGTGATGGGCTGCGGCGGAACCATCGACTACCTCGTCGACGCGGTCTTCAACTACCCGACGCTGGCGGAGTCCTACAAGGTCGCGGCGCTCGACGCGACCAACAAGATGCGCCAGATTGAGCGCTTTTCCGCCTGACCTCAGCCGCCGCAGCCGCAGCCGCCACCGCAGCAGCCGCCGCCGCCACCTTGCGGCGCCGGCGACGAGCCCGCCCGGCCGCCGACGGCGACGGTGGACAGCAGCTTCACCGTGTCGTCATGGCCCTGCGGGCAGGCGCAGGCCTGCGAGGACTCGCTCATCGGGCGGGTCAGCTCGAACGTGTCGCCGCAAGCGCGGCACCGGTACTCATATCGCGGCACCACGCCAGTCTAAGCCCCCGGCTACCGTTCGGCGCTCAGCGCCCGTAAGCTCGTGACGTGCGAGGGTACACGCAAGACAAGGACGCCTATCTTAAACGGCTGCGCCGGATCGAGGGCCAGGTGCGCGGCCTGCAGCGCATGGTCGAAGAGGACGTGTACTGCATCGACGTGCTCACTCAGGTCTCCGCGGTCACCCGGGCGCTGCAGGCGGTTGCCATCGGCCTGCTCGAGGACCACCTCGGCCACTGCGTCACCCAGGCGGTCGAGCACGGCGGC
>Ga0208725_1000016_pt1 | contig 34448 bp, 34 predicted proteins | sample MicForSoSWNH13_O_FD_188004 | JGI IMG/M metagenome (GOLD analysis project Ga0208725, IMG submission 188004) | Forest soil microbial communities from Harvard Forest Long Term Ecological Research site in Petersham, Massachusetts, USA - MetaG HF011... | ecosystem: Environmental > Terrestrial > Soil... | reverse complement strand
GCGGAGGCTCGGGGATTTGAACCCCGGATGGGCGTGAACCCAAACCGCATTAGCAGTGCGGCGCCATAGACCGGACTAGGCGAAGCCTCCCAATGACCCAGCGGGGTCCGACCCAGGGTACCGGTACCGGCTCAGCCCGGGCAAAGCAGATGACGTAGCTGCTCGAAGGGGAAGTGGACAGGGCCGGGGAGGTGGTTGACGGATCAGCGAGCTTCCAGCACCTCGTAGTCGCCATTGGCGTACGCGTCGCGGATCCTGGTCTTGGCGAACTTGCCGACGCTGGTCTTGGGCACCTCCGCGATGAACGACCAGCGCTCGGGCAGTTGCCAGCGCGGTATCTGCGCTGCCAGGAAGTCCCGCAGCTCAGCGGCGGTGACGGTGGCGCCCGGTGCCAGCACGACGGCGGCCAGCGGTCGCTCCCCCCACTTCTCGTCCGGGACGCCGATCACCGCGGCCTCGGTCACCTGCGGGTGGGCCATCAGCAGGTTCTCCAGTTCCATCGACGAGATCCACTCGCCGCCGGATTTGATCACGTCCTTGGCCCGGTCGGTGAGCGTGACGTAGCCGAGCCGGTCGATGGTCCCTACGTCGCCGGTCCGCAGCCAGCCGTCGTTGAACTTGGCCGGGTCGTCGTCCTTGTAGTAGCTCCCGGTCACCCACGGGCCGCGGGCCTCAATCTCGCCGACCGCCTCGCCGTCGTGCGGCAGCACCGTGCCATCCGGGCCGACCAGCCTGCCCTCGATCGCGCACATCAGCCGGCCCGCGGAGTCGCGGTAGCGCCACGCCTCTTCCTCCGGCGTCCCGGCGGGCGGGTGCGCCACGCTGCCGAGCGGCGAGGTCTCGGTCATCCCCCAGGCTTGCAGGATCCGGACACCGAGTTCCTTCTCGTAGGCCTCCTGCAGTGCGTGCGGCACCGCGGAGCCGCCGCACGGGACCAGCCGGAGCGAGGAGAGGTCCCCGCCGTGGGAGCGCACGTACGACAGCAGTACGTTCCAGATCGTCGGCACCGCACCGGCCAGCGTGGGCCGTTCCGCCTCGATCAGCCTGACCAGCGGCTCGGGCTGCAGGAACCGGTCCGGCATGATCAGGTCGGCGCCGGCCAGCACCGCCGCGTACGGCAGCCCCCAGGCGTTGGCGTGGAACATCGGCACCACCGGGAGCACCTTGTCCTGCTCCGACAGCGCGAACACGTTGCCCAGGCAAACGCCCATCGAGTGCAGGTAAGCCGACCGGTGGCTGTAGACCACGCCCTTCGGGTGCCCGGTGGTGCCGCTGGTGTAGCACATCGCCGCCGCGGACCGCTCGTCCAGCTCGGGCCAGTCGAACGTGTCGGGCTGCGCGGCGAGCAGGTCTTCGTAGGAGTGCACCTGGCGGCCGGCGGCTGCCAGATCATCCGCCGAGCTAGGCGTTCCGGGCTCTGGACTTGTCACCAGGACGTGCCGGATTGTCGGCGCATGCGGCAGGACCTGGGCCAGCAACGGCACGAGGGTGGCGTCGACGATCACCACATCATCCTCGGCGTGCGTGGCGATGTAGCCGATCACCTGGGGGTCGAGCCGCAGGTTCAGCGTGTGCAGCACCGCGCCCATCGACGGGATCGCCAGGTAGGCCTCGAGATGCTCGGCGTTGTTCCACATCAGCGTGGCCACCCGCTGGTCACCGTCAACGCCGAGGCTGCGCAGGGCGTTCGCGAGCCGGGCGGCCCTGGCGCCGGTCACGCCGTAACTCTGCCGCCGGGTTCCCGACGACGTGCAGGTCACCACCTCGCGGTCGGCATACGCCGACGTGCCGTAGCGCATGATCCCCTGGACCGTGAGCGGAACATCCATCATCGTGCTCTGCACTCTGGCCACCTCCTGCGGTGTGCCCGTTACCCGCCCCTGATGGGCTGTAATGCCCCTGGGGTGGATAGTGCCACGCTCGCGGCGAAACGTCACCTCGCTCGATGTGACCGGTCAGTGGGCCTGAAGCTCGGCGTCAATCCGCAGCTTGGCGACGGCCCGTGAGACCGTGCTCTTGACAGTCCCGAGACTCACCCCCAGCGCGTCGGCGACCTCCGCCTCGGTCATGTCCTCGAAGTAGCGGAGCACCACGGCCGCGCGCATCCGCTGCGGGAGCCGGTCGACGGCCCGGCGCAGCGTGTCCGCCAGGTCACTGGTCCCCGTCGGGTCGGCCACCGGCTGCTCGGGGATCTCGTCGGTCGGGTACTCCTCCAGCCGGCGGCGGCGCCACCACGAGATGTGCGTGTTGACCATGGCCCGGCGGACGTAGCCGTCCAGCGCGCTCCGGTCCTCGATCCGGTTCCAGGCCAGGTACGTTTTGGCCAGCGCCGCCTGCACCAGATCCTCGGCGTCCGCACGGTTTCCGGTCAGCAGGTATGCGGTTCGCAGCAGTGACCGGCTACGGGCCGTAACGTAGTCGCGGAAGCCGGGGTCGTCGAACCCAGGCCGGCTTGGTCGCGTGGCCAGCACCTGCCCGTTGGTATGGCTGCGCTGCGCGCGGACGTCATCCCCCTGGTCACCGCCTGCGGCGCCATGAGTTGCTGCGGCTGAATCCGCGCGTGCCCCCGCCACGAAGTGATCGCCCCCGACGCTCACACGTTAACGGTACCCAGCCGGGAGCGTTAACCGGTGACTACCCCTTGTAACGGCGCGTCGCCTTGCCGGAGATACACCTGTGGCGGCGGCGCGACCTCGCCGCCGGGACGCACATGTGTGACTTCCAAATGGAAAAGGCGTGAATCGCTTGACGTGGGCTGGGCCAGGTAAGCATGGTCATTTAGGCTGGGTTGGTTTCCTACATGAAAAACGCTGCCGGGCTGCCAGCCCGGTGGCCGGATAGGGGCGGATTGGCCGGGCAGATGTCCCGGCCGGGGCGGGCACGACGCCGGGCTGGTAACCCTCGGGGCTAACAGGCCGGGTGGCATGGGGCTGGGCCGCGAGCCCGGCAGGGGAGGGCCGATGCTGGACGTCCACGGCGACTTCCGGTGCTGCGATCGCTGCACCGGGAACGCCACGGCCGTGCGCGCGTCGCGGCGGCGGATGCTGAAGGCCGCCGTGTTCACGGCGCACGACGGGCCTCCCGGCCCGGAAGCTGACCGTGCGGCCGACTTCCCGGCGCCCGGCAAGCTGCCCCGGGCGATCACCGGCACCGTCCGCGATGTCAGCCCGCACGTGCTGGTGATCGGGAACGGCGCTAGCGAGACGCGGGTCGCGCTCACTTCCGATGCGACGGCCTGGCGTGGCGCCCCGCTGGAACCGTCCGGGGTGCAGCCAGGCGACCAGGCAGTGGTCCGGCTGCATCCCTCGCAGCGCAGCGTGGCCGACCGGATCTGGGCGAACATCGGCCGCGTGACCGGGGTCATCATCGAGCGCGACGCGGACAGCCTGCTGGTCGACGAGGGCAAGACGAAGCCGCGCCAGTTAGTGACGATCCCGGGTGGGGCGTCCGGCCGGATCCAGGTCCGCTTCCCGAACCTCGAGCCCGGTTACCTGATCGACGTGATCGGCGTCCGGCGCTCAGACGAACTCGAGGCGCGGATACCAGCGACATCCCAGCCCGCCTACCCGGTCGACCAGATGCCCACGCCGGCAATGGTGACCGGCCGAGTGCCCGCTGCGATCAGCGGTTCGGTCACCTGGCATGAGCCGGTCGACGAACCACCCGGGCTGCTTGGCGTGTCGTATCCGGCCCTCGACCCGGGGTCCGGGTGCGCCGAGGACCCGGTCGGGAGCGTCGCGCCGCAATTTGTGCGCATGCCGTACCTCGCCGTCGGCAGTGTGCTGCAGGTCAGCAACGACTGCACCGGAAGCACGTGCATGCTGTCGGTCACCGGCTGTGCCGCCATCGCCCGGCTGTTCAACGACCGGTGCGTCACCTGCGGCACCTCCCCCCGCGGCCGCGTCGCCGACCTGACCCAGGCCAGCTTCATCGCGCTCGGCGGCGAACTCGACCGTGGCTGCTTTAACGCAACGATCACGATTGGCCGCTGATGACGCTCGGCCATGCGGTACTCGAGATACGGGAGGCTCAGGTTCCGCTGCTGGCGGCCATGCTGCTCGGCGGGTGCGCGGCCAAGCTGACGCGCATCCTGCGCGTCGGGTCGCTGGATGCCGGTCTCGGCCCGACCGCGCTGTTTCCCCTCCGGCTGCGGCGGCCGGTCGCGGTGGCGACCTGTGCTGTCGAGTTCGCCTGCGGCGTGGCGCTGGTCGTTACCGCTGGCGGCCTCGGCAGGGGCGGGGCCGCGACCGCCGTGCGGCTCGCGACGTCGCTGCTGTTTCTGGTCGCAACGTGCGCCCTGATCGAGTTGCGCACCAGCCATCCTGAAACCGGCTGCGGGTGCTTCGGCGAGTTCAGCAGGACCCCGGTGAGCGGTCGCACGCTGGCCAGGTCGGCTTTTTTCGCCGCCGCGGCGCTGGCCACGATCGGGCTTCCCCCGTTGCGGGCGCCGCACCCCGGTGCGGACGCGGCCAGGCTGCTGGGGATCTTCGCCATCGAGCTCGCCGTGATCGCCGTGCTCTCACCGGAGCTTGGCGAAGCGCTCACCCGGCTCGGCTACTCCGAGCCGTGCGAGCTGCGCAGGCTGCCTGCGGTCCGGACACTGGCCGCACTGCGCCGCAGTTCGCAGTGGCGCAAACGGGCCTGGCTGATCACCGCCGAGGTGCCCGTCGACATGTGGCGGGAACTGTGCTGGCGGTACGTGGTGTTTCCGGCCCGGGTCGGCGACCGGGCTACCGAGATCATCTTCGCCGTCTACCTGCGTCCGCACCGGCCGGTGATCCACAGCGCCCTGGTCGACTCGGCATCGGGCGAGGTGCTGCCGTGGCCCGTGGCCCCGGCAAAGCGCAGGCGGGTCTTCGCGCAGCTGCCGTGGGCTGGCCCCGAGCCGGCCGGCGCCCGTGGCCTCGGCGCAGACGCGGGATCTGGATCTGTTTCTCCGTTTGCTTCGCCGTCTGTTTCTGGGGCTGCGCATCGGCCTGACCGCAGGCCGGGCGCAGGCGGTGGCCTGATCCCGGCTGGAATGCTCTCGGCTCCGAGCGGTGACTATCGCATCCCCAAGGTCAAGGCCGAGCCCTCAGCTCCTTCTCCGCTAGACGATCTGCCATTTTCTAGCGATCTCTAGCTGATCCCGTAGACGGGGCAAGAATTTCGCAGAAGATGCGCCCGTTGATGCCCTGCGCCGGCCCGTTCAGGCTGGCTGGGCGCGCAGGAAGCGGCCGAAATGCGGCACGGTAAAGGCGATCAGGCCGCGCTCCGAGCTGTAAATCAGCCCCTTCTTGATCAGGCTGTCCCGGGCCGGGGAAACGCTTGACGGCTTACGCCCGAGTTCATCGGCGACCTGGGCGGTCGGCACCGGCTCGTCGCCAAGCTGCGCCATCGCCCGCATGTACTCGCGCTCCGCCGGTGTGGCGCGCTCGTACCTGCTGCCGAAGAAGCCGACCGCGAGTTCGCCGGCCGCCACCGGGCTTGCCACTCTGACGTCGGCGGCGGTGACCGGGCTCTCGGTAGCGACGTCCCAGGTCACCTTGCCGTAGGCCTGCACGAAGTAGGGGTATCCGTCGGCCGCCACGTAGAGCGCGTCCAGGGCCGCACGCTCGAAGTCCGCGCCCTCGCGCCGGGCCGGGGCGAGCAGGGCGAAGTCCGCGGCATCCCGGTCAAGGCGGTCGATCGGCACGTACCTGAACAGCCGCTCCGAGTAGCTTTTGCTGGCGGACAGCACGGACGGAAGATGCGGCAGCCCCGCCCCGACCACGATCAGTGGGCCGCCGGTCTGCGACAGCTCGTGGCAGGCCGCGCAGAGCGCGGAGACGTCGGGCGCGGGCACGTCCTGCATCTCGTCCACGAACAGCGCAATGCCCACCGAAAGATCAGCGGCGACCGAGGCGGCGTCGGTCAGCAACTCGGTGAGGTCGATCTCGAGGTCACCAGAATCGGCCCGCCCCCGTGAGGCGGGTACGTCGATGCCCAGGTGCGCCGCGTATGACCCCTTCGGCGCGGCGGGATCGCGGATGGTGAATGCCTTGAGCACGCCGAGAAACTCGTCGATCCGGTCCGGCGCCCGGTGCCTCGGCGCGAGCTCGCGCACCGCCATGTGCAGGGCCGAAGCTATCGGCCGCCTAATCGACTGCTCCGGCCGCGCCTCGATCTTCCCCGTTCCCCAGAGCCGTTGCATCGCCATCGAGCGGAACGCATTCAGCAGTACGGTCTTGCCGACACCGCGCAATCCGGTGAGAACCATGCTGCGTTCCGGCCGCCCGCGGGCGACGCGTTCAAGCACCACCTCGAACTGGCCGATCTCGCGGTCGCGGCCCGCGAGTTCCGGCGGGCGCTGGCCAGCTCCTGGTGCATAGGGATTGCGAACCGGGTCCACGCCATAGGAGCTTATTGCTTGATCTAGCGCTTTCCTTAGATTCAATTAGAAAGCACTTGCCGGCGTGTCGCGGGCAAGCCCGCCGGACCGTACCGGAGGCGGGGCCACTCGCCCCTAGTACGGCCCGGACGGACGATTCAGGCCGCCGCGCCGAGCCCGGCGTTCCCCCACGGTCCCGGCTGGGTCTCCGCGGGTCGGTTGCGGCGGCTCATGCTGGCCGGGTCAGTGCAGCAGCCGCAGTGTGTTGGTGGCGTCATCCACGTAGTAGACGCCGCCGTCCCGCGGTGCCACGGCCAGCCCGAAGAGGGCACCGGAGCCGGGCGGACTGCCGGAGTGGTCCAGGAAGCGGTGCGCGACCTGGGCTCCGGCGGTTGTCGTCTCGACGATCCGGCCGTCTCCGCCGTTGACGGTGAGCACGTCGCCGTTCGGCGCGATGGCCAGGCCGAGCGGGGCGTTGAGCCTCCCGCCTGAGGTCAGTACGAACCCGGTGCCAGCGCTCGACGTACGCGTTGCCGCGTACGGGATGCCGGTGATCCGGTTCTCCCCGGTGTCAGCCACGTAGAGCGTGCCGTTGCTGTCCAGGCCCACGCCGGTCGGGCCGATGATGAACGCAGACGCGTTGGTCTGCTCGGAGAATCCCGAGCCGATCCTCGTCACCGCGATGAGCTTCGGCGGGCTGTTCCAGTACGTCCGGACCAGCAGCCTGAGCACCGTGCCCTTGTCGACGACCGCTCCCTTGGCCGCGACCGTGCCGTTCAGCACGTTGGTGACGAACAGGTCAGCGTTAAGACCCTTGCGCAGGACGGCCATGTCCCACGGTCCGTTGATGCCGTTGCCGGAGATGGTCTCCCGCACGATCCCGTTGCTGTTCAGCACGATCAGGCAGCCGGCCTTCGCGGTCGCCGCCATCCCGTTCTTCGATGGTGTGCTCCCGACGACCACCCATCCGCCGCGCAGCACGCCAAGCGCGGTGGTTAGCCCCACGCCGCCGGGGCACCGGCCGGTGAGATCAGACCTGGTGATGCGCGCGAACAAGGTCTGGTGGCCGCCCGGCGAGACCTGCACGATCGTTGTGCCGGTGCCCTGCAGGTTGGCCTTGTTGTTGAAGTTGCTGACCAGGATGTCGCCGCGATGCAGCCTGCCACGGTTCAGCCCGACAACGGCGATCCCGTACGGGTTGACGTCTCCGTTGCCGGGAACGGTCGAGGCAATGGTCTTGAGGTGGCTGAACTGCCCGATGAACGTTGATGGCGAGGCAGACGCCGATGCCGATGCCGACATCGCAAATCCTGCGCCCACGCTGAGGGCCGCCGTGGCGGCCGTGGCTACTAACCGATGAATTACCGACATGCTCCCGCTCCCCAGCAGAAAAGTGAAGTTTCGGCCGCCGCATTGGCAGACACGGCCAGCGGCACGAGAGGCCCGGCCCGTGTCGCTGCCCCTGTAACGGGCGGGACACCGTCTGGGTTCAGCCGAACTGGCTATTGTTTGCGGCCGGGTTCGGCCTGATTCAGCCGGGCCAGATACGCGTTGTAGGCGGCGAGATGCTCGTCATCATCGATTCCGCCGCGGCCGTCCCAGCTGACGGCCGCTGGCGCTGGGCCGCCGTCGGCGGCGGCCGCGGAACCGGCGCCGCTTTCGGCCGCTCCGGCCGGCCCCTGATGTGCCGCAACCAGGTTCGCAAGACTGGCCCTGCGCGCCGCCTCAAACCACCCGTGGCCGCTTGTCGCCGCCCTGTCGTCGAGGCTCCACATCAGGAACACCAGCATCATCAGGCCGAACATGATGGCGTCGCCGCCGATCCACATCACCGCGCCGCCTGTGTGCAGGTCCGACACCGGTGGGGGCGCCCACGCGGGCCGCGGGCCGGTCGGAACCCCTGGCGTGCCCGCCGACCCGTAACCGAGCATCAGCCCGGTGAACGTGTCCACCGGCATGATCAGGATGAGGATGACGAACCGCACTGGGTAAGAGAGTCGCCAGCGGATCGGCTCATGACCGAGTATCGGCAGGAAGAACAGGTAGCCGACCACCAGGAAGAGGACGTGCTCGGCGTTGTGCACCACCTGGTTGGTCTGCACCAGATTGGCGAAGTTCGTGAGGTGCGCCCCCAGGACCGCGAGCGCATAGGCCACCACACCGAAGACCGGCCAGGTCAGGAAGCTGGCGACCCGGGATCGCAGGATCTGCTTGACCCAGCTGTGCAGCGGGTTCCTGCTCGCGTGCATCAGCAGCGTGATCGGCTGGCCGAAGATGAGCAGCGGCGGTGCGACCATGATCAGCATCAGGTGCTGCACCATGTGGTCCCAGAACAGGACGTCGTCGTAGGAGCCGATGCCGCTTTCCGTAGCCAGCACCACGACCGCGAGGCCGCCGAGGAACATCCCGGTCCGCCAGGCAGGCCACGGCCGGGCCGGATGCCGGCGCGCGACCCGGAACACGCCCCATAGGTACAGGCCGGCCAGGATGACGACCGCAGCGGTGACGATCGGCGCGAACTGCCAGACCGTGACAACGGCCGGCAAGCCGAACGGGCGCAGCATGGGGGACCTCCTCCGATCGTGAGCCTACTCACCCGCTGCGGGTCGCCGGGCTGCAGCCTTGCGCCGACCGTGTTCGGCGCTCTCGGCCGTGCGCGGCTATCGTTTCTCCGGGAGGGTTCGCCTAGTGGCCGATGGCGGCAGTCTTGAAAACTGCTAGGGCGTTGACGCGTCCTCGTGGGTTCGAATCCCACACCCTCCGCGCAACGCAAACGGCGCCGGGCCGTCCCCCGCAGTGGGGGACGGCCCGGCGCCTGCTTCGTGCTCAGATCAGCCGACTGGCTTGTTCTTGATCGTCATCGCCTGCGGATCGTCACGGTGACGGTGCCTGAAGAAGCGTCGTGCGTGGAGTCACCGGAGTACTTTGCGGTGATCTTCTTCTTGCTGGCATGGGGGAAGGCGGCCTTGCAGGAGGCCTTGCCGTGGGAAAGCGTGGCCACGCACAGCTTCCTCGAGCCGAACCAGAAGGTCACGGTCCCGGTCGGCTTGCCTGACGACGTCACGGTCGCTGACAGCTTCACGTCCTCGTGCGTGTAGGCGGTCGTCGGGCTGGCAGACGCGGTGGTCTTCGAAGAGTGCTTAGCTGCGACAGGGCTCTTGACGACGAGGGTGAACGCCTCGCTGGTTGACTTGTTGGTGTACTCGTCACCGGAGTAGGCGGCCACGACGGAGTAGGTTCCAGCGGCCAGCGTTGTCGGGCACGCCGCGACGTTGACCGTTCCGTTCCAGGTCATCGGCGCAGCAGCACACTGGGTGGCGCCGTTGACCGTGAACCCCACGGTGTCGCCGCCGGTTTCGCTGTACCCGAGCAAGATGTTGTAGGGGGTCCCCAGCGGCCCGGTGTAGGGCACGATCGACGCGTTCAGCGTCACGCTGCCCGGAGCGACGGTTGCCGGTCCTGTTACGGTCGTGGTCGTGTTGTCCGGCGTAATCAGCTTGTGCTCGCCGCTCGATTCCTGAGCTGCCCACTCGCTGCCGGCCGTGGGCGTGTACGTGGCCTCGTAGAGGATGAATCCCCAGGTGCCGACAGGCGACGTGACCGGGCACGTGGCTGTCCCGGTGTCATCCAGCGTGGCGGTGCATTCCATGTTCGCCTCGGCGGGATTGGCCACGAACGTCACCGTCCCGGTCGGGATAATACCGTCCGTACCGTCCGTGGCCACCGTGGCGGTCAGCATCACCTGGGTGCCGGCCTGCTCGGTATCGATGTAGGACGGGTTGGTGACCGTGACGGTTGTCGCGACCGACCCGACCGGAGCCGCTGGAGCAGCGGACGACGCCATCGCCGGGAGTGCCCCCATGGCACATAGAGCTACCGTTGCGGCTGTCGCCGACAGCACCCGGATGACGCCAGCACCGGCGCGATGTCCCCCAGCCGGTTCAGGGTTGCTGGCCACACCCGGCGGCCGGTCCAGTCTCATGCCAGATTCCTCCTCGGATCACCCCGGTGTGATGAAAGCGCGAGCATCGGGCGCGTGCCCGTATGGCGCTAGTGAGTTGGACGCCGGGCCTGAGATCCGGGATTACATGGACTGAGCGGGATAAGCAGGGTGGTTGTACGTGATTGTCCGCTGAAGACCGATTTACCGTATAAATGTGATCTGATAGTTATGCAACCGGGCAGCAAGTGGCGTCAGCGCATGCCCAGACAGCACGGCGCCGGGCCGGCCCCCCGCAGAGGGGGACGGCCCGGCAGCTGTCTGGACGTTGATCAGGGATTGACGGTGAGAGTCGCCGTGTTCGACGACGGCAGAGCGTAGTCGTCGCCGGAGTAGGAGGCCTCGATCGTGACCGGCCCTGCTGTCGTGGGCGTGTAGGTGCAGGTCGCGATGTTGTCTGGGTCGACGGGTGGGGCTTCCGTGTCGGTCACGGCCACCTTGGTGCAGGCGGGCGAAATCGGGTTGCCGCCGATGGAGAAGGTCACCGTGTCCGGCAGGGCCGGGAAGGCCGCGGCGAGGGCGTCCAGCCCTTGGTCCGTCACGTCGGCCGTCAGCGTCACCGGGTCACCCGCGGTGGCCGTTGTCGGGTTGAACGTGAGCAGGGTGGACGTGATGTCCCAGGTGACCAGCTTGTGGTCGCCGGAGTTCAACGAGTTAGAAGTATTCCAGTCACTGCCAGCGGTAGGCGTGTAGGCGGCCTCGTAGAGGACGAATCCATAGTCGCCCACCGCGGTGGTCACCGTGCACGAAGCTTTCCCGCCCACCAGCGTGACAGCAGGGCACTCGAGGGCGGGCGGCGGCGTGCCGGGGTACTGGGTCAGTGTGAACGCAACGGTTCCGGTGGGAACCGAGTCGCCAGTGTTCGAGGCCACGGTAGCCGTGACGGTGAAGCTTTGACCCGCGTTAATGTAGGAATACACGTCAGACGCCGGGTTGGTGACCGTGGTGGTCGTGGCGACCGCCCCGGGAGGCGGAGGTGGCGGCGTTGGCTTGTTCGTGACCTTAATCGTCGCCGTGCCGGACGACACCTTGTGGTGGGCGTTGCCGGAGTACTTGGCGACCACCGTCTTCGTGGCCGGATCGACGAACTGCGCCACACAAGACGTCTTGCGCGCCTTCAGACTGCCATGGCACAGCTTGCGCGTGCCGGACCAGAACGTGACGGTCCCGGTAGGGTTCCCGCCCCGGCCCTTCTCGGTGGCCGACAGCGTGATGTTCGTGTGCGTGTAGCCCGTCTTCGGCGCCGACACGACGGTCGTAGTGGCGTACTTGGTCGTGTGTGCGGACGACGCCAGCGCCGGGAGCGCCCCCATGGCACACAGAGCCACGGCTGCGCCTGCCACCGACAGCACCCGGACGGCGCCAGCGCCGGCGCGATGTCCCCCAGCCGACTCGGGGTTGCTGGCCACACCCGGCGGCCGGTTCAGTCTCATACTCAGCTTTCCTCCTCGGATTCACCCCGCTGTGAAGAGAGCGCGAAGGGCAGGCGAACGGCCCACACGGCGCTCGTGAGTTGGACGCTGGGTCTGAGATCCGGGATTACACGGACTGAGCAGGATAAGCGATGCCGCTGGGGGTAATTGCCCGATAGAGACCGATTTATAGCATCGATGTGACCTGATGGTTATACAGCCGTCGCGGCAGCGGCGTCAGCTGGCGCCTTACCGGGCTCCGGGAGGGGCGGCGAGAGGCGTCAGCCGGCGTTTTCTCCGGGCGCGGAAGTAGGCTCCGGCGAAGCCCCCGCCGGCGAACCGGCCGCAGCGGAAGGCCCGGGCCCGTTGCTCGAATCAGCGGGCCTGCTCCCCAACGGCCCGGTAACGGTCGCGGCCACCTGGATGGCGACGTCGCGCACGGTCTCGCCGAGCAGACCCGCGGCCTGGCGCAGCTGGTAGTGGCGCTCCGCGTCCTCCTCGCGGTCGGCGGCGTCGCTGAACGCCTTGACCAGCCGGTCGACCAGGCTGTCGGCCGTTGGCCACTGGCCAATGGCCTGGCGGGCTTCCGGTGTCACCCGGTTCACGTACCAGAACCTCGGATCGCCTCCGGTCTCGGTCTTCCGGAAGTCCACAAACGTCGGATCCATCGCATCCAGCGACCTGGCGACCTCGGCCAGGTCCAGCCCGGTTCGCTCGGCGATGTCGCTGACCGTCACCATGTAGCTCTGGCCGAGCAGTTCGACGACCGCATTCAGCACCGGAAGGTCTCGGATTCCCCAGGTGTCTTCCACTGTTCCCGCCCTTACCGGTCTGAGCCCCTACCGGCCTGACCACGGCGTCTGCCGATATTAGTTACCGCCCAGGTTATTCATCCTGGGCCTGGCTCGCGCCGCTGCGGCTCAATGCGGCCGCGCCCCAAGCGCCGATTTCCAGGCCCGGCCGGTGGCCCGCTGCGCCACGGAAAGTGCGAGCATCATAACGGCCAGGCTGGCAACGTCAATGAAACCGGCATGAAACAGCCCCGGGCGCGACCCCTCGGCCAGCACCCAGCAGCAGCCGCCGGCCAGGAACACGGTCATGCCGACCGCCGCCGCGCTGACCAGCCACGCTTCATAGCGGAGCAGCCGTGGCGACCAGTCGAGCCGGCGCATGGTGCCCGCGACGCCCACGACCAGGGCGATCAGCGCAAGCGGGCTCACCGCCATCCAGGCGATCTGCGCCGCGGGGAACGTGGCGAGCGCGGCCGGGTGCGCCCAGTACGAGGAGACCGACAGCGTGGCAGACCAGCTGAACGCCGCGACCCCGCCGGGCACGAGACCCTGCTGCGCCCAGGAGTGGCCGCCCGTTCCCGGCCAGGCGTTCTGGAAGTGGTGGCTGCCGACGGCCAGCACTACGGAGCCCGCCACCGCAAGCAGCAACGGCCCGCGCAGGCACCGCGCCCGGCCGCGGAGCATGCCGCGCGCCGTGGCCACGGCCAGCGGCGGCACGGCGAGAATCACGAGCACGGCGAGCAGCAGCGCAGCAGCGGACATCGCGACCATGCCGACCCGCGTGGCGGTCGCGGACGGCGGCGACCATTCCCAGCCGACAGTCAGCTGCGCCCACATCGCGACGCCGAACGCGAGGAACGCGGCCAGCGAGCACACCGCCGTGGCCAGGCCGGCCCGGATCTGCGCCGATGACTCGAGCTCGTGGCCGGTCAGGCCGGCGCCGGTAAGCCGGGCGAGCAGACCGCCGCGCGCCACGTCCGCGGCCCGCCGCCACGACCTGGGCCGCTCGGCGAACTCCGCGATGAGCAATTCGGTGAACTCGTCCCCGTAGCGCGCCCGCCACGCGGGCGGGTACCAGCGCAGCAGTCGCGCGGCCCGCTGCCCCGCGCCCGCGTTACCGGTCACGACGCGCCCCAGCCGGCGGCCAGCCGCCGCAGCCCAACGTCGGCCACCCGGCGCTGGTCATCGAGGTGTGCCCGCAGTGCCGTAGCGCCGGCCGCGGTCAGCCGGTACGGCCTGCGCCGGTCGTCGCTGTCCAGCGCCTCGATGAGCCCCTGCCCCTCGAGCCGGCTCAGCGCCTCGTACAGGGTGCCGGGCGCCAGGCGGACCCCGGCAAACGCCTCCACGTCCTTGGTGAGCGCATACCCGTGCTTGGGTCCGTCCGCGAGACTCGACAGAATCAGGGTGGCCGGACCCGCGTACCGGCCGAAGGTCCCGAGCGTGTTGTCCTTCGAACCTGCCACACCGGTCATCTTATATCGGCTGGCGATCCATCGGGAACCGAAGCTCTGGCGGCGGGCAGCAGGCCGGGCACGCGGGAGGCAAGGAAGGCCCGGGGAAACGGGTCGCGCAGCCGCCACAGGCTGGCGTCGATGACGAAGTGCGCCATGACCGCGCCCAGGTACCCGCCGAAGGCGAGCCGCCCGGCGAACGCGGCGCCGTGCAGGTGCGAGGCGGCGCTGAGCGCGACGCCGCCGATCAGCGCGACGTTGCACGCCGTGGCCAGCCGGATGGTCCGGCCGCGAAGCTGCCCGTTCCCGGCCGCGACCAGCCCGATCAGCAGCAGGTACTGCAGGCCGTGGGCGATCGTCATCCCGCCGACCGCCGCGTACGGTGACCCGAAGGTGAACACCGGGCCGAAGAAGCACAGGGAGGTCAGGTATACCGCCCGGTACGCAACGCCACCCCCCGGTCGCCGTGCCATGGCGGTGATGCCGGTGGCCACGGCCCCGGCAAAGACCGTGGCCGCCAGCGGGTAGATCAAGCCGAGGCCGGGATTGAGCCGGAGCTGGAGCAGGCCGGGATGCGCGATCAGCCCGGCGATGCCCGCGTAGCCAGCGGTCATCAGCGCCCGACGCTCCACCAGCCGGAGCGGGGCAGCCCGCCGCGACGACGCGGCCAGCGCCGCCATGCCGAGGTTCTGCTTCTGAAAGTGGAAGAACTGCCAGGCGTAGTACGGCAGCAAGAACCACGCCATCGTCGCCGGTGACAGAGCCGCGGCCAGCACCGCCGTTGCCAGGATCAGCGCGGCCGGCAGCAGCACCAGCTTGGCGTGGTGCTGCCGGGCGTAGCCGCGGACCTCCGGCAGCGTGTAGAGCCACCCGGTCGAGGCGACGTGCACCGACGAGCCGACGAACAGCAGCCAGGCCAGCCCTTGGACCGGAGGGGCGGACGCCGGCGGCGCCAGCGCGATCGCCACGGCGAACGCGGCAAGCGTGACCGTCAGCGTGCCGAGCAGCCAGGCCTGAGGCAGGCCGGGCCGCCTGCCGACCCGCGCCGCCGCCGCTGCGTCAGCCGCCACCGCAGCCGCCGGCCGCTCCCGCCGATGGGCTGACGATCGCGACGAGGACCACGATGGTGATGGCCACGCACGCCACGAGGACCGCCACCCACAACGCGGTACGCCATGCCTGGCCGCGCCGCTCGGGCTCGACGCAGGGCGGGTCAGAGGTCATTAACCGCTCCGGCATGCCGACACACTAGCTCGGCAGCCGGTATATCGTCAAGCGTTACATCGGTCGCCGGTACAGTTAGACCCTCCTGGCCCTTGCGGGCATGGCAAGCCCGTCGCCGATCACGGCGGCGAGCGCCAGGTAAGCGTCGGCGGTCGGCCGGGACATCAGGTCAAGCTCGACCTCGGCGCCCTCCTCGAGGTGGGAGTCGTAGGGGATCTTGACCACGGCCCGGCACCGTGAAGCAAAGTGCTCCTCGAGGCGGTTCAGGTCCACGCTGCTCTTGCTCCTCGGCCGGACCATGGACAGCACGACGACCGCATTGCGCACCAGGTCGCCGTAGGAGTGCGCGGCCAGCCAGTCCAGCGTCGCGCTCGCGCTGCGAGCACCGTCCACCGAAGGCGAACTGACCAGCACGATCTGGTCGGCGAGGCGCAGCACACCGGCCATCGCGGAGTGCAGCAGGCCGGTGCCGCAGTCGGTCAGGCAGATCGAGTAGTAGTGCTCGAGCACCCGCGCGACCATGCCGTAGTCCTGGTCGCTGAACGCCACGGAGACCGTGGGGTCACGATCCGAGGCGAGCACCTCGAGCCTGCTCGGCGCCTGCGAGGTGAACGTGCGCACGTCCGCGTACCGCCTGATGTGGCCGCGCTCGTTGAGCAGGTCACGGACGGTCGCGGAGGTCTCCAGCCTGACTTTGTCCGACAGTGTGCCGCGGTCGGGATTGGCGTCGACCGCGATCACCCGGTCGCCGCGCAGCGACGCCAGCGTGGAGCCGAGCCCGACCGTGGTGGTGGTCTTGCCGACCCCGCCCTTCAGGCTGAGGATCGCGACGCGGTGGTGGCCGCCAGCGACCGGGGTCCGGACGCGGTTGATCATGTCCCGGCGCCGCAACTCCGTCGCCGACGACGGCACCCGCATGAGCCCGCCACTGGCGTGGTAGAGGATGCGGCGCCAGCCCGGGTCGGGCGCACGCCGTCTCCCGGGGAGCAGGAACTCCGGCGTCAGGCCGCCGGCCGATTCCGCGGCGCCGTTGGCGTCAGCTGCTTCCGGTTGCGCGGCGGGACCCGGTCCGGGCCTGGGGGGCGCCTGCTGACCCGCGTCCGCGGCGTGAGCGCCCGGCGCGCGGGGCGGCGGCGGGACCGGCTGCTGCACCGGGATTCCGGCCAGCGGCGGGGCGGCTTCGGGGGTCGGCCGCTTCGGCGTGGCCGGCGCGCTCGGCGCGGAAGAATAAGCGTTGGCCGCGCGGTACGGGTCGGGAGTTGCCTGGTCCGGCGGAGCGTAGCCGGGGGACGCAGAACCGTACCCGGGGGCAGCGTAGTCGCGGCCGCCATACGCATCGGCCCGGCCATAGGCATCGCCCCCGTACGGATCTGCGGGCCCGTAGGGATCCGCCGGATCGTAGTCCTCCGCCGATCCATACGGATCTGACGCGCCGTAAGGGTCCGGCCGGCCATACGCCTGGGACGCGAACCGGTCGGCCGGGCCTGACGGGCCACCCGGCGTGCCGGGCGAGGCAGGCGGGCCCCACGGGCCCGCGCCAGGACCGCCAGCGCCGCCGGACGGAGGCGGCGGCTTGGGTGCGGTGGACCAGTCGCCCGCGCCCGACCAGCCAGCAGAAGACGACCACCCCGATTGGCCTGGTTGACCCGGCTGGCCCGGCGCACCCGCGTCGCCCTGCTTGCCGGCGGCACCCGGCGAACCCGACGGCCCTGGCGCACCAGGCGCACCAGGCGCGCTCGACGGGCCCTGCTGACCCGGCGCACCCGCAGCACGCGGCGGGCCGGACGGTCCCGGCTGGCCCGGCTGGCCCACGGGACCTGGCTGACCCGGCGCGAACCCGGTACTCGGCGGAGCGGCGGCGCGTTGCTGACCCGGCGGACTCGACGGGCCAGGCTGGCCCGCGGGACCTGGCTGGCCCGGCGCGAACCCGGCACTCGGCGGAGCGGCGGCGCGTTGCTGACCCGGCGGACTCGACGGGCCTGGCTGACTCGATGGACCCGCACTCTGCGGGCCAGGCTGACTCGATGGACCCGCACTCTGCGGGCCAGGCTGACTCGATGAACCGCTGGGCCCCGGCTGACCTGGGGGCTTGGTGCCTGGTGCGCCTGGGGCACCGTGCGGACCTGGCGCACCTTGTGGATTGGCCGTTGCCGGTGCACCTGGGGCGGACTGCGGCCCGGACATACCCGGCGCGCGTTGCGGCCCTCCCGGAGCCGGCGAACCCGGCGCACCAGGAGCACCAGGAGCACCAGCAGCACCTGGGACACCGGGAGCACCCGGTGGCCGCGGCGAGCCGGCACCCGACGAATTCACCGGGGTCGGCGCGCTCGGCCGACCCTGAGCGGGGGCACCCGATGAACTCGGCGGAGCCGATGCCGGTGGCGGCCCAGCAGCCTGAGCGGCCTGAGCGGACACACCCGGCCCGTTATCCCGCGGGCCGACAGCGCCGTACGCGCCGTACGCGCCATACGCGCCGTAGAGGTCGTCGGGGCCGTACTCGTTCGGCGTGCCGTAGCGCCCGATGGGGTCGTAACGTATTGGGCCGTAAGGATTCGGGCCGTCGTCGGGCGGCCCGTAAGGGCTCGCCGGACTACCTGCTGGCCGATCGATGCCCTCGTCAGCCTCTGACCTGCCGGGCTCCTCCGGCCTCGGCTGCCCAGGCGCAGATGACGTATACATCTGCTCGCCAGCCTCGTTCGATTCCGGCTGTGCCGCCTGCTGCTGGCCGGGTGCCGAGCGCTCGGCTTTCGCTGCGGCCTGCTCGCCGGCACCGGACCGTTGCTGGTCCCGATCGTCGTTGGCCACGGTGGTCCCCTAACCGTCCATCAGGAAGTCGCACGTTCTGCCCGGCCGAGGACCTCGCCCGCGAGCCGGTAACGGTGCGAACCGGGGCCTGCGACAGGAGGGGCAGGCTGACCACAGTACCGACACCTGATGTCATCCCCTACCAAGGATGGACCCACGGCTGGACATGCTCCGAACTCGATCTTTCCACGCAGAACAGGGCATCGTCTACCATCCGGGATGCCAGACCGGCCGCTGGGCGGCCGGGGCGGCGGGTGCTATGCGTAACGGCCCGTATGCCAGGCTGGGACCGCCTCGCGGTGAGCTGGAGGGAGAGTGCGCATGCGTGCCGTGGTCATTTCCGAGCCGGGGGGACCTGACGTCCTGCAGCTTGCCGAGGTGCCGGACCCGGCCGCCGCGCCGGGGGAAGCCGTAGTGCAGATCGTCGGGGCGGGCGTCAACCGCGCCGACCTGATGCAGCGGCAGGGCCTGTACCCGCCGCCGCCGGGCGCGCCGCCCTATCCAGGACTCGAGTGCTCGGGCCGCATCGCCGCGCTTGGCGACGGCGTGGACGGCTGGGCCGTTGGTGACGAGGTGTGCGTGCTGCTCGCCGGCGGCGGGTACGCGGAACAGGTGGCGGTCCAGGCCGGGCAGCTGCTGCCCCGGCCCCGCGGGGTGAGCCTGGCCGACGCGGCCGCCCTGCCGGAGGTGGTCTGCACCGTGCACTCGAACGTGTTCCAGTCAGCCGCGCTGCAGCCCGGGGAGACGCTGCTGGTGCACGGCGGCGCCAGCGGCATCGGCACGATGGCTATCCAGCTGGCCCGCGAGCACGGCGCGCGGGTGGCGTGCACCGCTGGCACACCAGACAAGCTGGACCGCTGCCGGGAGCTCGGCGCCGACCTGGCGGTCAACTACAACACCGAGGACTTCGTCGAAGCCGTCCGCGACTTCACCGGCGGCCGGGGCGCCGACGTGATCCTCGACATCGTTGGGGCCGCTTACCTGGCGCGGAACGTCACCGCGCTGGCCACCGGCGGCCGTTTGGTCGTGATCGGGATGCAGGGCGGCACCCGGGCCGAGCTCGACCTCGGCATGCTGCTCGGAAAGCGGGCCAGCGTCCGCGCGACCACGTTGCGGGCCCGGCCGGCCGCGGAGAAGGCGGTAATCGTGGCGGCGGTCCGCGAGCAGGTCTGGCCGCTCATCGACGCCGGGCGGGTGCGGCCGGTCATCGACCGCGTGCTGCCGCTGGCCGAGGCGCCGCAGGCACACCGGCTGATGGAGAGCGGATCACACTTCGGCAAGATTCTGCTCGCCGTCTGACCTGGCGGCCGGCCCCAGCGCGGCGAACCTGCGACGGCTCGGACAGACTAGGCACATGAGCGACCAGACGAATCCCGAGCCGGAGCGCACCAGGGTGGTCGTGGTTGGCCCGGACGGCATCGCCATGGAGACCGACGCCGCTGAGGCTAGCGAGCGGCCGGTGACCGAGATGGTCGAGCAGCCCGCCAAGGTGATGCGAATCGGCAGCATGATCAGGCAGCTGCTGGAAGAGGTCAGGGCGGCGCCACTGGACGAGAAGAGCAGGGCCAGGCTGAAGCAGATCCACAAGAGCTCGATCAAGGAGCTCGAGGATGGGCTCGCGCCCGAACTCGTCGAGGAGCTCGAGCGGCTCTCACTGCCGTTCGCCGAGGACGAGGTGCCGAGCGAGGCCGAGCTCCGGGTGGCGCAGGCGCAGCTGGTTGGCTGGCTTGAGGGCCTGTTCCACGGGATCCAGACGACCCTGTTCGCGCAGCAGATGGCCGCGCGGGCACAACTCGAGCAGATGCGGCGCGCGCTGCCGCCGGGCATAGTGCCGGGGCAGATGCCGCCAGGGCAGATGCCTGGCGCTGGCGACGAATCCCAGCCGCAGCGCGGCTCCGGGCCTTACCTCTAGCCTGCCGGGCGGCGCAGGGCCGGCCACCGGACGGCCAGCGCACGTCCCACGTCGGCGAACTGGCGGGCCCGGTGCAGCTGGGACCGCCAGTCACCGCCGGTCGCGCGGTGTCCCAGCGGAACCTCGACCTCCACGATCCGCATACCCTGGCGGAGCAGGTCGATCGTGAGCCCGGTCTCCACGCCGAATCCGGGCGCGAGCGGGCGCGCCGCCTCGAACGCGGCGCGGGTCAGGCAACGCTGCCCGTTGAGCGGCTGGGCCGGACGCCATCCGGTCGCGCGCATGATCCCGGAGCCGGACAGGCCAACGACGAAGCCGTGGCCGCCCTGCTTCACCCGGGTGCTGAAGACCGCGATCGTCATGTCCGCCCGCCCGGCCCGCACCGGCTCGGCCAGCGGGGCCGCCCCGGCAGCGGTCTCGGCCAGGTCTCCGTCCAGGAACAGCAGGTACCGGGGCTGGTCGCGGCGGTCATGGTCGTCGAGCAGGCGGACGGCCTCGGCCCCGGTTTCCATGGCGGCGGCCTTGCCCCGTCTGCGGCCATGCCGCAGCACCGACGCGCCGGCGTCCTGCGCTGCCGCTGCGGTGCCGTCGGTTGACCCGTCGTCCACCACGATCACGATGCTGACTCCCGGCAGCCCGGCCGCCGCCTGAACGGTCGCGGCAACGCGATCGAACTCGTTCCTGGCAGGGATGACGACGGCGACATCGCCGCTCGGCGGCACCATGGCTGTGATCCTAGTGTGGCTGCGGGGTTGCGAATGGCTACTGCCCGGCCACCGCCGCCGGGTCGTCGTGCACGGTGAACACGCTCTCCAGGCCGGTCACCTGCAAGATCTTCCTTATCGCCGGGCGCGGAGCGGCAAGCTCGAGGTCGCCACCCTGCTCGCGCGCCTTTCGGTGCGCGGCGAGCAACACGTTCATCCCGGTCGAATCGCAGAACTCAACCCCGGACATGTCGACGATGACCTGCACCGGATTGTCTCCGGACAGGACGGAGACCAGCTCCCCATGCAGCCGGGGTGCGGTGTAAAGATCGATCTCGCCGCCCAGCGACATGATGGTGCGACTGCCCTGTGACCTAGTCGAGACCTTAAGCTCCACGAGCGGCACCTTACCCGGTCCAAGGCACCGTCGACCAGATGGAACGTTGCCGCACATGCCCAACTCGCTTTTCGGCGCTGCGGATGTGCGCCAAGCTTGATGTTTACATTCAACGCACGGACCCGGAGCCGCTCGGATGCACTCTCAGCCAGGTCAGCCTCGCCGGGGCGGGGGCAGGCGGGTCGGTGCCGAGTCGCCCGGATCGGCGCCGCAAGCCTCGGTGCCTGACGGGCGCGCCGAGACGCTACGGCAGTACCTGGAGGGGCTGCAGCTGCGCGCGCAGGGCGCCACATCCTGGCTCAAGAGCAGCGGTCATTACGAGCAGCTGCTGAACCGGGAGGGTTTCGTCCCGGTCACGGCCAAGTTCACCGCCGAGGACCTGGCGTTCCTGGCGAACGCGCGCGAGGAGCTGCTGAGATTCACCGAACTCGGGCTGCGGCTCGCGGAGCTGCATCAGCCGGAGGAAGTCAGCGCGATCACCAGCGACACGGCCGGCCAGTTCCAGCGGTGCGGGAGCTGCATGTGGCGGTGGCCCTGTCCGACGTTCCGCATCCTGGACGAGGTGCTATCCCTCGGCCCGCTGTCCGGCGGCCTCGAGACGACCTAGCCTGCTCGGCCCGGTCCGGCCGCGGCTATGCCTTCGCCACGGGTTGGCCGTACCTTAGAGCCATGGGCAAAATCCTCCTGGGCATCCTGGGCCTAGTAGTGGCCGTCATCGTGATCATGTTCGTGCTCGCGATCGTCCACGTGCTCTTCCTCTACGCGTTCTTCATCGCGGCGATCGCGGTCGCCGCCTTCGCCATGTTCAAGGTGGGCCGCTGGTCGGGCCGTCGGCGGGGCCGCGAGTCCTAGCCGGCCGACGTCAGCCGCCCTAGCGGCTTGGCCCTCCGGAACGGCTGGGTCACGGCCTCGTGCGGCACGAACACGCCCGGTCGGGTGAACTGCATAGCGGGTATGCCCGCGTCCGGTGACGCTGCCGGGTCCCTCGCCACCGGGCATGCCATGCACCGCGGACCGCCGCGGCTGCTGCCTAGCTCGCTGGCTGGCACCTGGATCACTTCGAGCCCGGCTGCCTCAAGCCGGTTATTGGTCTCGACGTTCCGCTCGTGGCTCACCACGACCCTGCGGTCGATCGCCAGTGCGTTGCCCCCGTCGTCCCATTGCTGCCGCGGCGCCGTCAGCGGTTCCAGGCCGGTCTCAATGACGTTGAGCCGGTCGATTCCCATGGCCTGCGCCGCTGCCTCGAGGAATGGCTGCGGCCGCGAGACGCGCATGCCGTCGGAACGTGGGGTGATGGTGTGCGCGGTCAGCGTGAACGCGTGCCGGGGATACATGATCACGGTGTCCACGTCGACCATGGTGCAGACGGAGTCCAGGTGCGCGCCCGGCCCGAGCGGCTCGAGCGGCACGGCCAGTACCGTATGCGCGAGCCCGGCGTCGAATACCCGCCGCGCAAGACGCTCGGCCCCCGCCGCGGTGGTCCGCCGGCCCACGCCTACCGCGATCACGCTCGGTGCGAGCAGCATCACATCTCCGCCGGTCACCTGCTCGAGTTCCGGACCGTACAGGCACTTGGTGCCGGCAAACCTCGGATGGTACGCGTAGATGACACCGATGAGCTCGGACTCGCGGTGCCGCCCGGCGGCGGACAGGCAGGTGACCGCGACCCGGTCGCCAATCCAGACGCTCGAGTCGCGGCTGAAGGCGAGGTTCGGCAGCGGATCGATGATGAAGTCATGCCGGTCAAGTAGCTCGAAGACCACGCCACGGCCAATCGCCAGCTCGTCCGGGGTCAGGCCCGCGATCAGGACCTGGGCCAGCGCCTCCGGGTCCAGCTGTTCTAGGTGGTCTCGGACCTGCGTCCGGAGCTCATCCCCGAGTGCGGCGCTGGCGAGCACCGAGGCGATCGCCTCGTCCCTGGCAGGCTGGTACTCGAGCGCATCCTGCAGCAGTTCCGTCACGTAGAGGACCTCGACGCCGCGGTCGCGCAGCACGCTGGCCAGCGCGTCGTGTTCCTGCTGGGCACGGCTTGCCCAAGGCAGCGTGTGGTAAAGCAGCCGGCCCGCGTCGCGTGGGGTGATCCTGCGCAGCTCCAGGCCTGGACGATGGACCAGCACTGTCCGAAGCCGGCCAACCTCGCTGTCGGCGCCATGCGTGTGGCCCACGATTCCCCCCGGCTGTGCTGCCACGCCCCCCGCGCGGCCGCTGAGCGCCTCCAGCGCCCCTGGAAGGAGTATCACCATTCCGGCGCCGATTACGCATGCGCGGTGCTTTTACGTTAACAACTAGTCACTGTGGGTAAGGACCGGTTCTCTCGACGCGGGTGGCACCGGGATGACCGCCCAGACCGTGAGCCCGAAGTTGCCGCTGCGGACCCCCCAGGTGCGCGACAGCTGCTCGACGATGCCAAGGCCGCGTCCGCCGGGCGCCGACAGTGATGCCTTGGTCTGGCGAGGCCTGGTCGGGCTCCCTCCGTCGCTGACCGCGACCTCGACCGACTCCCTGGCAACGTTCCAGGTCACCTGGAGCCGGGAGCCGGGAAGCGACTGCGCATGACGGATCGCGTTGCTGAGCAGTTCGCTGATCACGAGGGCCACGTCGCGCACGACGGTGTCGAAAATGCCCGCTGCGATCAGGTCGGCAGCGAGGCGCCGCCGGGCGACGGCCACGCTTGCGGGCGTGGCAGGCACGAGGACGATACTCGACCCCGTGCCACGACGCCCGGCGAAAGGAACCATTGCGACCGGGAATGCCCATCTCAGCAGGCACGGAAACCGGAACCGGCCGCCGAGTGCCGCCCGGATGCGGCCGGTCAGGGCGACGAGCGCCTCGTCGCCCCCGTTCAGCCGATATCATGGGCAACTCCGCGGTGCTGGTGGCCATTTGCGCTGGCCCGATCCGTCCGACGGAGAGCACGCCATAACCATCGTCACGGCGGCGATCTGCCCCAAGTCTGGACAGGCGCTGGACAGGTGAACCCATGAACCGTGCAGGCCGCAGCAGGCCAGGCGAGCTGGATGCTGCCGAGGCCCGGCTTGCGGATGCCGACGTGCCGGCGGATGCCGACCTGCCCGCGGATGCCGACGTGCCCGCGGGCCCCGACGTGCCTGCGCGCCCCGCCGCGTCCCGCTCCGCGGTACGGCACCTGGCGCTGCTGGTGGTGTACCTGGCCGCCGGGATCGCCCTGACCTGGCCGCGGACCACGTATCTGTGGAGGCACCTGCTGCCGAAGACCCGCGACGTCTCCGGCTACGTGTGGGACCTGTGGTGGACCACGCACCAGCTCATTCACCTGGGGAACCCCTGGTACACCAATCACATGGCCGCCCCGATCGGCATCCAGCTCGGGTTCGACACCACCATGCCGCTGGCTGGCCTGATCATGACGCCGGTCACCCTTGCCTTCGGCCCCAGCGCCTCGTTCGACGTACTGACCATCCTGGTACCCGGCCTGGCTTGCTATCTGATGTACCGGGCGGCCCGGCTGTGGCTGGCCGAGCCGGGGGCGATCGCCGCCGGAGCGCTGTTCGGCCTGTCCTCGATGCTGTCGTGGCAGGACTGGCAGCATCTCAACATCGCGCTCGGCTCGCTGTTCCTGCCGATGACCCTGGAGGCCGCGGTCCGGCTGCGTCGCCGTCCCGGCATCCGCCAGGGCGTGATCCTGGGCGTGGTGCTGGGCGCCAGCGTGCTGGTCAACCAGGAGTCGGCGGTGATGGCCCTGCTGCTGGCTGCCGTGGCCGTGCTCCCCTGGCTGGTCCGCCGGCCGGCCGCCGGCCGGCTGCGGGCGATGGCCGCCGGGGTCGTCGCGGCGGCGGTGGTCGCCAGCCCGCAGCTCATCGCCATGCTCCAGCAGGCCGCCGGCGGCGGGGCGTCGGTCAGCGGGCATGTGCTCGCACATACCGGCAAGACCTACGGCGTCGGGCTCTTCGACCTGTTCGGCCCGTCGCAGCGGGTGGCGTCCTACGGGCTGACCAGCCTGGCCAGCGCCGCCGCGGGCAGTTACGGGCGCATCGGCGAGGGCATGCCGATCTACGGCGTCGTGCTCACCGTGCTCGCGCTGGGCGGCCTGGCCGCCGCCTGGCGGCGGAGCAGCGCCTGGAAGCTGGCCGCGCTCTGGATCGGCTGCTCCTGGCTCGCCCTGGGCGCGGTGCTGTGGGTCGGCCGGACCCCGCGCGTGCCGTTCCTTGACTACTGGTACGGCGAGCGGGTCTCGCTGATCATGCCCTACACCTGGTTCATGCGTATTCCATGGCTGTCGGACCTCAGGGAAGCCGACCGGTTCGCCCTGCTCGGGCTCGTCGGCGCGGTCCTGCTGGCCGGCGCCGCCGTGGACTGGCTGTTCCGCCACGCCTGGCCCGCCGTCATCGTGGTGGCCGCGCTCGCGGTGCTCGAGGCCGGCTGGTCGGGAAGTTCAAGCATCGGGATAATGCGGACGTCGATGCCTGCCCTGGACCGCCCGATCGCCACCGACCATTCCGGCTCGATTGTGGTGGACGCGCCGTTCGGCCTGCGCGGCGGCGTGCCGCTCTACGGCGGGCAGTTCGCTCCCCAGTCGCTGGTCCTGGCCACCAGCGACGGGCACCCGCGGGCGGTTTCTTACACCTCCTGGGTGCCGGCCGCGACCATCCGCGGGATCAAGAAACAGCCGTTCTACCGGCTGCTCGTCAGCTCCTCGAACTACATCCCCGGCGCGCCGGTGGTGCTGAAGGCAACCCCGGCCCAGCTGGCGGCCGCGGCGCAGAACGCCCGCCACATGCACGTCGGCTGGGTCCTGGTCTGGACCAAGAACCCGCTGATCGCCAAGTACCTGGTGACGACCGGATTCCGGCTTGATTACCGGGCCGACGGCGCCGCCGTGTACCGGCCAGTCGGCTGACAGGGTCTCGGTTGTCCGCCGCGCATCACCACAGCCAGCAAGCAGCCAGGGCCTCAGCGAGCCGGCGGGAGCTCGCCAAGCAGGCCCTCCGCGGCCAAGCCGCGCACGAGGCCGCGCAGGCCGGCCGACAGGCCCTCCCGCTCCTCGGCAGTGAGGGCGGAAAGGACCCTCGCCTGCCGCGACTGCCAGGCGTTCCACAGCCTGGCGGCCACCGCCCCGCCCTCGGCGGTCAGGTAGAGCCGCACGTAACGCTGGTTGCCCTCGTCGCGCCCGCGGCGGATCCAGCCCTTCCGCTCCAGCCCGGCGGCCAGCCGGCTCACCGTGCTCTTCTCCAGGCCGAGCAGGCTGGCCAGCTCGCCCTGGGCGATGCCGCGCGCCTTGACCAGCTCGATCAGCGCGCGTGCCTCGGAGCCCGACAGCTGGGGCACCCCGGCCGCCGGGCCAGCGCCGTCGGCAGCATCCCCGGGGTGGCCATCCGGAGCTGCCGCAACCCCATCGCCGGGTTCAAGGCCATCCAGAACGGGTCCGGCCGCGACCCCGTTCCTCGCCGCTCCCGCGACGACCGCCCTGGCAACGACCGCACCGTCCCCGGCAGCCGGGCTCACCAGGCGCAGCAACTGAGCGAGCAGCCGCCCCAGCTCGGTGTCGTCCAGTGTGTCGCTCACAAGAACAGTTGTACCGCACAACCGTGTGGGTGGTACAGTCGCCGCGTGAAAGTTGCTCCGTACAACTCACCGGCGCGCTCACCCGAGCGCTTCAGACGCAGTGCCGGCAGGGCACAGGGGCGGGGAGCGAACGCGGCAGACGGCGAGAGAAGGCGGCGCCGCCCGGCGCCGCTCCGGCGAGCAGGAGATACGGCGTGAGCAACGACAGGCGGCTGAGCGCGCCGGGCTCGCTGCAGGGCGGCGGCGAATTCGACCTGTCCGGGCTGGCCACAGCGGAACTCCCGGACACCCCGCTCGCGGAGCTGGCGGCCCAGCACGGCCTGCGGCCCAGCGCGGAGCGGCCGCCAGTCTTCCAGTACATGCGCCACCTGTGGCAGCGGCGGCACTTCATCATGGCCTTCGCCACCGCGCGCAACATCGCGATGTACACCGAGGCGCGGCTCGGCCAGGTCTGGCAGGTGCTGACCCCGCTGCTCAACGCCGGCGTCTACTTCCTGATCTTCGGCCTGCTGCTGCACATCAACCGGGGCATCCCGAACTACCTGGGCTTCCTGGTAACCGGCGTCTTCGTGTTCAACTTCACGCAGCGGGCGTTCATCTCCACCTCCACGGTGATCACCGAAAGCCTGCCGCTGATCCGGGCGCTGCGCTTCCCCCGCGCCGCACTCCCGCTCGCCTACGTGATGATCGAACTGCAGCAGATGCTGCTGTCCATGCTCGTGCTGGCCGTGATCGTGCTGTGCACCGGCGAGCCGATCACCTGGTACTGGCTCCTGGTCATCCCGGCGCTGCTGATGCAGACGATCTTCAACGTCGGCGCCGGCCTCGCGGTGGCCCGGCTGGGGTCGAACGTCAACGACTTCAGCCAGCTGCTGCCGTTCCTGATGCGCACCTGGCTGTACGTATCCGGGGTGCTGTTCAACATCGCCACCTTGGACGTGGGGCGCAAGTACATCGCGCTCCTGCAGATCAACCCCGCGGCTATCTACATCTCGCTGATCCGCAATGCCATGCTCGAGACGCAGCGCGAGAGCGAGCCGGGCGCCATGCCGTACAACAAGGTGAAGTGCGACACCTGGCAGCACCTGAAGAAACCGCTGGACTGGAGCGCGTACTGTCACCCGGTCACCAATCCCGCCCACTACTGGATCTACGGGATAGCCTGGGCGGTGCTTGCCCTGGTGGTCGGGTTCTACTTCTTCTGGCGAGCGGAGGCGAAGTATGGCCGCGGCTGACAAGCCGATGGTGATCGCGGATGACCTGCACATCGTCTACCGCGTCTTTGGCGCGGGAGGCGACAAGGGGACCGCGGCCACCGCGCTGCTGCGGATCATGGGCCGCAAGACCCGGGGCTCCATCCGCGAGGTGCACGCGATCCGCGGCGTCTCGTTCGTGGCCTACCGCGGCGATGCCGTGGGGGTGATCGGCCGCAACGGCTCGGGCAAGACCACGCTGCTGCGGGCGATCGCCGGCCTGCTGCCGCCCGAGCAGGGCAACGTCTACACCGACGGGGAGGCGGCGCTGCTCGGCGTGAACGCGGCGCTGCTCGACGACCTCACCGGCGAGCGCAACGTGGTTCTCGGCTGCCTGGCGATGGGGATGAGCAAGGCCGAGACCAAGGAGAAGTTCCCCAGCATCGTTGACTTCTCCGGGGTCGGCGATTTCATCGACCTGCCGATGAAGGCCTACTCCAGCGGCATGGGCTCCCGGCTGCGGTTCGCGATCGCGGCCTCGAAGAGCCAGGACATTCTGCTCGTCGACGAGGCACTGGCCACCGGCGACGCGGAGTTCCGGGTCAAGAGCCACGCCAGGATCGAGGAGCTGCGCGGGGACGCGGGCACGGTCTTCCTGGTCGCGCACAACCTGGAAGAGGTCGAGCAGACCTGCAACCGGGTGATCTGGATGGAGCGGGGCCAGATCGTCACTCAGGGCGAGAACGTCATCGAGATCATCGACCGTTACATCGCCGCCTCGGGCGGCACGCCGGTCGAGCGCGACCCGGTGACCGGAAAGCGGATCCACGCCCGGGTGCCAGCAAAGACCTGAGCCGGCCGCCGGCGGCTTAGACCTGAACCTGCCCGACCTTCGCGGTCTTGCCGGCCGACAGTGCGGGCGGGGCAGCAGCCCCCTCGTCCGCCTTGTCCGCCACGCGCAGCTCCAGCCGCATGATCGTGCCGCCGCCCTCGCGCTCTTCGGCGACGACTTCACCGCCCTGCTCCCTGGCGAGCTGGCGCACGATGTACAGGCCCAGCCCGATGCCGCCGAACCTGCGGCGGTCGCCGGCCTCGCCCTGGACGAACCGCTCGAAGATCCGCTCACGGTCGGCGGCCGGGATGCCGACCCCCTCGTCCTCGATCAGAACCTGGATCTTGTCCCCGGCCTGGCTGGCGCGAACGGTCACCTTGCCGCCGTCGGGCGAGTACTTGTAAGCGTTCTCGAGCAGCTGCCCGACGATGATGTCGGTCGCGGTCGGATCGCCGATGGCCTTCGGCAGCTCGTCGGGGACCTCGACCGTGAGCGTGTGCTCGTCCGACAGCGGGCGGAACGCGACCGCGGCCCCCCGCAGCAGCCCTCCAAGGTCGAACGGCCCGTTGTTCACCTGCAGCTGGTCGGCGCCAGCCCGGGAGCCGAGCAGCAGCTGCTCGACCAGCCTGGCCAGCGCGCCCGCCCGGTCGGCGATCGTCTGCACCGCGCTGCGGCGGTCCGCGTCGGTCAGCTTCTCCCACCGGCTGGCGAGCGTGCTCGCGAACCCCTGCACCACGGTGATCGGGGTGCGCAGCTCATGGCTGGTGGTGGCCAGGAACAGGTCCTTGGCCTCCTCGAGCTCCTTGGACGCCGTGACATCCCGGAAGTCGACGACCTGCTCGTCGCGGTCCTCGAGCTCGGTGCACAGCACGTCAAGCCACCGGCCGCTGTCCAGCTTGTAGGTCAGTTTGGCGCCCGGCTCGGGCAGCGGGAACGGCGGCGGCTTGTCCTTGGCCGCCTCGGCCGAGAGGCCGGTCAGCAGGTGCGCGGCCGGGTTCCACATCTGGACCAGGCCGTCGCTGTCGAGGACCGCGATGCCGTCGGCGCTGGCGTCGATCACCGCGCGCTCGTGCGCCCGCTGCCTGACGACCTCCTCGTACGCCGTGGCATTGGACAGCGCCACGCTCGCGTGCCCGGCCAGCAGCTCGAGCAGCTCCAGCTCGACGTGGCCGACCTTGCGCCGGGAGTACAGCGCGTACAGAGCGCCGTACGGGCGCCCCCCCACGTGCGAAAGGCTCAGCGTGATCGTGTGCAGCCCGGGCAGCGCGGACCAGATGAGATCGTCGAACCGGCCCGACTCGTCGGTGGCCATCAGCACGGTCTTGCCGGACCGCATCAGCTCGCCGACCGTGCTCGATGCCAGGTCGGCGGTGCGGCCGCGGAGCCGGGTCGGCAGCCCGTCCACGCTGACCAGGCGCAGCTGGTCGTCTTCGATGAGCACGAATCCGCCGGCGTCCGCCCTTGTCAGCTCCCGGAGGCTGGCCGCGATCCGGTCCAGCACGGCCGACAGCTCCAGCTGCGCGTTCATGTCGGCGACCACGTCGCCGAGGCGGCGCACCACCCGGGCGCGCTCGGCCATGTAATGCTTGACCGCCTCGTCGCCCGCGGTCTGGTGGCAGACGCTGACCCAGCCGGCTGCCTCGCCCGCGGCGCTGACCAGCGCGCTGGTGTCGATGCGCAGGTCGAGCAGCGCGCCGTCCTTGCGCAGCCTGCGGGTGGCGAACGAGACCTGGCCGCCGCTCGCCACGTGCTCGAGCACCGCGTTGTGCTCGGCTTTGAGCTCCTCCGGGATGAACGCCAGGTCCAGGCCGACGACTTCGGACGCCTTCCAGCCGAACATGCGCTCCGCTGCCGGGTTCCACAGCGTGACGGTCCGGTCTGCGCCGAAAGCGATGATCGCGTCGGCGGCGCACTCGATGACCGCGCGCGCGGTAGCGTCAATCCGCTCCCGGTCGCGGCCGCTAGTCACCGACAGCCTAAGGGCCACGATCCATGATCCCACCGGTTGGCAACACATGGTCGGCGAAAACCCGCGAAATTTCAGCGGCAACCTGGCAACCCGTCCCGCTATCGACCCATCCCGCGGCCGCGCCAGCCCCAGGCGCGGGGTAACACGCGAGGAACCGAGCGACGGGGGCACGCGTCCAATGGGCATGAAGCGAGACTTGCTTGGGGTCCGCAATGGCGCCCGTTACCTTCTGATCGCCGCGATCTGCGCGGCCGCGGCCACGGCATGCGGCACCACCCCGGCCCCCGTGGGCGGGGCGGCCAGCGCGCCAGCGCCCGCACCCAAGGTGTCGCTGGACATCACGGTCAGCACCACGCCAGGTGCGCCGACGAAGCACTGGACGCTGCAGTGCGAGCCGGCCGGCGGCACCCACCCCGACCCGGCGGGCGCCTGTGCGGTCCTGCTCAAGGCGAAGAACCCGTTCGCGCCGCTGCCCAAGGGCATCATGTGCCCGATGATCAGGGTCGGCACCAAGACCGCGATCGTCGAGGGAACCTACTTCGGCAAGCACGTCCACACCACGTTCACCCCGGGCGGCTGCGACCTGGCTCACTGGGAGCAGCTCGGGCAGATCTTCAACTGACCGTCTACTTCAGCAGCCGGGACATCCTGCGGTCGGCTAGCGGCTTGCCGCCGGTCTGGCAGGTCGGGCAGTACTGCAGCGCCGAGTCGGCGAATGACACCTCGCGTATGGTGTCGCCGCACACCGGGCACGGCTGCCCGGCCCGCCCGTGAACCTGCAGGTTCGCCTTCTTCTCCGCCTTCAGGTCGCTCGGGGCAAGCCCGTCCGACCTGGCGATCGCGTCGCGCAGGGTGCTCACGATCACCGTGTGCAACTCGGTCACCTCGTCCTCGCTGAGGCTCGCGGCCAGCCGGAACGGTGACATCTTGGCCGCGTGCAGCACCTCGTCCGAGTAGGCGTTGCCGATGCCGGCGATCACCGACTGATCCCGGAGCACACCTTTGATCTGCGTCCTGCGCCCGGCGAGGATGGCGGCAAGCGCTGCCGGAGTGAAGCTCGGGTCGAGCGGGTCGGGCCCGAGCGACGCGACGCCGGGCACCGCCGCCGGGTCGGTCACCAGGTACACAGCGAGCCGTTTGCGGGTCCCGGCCTCGGTCAGGTCGAATCCGGCACCGTCGGTGAACCGGAGCCGGAACGCCAGCGGGCCCTTGCCCGGCCGGGGTGGCTGCTCGGGCAGGCTGTCCCGCCAGCGCAGCCAGCCTGCCCGGGCCAGGTGCACGATCAGGTGGAGCTGCTCGGGCCCGGTCACCAAATCCAGGAACTTGCCGTAACGCTTAGTCCCGGTGATGGTCTGGCCACGCAGCGCGTCCAACGGCGGATTGTAGGTCTTCAGCACGGAGATCTCGGCTACGTCCGCCCGGTCGATGACCCGGTCTGCGACTCGCTCTCGCAGGTCGTCGGCGAGAGCCTGCACCTCGGGTAGTTCTGGCACGAATTCGATTCTGCCTGGTCCGGCCCCCTGCTACGACCGCCGCACCGAACGCGAGGGCGGCGTCAGCGGGCAGCCGGTGCGCTCGGCAGCGGGAGCGAGCGTGGCGGGACCGCGGTCGACTGCACGATCGAACTCGTCGTCTGGCCGTACAGCAGGAACCTGTCCAGCACGGCCTCGAACTTGTCTATCGCGGGCGCGTACACGCGCATGATGAAGCAATCCTCGCCGGTGATCCGGTAGCACTCGGTTACCTCGGGGATACTCGCGGCGAGCTCAGCGATCCGCCGCAGCTGTCCGGGACCCGGCCGGACCCGGACGTAGGCGGAGACCGGAAAGCCGAGAGCGGCCGGGTCGAGCTCGAGGCGGTAGCCCGCGATCACGCCGCATCGCTCGAGTCGCTGAACGCGCTCGGTCACCGCGGGCGCCGAGAGGGCCGCCCGCCGGCGGCGGCAGCACCGGCATCGACAGGCTCGCGGCGGCCATGCTCATCGCCGCGGTCGCGATCAGCCCGGCGGGGATAGCCGCGGCGACTGTCGCGTTCACCCGCCCGCTCCTGCTGGGGGCGGGCTGTGGCGTCGGCATCTGCTGGTCGGTGATCCCGTACGTCACCGACCAGCTCGCGATGGCCAGGCTCCCGCGTGCGGCCTTTGCGCTGCTCATGTCGTTGCTGCCGGCCAGCGCGACCGTCGTCGGGGTGATCGTCCTGCACCAGCTGCCGGACCCGGCGGAGATCGCCGGGATCGCCCTGGTCGCGGGCGGCGTCGCGGTGCGGGCCGAGTCCTCGGAGGCCGGTTCGCCCGGATGAGCCATCCCGGTGTAACGGGCCAGTTATGCCGGGTCATTACCGGTCCGGTGGCAAGAACCTCGTCATGCGCCTAAGCTGCGGCCAGCGAACTGAAAGGGGTCAGGAGGAGCAGGAATGAAGTGGGCGAGGAGGGATTTGAACCCTCACGTCCTCTCGGACACACGGACCTGAACCGTGCGCGTCTGCCGTTCCGCCACCCGCCCTGGGCAGTGAGTCAGGTTAGCACGTCCGCAAGCAATGCCACTGCGCCGATACGATCGGATGCGAGCAGACGCGAGGAGGGAGAGGGGGTACCCGGTGGGAGTTCTGCAGCGCTTTGAGCACAGGCTCGAGGAGATGGTCGAGGGTGCCTTCGCGCGGGCGTTCAAATCGGAGCTGCAGCCGGTGGAGATCGCCAGTGCCGTGCAGCGCGAAATGGATGATCGCGCCGCTATCGTGGCGCAGGGCAGGACCCTGGTTCCCAACGACTTCGTTGTGGAGCTGGCCGAGGCGGACAATGAGCGGCTCGAGGTCTATGCGGACAGCCTCGGCATCGAGCTCTCGACGCTCGCCCGGGAGCACGCAAGGGAGCAGGGTTACTCGTTCGTGGGCCCAGTGCGGATGCGCTTCGAAGGCGTGCCCGACCTCACCACGGGCACGTTCCGGATCCGGTCCGGCGTGATCCGCGGCACCACGGTCGAGGACGGCGAGATCCGCAGGCCAGCCAGCGACCTTCCGCGCCCGGCCGGCGGGTTCGCCGGAACGCCGCGGCTGCTCGTCTCCGGGCCGGAACCAGGCTCGGACGGCAACACGCAGCGCACCTACGAGCTGAGCGCGCCGCTGACCATACTTGGCCGCGGCACCGACTGCGACCTGCGCCTGGTCGATCCCGGTGTCTCGCGCCACCACGCCGAACTGCGTGTCGAAGACAACGATGTCGTCCTCGTGGATCTCGGCTCCACCAACGGCACCTTCGTCAACGGCCAGCCGGTACGGCGGATGGCCCTGACCGATGGCACGCGCGTCACGCTGGGCCGGACAACCCTCGTCTTTCGCAGGGACGGTGTGTACTGACGACCCGTAACGCCGCGACCGCACCGATGGCGGTACAACCCCGACCGGCTGACGGCCCCGTCAGCAAAAGACGGCTACGGCAGCCACAGACCAGCAGAGGGCAGCAAAGGCATGACCCGATGACCGCGCTCACGCTAACGCTTATCAGGCTTGCGTTTCTCGCAGTCCTGTGGCTGTTCGTGATCGCAGCGGTGGGTGTGGTTCGCACCGACCTGTTCGGCAATGCTGCCTCTTCGGTTTCGTCCCGCAGGCAGGCGCGTAAGCAGCGGCAGGCGCGCCCCCGGCAGACGCAGCCTGCCAAACCCCCGCGTCCCCAGCGCAGCCGGAGCCCGCGATCGGCGCCGCAACAGCTCCTCGTTACGGCGGGCGCCCTGGCGGGGACGAGTCTGGGCCTAACTGATCAGCAGATCACCATCGGCCGCGCGAATGATGCCACACTGGTGCTGAATGATGACTACGCTTCGACCCGGCATGCCCGGCTGTTTCCCCAGGATGGTCAGTGGATTGTCGAGGACCT
>Ga0208725_1000015_pt1 | contig 35360 bp, 26 predicted proteins | sample MicForSoSWNH13_O_FD_188004 | JGI IMG/M metagenome (GOLD analysis project Ga0208725, IMG submission 188004) | Forest soil microbial communities from Harvard Forest Long Term Ecological Research site in Petersham, Massachusetts, USA - MetaG HF011... | ecosystem: Environmental > Terrestrial > Soil... | reverse complement strand
TGGGGTGGGGTTGGCGGCGTGGGGTGGGGTGGGGTGGGCGGCGCGGCGCGGCCCGGGCCTCGGGCGGCGGGGCTAGGTGGGGGCTTCGGTCTCGGCCAGGCGGCGGTCCAGGTAGCGGCGTTCGGCGTCGGTGGCGGCCAGGTCGCGGGCCGCCCGGTAGCTGGCCGCGGCCTCGGTTCGGCGCCCCAGGCGCCGGAGCAGGTCAGCCCGGGTAGCGGGCAGCAAGTAGTAGCCGCTTAGCGCCCCGGAATCCTCGATGGCCGCCACCAGCTCGAGTCCGGCCAGCGGGCCCTGGGCCATCGCCACGGCAACCGCCCGGTTCAGCTCAATCACCGGCGACGGCGCCAGCTGCCCCAGCTGCCGGTACAGCAACGCGATCTCGGCCCAGTTGGTGGCTGCGGCGTCCGGGGCCGTCACATGGCACGCGGCGATCGCCGCCTGGAGCTGGTAGGGACCAGGGTGGCTGCGCCGCAGCGCCGCGTCGAGGGCTCTGGCACCCTCGTCGATCTCGGCGCGGTCCCACCGGGAGCGGTCCTGGTCCTCCAGCGTCACCAGGTCCCCGGCGACGTCCACGCGGGCCGCCCGCCGGGAGTCGTGCAGCAGCATGAGCGCCAGCAGGCCGAGCGCCTCGGGCTCGTCCGGCATCAGGCCCGCCAGCGCCCGGGCCAGCCGGATGGCCTCCGCGCACAGCCCCTGCCGTACCAGGTCGGCCCCGGCGCTGGCCGCATACCCCTCGTTGAACAGCAGGTAGAGCACGGCCAGCACCCCGCCGACGCGTTCCGGCAACAAGTGTGAGGGGGGTACCCGGTACGGGATCCCGGCGTGGCGGATCTTGTTCTTGGCCCGGACCAGGCGCTTTGCCATCGTCGGCTCGGGCACCAGGAACGCCCGCGCGATCTCCGCGGTGGTGAGGCCGGCCAGGGTGCGCAGGGTGAGCGCGACCCTGGCCTCCAGCGGCAGTGCGGGATGGCAGCAGGTGAACATCAGGCGCAACCGGTCGTCCCTGATCCCGCTGTCGTCGCCGCGACCGGGGTCGCCGGCTGGCGCCAAGGCGGCCACCTCCCTCAGCTTCGCCGACTCCGCTGCGCTGCGGCGCAGCCGGTCCAGGGCGCGGTTGCGCGCCGCCGTGGTCAGCCAGGCGCCGGGGCGGCGCGGCACGCCGTCCCGCGGCCAGGTCTTCAGCGCGCTGGCGAACGCCTCCTGTGCGCACTCCTCGGCCAGGTCCCAGTCGCCGGTCATCCCGATCAGGGCCGCGACGACGCGGCCCCACTCCTCCCGGAACGCCTCGGTGACGGCCTCGCCAACGTCCGCTGTCACTCCGTCCAGAACGGCCTCACCTCGATTGACCCGAATCTGGCCACCGCGTGCCGGGACGCCACGTCGATCGCCTCGTCAAGGTCGGCGCACTCGATGATGTCGAAGCCCGCGATCTGCTCCTTGGTCTCGGCGAACGGCCCGTCGGCCACGAGCACGTCGCCGCCGCGCATCCGCACGGTTGTGGCGTCGCTGACCGGGCGGAGCTGGTTGCCGATCAGGCGCACTCCGCGGCCGTCGACGTCCTTCAGCCAGGCGTCCATCGTGGGCCCGATCTCCGCCTGCTCCTCGGGGGTCAGCTCGATGTTCTCGTCACTGCAGATCAGCAGCAGGTACTTCATGGCTCCTCCAGGGTTTCACGGTCAAGTTGTCCCGGCCGGTAACAGCCGGTCGCCATGACGACGAACGCGAACGGCCCAGATGGACAAGTCTCCCGCCCGCGTCGCCGTCGCGCGGATGCCCTCGGCTACGCGGGGCGCGGCGTCGAGCCGATGCCCTCGATGAGGATGTCCAGGGTGCGCTGGACGGCCAGGTCCTGCTCCGGCTTGGTCATCGCCGCCAGCGGCCCGTCGACCAGCAGGGTGGCCAGGCCGTGCACGGCCGCCCAGAACGCGATCGGCGCGACCGCGCGGCGGTCGGGGTGGAGCAGGCCGGCGGCGACGAGCTCGTCCAGGGACACGGACAGGATCTGGTAGGGGCGGGTGGCCGCGATTCGCGCGGTCAGCTCACCATCACCGCGCACGTTCTCCGACCGGCAGAAGGCCGTGTGGAACAGGCCGGCATTGTCGACCGCGAAGCCGACGTATGCCCGGCCCAGGTTCGTGAACCGGCGCATCGCGTCGGCGGCCGGATCGGCCAGCCGCTCACCGCCGTCCAGGCCGTCCTGCATCGCGTCGGCCAGCGCCTCAAGCGCCCGGTCCTTGACCGCCCGCAGCAGTTCGCCGTGCCCGACGTAGTGCCGGTAGGCCGCGGCCGCCGAAACGCCGACCTGGCGGGCGGCTTCCCTGAGCACGACCGCCTCCGGGCCGCCGCGGCGGGCCAGGTTGGTCGCCGCGTCGGCGAGCGCGTTGGGCAGGTCACCGTGGTGATAGGCGGCCCGGCCGACGCGCGTCTGTGTCACGGCTTCATAGTGCAGCAATACGAAGGTGTTGACAATGTGAACGTCCGGTAACATGCCTGTCCGGGCACGCGACCCGGCGGCAGGGCCGGTGTGACCGGCCCGGGCACGGCCGCGGCGGCCGCAGCATCCAGGCGATCCGCAGACGATACTCAGCCTGGCCGCACCTTGCTGCGGTGTGCTTATCAGGTAAGCGCGGCCGAGGGCCCGCCGGAACCTGTCCTGCTCCCACAAATCCGGCACTGCCGCGCACGTCACCCGGAGTGGCCCGGCCTATGGACCGCCGGGCCCCCGGGTGACTTTTATTGCCCGAGGTCAGCCGAGCCAGCGCTGCAGCCACTCGAACTGCTCGGCGAGCACGTGCAGCACCGACTCGCGGGACAGGTAGCCGTGACTCTCGTACGGCAGCAGCACCAGCCGCGCGGTCCCGCCGTTGCCCTGGATCGCCTGGTAGAGCCGCTCGGACTGGATCGGGAACGTGCCCGAGTTGCTGTCCTGCTCGCCGTGGATGAGCAGCAGCGGTGCCGTGATCCGGTCCGCGTAGCGGAACGGCGACAGCTGGTCGTAGACCGCGGATGCCTCCCAGAAGCTGCGCCGCTCGGCCTGGAAGCCGAACGGTGTCAGGGTCCGGTTGTACGCGCCGCTGCGGGCGATCCCGGCGGCGAACAGGTCGGTGTGCGCCAGCAGGTTCGCGGTCATGAACCCGCCGTAGCTGTGCCCGCCGACCACCACCCGCGAGCGGTCCACGATGCCCATCTCGTCCAGGGCCTGGACGTGCGCCCGGGCTGACTCCGTCACCTGCTCGATGAAGGTGTCGTTCATCGTCTCGGGATCGCCGATCACCGGCATCGTGGCGTTCGAGAGCACCGCGTAGCCGCGCAGCACGAACCACGTCGGCTCCAGGGCGGTCAGCCTGGTGAACCGCTGAGTGCTGCCGCGGACCTGGCCCGCGGTGGCCGGGTCGCCGTAGTCCAGCGGATAGGCCCAGATCAGCAGCGGCAGCCGGCCGCTGGTGGCCGGGTCGTAGCCCGGCGGCAGGTGCAGCATGCCGGAGAGCTGCACCCCGTCGCCGCGTTCGTGCACGAGCAGCCGCTTGTGCATCGCGGTCAGCTGCGGGTGCGGGTCCGGCCAGGCGGTCAGCGCCCGGACCGCGCCCGCCTCGCCTTCCCCCTGCACCCCGTCGAGCGCTGCGACGTAGAGGTTCGGCGGCTCGGCGTTGCTCTCGTGCCACAGCAGGATCTCGGGACGGCGCGGAGCGGCGCCGGCCTCGCCGTCGGCCGTGTCGGCCAGGGCCGCGGGGGCCGCGGGGAAGCCCAGCACGTGGTCCAGGCTGTCCGCCGGGCTCTGGTACAGCCGTTCCTGCTCCATCGTCGCCAGGTCGAGGCGGTCGAGGAACGGCCGGTCCCCGTCCGGCGTCGACCCGTCGCCGCGCAGGTAGATCGCCGAACCGTCCTGCAGCACGGTCCGGCTGCCGTCGGGATTGGTCGTCATCAGCGGCGAGCCCGGGTCGGCGTAGGCGTCGTCCATGGAATGGTCGAACAGGATCCGGCGGCGCTCCGGATCGGCCAGGTGGCACACCCAGGTGGTCAGCCACCGGCGATCGCGGTCGTGCTCGGTGAGCAGCACCTGGTGCGGCTCGTCCAGGTCGAGCCAGCCGAGGCAGCGGTGCTGCACATCGAACACGCGCTCCGGCTCCGCGGCAAACGGCACGGCCAGCCGCATCACGCGGTCGCGATGCTCGGCCGGCGCCACCGGGTCACCACCGTCGAGCGCCTCGGTCCAGAGCAGCGTGGCCGGGGCCCGCTCCTCCCAGGACACCTGCCGAGGGCCGGTTGGCACCCCCTGCCGCGGTACCTCGTCGCTGACGCCGAGCTCGGCGACGACGCGCTCCACTTCGCCCTCAGCCGACCAGACCTCGACACCGCGCGCAAAGTACTGATAGGGGACCCGGAACGAGAACGGCCGCCGGACGCGGTGCACCAGAAGGTGCTCGCCGTCCGGGGAGTCGGACAGCCGCTGGTAGAGCCCTGGCGGCCCGAGCTCCTTCGCCGCCCCGGTGCCGGGCTCGACCCGGAGCGGGACCGTGGTCGCCAGCGCCTCGAACGCGTCCGCGTCGGCTGCGGTTTGGAGCAGATCCTGGTAGGTCGCCATCAGCGACCGCTTGCCCGCGGTCTCCTCGACGCGCGGCTCGAGCGGTGCCTCGGGCAAGCCGGGGGGCTCCCCTGGCGCGCCGAGCGCCAGCAGCGCGCTGCCGTCGCGGGTCCACCTGACCGCGGCGCCGATGGTCAGCGGGTCACCGCCGAGCACATCGCGGACCCGCAGCCCGGGTACCTGGCGTGCCGTCGCCGACTCGGCGTCGGCCACCCACACCCCGATGCCGTCGGCCTCGTCAACGGTGAACACGAACGCGCGGCCGTCGGGCGACCACGCCGGGACGCTCGGCTGTGCCCCGTCCGGCAGGGCCACGGCCCGCTCGGTCCCGTCCGCCAGCCGGAGCACCGAAAGGCCGGTCAGCCGGCGCACCCGCTGGCGGCCGGCCAGCACCGGGTCCACGCGAATTCCGGCCAGCCGCAGGTAGCGGCGCTCCAGCAGGGCGATCGGCGGATGCGACTCGTAGTGCACGAGGGCGACGAACCGTCCGCCCGGAGCCAGCAGCGCCACCGGAGTCGGCGGCGCATCGACGATCGCAACGACGTCGGGTTCCGGGATCTTGTAGGGCACTGCGATCCTCTCGGTACGTGGCCGTGTGGTGGGGCTGGGCGCGGTTCCCGGCCCCATGGCCCAGTCTGACGCACCCTGGAGTTCCGCAGAAACCAGGGACGGCCTAGCGTTGGCGGGCGTGACCGACGAGCGCACCCGACGGCTGCTGGCCGCGCGGCTGGCAGAGGAGCAGGCAGGCCACCGGCTGCCGTCGGTGGCCGCCGGGCTTGTCCGCGACGCCGAGCTGGTCTGGTCGGCGGGGCGCGGCCGGATTGGCGGCACGTCGGGGCCGGTGCCCGACGCGGACGTGCAGTACCGGGCGGGCTCGATCACCAAGACGTTCGTCGCCGTAGCCGTGCTGCGGCTTCGCGACGAGGGCCGGCTCGGCCTGTCCGACCCGATCGGGCGGCACCTGACGGACGCGGCCGGCGCGGGCGAGCTGACCATCGGCCAGCTGCTGTCGCACACCTCAGGGCTGCGGGCCGAGACCGCCGGGCCGTGGTGGGAGCGTACGCCGGGATCGCCGCTCGGCGTGCTGGCGGCGCAGTCGCTCGGCGCGGACGCGCTGCGGCTGCGGCCGGGCTGGCAGTACCACTACTCCAACGTCGGCTACGCGCTGCTCGGCGAGCTGCTTGCCCGGCTGCACGGCAGGCCCTGGTACGACGTGATCGCGGAGGAGCTGCTCGCCCCGCTGGGCATGAGCCGGACCACGCTCCGGCCGCAGCAGCCGAACGCCACCGGTTTCGCCGTGCATCCCCACGCCGACCTGCTGCTGCCCGAACCGGAGCACGATGCGGAGGCGATGGCGCCCGCGGGCCAGCTGTGGACGACCGTCACCGACCTGGCCCGCTGGGCCGGGTTCCTGGCCGGCGCAGGCCCGGCGCAGGGCGCGCTGCTCGACCCCGCCACCCTGGCCGAGATGCGCCAGCCGGTCGGGATCTTCGACCTGCCGGACCAGCCCTGGGACCTCGGCTACGGGCTCGGGCTGCAGCTTTGGAACACGGGAGGCCGCCGCAGCTACGGCCACACCGGCTCGATGCCAGGGTTCTTCGGCGTGCTGCAGATCGACGCCGCAAGCGGCGACGCAGCCATCATGCTGTCGAACTCGACGGCCCCGTCCAGCGGGCCGGCCTTCACGGCCGACCTGCTGCGGATCCTGGCCTGCAACGATCCGCGGCTGCGGCCCGAGTGGACGGCCACTAGCGTGGCGCAGGACGAGCTGGATCTGGTCGGGACCTGGTACTGGGGGCCGATGGCGTTCCTGGTGAGCGTCGGAGCCGGGCCGGCCGGGACAGGCAGCGTGCTCGAGTTCCGTTCGGCCGGCTCCGCGACGCCGGCGTTCCGCTTCCGCCGGGGCGGCGACGGGACGTGGACCGGCCTTGACGGCTACTTCGCCGGGGAACCGCTGCGGTCCGTTCGTGCCGGGGACGGCCGCGTCGTCGCGCTCGACCTGGCCTCGCACACCTATACCCGACGTCCCTACGACACCGCGGCGCCGGTGCCGGGCGGTGTGGATCCCGGTGGCTGGCGGGGCTGAGCCCGCAGCATTCCTTCGGGTACCACTCAGGAGGCGAGCCCGGGCATATGCTCGGCGGTAGGTCTTCGTCGAGATCGGGCAGGGGTTGAACAGGCTTGGTGACCCCGTGAGGGGCATGCCGCCCAGCGGGCGCGGACACCCGGGCAGCCCGGCGCACCATGGCTGACGACGTGCTGCAGATCACCCGGGCGGACGGCGTGCCGGGGCTGATCATCGCCGGGGAAATCGACGAGTCCAGCTACTGCCTCCTGGTGCAGGGCCTCGCCGCCCTGAACCCGCGCGACGACGTCCACGTCGACCTGTCCGGGGTGGAATTCTGCGATCTTGCCGGTCTGCGCGCGATCGTCTGCGTGACCGAGGCCAGCGCCGGCGACTCCGTGCCCGGGCACCTGACACTGCACGCGGTGCCGGACCGGCTGCGCCGGATCCTGCAGATCCTGGGCTGGGACGACATGCCCGGAGTCGGGTTCACTGACGAGCGCCTGCCTGCCGGGCAGCAGCAGCACGCCAGCCAGTGACCGTTTCCGGCCGGATCAGGTCTCCGCGGCGCTCAGGTGAGCATGTGCTCATGCTATTGACATATGTGCAGACGCTGATAGAAAGGCGTCAGCCCCGGCAAAAGAGGCGGTGACGACGGTGACGCAGTTCCCCCTGCTTCCGCACGGCGCGGGATCGGCCCGGTGAGCGACTGGCGTGAGCCCTGGCTGCGGGCCGGGGAGCGGGTTACGGATCAGTACGGACGTCACGTCGGGGAGCCGGCCGATGCGCTTCCCACGCCGGCCCTGATCGTCGACGTTGATGTGCTGCAGCGCAACATCGGTGTGCTGATGACAGCGCTCGACGGCCAGTCCGCGCGGTCGCGCCCGCACACGAAGGTGCAGAAGTCGCCGGACATCGCGCTGATGCAGGTGGCGGCCGGCGCGATCGGGGTGACCGTGGCGACGGTGTGGGAGGCCGCCGCGATGGCCGCGGCCGGAGTGGCCGACGTGCTGATCGCCAACCAGGTCATCCCGGCTGACAAGGTGGCCGCCGCCGCGGCGCTGGCCGCGCACGTCGATCTCACCCTCGCCGTGGACGACCCGGGGAACGTCGACGCGCTGTCCGCGGCGGCCGCTAACGCCGGCACCCAGATCGGCGTCCTGGTCGAGCTCGACGTCGGCATGCAGCGCTGTGGCGCCCGGTCGGCCGCCGACGCGGTGCGGCTCGCCGAGCGTGTGCATGCAGCGCCCGGCCTGCGGCTGAAAGGGATCCAGGCGTACGAGGGCCACTGCATGCACGTGCCGGACCGTGCCAAGCGGGTCCGGATGGCCACCGAGGCCATGGACCAGGCCGCCGCGGCGCTGGAGTCGATGCGCCAGGCGGGACTGCCGGCCAGGACGCTGTCCGGCGGCGGCACCGGCACGTACGACATCACCGGCCGCCATCCGGCCGTCACCGAGCTGCAGGCAGGCTCGTATGCATTCATGGACGCCTTCCACGCCGGGCTGACCTCGGACTTCGAGGTCTCGCTGACCGTGGCGGCCACCGTCGTCGCTCGGCACGGCGACAGGGTCATCCTGGACGCCGGGCGCAAGTCGATCGGGGTCGACTACGTGACGCCGCCGATGCTCGGCCACGATTATGTCGCCAGGTTCTACGCCGAAGAGCACGCGCAGTTCGACGTGGACGGGCGGTTCGAGGCCGGCGTCGGCGACCGGGTGCAGCTGGTCAGCGGGTACGCGCCGACCACGGTGAACCTGCACGACGTGATCTTCGCGGTCAGCGGCGGCGAGGTCGTCAACGTGTGGCCGGTGTTCCCCCGCGGGCCGGGCCACAGCGGCTTCCTGACCTCGCTGCAGCGGGGGTGACCGGCGGTGGCACGGCGGGCCGCTGGCCTTCCGGAAGGCGTTCAGGCGGCCGAGGCGGGCCCCCGAGGCCCGGAGGAGCTGCTGCTCCGGGTGGCCTGGTTCTACTACAAGGACGAGCTCACCCAGGATGAGATCGCCCGGCGGCTCTCGGTCTCACGCGCCTCGGTCGGCCGGATGCTCGAGCGGGCTCGCCGGGTCGGGCTGGTCTCGATCAACCTCAACGCCGAGCACCTGGCCGCGTTCGAGCTGAGCGGGCAGCTGCGCCAGACCTTCGGCCTGGCCGAGGCGCTGGTCGTCCCGGACCACGACCGCGAGCCCGCGGACCATCACGTGCTGAACGCGAGGCTCGGCCTGGGCGGGGCGCAGTTCATGAGCACCCACCTGCGGCCCGGCGGCAGCCTGGGCGTCGGCTGGGGGGAGACCGTGTCCCGGGTCATCGCGGCCGCCAACTTCGGCGTGGTCGGGCCGGTGCACATGGTCACGCTGACCGGCGGGGTGGACGGATACCTGCAGACCATCCTGTCTTCCAAGGGCGACACAGCGGCCGACACCGAGGTGACGACGGCGACGGTCATCCCCTCCCCGATCGTCGCCTCGACGCCGTCGCTGGCGGCCGCGCTGCGGGCGGAGCCGACCATCCAGCAGGTGCTGAAGCAGGCCTGCAGCGTCGAGCAGGCGCTGGTCGGCGTCGGCACCCCGGCGCCCGACTCGACGATCGTGCAGATGGGATACCTGACCAAGGCTGACGCCCGGCGGCTGCGCGAGATGGGTGTGGTCGGCGACATCCTCGGCCAGTTCTTTGACGCCACGGGCAAGGTGGTCGACTTGCCGATCCACGAGCGCCGGATCGGGATCGAGCTCGCCGACCTGCGCCGCATCCCGAAGGTGGTGGCCGTGGCCGGCGGACTGCACAAGGCTGAGGCGATCCTCGGTGCGCTGCACGGCAAGTTCGCCGATGTCCTGGTGACCAACGAGCTCGTCGCGATGCGCCTGCTCGAGCTCGAGCGCGAGTTCGCTGGCCGCTGAGCCGGCAGCGCCGACCGTGGTCAGCCGGCCTGCACCAGGTCGACGGCGGCCTTCTCGATCGTGGGCTCGTCCAGCAGCACCGCGTCGGCCGCCTGGCCGAGCGGCACGAAGCTGTCCTCGCTGGTCACCCGGGAAATCGTGCCCCGGTAGCCGGCGTCGACGAGCGCGGTGACGACGCCCTCGGCGACCCCGCCGGTACGCCTGGTCTCGTCCACGATCAGCACCCGGCCGGTCGCCCGCGCCTCGTGCAGCACGTCGTCGGCCGGGAGCGGGGCCAGCCAGCGGAGGTCGACGACCCGGGCGCCGATCCCCCGGATGGCCAGCCGCTTGCCAACCCGCAGGCTCATCCGCAGCCCGTTGCCGAACGTGACCACGGTGAGGTCGCGTCCCTCGCCGTAGGTGCGGGCCCGGCCGAGGGGCACGTGCGCGTCCGGCCGCGGGTACGGCGCCAGCCAGCCGCCATCGCCATCGCTGTGCAGGTCACGCGTGTGGTAGAGCGCGATCGGCTCCAGGAACACGCACACCGAGCCGTCGACGGCAGCGGCGGCCAGGCAGGTGCGCAGCATCGCCACCGCGTCATCGGGCCGCGACGGGGAGGCGATGACCAGCCCGGGGATGTCTCGCAGCGCCCCGACCGCGTTGTCGTTGTGGAAATGGCCGCCGAAGCCCTTCTGGTATGCGTACCCGGCCACCCGCAGCACCATCGGGTTGCGGAACTGGCCAGACGAGAAGAACTGCTGGGTGGCGGCCTCGCCCCTGATCTGGTCCTCGGCGTTGTGCAGATAGGCCAGGTACTGGATCTCCGGCACCGGAAGCAGGCCGGTCAGCCCGCCGCCGAGGGCCAGCCCGAGGATGGACTGCTCGTCCAGCAGGGTGTCGAAGACCCGGGCGGGGCCGAACCGGCGCTGCAGTCCCTTGGTCACGCCGTAGACGCCGCCCTTGCGCCCGACGTCCTCGCCGAACACGCACATGCCCGGTTCCGCGTCAAGTAGCTCGGCCAGCGCCAGGTTGACCGCCTGGGCCAGCGTGACCGGCTCGGCTACGACGTTCGCCGGGCGCCGCCGCACAACCTCGGCGACCCGGTCGGGGTGGCGCGGTGCCAGTGGCCTCATCACCTCGGCTGCACTGTCCAGCGGCCGGCTGCCCAGCGCCTTCTCGGCGGCTTCGTGCACCAGGCCGCCGATCGCGACGTAGCGGGCCACGGCCTCGCCCGGGGTCAGCAGACCGCACCGGACCGCGGTGGCCGCCGTCGCCACCAGCGGGTCGCGTTCCAGGTCGGCGGCCAGTTCCGCGGGTGACCGGTAGGCGCTCTCCGCGTCGCTGCCCGCGTGGCCGAGGAAGCGGACCACCGTCAGGTGCAGGAACACCGGCCGCCGCTTCACCCGCGCGGTCCAGGCCGCCGTCACGGCGGCGTCGTAGGTCGCGACCGGGTCGCAGCCGTCCGCGGCCAGGTAGTCAAGGCCAGGCCGGTCGCGGTAAGCGGCCGCTATCCACCCCCGCGGGGTCGGCACGCTGATCCCGATCCCGTTGTCCTCACATACCAGCAGCAGCGGCACCGGAATGCCCTGGTAGGCGGTGTAGCAGACGGCGTTGATCGCGCCGACGGCGGTGGAGTGGTTGACCGACGCGTCGCCGAACGACGCGATGGTCACCGCGTCGCGCGGCCACGGGCAGTCGACTTTCAGCTTCGCCGCCCGCCCGACGCCGAGCGCGACGCCAAGCGCGCGCGGCAGTTGCGAGGCGATCGTCGAGGTGAGCGGGATCACGGACAGTTCTGCCCGGCCGAGCACCTTGTGCCGCCCGCCCGCGATCGGCTCATCCACGGACCCGGCCACCCCGAGCAGCACGTCCTTGACCGGGTCGACGCCGGCCACCTGGTGCGCCCGGGCGCAGTAGAACGCTCCGGACCGGTAGTGCAGCAGCGCCGGGTCGCTCGGCCGCAGCGCCGCGGCAACCGCGGCGTTGCCCTCATGACCTGCCGAGCTGATCGTGTAGAAGCCACGTCCTTGCTGCTGCATCCACCGCGCGGCGAAGTCCAGATGCCGGCTCTGCGCTTGTGCGTCGAAGATGGCCAGCAGCGTGTCACCGTCCAGGCTGCTGCCCGGGCGTACCGGGGCCGCCGCGTCCGGGCGGGCCGGGCCGCCGGGCAGGCCGCCCACGGTTTGAATGAAATGCTGGTCGAGATCGGCTGTCGTCGTCATAAGCGGATCATGAAGGGTGCGGGGGTCACAACCTGAACTCTAGATCCGGCGTGAGCTCGGCCACATCCATCTGCGCCTTCTGCAGCCTGCCGGAGTAGTCCCAATTGAGCGACTGCCAGCGAGTGAACTGGTCAAGCACCCAGACGCCGGACTGGCGGGAGCCATTGCCGGACTTGCCGTTGCCGCCGAACGGGAGGTGCGCTTCCGCTCCTGACGTGGAGTTGTTCACGCTGACCATGCCGGCCGAGACGCCTTGCCGGAACGCGAACGCCTCCCGCGCATCGTTCGTGTATATCGCCGATGACAGTCCGTAACCAGGGGCGTTGGCGAGCTCGATCGCCTGGTCCATGCTCTGGTAGGTGGTGACCCCGACCAGCGGCCCGAAGGTCTCCTGGTCGAAGATCTCGTCGCCGGGGCGCACCCCGTCGACGATCGTCGGGTGGTAGAACAGGCCGGCCGCGGGGTCTCCCACGAAGCCAGCCCGCGGGTTCGCCGCGGTGATCCGCCCGATGCCGGTTGACCCCAGAACCCTGTGCGCCGGGCCGATCCAGCCCAGGTACTTCTCGAAACGTTCTGCGAACCGGCTGTCCAGCATCGGCCCGTAGAGCACGTCGGCGAACGGATCCCCGACAGCCGCCGCGGACGTGGCCCGGTCGAACCGGATCAGGAACTCGTCGTGCACGGACTCGTGGCAGATCACCGTGCCCAGCGAAGTGCAGCGCTGGCCCGCGGTGCCGAACCCGCCGAACAGCGCGCCCTCGACGGCGAGGTCCAGGTCGGCGTTTGCCGTCACCACCATGGGGTTCTTACCGCCGAGCTCCAGGCACGCGGACTGCAGGTGCCGGCCGGCCAGCTCGCCGATCCGCGCCCCGACCTCGGTCGAGCCGGTGAAGCCGACCTTGTCGACCAGGCCGGCGTCCAGCGCCTGCTCGAGCCCGGCGTAGGTCTGCTGCCCGTCGGCGTAGACCACGTTGAACACCCCGGGCGGCAGCCCGCCGCCGCGGCAGAACAGCTCGTGGAAGGCTGCCGCAGCGCCCGCCGAGTACTCGGCGGGCTTCCACACCACGGCATTGCCGCACAGCAGCGCGGGCACGATGTACCAGGACGGGACCGCGACCGGGAAGTTGCCCGCGGTGATCACCGCGACGACCCCGACCGGGTTGCGGAACGTGAAAAGCTGCTTGTCCGGCATCTCGCTGGGCACCGTCTGGCCGTACAGGCGCCGGCCCTCGCCGAGGAAGAAGTCGCAGGTGTCGATGATCTCCTGGACCTCGCCGAGCGCTTCCGGGTACGGCTTGCCGATCTCGCGGGAGACCAGGCGGGCCAGCCTCTCCTTGTTGGCCTCCATCAGCCGGCCGATGTGCGCGATCGCCCGGCCGCGAACCGGCGCGGGCACTGCTGCCCACGCCCGCTGCGCCTGCCGCGCCGCCTGCGCGGCGGTGACCAGCAACGACGCGTCGCCCAGGGCGACGTCGGCGACCACCTCATCCAGGCGCGCCGGGTTGGTCGACGGGAACCGCCCGGCCGGAGCGCCCTGCACCGGGCTGCCGCCGATCACGGCGGAAACGGTCTGAACCATCTGCGGCGTCCCTGCCTCTACTCGTCAGCTCGTAGCCGGGCTATGCAATGGCGGCCAGGACGCGGTCGAGCGCGGCCAGGCCGAACGCGAGGTCCTGCTCGGTGACGTCCAGGGTCGGCCGGAACCGTATCGTCTGCTCCCCGCAGGGCAGCAGGACGACGTGCTCTTCGAGCAGCATCCGCACCGCGGTGTCGCGGGCAGGCCTGCTGGGCAGGTCGAGCGCGCACATGAGCCCGCGCCCTCGGACGTTCGAGGCCAGCTCCGGGTGCCGTTCCGCGAGCGCCCTGAGCTCGCCGAGCAGCCAGTTTCCTGCCTTGGCGGCGTGGTCGATCAGCCCGTCCCGCTCGATGATCTCGAGAAGCCGCCGGGAGCGCACCATGTCGGCGAGCCCGCCGCCCCAGGTTGAGTTGATCCGGCCGGAGACCGCGAAGACATTGTCCCCGACCTCGTCGACGCGACGGCCGGCCATGATGCCGCCGAGCTGCACCTTCTTGGCGAACGCGACGACGTCGGGCTGCAGGCCAAGCTGCTGATATACCCACGGGGTGCCGGTCAGGCCCACCCCGGTCTGCACCTCGTCGAGCACGAACAGCGCGTCGTAGGCGTGGCACATTTCCTGCATCGCCCGCAGGAACTCCGGCCGCATGTGGTTGTCACCGCCCTCGCCCTGGATCGGCTCGGCGAGGAAGCAGGCGATGTCGTGCGGCTCGGCCTCGAAGGCCGCCCTGGCCTGGGCGAGGGCTCGCGCCTCGGCCCGTTCCACCTCGGCGAGGTGGTCGGCGAGCGGGAACCTGGCCGCGGGCACCTCGATCCTCGGCCAGTCGAACTTCGGGAACCGGTCGGTCTTGACCGGCTCGGTGTTGGTCAGCGACAGCGTGTACCCGGACCGGCCGTGGAAGGCCCGGGTGAGGTGCAGCACCTTGGTGCCGAGCAGGGGGGACCGGCCCGCAGCCTCGTTGCGCCTGCTCTTCCAGTCGAACGCCGTCTTCAGCGCGTTCTCGACAGCAAGCGCGCCGCCCTCGACGAAGAACAGGTGCGGCAGCGCCGGATCGCCGAGCACCCGTTCAAAGGTCTCGACGAACTGCGCGTAGTGGGTGGTGAACATGTCCGGGTTGGCCGGCTTGTTGGCGGCCGCCTCGGCGAGCACGGCCATGAACTCCGGGTCATCGGCCAGCCCGCGCGGGTTGGACCCGAGCGGGGCGGACGCGAAGAACGTGTAGAGGTCCAGGTACTCCTCGCCGGACCGCGCGTCAACGATCCACGATCCGTGGCTGGCGCTGGTGTCGTAGACGAGCTTGTAGCCGTCGTCAAGCACGTGCCGGCCGAGGACCTTGTGCACCTGCTGCGGCCCGATCGAGACGTCACCGAAGATCGACTCCACCGGAAGTCCTCCTGTCGCTACGGCTGGTGAGAGAATAATCTCCAGCATAACGGCGATCAGGCCGCACATCATGTGCGCAGGCCGGCAGAATCGGCTGCGATCGGTCCTGCCACTCGCCGAGGGCGTGGCCCGTGCCCGGCCACCAACGGAGCTGTCCGGGCACGGACCTCACCGGCGGCCGGTCAGTACCAGCCGTAGGCGACCTCGTGCTCCCAGGCGCTGCGCGGCGATCCGTAGGCCGCGCTGATGTAACCCAGGCCCCAGCGGATCTGGGTCGCCGGGTCGGTCTGCCAGTCCGCGCCAGCCGCGGACATCTTGGAGCCGGGGACGGCCTGGGGGATTCCGTACGCTCCCGTCGACGGGTTCTCGGCGGACACATTCCAGCTGCTCTCGGCCTCCCACAGCAGGTTCAGGTACCTGAACTGGCGCCAGGTCCAGCCGAAGGAGCGGAGCATCTTCCTGGCGATGTGCTGCGGTGCCTGCTGGTTGGGCGGGGTGCTCAAGGCCGGGGCCAGTGCGGTGGCAACGCGAACCTGGCGCGGGGCCGCCGCGGTGCCGGCCGGGCCCGTGGCCATAGCGGCCGAGGTCCGGGCCGAAGGGCCGGCCAGAGCCGATGGCGCGGTCACCACGGTGATCAGGGCTGCCACGGCAAGGGCCGAACTTGCGACAACGACGACAAGCTTCCCGGATTTCGGGCTGGAGAAAATGGTGGAGGACAACGTGAGCCTTAATTTGGGCACGCAAGGGCATGCTCGGCTTCCACCCATGGCGCCTGTCCTGCGAAAGAAACAGGGCAGCGGCGTGTGGATATGACACGGGGTCAGGGCGTCGTCGATTACATAGAGCAATCAATCGCACACGCTGGGTGCTGTTGTGCGCACCACTCTGCCCGAAGGCCGGGTCACCGCGCGCGAGAAACGCCGTAGTCGCCACTCGGGACCAAAACCCGGCCGGAATATGCCGGCCCAGCAGCGAACCCGCCCGGGGCTCCGGCACGGATCCCTGGGTAAGCACGGCCTCACTGCCTCTTATTGCAGGATTGCCCGACAATATGGCAATCTAGAGTAGGTCACGCCAGGCTTCAGCGGGAGGTGACCGTGGCGAGCCCCATCACCGGCCTGGGCGCGAGCATTCAGCGGCGGAGCACCACCGAGCAAGCCGCCGAAGCCGTCCGGGAGGCCGTCTTGTCCGGCCGGCTGCTGCCGGGCATGCCGCTGCGCGAAGCCGCCCTGGCTGCGGAACTCGGCGTCTCCCGCAGTACCCTCCGCGAGGCTGCGCGGACTCTCGCCAGCGAGGGCCTGGTCAACTACCAGATGAACCGCGGCATCGTCGTCGCGGACATCACCGGGTCGGATGCAGCGGATATCTACGCTGCCCGGGCCGCCGTTGAGCTGGCCGCAGTGGACGCCCTCACCGGGCACCGGGACCCAGCGGTCTACGCGAACCTAGCGGACCTGGTTGAGCTGATAGAGCGCGCCTTCGGCCGTGGCGACACCGCGGCTGTTCTCGACGGTGACCGGCTCTTCCACGCCACCCTCGTCGCGGCCACGGTCGGCCCCCGGCTCCGCCGCTTCCATAGACAGCTTCAGCAAGAGCAGCGCCTCGCCCTGGCACTGGCCGAGCGCTCCAGCCGTGAACTCGGCCGGACCGCAGACGACCACCGCCAGCTGCTTGACGCGCTGCACGCCAGCCGCGCACGAGCCCGGGCGGAGCTCACCGCACATCTGCAGGCCGGCGCCGCCGAGCTGCAACGGCTGCTCGACCTGCTTGCCGATCGGAAAGAAAGGGAGACAACCCTTGGCTAACCACAGAAGCGGCGGCTGGGATCTCATCGTCACACCCTGGCACCTCGATGAGCAGATCCCGGCCTTCCCGATCCCCGCCAATGTGACCGAGACGATCTGCCCGGCCCTTCCCGCTGGCCGGGCGCCCGCCCGGATGACGCTGCTGTACCAGGCCGTCGCTGACGCAGTGGCGAGGGCCGCCAGGCCACTGCTGCTATCCGGCGACTGCCCCACTGCCCTCGGAGCGGTGGCCGGGCTGCAGCGCCGCTATGGCGACCTGGCAGTGGTGTGGCTGGACGCGCACGGCGACTTCAACACCCCGGCCATAACGACCAGCGGCTACCTCGGCGGCATGCCGCTGGCGATGCTGACCGGCCGGGCACCCGAGCTTTTCTGCGATGCGCTCCGTCTGCGGCCGGTGCCCGACACCGACGTCGTGCTCGCTGGCGCCAGGGACCTCGACACAGCCGAGCGCGACGCCCTGACCGCCAGCCAGGTGCGCCGCGTGCCCGCCGACCCGGCCGCGATCACCTCCGCCCTGGACCGGCTCGGCCGCACGCCGGTCTACTTGCACCTCGACGTGGATGTCATCGACAGTGCCCAACTGCCCGGCCTGCGCTTCCCCTCAGGCCCCGGACCCGCCGTCACTCAGATCGAGGAATGCCTGGCCGCCGTGTGCGCCACTGCCGACGTGAGAGCCGCCTGCATCGCCTGCGCCTGGCTTCCCGATCGCATCAGCGACCAGACCACACGCGAGACAATCACCCGGCTCGCCAGAGCACTCGGCACCGACCTGGCATGGCACGAACCCGCCGGCCGCTGATGCTTGCCTGTCCTCCTCGGGTCACCCCCCGGCGGCGGCGTCGAACGCGGCGGCGAACGTCTCGGCAATCTGCTCGATCTCGGCCACCGAAATCGTGAACGGCGGCGAGATCTGCAGCGCCACGCCGCGCAGCAGGCGGGTGATCACGCCCCGCTCGCGGATCTCGGTCACCAGCCGGGGCCCGATGCCGGGGTCGGCGGCCCGGGCCTCCTCGGCGATCTCGACCGCGGCGAGCAGGCCGGTGCCCGCGCGCACCTGGCCGACGAGCTTGTGCGCGGCCAGCGGCCTGATCTTCTCCGCGAGGACCGGCTCGAGCTCGGCGACCCGCCCGATCAGCCCCTCGCGCTCTACGATCTCCAGGTTGGCCAGGCCGACCGCGCACGCGGTGGGATGGCCTTCGTAGGTGTATCCGTGCCGGAACACCTCGGTCGATCCCTCACGCCAGAACGGCTCCGCGACCCGGGCGCCGACGATCACCGCGCCGAGCGGCGCGTAGCCCGAGGTCAGCCCCTTGGCCCCGGTGATCATGTCGGGATCGAGCGCGAACCGGCCGCTGCCGAACCAGGCGCCGAGCCTGCCAAACCCGGTGATCACCTCGTCGGCCACGAACAGCACGTCGTTGCGGCGGCAGATTTCCCGCACCTGTTCCAGGTATCCCGCCGGCGGCGCGTACACGCCGCCGGCGCCGATCACCGGCTCGCAGAAGAAGGCGGCGATGCGCTCGGCGCCTGCCTGCTCGATGAGCTTCTCCAGCGCGGTCGCGTCGTCCCACGGCACGTGCTCGACCAGCGAGACCAGCGTCCCGTACGGCTGGGTGTTGGCCGGGATCCCGCCGAGCGACGTGCCGTAGGCGTTCATGCCGTGGTAGGCGTGCGACCGGGAGACGATCACCTGCCTGTCCGGCTGGCCCACCGCGCGCCAGTAGGCACGGGCGAGCTTCCCCGCGGTGTCGATGGCGTCGGATCCGCCGCCCGGCGTGAAAAACACCTTGGCATCCTGCATGGGCGCGATCTCCGCCACCCGCCGGGCCAGCGCCTCGGCCGGGGGATTGGAGAACGGGTCGAACGTCTGATAGACGGCGAGCTTGCGCATCTGGGCTGCGGCGGCGTCGGCCAGTTCCGCCCGGCCGTGCCCGACGTTCGCGTACCACAGGCTGGCGATCGCATCCAGGTACCGGCGGCCCTCGGTGTCGAAGACGGTGACCCCCTCGCCCCCCTCGATCACCACCGGCTGCAGGCTGGCCATGTTCGCAAAACCGTTCCAGAAGACGGGCCGGCCCGCACCATCGCCGGTTCCTGTCGTCATTTGACCTCCCCTTTCCTAGCTGGATATTGCCGCCGCTCAGCCGCGGTAAGCCCGGGCCACGCTGCTGAGCTGCTCGTGCACGCCGCGCATGACGGTGCCGCCGCCGCCGAGCCATTCCTTGCGGATCTTCGCCACGGACGTGTAGTTCGTGTCGCAGACGTTCGCCAGCGGCGCTTCCACCGCCTGGGTGATGAACTGGTAGGCGTCCAGCACCGACAGCCCCCAGTCCTGCGCGACCCAGTGCACCAGGTCGGCCTGGGCGATCCGGAACGCGTCCTCGAGCGGCCTGGCGGAGCCGGCGGACATGATGTGGGTGTCGGACTCCAGCCGGGGCCACGGCGTGGCCACGCCCTTGAGCAGGTCGACGGCCAGGACGGTGTTCATCGCGCACTCCACGGCCACGCCGCAGGTCTCGCCCTCGCCCTGGCGCGCGTGCCCGTCGCCGATGGACAGCAGCCCGCCCGGGACGTTCACGCCCAGGTAGCAGGTGACGCCCGCCCGCATCTCGGGCGTGTCCATGTTCCCGCCGAACGCGTCGGGCACCAGCGCCGACCTGACCTCGAGGTTCGCCGGGGCCACGCCGATGGTGCCGTGCATCGGGCTCATCGGCAGTTCGGCGGTGAACTCGCTGTCCCTGGCCGAGAACCGGCAACTGCCCCGGGCGCGGTCGAGCTCCCAGATCCAGACGACCTCGGGCAGCGGGTCCTGCAGCGTCGCGGTGAGGTGTGTGGAGGTCAGCGCGCCGAACAGCGGGACGGTCGTGGACGCGGCCCAGTCCCGGCTCGGCTCGATCGACACGAAGTGCACGGCCAGGGTGTCACCGGGCTCCGCGCCCTCGACGTAGAACGGCCCGGTCTGCGGGTTCAGGAACGGGAACTCGCACACCTGCGAGACCAGGTCGTCCTTGCCGCGCACCCGCCCGGCGAAGCAGTCCTCGGTCCACAGCTCGAGCACCGTTCCCGGCGTGATGTGCGCGGCTGGGGCAGCCCCGCCGAACGTCCACACGTACTGGCCGGCCTCGGGCCGGAAGGACAACACCTGCGGGTCACTCATATCTGCCTCCTCGAGCCGCGTAGGTCCACTCTGGCCTAAAGGGGCACAGCTCAACAATGCGACGGCGATGGCCAGCCGCTAGGTCTGGCCGAGCCCCTGAGCCGGTAGTAGCGTTCCAAGGCGAACCCGACAAGGAGGTCGCAGTTGATTAAATCAAGCTCATTCTTAGCAGCAGTCGGATCCATCGCCCTGGTCGGCGGCCTCTGCACGACCGGGGTGACTGCGGCGGCCACCGCTACTGCCGTGGTCGGCGTCCAGCCCGCCTCGCTGCACAGCCAGCTGGCCTCCAAAGCCCAGCCGCCCACCGAAGCCCAGTGCGTGGCGTCGTTCACCGTCCCCTGCTACGACCCGGCCCAGATCCAGACCGCGTACAACGAGCAGCCCCTGTTCCACAGGGGGATCACCGGCGCGGGCCAGACGATCGTGATCGTCGACTCGTACGGGTCCCCGACAATCCAGTCCGACCTGGCCACATTTGACGCCCAGTTCGGGCTCCCCGCCCCGCCCTCCTTCAAGATCATCCAGCCCGCCGGGGCCGTGCCGCCGTGGGACCCGAACGACAGCACCATGACCGGCTGGGCCGGAGAGACCACGCTCGACGTCGAGTGGTCGCACAGCATCGCCCCCGGCGCCAACATTCTGCTGGTGGAGACCCCGGTGGCGGAGACCGAGGGGGTGGCCGGTTTCCCGGAGATCGTCAAGGCCGAGAACTACGTCATCAACCACCACCTCGGCCAGGTGATCAGCCAGAGCCTCGACGCGACCGAGGGGACGTTCCCAAGCGCCGCGTCGATTCAGAAACTGCGCAGCGCCTACTTCAACGCGTACGCGCACCACGTGACGGTGCTGGCCGCGTCCGGTGACACCGGGGCGAGCAACTACTCCAACGTGGCCGGGACGCTGCTGTACACCTACCCCGTCGTCGGGTGGCCCGCCAGCGACCCGCTGGTCACCGGGGTGGGCGGCACGCAGCTGTCGCTGAACGAAAACGGCCAGCACACCGCGCCCGACCGGGTGTGGAACGACAGCTACAACACCTCGCTGAACGAGGTCTTCTTCGGCAACCCCGGCCCGAACGCCCTCGCTACCGGCGGCGGCAAGTCGGCGGTGTTCTCCCGGCCGTGGTACCAGAACGGCGTGGCCAACGTCGTCGGCGGCCGGCGCGGCGTGCCGGACATCGCGATGAGCGGCGCCTGCTCCGGCCTGGTGGTCACCTACCAGAGCTTCCCCGCTACGGGCGAGCCCGCGGGCTGGTACGTGGACTGCGGCACCAGCGAGGCGACTCCGATGTTCGCCGGGATCGTCGCCCTGACCGACCAGGTGGCCCGTCACTCGGTCGGCTTCATCAACCCGGCGCTGTACGCGCTGAAGGCCAGGCACGCGCGGGGCCTGGTCCCCGTCACTATCGGGAACAACACGGTGTCGTTCACCCAGAACGGGACGTCGTACACCGTGCAGGGCTACAGCGCGAGCCGGCGTTACAACCTGGCGGCGGGGGTGGGCACCGTCAACGCCGCCCTGTTCGTCCCCGAGCTGGCCCGGGCGGCCGGCGGCTGGTAGCTGAGATACCCCTGGCCGCGGCCCGCGCGGTCGCGGCCGGGGGCCGCCGGGCGCCGGCTACGGCGCGGCCACCACGTCGAACAGGTGCAGCCGGTGCGCGGCGGCAGCAGCCTCGCCGCGGCTGGCGACGCCGGTCTTGGCCAGGATGTTCGACACGTGCACGCTGGCGGTCTTGGCGGAGATGAACAGCCGCGCGGCGATCTCGGGGTTGGACCGGCCGTCGGCAACCAGGCGCAGCACCTCGAACTCCCTGGCGGTCAGGCCAAGCGGCGTCGCCGCGGCCGCCCGGTGGCCGGGCTGCCCGCCGTCCGGCCGGATCCTGGCGCTCCTGGCCAGCGCCTTGATCTCTGCCGCCAGGGGCCGCGCGCCCAGGTCGTCGGCGAGCTCGGCGGCGCGCCGCAGCCGCGTGGCCGCGCCGTCGCGGTCCGACGCGGCCAGCGCCGCCTCCGCACCGCGCAGCAGCGCGTCGGCGAGCGGGTAGGGCTGGCCGTTACCTTCCCAGGCCGCTGCGGCCGCGTCAAAGGCGGCCAGGACATGCCTGGCCTGCCTCTCGTCGGTGTGCCCGCCCGGGTCCGCGCGGAGCTCCTCCGCGCGGAACGTCAGGCGGTCCGCGTGCTGGACCGGGCCCCAGGCGGGCATGGTGCCGGCCAGCGTGCGCAGCTGCGCGAGCAGGTCCGCCGCCTGCCCGGTCAGTTCGCCCTCGCCGCGGCGGGCCGGCCCGGCCGCGGCGGCCGCGCGGGCCGCGGTCGCGAGCAGTGGCCACGCGTAGCGGGGATCGAGCGCGAGATCGAGGCGGGCGACGGCGTCGGCGGCTACGGCGAGAGCGTCCGCTGGCTTGCCCTCGGCCAGCAGCAGCTCGACGTCCAGCCTGGCCATCGGTATTTGGTACTGGCCGCGGAGCCAGCGTCCGACGTTGGTGAGCGCCGCCCTGGCGATCGCCGCCGAGTCGGCTGCGGCGGCCAGGTCCCCGCGCCGCAGCGCGAGCTGGGCGGCCAGCTGGCGCAGCGCCGTCCGGTTGGTGTGCCGCGTCGGGGACAGCGCGAGCGCGTGCTCGAGCACCTCGGCGGCCTCGTCCCACCGGCCGAGCACGGCCAGCGGCTCGGCCACGTTGATGGCCAGGAACGTGCCCGACGACCGGGCCAGGCCGTAGTCCTCGGCGCTGGCGATCCCGGCGCGGGCCACCTCCGCGGCACGCTCGTGCTGGCCCATCCCCTCGAGCACGTGGGATTCGTTGATCACCACCGCGAGCAGTGGATCGTACGCACCGGCGCGCCCGGCGATCGCGCCCGCCCGGCCGAGCATCTCCAGCGCGGCAGGGTCGTCGCCGCCCCGGGACCGGAACATCGCAAGGTCGCACAGCGCTCTCGCCTCGATGGCAGGGTTCCCGGCCCGTTGCGCCAGCCGCAGCGCCTCCTCGAGGGCCGCGGCCGCCTCCGGGGCATAGGGCGGCAGGACGTGCCTGGCCATGGTGATCAGCACCCGGGCACGCTCGGCGTCGGCTGCCCCGGGCGGCACGAGGTCAAGCGCTGTTTGCAGGTCGGCGCGCAGGTCGGCCGCGGCGCTGCCGTACTGGCGCGCCTTGGCCCTGGTCTCAAGCAGCAGCGCCGCGCGGGCCGGCTCGGCGACCGGGTTCACCTCGTCGAGCGCGGCCGAGGCAAACGCCGCGCTCCGGTCGTTCTCGCCGGCCGTCTCGGCAACCCGGGCGGACAGCTCGAGCACGCTCAGGTGGCTCGCGCCGATCCGCTGCTCGGCGTCGGGCACCTTGTCCCACAGCTCGAGGACCCGGCCGAGCAGCGTGAGCTGCTCGGCGTGGGCGAGCGCACAGCCCGCCTGCTCGGCAGCGCGCCAGCTGCTGACCAGCGCCCCGACGGTGTCGTGCGCCGCATACCAGTGGTACGCCTGCTCGATGACAGCCCGGCCCGGTGGAACCAGGCCGGGATCGTCCCGCAGCGCCCTGGCGAACCGGGTGTGCAGCCGGGTGTGGTCGCCCGGCAGCAGGTCATCCAGGATCGCCTCCCTGATCAGGCCGTGCCGGAACGCGTACCCGTCCACGTCGGCGGTGAGCACGTTCGCGGCGACGGCGGGCCGCAGCGCGCGGGACAGCGCGTCGTCGTCCAGCCCGGTGACCGCGGCGAGCAGCGCGTGCCCGACGCGCTGCCCGCCCGCGCTCGCAGCCCTGAGTACCTCCTGGGTCTCCTCCGGCAGCCGCCGCACCGCAGCCAGCAGCAGCTCGCGGAGTGACTCGGGCAGCACCGTGAGGACGCCGCCTGCGCAATCGCACAGCAGTTCCTCGACGAACAGCGGGTTGCCGTCGGCGCGCAGGTACACCCGGTCGGCGAATGACGGTTCGGGCTCGCGGCCGAGGATGCGCGCCACCAGCTCGTCGGCGTGCAGCCGGTCCAGCCGGGGCAGGTCCATCCGCTCCACCCAGGCGAGCCGGGCGAGCTCGGCGAGCAGCGGCCGCAGCGGATGGGTGCGGTGCATCTCGTCGGAGCGGTAGGTGACGACGATCAGCACGCCGTCCAGCACCTGCTGGCGGCCGACGAGGAAGGCCAGCAGGTCCCTGGTGGAGCGGTCCGCCCAGTGCGCGTCCTCGATCAGCAAGACCACGGGCCCGTCGTCGGCCAGGCGCTCGAGCAGCGCAAGCATCTGCTCAAACAGCCGGGCCCTGGCCACGATGTCGGGGTCGCCGTCCGCCGAGCCGAACTCGGGCAGCAGCCGGGCAAAGTCACGGCTGGCCCCGCTGGGCAGCAGCGCGGCCACCCCATCCGGGCCGAGGTCGCGGACGAGCTCGCGCAGCACCGTGGTGAACGGGGCGAAGGGCAGGCCGTCGGTGCCGAGCTCCACACAGCCGCCGGTCAGCACCCGCGCCCCGGCCGCGCTGGCCCGCACCGCGAACTCGCTCGCCAGGCGGGACTTTCCCACACCCGCCTCGCCGCCGACCAGCACGACGGAAGGTCCGCCGTGGCCGGACGGGCCGAGAGCGGCCTCGAGCACCGCAAGCTGATCGGCGCGTCCCACAAGGACGGGGCTGGTTGCGCGCGCTGCCATGTCCTCAGGATGCCAGGACGCGGCGTTGCCCCGGGACGGCGGCGTTCCGCCGCCCGGGGCAACGGCCAGACTCTTCCCGGGTGCTGCGGCTGTCATGTCATGAGGCCCGGCCGCCAACCGGCTGGCGGTCATCGGCGCCGGCCCGCTCGGCGGCTCCGGCCGCGGACAGCCCCGAAGCCCACTGGTCCGGCGTGGCGTCGGCCGCGACCTGCTCGGCCGCGGTGTGCCTGGTCCACCGCGCGGACCCGGCCCGGCGCTGCGACTTGGCTTGCGCCGCAGCCGCGCGCCTGGACCGGCGCGCCTCGATCACGAGCCGGTCCGTGGCCGCCTGCTCATGCCATTCCCGGATCCGGTCTGCACCCAGGGCCGTGATGATCGAATACATCTCGTCCTCCTCGATATCCGGGCCTTTCCTGGCCCGGCACTATCGAGGTTCGCCGTAAGACCCGGATCCGGGCATCGGGCAACTTCCCTATCTTCGGCCCGGACATCGGGCATCCCCCGCCTTAGGTACCGGCCGGCTCCTTAGGCAGCAGCTGGACCAGCGCGGCGAGGACCAGTTCGACGACGATGAGGAAGATCAGGCAGCCCCGGAACGCGTGTGGCACGCCGCCGCCAAGCGCCCCGTAGAACACGATCCCGAGCAGCGCCACGCCCAGGGCGTTGCCGACCTGCTGCACGGTCGACAGCACCCCGGCGGCCGAGCCAGCGTGCTGCGGCGTGACCCTGGCCAGCACGGTGACCGTTAGCGGGGCGAGGACCATGCCCATCCCGAGGCCGTCGACGAGCAGGCCGGGAACCAGCCAGCCCACGCCCGCACCCGCTGTCGCGGCCGCCCGCAGCAGCGCGAGCCCGGCCACCATGATCACGGCGCCGACGGCGATCACCTGCCGGCCGAGCCGGCGGGCCAGGTGATGCGCGGTGCTCGACGTGACCAGGTAGCCGGCGCCGATCGCGGTGAACACGACACCCGAGGCGAGCGCGGTCAGCCCGCGGCCCTCCTGCAGGTAGAGCGCGAGGACGAGGAAGAACGACGCCTGGCCGGTCCAGAACACCAGCTGCGCAAGCAGCCCTGCGCGCAGCGCCCGTTCCCGGAACAGCGCTGGATCGATCAGCGGCGCCCCGCCGCGCGCGGCAACCCGGTGCTGGTACCACGCGAAGAAGGCGAGCAGCAGGCACCCGCCGGCCAGGCTGGGCCAGGTCCAGGCCGGCCAGCCCGCCTGGCGGCCCTGGATCAGCGGCAGCACGATCGCGACGAGGGCCAGGCTCGCGATCACCATGCCGGGGATGCCCAGCGCCGCGCGGGCGGGCCCGCGGGACTCGGGCACCACCCGCGGAGTCAGCAGCACCGCGGCCGCGCCGACCGGCACGTTGATCAGGAAGCAGGTGCGCCAGTCGAGGCCGAGCACATCGGCCCTGATCAGCAAGCCGCCGATCAGCTGGCCGGACACCGCGCCGATGCCCAGGCTCAGTCCGAACATGCTGAACGCCCTGGCCTGGGCCTGGCCCGAATAGCTCGTCCGCAGGATCGCCAGAACCTGCGGCGTCATCAGCCCGGCGGAGATGCCCTGCAGCACCCGGCCAACGACCAGCAGGCCGGCCGTGGGCGCGAGGCCACAGGCGGCCGACGTGATCGTGAACAGGACGAGGCCGACGGTGAACACCCGCCGCCGGCCGAATGCGTCGCCCAGCCGGCTCGCGGTGATCAGGACCGCTGCCACGGCCAGGCCGAACCCGGCGACCACCCACTGGATGGCCGCGGCACCGGCGTGCAGGTCGTGCTGCAGCGACGGGATAGCAACGCTCACGATGAAGAAGTCGAGTGTGATCATGAACGCCGCGGTCAGCACGACCGGCAGCACGGCCCAGTGCGGGCGCTCCGCGGCTGTGTCGCTGGCCTGCGCGGCCAGGGCAGTCTCGGTCATCTGTTGCTCCTCTTGGTGATCGGGCACTCAGGCCGCAGCGGGAACCTTGTCGAGGAAGCCGTGCACGCTCTCGATCCGGTCACCGGCCAGGACCGCCACGTCGAACCCGATCACGATGGGCTCGCCGCTGTCCGGGCCGAGGTGCCAGGTGAACCGGGCCAGGTTGTGGTGGCCGTCGACCGGCCCGCCGAGCCGTAGCACCAGCCCGGGGAACTGGGCCTGGACGGCCGCGATCGTGGCGTCGATGGCCGCGCGTCCCTCGGCGGCCGCGATCGGGTCGGTGTAGCTGCCGTCCTCGGCCCACAGGCCGTCGATCGCGGCGCGGCGGGCCAGCGGGTCGGTCTCGTTCCAGGTCGCGATGTACCGGTCGATCAGCGTCTGGTAGTCGGTCATTGCTGAGCCTCCTGACTCGTGAGCGAATAACTTCCTGCAGGTCAAGAAGCTACGGATGATCTAGCTCGGCCGAATCTGTCGCGCTTAGGTAATTGCGCGCTCCCGCCAGGGCCAGGCCCCGGCGCGTTTTAGGTAGCGTGCTGTGCATGCTGAACGGCCGGGCGGCGGAGCAGGCGGCCATCGACCGGCTGCTGGACGGAGCGCTCGCGGGCACCAGCGGCGCCCTGGTGCTCCGCGGCGACGCGGGCATCGGCAAGACCGCGCTGCTCGACTATGCCGCCACGGCGGCAAGCGGCTTCCAGCTGGTCCGCGGCACCGGCATCGAGTCCGAGGCCGAGCTTCCGTTTGCCGGGCTGCACCTGCTGCTGCGGCCCGCACTGGACCGGATCGGCGCGCTCCCGGTCCCGCAGCGCCAGGCACTCGAGGGGGCGTTCGGGCTCACTCCGGGCCCGCCGGGCGACCGGCTGCTGATCGGCATGGCGGTGCTGTCCCTGCTGTCCGAGCTGGCCGGGGACGGCCCGCTGCTGTGCCTGGTCGACGACGCGCACTGGCTTGACGGCTCGTCCGCGGCGGCGCTGGCGTTCGCGGCGCGGCGGCTCGGCGCCGACGGCATCGCCCTGATCATGGCGGCCCGGGACGGCGAGGGCAGGTTCCCCGCGCCCGGGCTGCCCGAGCTGCGGGTGGCCGGGCTGCCGCCGGAGTCGGCTGCGGCGCTCCTCGACGCCCAGCCCGCCGACCTGACCGCGGCGCTGCGGTACCGGATCCTGGCCGAGGCGCAGGGCAATCCGCTGGCCCTGATTGAGCTGCCGACCACCCACCTCCCCGATCCCCTCCAGCCCGCCGGCCCGCCCCATGACCGGCCGGCCGGGGAGCATCCCGGTGAGCTCGCGCTGACCGGCCGGCTGCTCGCGGCGTTCAGCGGCCAGGCGGCCAGGCTGCCCGAGGCGACCCAGCTGCTGCTGCTGGTCGCAGCCGCCGACGACGCGGGCGAAGCCGGCCTGGTGCTGCGCGCCGGCCAGGCGCTCGGCGCGGACGCCGCCGACCTCGCCCCGGCCGAGCGGGCCGGGCTGATCCGGCAGGCCGGGCAGTCGCTCGCCTTCCGGCATCCGCTGATCCGGGCGGCGGTCTACCAGCAGGCGCCACTCGGCCAGCGGCTCGCCGTGCACCGGGCGCTCGCCGACGCGATGCAGGGGCGCGAGGGGAGCGACGACGCCGGGCGCCGGGCGTGGCACCGCGCCGCCGGCGCCGCAGGGCCGGACGAGCAGATCGCCGCCGGTCTCGACGGAGCTGCCGAGCAGGCAGCGGAACGCGGCGGGTACGCCGCCGCGGCCGCCGCCAGCGCGCGGGCCGCGGAACTGAGCGCCGACCCGGCGGCGCGGGCCCGCAGGCTCACGATCGCCGCCGAGGCCGCCGCCGAGTCGGGCGACCTCAGCCGGGCCCGGGTGCTCGCCGGGCGGGCGGAACCGGACGCGGGCGACGCCATGCTCAGGGCCGGGCTGCTGCACGTGCGGGCGCTGGCCGACTTCGGCGAGGGGTCGTTCCGCGGCGCGCACCGGCTGCTCATCGAGGGCGCGGACCTGCTCGCCGGGGCCAGCCCGGTGCTGGCCGCCCGGATCCTGGTGCAGGCTTTCCACACCGCCTGGTACATCGGCGAGCCGGAGCTGGCCGATGTGGCCGGCCGGCTCGTCGCGCTGCGGCTGCCCGACGGTGAGCCGATGCAGCCGGTGGCCGGGTACCTCGCCGCGACGCTCGCCGCGCTGTTTGGCTGGCAGGCGGACGGGGTGCCCGCGCTGACCGGCGTGATCGCCCGGGCCCGCCGGGCCGGGGCCGACGCCCCGCTGGACCTGGTCCAGGTGTGCGGGGCCGGCCTGATCGCCGGCCAGGACGCGGAGACCTACGAGGCCGCCGCGGCGCTGGCCGCGGAGGCGCGCGGGCAGGGCCGGATCGGCCTGCTCCCGACCGTCCTGTTCTTCCTGGCCGAGGCCGAGCTGTTCCATGGCCGGCACCGGGACGCGCTGACGACCGCGTCCGAGGCGGTGCAGGTCGCCAGCGACAGCGGCCAGTGGCACTGGGTGAGCCAGGTCAGCGGCCTGCTCGCGTACCTCGCCGCGGCAGCGGGCGACGAGGCGCGGTGCCGGAAGCTGGCCGACGACGCGATGACCGCGGCCACGGCGGGCAACGTCGCGCCGGGCAGCGCATGGGCGCACTGGTCACTTGGCCTGCTCGATCTCGGCGGCGGCCGGGTGGAAGCGGCACTCGGCCGGCTGGAGACGCTCGCCGCGGGCCCGACGCAGCACCACGTGTCGGTCATGCGCAGTGCCCCCGACCTCGTCGAGGCCGCGGTCAGGATCGGCGAGCCCGGACGGGCGGCCGGGCCGCTGCAGCGGTTCGAGCGGTGGGCCGGGCGGGCCGGCCAGCCCTGGATCGACGCGCTGGTCCTGCGCTGCCGGGCGCTGCTCGCACCGGACCCGGCCGCCGAGAGCCTGTACGCCGCGGCGCTGGATGCGCATCAGCGCGATGACCGCCCCTTTGAACGGGCCCGAACGCATAGCCTCTACGGGGAGTGGCTCCGCCGCGCGCGGCGCAAGACGGATGCGCGCACCCAGCTGCGCGCCGCCCTGGAGATCTTCGACCGGCTCGGCGCCGAGCCGTGGAGCGGCCGGGCCGCCAGTGAGCTCCGCGCGACCGGTGTGGTCACCCCGCAGGGCCGCGGGCCCGGTGCCCTCGGCCAGCTGACCCCGCAGGAGCTGCAGATCGTCCAGCTGGCCGCGCAGGGGCTCGCCAACCGCGACATCGCCGCCCAGCTGTTCCTCAGCCCGCGCACCGTGGGTTACCACCTGTACAAGGCCTACCCGAAGCTCGGTGTGGCGGCCCGCTCCGAACTGCCCGATGTGCTCTACGATCAGGCTTAAGAACGGGCTAGAAGCCTGACCGCCCGGCGCGAACCCGGTCTGGCGGTGGGGCCACCGAGGCACGCTCGCGCAGGCTCATCGGCTCGCTGACCATCACGTCCCCGGCCGGGGTTCCTTCGATGCGCGCGATCAGTGCGTCGACCGCGGCGGCGCCGAGCTCAGGCATCGGCATGCAGACGCTGCTGACCGGGACCTCGAGGAAGGCCAGGCACTGGTCCTCGTCGAAGCTGACCACGGACATGTCGCCGGGCACCTCGACACCGGCGGTGCGCAGCGCCGCCATGACCCCGAACAGCTGGGTGAGGTGGCCCACGCCGCACACGGTGGGCAGCGGCCCGCGGCGGAGCATCTTCGTGGCGGCCTCCCAGCCGCCGTCCTCGCTCGGGGCAGCGTGCCGGACGGTGAGGTCGTGTCCTCGCGCCGTGCAGATCCGGCGCGCGGTGGTGGCCCGCCGGTGCACGGTGTCCACCGTCGGCGGCCCGTCGATGAGCGCGAAGCTGCGGTGCCCGAGCCCGGCGGCGTGGTCCAGGAACAGCCGGACCGCGCCGGGCTCGTCCATCACCACGTCGTTGCCCCGGTCGGGCCCGCGGCGGTTCAGGTAGACGTGCGGGACCCCGGTCATCCCCCCGGCATGCTCGGGGATCCGCAGCGCGATAGCCAGCAGCAGGCCGTCGGCGCGGCTCTCCTCGACCAGGTAGCGGTAGTCGCCGGGGGGCTTCGGGTCCTCGGTCGGCTCCTCCATGATCATGACGACGTAGCCTCGCTCGCTGGCCCGGCGCAGCGCGCCGCCCTGCAGCCTGGCCCAGCTCGGGTTGCGCTCCAGCGGCAGCACGAACGTGAGCGCCCCGGTGCGCTGTTTCTTCAGCGCCCGGGCCAGCGCGTTCGGCCGGTAGCCCTGCTGTCGCGCGGTTTCCAGGATTCGCTCGTAGACCTCGGGGCGGATGGACTGCGCCGGGTCGCCGTTGAGCACCCGGGACACGGTGGACACGTGCACGCCGACCGCCTCGGCGATGTCGATCAGGCGGGATGCCCGGCGCTGGCCGCCTGGCAAGGCGTCGGCGGGCACGCCCGCCGAGTCGCTCGCCGCCGCCCCCTGCCTGCTCACCCTGGTCTCATTGGCATCACAGATAACCCCAGGCGCCGGGCAGGACCGCGCGTTCCATGATCGTGGTGCACGGCACGCGGATAACGCCTCCCGGTCATACGACGTCAGCCACCGTCCGGGTGAGCAGGATCGCGGCACAGAACGAACGGTACGTGGCCAGCGCGTCCTCGCCGTGGATGCGCAGCTCGCGCGGGCCGGTCCGGTCTACGCCGCGGGCCCAGCTGGCGGCCTCGGCGATGTCTGTGTTTCGCACCGACACCTCGAGGGTGGCCGATGCCAGCGGCGGCGGCTCGGCGGCGGCCGCGGCGGCGACCGCCTTCTCGGCGGTGTCCCGGATCAGCGCGCAGGCCCGGGACGGGTGCAGGCTGTGCGCGGCGGTCCGGCTGACCGGCTCCTTGACCACGGCCGCGTGCACCCCGGGGATCAGCGTGGCCGTCTCCTCGCAGGCGTACCGGTCCCCGGTCACCAGCACCACCGGCACCCCGTAATGCGCGGCGACCAGCGCGTTGATCCCCGCCTCGCCGGTCACCACGCCGTCCAGTCTCGCCTCGACGACCACGCGCGGGCTGTAGGTGTGTGAGAGCCCGGCCGGGGCGCCGACGGAGCCGTGGTAGGACACGAACAGCACCGCGTCGAAGCTCGCGTCCAGGCCCTGCATCATGTACAGCGGCTTGTGGCTGCCGGATATGTAGGACGCCTCGCCTGCGAGTGCATCCGGCGGCAGGTTGCGCATCGTGGAGTGGGAGTCGTTGACCACGACCTCGGTGGCGCCGCCGGCCATCGCGCCCTCGATGGCCGCGTTGACCTCGTCCAGCAGCAGCTTGCGGCCGGCCGCCGCCTGCGGGCCGTCCCCGACGCACTGCTCCCAGTCGACGACTCCGGCGGTCCCCTCCATGTCGCTGGACAGGAAGATCTTCACACTTGCCTCCGCTGCTCGATCCGGAACGTCGCGTCCTCTGCGGTCATCACGCTGTAAGTGGAGCCGGGCTTGGTGGACGCACCGCCGTGGCGGCCGTCCGGCGTCAGGCAGAGAGCCTGCAACGGGGAGCGGAACTCGTCGGGCAGGCCGAGCGTCTCAGCGAGGGCCACGGCGCAGGCCTTCGCCGGGTCGCCGTCCGCCGCGAGCGCGTAGAGCACCGCGCGGGCGGTGGTACCGCGGATCGCCAGTTCACCGCGTCCAGTGCAGGCGGCCCCGCCGACGGCGTTGTCGCAGTAGTTGCCCGCACCGATGATCGCCGAGTCGCTGATGCGGCCCGGGTACTTCCACGGATACCCGCTGGTGCTCACGCCGACCGCCAGGTTACCCGCGGCATCGAGGGCCAGCACGTTGACGGTGTCCCACGGCGGGTCGGGTACCGGCATCGCAGCGAGCCGTTCCAGGACCTGCTGCCGGTAGGCGCGCTCACCAGGGCCAAATCTCGCCACCGCGGCCTCGATCCCGGCGTCGGACAGGCCATCCCGCCATTTCTGCCGCGCCACCTCGGTCAGGGTCGGCCCGCGCTCGAAGCCGGCCTCGTCGGCGAACCGCTCCGCCCCCGTGCCGACCAGCAGCAGGTGCTGCGGCAGCCGCTCGCAGACGGCCCGGGCGATCGAGATCGGGTGGGGGAAGCCGGTGACCGCGGCCACCGCCCCGGCGCGCCGGGTGGCGCCGTCCATGACCGAGGCGTCCAGCTCTACCTCGCCGAGCAGGTTCGGCAGCCCACCGACACCGACCGTGTTGTTGTCCTCGTCGGATTCCACAATCCGGATGGCGGCCTCGACCGCGTCCATGGCGCTGGCGCCGCCGCGGAGCAGGTCGATGCCGGCTGCCAGGCCCACCTCGCCCCGCTCGCTGGCAATCATTAGTGGCGTTATGGCTGGTTCCCTCCTGATCGGTCTCGGGTGCTACGGGTCAGCCTAGGGATCCCGCCCGCGAGAGCGCGAGATCTGACTCGGATTGCCGACGAAACAAACCTTTGTCCTAGCTTAAGCGACGACAACGCTGTAACGTTGCGCGCCATGCGCTATGTGGTACTTGGCTGTGGTGCGATCGGCGGCACGGTGGCCGCCGGGCTGGTCCGGGACGGTCACGAGGTGCTGGTCAGCGACGCCGACCCGGCCGTGGTTGCGGCCATCAACTCTCGCGGCCTCCGGATCGAAGGGCCGGTCGAGAACTTCACCGTCCAGGTGCCGGCGGTGCTGCCGGCGGACCTGCCGGAGCGGCTGGACGGGCCGGTCCTGGTCGCGGTCAAGTCGCAGCACACGGCGGCCGCCGCGGCCAGCCTGGCGGGCAGGATGCACGGCGACGGCTTCGTGGTCTCGCTGCAGAACGGCCTGAACGCCGAGCAGCTCGCCGCCGTGGTCGGGCCGGACCGGGTGGTCGAGTCCTTCGTCAACACCGGCGCCGACGTGATCGCGCCCGGGGTGGTGCTGCGCGGCAGCCGGGAGCCGCTCCTGATCGGCGAGATCGACGGCACGGTCTCGGACCGGGTCAAGGCGCTCGTCGCGGACATCGCCGACGCCGAGGTCACCGAGCACGTCATCGGCCACCTGTGGGGCAAGGAGGCCTACGGCGCGATGCTGGCCGCGATCGCGGTCAGCGACCTGTCGATCGCCGACGGGCTGGCGGATCCCGCCTACGGCCCGCTGCTGGTCGCCGTGGCCAGGGAGGTGCTCGACCAGGCGCCGGTCACCCCGATGGGCTTCGACGGTTTCGACCCCGATGACCTGGAGGGATCGCTCGCGCCGCTGGTCGCGTTCAACCGGCGTTCAGCCAAGACGCACTCCGGCATCTACCGCGACCTGATGGTGCGGCACCGCCCGACCGAGGTGCCCGCGCACATTGGCGGCCTGAAGGGGCCGATGCTGCGCCGGGTGGTCGAGCTGATCACCGAGATCGAGCAGGGCAGGCGGACGTGCGAGCGGTCCAACCTCGACCTGCTGGCCGCCTACGAGCGCCTGGAACGGCTCGGCCGGCCCGTGAACGCGGTCGCCTCGGTGCTCGGGGCGCCGCGGCGGGCGGCCGGCGGGCCGCTGGCCGGCCGGCCGGTGGCCATCAAGGACATCATCGCGGTGGCGGGCGTGCGGACCGGCTGCGGCAGCCCGGCGAGCGATCCCGAGCCCGCCGCCGACGACGCGGAACTGGTGCGGCGGCTGCGTACCGCCGGGGCCGAGGTGTTCGCCACCACCAATTGCCTCGAGTTCGCCGCCGGTTTCGCGAACCCGGAGATCGGCGACACCCGCAACCCGCGTGACCCGTCCCGCACCTCTGGGGGTTCCTCGGGCGGCTCGGCGGCCCTGGTCGCGGCCGGCGTGTGCGACCTCGCCATCGGGTCCGACACCGGGGGGTCGATCCGGATCCCGGCGGCGTACTGCGGCGTGGTGGGGCTCAAGCCGACCTACGGGCTGCTGCCGGTCGACGGGGTATTCCCGCTCTCGCACTCCTGTGACCACGTCGGCACGCTGACCGCTACGGTCGCCGGGACCAGGGAACTGCTCGCGGCAACGGCCGACGTGGCCGACCTGCAAGGCCTGGCCCGGCCGGAGGACCTGGCCGGCCCCGCCGAGGTGGCGGACCTGGCCGACCTGGCGAGCCTGGCCGACCCCGCCGACCTGGCCGACCTTGCCGATCCGGCTGGCCCCGGCGGGCCGCCCGGGACTTACACCGTCGGCGTGCTGGCCGCGCAGCTGGCCGACCCCTCGGTCACCCCCGAGGTCGGCGACGCGGTCAGCGGCGCGCTCGCCGCCCTCGAAGCCGCCGGCTGGGAGCTGCGCGAGCTGAGCGCGCCCTGGCTTGACGAGCTCGCCGCCTGGGAAGAAGTGCACGAGGTGATCGTCGCCAAGGAGGCGTCGCTGGTGCACGCGGGACGAGATCAGAGCCGGTACGCGGAGGGCACCCGCGCGATGCTCAGCGCCGGCGCGTCGATCGGCGAGGACCAGTACGCCGAGGCGATCCGGCGGGGGGGCGAGCTGACCGAAGCGATCGAGGCGAGCCTGGACGGCGTCGACGTGCTCGCGGGGCCAACCGTCGGCTACCAGGCGCCGGAGGAGGACCCGCCGACAGGCCCCGGCAATGACACCGCGGAGGGCCGGTTCACCGGCCCCTACAACCTCACCGGCCACCCGGCGATCTCGATACCCGTGCCCATCTCCGGCCTGCCGGCCGGTCTTCAGCTCGCCGGCCGGCGCGGCCAGGACCTCGCACTGCTCAGGGTCGCCGCCGCCGCCGAGAAGGTGCTCGCAACCGCAACGACGCTCGCCCCCGGGGCGACGAAGGAGAGCTGAATTCATGGCAACGACGGTGACCCGGCGCACGATCGACCTCGCGGGCCTCGACGTCCCGCTGGTTGAGGCGACGGGCAGCGAGGACGGCCCGCTGCTCACGGTGATCTCCGGGGTGCACGGCTGCGAGTACGCGTCGATGGACGGGGTACGCCGGTGGACCCGCAGCCTGGAAGACCGCGAGCTGCGCGGCCGGGTCCGGGCCGTGCCGGTGCTGAACCTGCACGCGTTCCACGCCCGCACCCCGTTCCTGGTCCCGGACGACGGCAAGAACCTCAACCGCTGTTTCCCGGGCGACCCCGCCGGCACGCTCAGCGACCGGCTGGCCTACGCCGCGTTCACGCAGCTCATCACGGGTTCCGACGCGTACATCGACGCGCACTGCGGCGACATGGTCGAGGCGCTGGAGCCGTTCGCGATGTTCCACGCAGGGCCCACCGAGGAAAAATCGAGGGAGATGGCCGTGGCGTACCGGCTGCCCTACGTG
>Ga0208725_1000014_pt1 | contig 35391 bp, 35 predicted proteins | sample MicForSoSWNH13_O_FD_188004 | JGI IMG/M metagenome (GOLD analysis project Ga0208725, IMG submission 188004) | Forest soil microbial communities from Harvard Forest Long Term Ecological Research site in Petersham, Massachusetts, USA - MetaG HF011... | ecosystem: Environmental > Terrestrial > Soil... | reverse complement strand
CCGTCCGGTGCCGCGCTGCCACATCCCAGCCCGGCCGATAACGGCGATACACCGCTGCTGCAGCTGCGGGGCATCAGCAAGAACTTCGGCCCGGTACAGGCCCTGACCGGGATCGATCTCGACATCACGGCCGGGCAGGTGACAGCCCTCGTCGGCGACAACGGGGCAGGCAAGTCGACGCTGATCAAGACCATCGCGGGCATCTGGCAGCCGAGCAGCGGCGAGCTGCTCTGGCAAGGCCAGCCGGTCCACATCCACACACCGGCGGCGGCCACCCGCCTGGGCATCGCCGCCGTGTACCAGGACCTCGCGCTGTGTGACAACCTGGACATCGTGCAGAATATGCTGCTCGGCCACGAAATCACCCGGTTCGGGCTGCTCGACGAGGTCAGCATGGAGCTGACCGCCAAGAAGACGCTGCAGGACCTGCGGGTCACCACCGTGCGGTCGATCCGGCAGCTGGTCGGCTCGCTCTCCGGCGGGCAGCGGCAGGCCGTTGCGGTAGCCAAGGCGGTCATGCAGGACGTCAAGCTCGTGATCATGGACGAGCCGACCGCCGCCCTCGGCGTCACCCAGACGGAACTGGTGCTCTCTCTGATCGCCAGGCTGGCCAGCACGGGCCACGCGGTCCTGGTCATCTCGCACAACCTGACCGACGTGTTCCAGGTCGCGGACCGGGTCGCGGTGCTGTACCTGGGCAGGCTGGTCGCGTCGGGCCCGGCATCGGAGTTTGACGCGCAGTCGGCGGTTGACCTCATGACCACCGGCGCGTCGACCCGGCTAGGCAACGGCAGTGCGGGCCGTGGGGGCGGGGCAGGCAGCCCTGCTTCGCCCGGCGTCGGCAGCGGCTCGGAGGGCTGACATGACAGAAGCGGAGCGCAACGAGGCCGAGGCGCAGGCGGAGCAGGAGCAGGCCAGCTCGGTCGTGGTCGCGGGCGATCCCACGGAAGCGACGCACGTTGCCGCGCAAGCCGCTCAGACCGGTGCCCCGGAGGTCCTGGCCAACTCGCTCGGGGAGTACACCCGGATCTGGTTCCGGCGGGTCCGCAACGGAGAGAGCGGCGCCCTGCCGGTCATCATCGGCCTGATCGCCATCGGAGCCTACTTCCAGATTTCGCAGCATGCGTTCCTGTCCGCGGCGAACATCGCCAACCTGATGGGACAGGCGGGCTGGATCATCGCGATCGCCATGGCGCAGGCATTCGTCCTGCTGCTCGGCGAGATCGACCTGTCGATCGGCTTCAACGCCGCGGTCGGCGCGACCATCACGTTCTGGATGCTGGCGATCAAGAACCCGTTCCCGGTCTGGGTCGCCATCCTGGCCGGCCTGGCGATCTGCGGAGCGATCGCCGGGATTGAGGCCCTGATCGTCGTGTGGCTGAGGATCCCCTCGTTCGTGGTCACGCTGGCCGGGTACCTCGGCCTGAGCGGGGTACTGCTCTTTCTCTTCGAGCAGACCGGGAGCGTCGGCCTCGGCGGCGTGATCAGCGACACCGGATTCAAGAGCGGCTTCATCAACGACATCGTGTTCGGCAATCTCAGCCCGACGGTCGGCTGGATCGGGCTGATCGTCATCGTCGTGCTGTCCGCAGCCTTTTTGATCACGCGGGACCGGCGGCGGCGGTCGCACGGCCTGGTCGCGCCGCCGCTGAGCGTGACGCTCCTGAAGATCGGCGTGATGGCCGCGATCGGTGTAGTGCTGGTGCTGGTGCTCAACGTCAACCGCAGCAAGGGCGTCACGCCGCTGCAGGGCGTCCCCTGGGTGGTGCCGATCGTGCTCGGGCTGCTCGTCGTCACCAGCGTGCTGCTCGGCCGCACCAAGTTCGGCCGCTATATGTACGCGATCGGCGGCAACGCCGAGGCGGCGAGGCGGGCGGGCGTCAACCTCAGCCGGATCCGCGTGCTTGCCTTCATGTGCGGCGGGGTGATGGCCGGAGTGACGGGCATCCTGTATGCGTCCAACCTCGGCTCGATCTCGACCGGCTTCGAGGGCGGCGAGTACGTCCTGTACTCCGTCGCCGGAGCCGTGATCGGGGGCGTCAGCCTGTTCGGCGGCCGGGGCAGGATGCTGGGCGCGGTGCTCGGCGGATTCGTCGTCGCGGTCATCTACAACGGTGTCGACCTGCTCGGGCTCGGCGCGGCGGCGCAGTACATCTGGACCGCCGTCGTGCTGCTCGCCGCCGTCACCCTGGACGCCGTGGCCCGCCGGGGCAGCACCGTGACCCGCTGAGCACAGCCCGGGGCCGCCGAGGTCGCGACCGGAATACCGGGCATGGCACACTGGTTGCGGTACATAACGCGTGCTCCGGGGTCGGTGAAACTCCGAACCGGCGGTGACAGTCCGCGACCCGGCCGATGCCATCGGCCGGCTGACCCGGTGGAATTCCGGGACCGACGGTAACAGTCCGGATGGGAGGATGCACGTGCGCGGCCGGGCCGGCAACGGCCCGTCAGGCCGTCCCTGCGCGTCCTGCGCGATCCCCGGAGCCTGCGGCAGGCGGGTTGGCTCCGAGGAGAACGAGGTGCGTGCGGTGTTCACCGGAATCGTCGAGGAACTCGGCGAGATTGTCGCCATCGAGGAAATCAAGGACGCGGCGCGGCTGACCGTCCGCGGCCCGCTGGTGACGGCGGGCGCGGCCAGAGGCGACTCCATCGCCATCAACGGCGTCTGCCTCACGGTCACCGACTTTGCCGACGGCACGTTCAGCGCCGATGTGATGAGCGAGACCCTGAGCAGATCCAGCCTCGGCGCCCTCGCCGCGGGCTCGCCGGTGAACCTGGAACGGCCGATGCGGCTCGACGACAGGCTCGGCGGCCACATCGTCCAGGGGCACGTCGACGGGACCGGCACGGTCCAGGCCCGCCATTCCGGCGATGTGGTGCGGATCTCGGTTCCGGAACAGCTATCGCGCTACGTGGTGGAAAAGGGCTCGATCGCCATCGACGGGATCAGCCTGACCATCTCCGCGCTCGGCACCGGACCCGATCCTGGCACGCACTGGATCGAGGTCAGCTTGATCCCGGAGACGCTCGCCCGCACCACCATGGGCCGCAAGCAGCCGGGGGACACGGTCAACCTGGAAGTCGACATGATCGCCAAATACGTGGAACGGCTGCTCGGAGCGGAAAGGCCACAGCGATGATCACAGACGAGACCGCCGACGAGACCGCAGAGCACGGCGCCGAGGGCATGGACACGGTGGAGCAGGCCATCGCCGACATCGCCGCTGGCCGGGCGATCGTCGTTGTCGACGATGCCAGCAGGGAGAACGAGGGCGACATCGTGTTCGCCGCGAGCAAGGCCACGCCTCAACTGCTCGCATTCACGATCCGCTACGCCCGCGGGCTGATCTGCGTGCCGATGCGCGGCGAGGACCTGGACCGGCTGCAGGTGCCGCCGATGACCAGCGACAACCAGGAGCACATGGGCACCGCGTTCACGATCAGCGTGGACGCCCGCGACGGGATCACCACGGGGATCTCCGCCGCCGACCGGGCACGGACCATCCGCACCCTGGTTGACTCGGCCACCGAGCCGTACGAGATCGTCAGGCCCGGGCACGTGTTCCCGCTGCGCTACGCCGAAGGCGGCGTGCTGCGCCGGGCCGGGCACACCGAGGCAGCAGTCGACCTCGCCCGGCTGGCGGGCCTGACCGCGGCCGGCGTGGTGGCCGAGATCTTCAACGACGACGGCACCATGGCGCGCCGCCCGCAGCTGCGCACGTTCGCCGACGAGCACGGCCTCACGCTGATCTCCATCGCCCAGCTGATCGAGTACCGCAGGCACTCCGAGCGGACGGTGCGCCGCGTGGTGCAGACCCGGGTGCCGAACGAGTACGGGGAATGGCGCGCGTTCGGCTACCTGAACTCGGTGGATAGCACCGAGCACCTCGCGCTGGTGCTCGGTGACCTGGCCGAGCCCGCCGCCGCCGATGTGCTGGTCCGGGTGCACTCCGAATGCCTGACCGGGGACGTGTTTGGCTCCCAGCGCTGCGACTGCGGTGCCCAGCTCGACGCCGCAATGGCGGCCATCGCGGCCGAGGGCCGCGGGGTCGTGCTTTACCTTCGCGGCCACGAAGGCCGCGGCATCGGGCTGCTCAGCAAGCTGCGCGCCTACCAGCTGCAGGACAACGGCGCCGACACCGTGGACGCGAACCTGGAGCTTGGCCTGCCCGCCGACGCACGCGAGTACTCGACCGGCGCGCAGATGCTCGCCGACCTGGGCGTGGGCCGGCTCCGGCTGCTCACCAACAACCCGGACAAGGTCCGGGGCCTGTCCGGATTCGGGATCGAGGTGACCGGCAGGGTGCCGCTGCCCGTTGCGGCCACGCCGGACAACCTGCGCTACCTGATCGCGAAGCGAGACCGGCTCGGCCACCAGCTCGGCGAGCTGTTCGTGCAGAACGGGGCGTCCCGGCCGGTTCCGCCGCCCCGGCCGGCCGATCCGGCGCCCGCGGCGGGATCCGCGTGAGCGGCGACGGCCGCCCGCAGGGCCAGGTCGTGGACGCGTCCGGGCTGAGCCTCGCGATCGCGGCGACCCGCTGGCACCCTGAGGTGACCGGCTGCCTGGTGGAGCGGGCGGTGGCCGCTGCCCGCGCCTGCGGGATCGCCGCACCGCTGGTCGTCCGGGTGCCGGGCGCCGCCGAGCTGCCGGTCGTCGCCGCCGAACTGGCCCGGCGGCACGACGCGGTCGCCTGCCTGGGGGCGGTCATCCGCGGCGGCACACCGCACTTCGAGTACGTCTGCACCTCTGTGACCTACGGGCTGTCCCGGATCCCGCTCGACACCGGAACCCCGGTCGGCAACGGCGTGCTGACCTGCGACACCCGCGCCCAGGCCCTTGACCGCTGCGGCGGCGAGGGCAGCAGCGAGGACAAGGGCTGGGACGCCGTCCTCGCGGCCCTCGAGACCGCCCTGGTGCTCCGCGGCCTGCGTGACCCGAGTTAGGACGGAGCCCCCGGCTGCGCCGGCCCGTGGTCACGCCAGGACTGCTCACTGGCCTGGCACTTCCCGGGCGCTTCCGGTCATATGCCCAGGTTGCCAGCGAACTACCTCTGAGTCGTAGGATTCGGTAGCCGCCGCCCGACTAGGGAGGAATCGATGCAGGTGCCTGCCGCGCATGCGCTGGCAGCCGGCGCTGTCCGCCGCGCTTGGCGGCCCGGGCGCCGGGTGACCAGAATCCGCCAGTCCGCCCGCTTGTACTGGGTGGACATCGCCTGGGCGATCTTCGTCCTGCTGAATCTCATCGCCATGCGCCTCAGCCCGGCGTGGGGCTCGGTCCCGTTTCTCATCATCTGGATCAGCCTGACCCTGGTCTACGGGTTCCGCCTGTGGCATGTCGGGTCCACGGTCCTCACGGTCTCGCTGGTGACGCTGGCCACCGGCGGCCTGATCGGCTGGCAGGTACTGCGGGGCGAGCAGGATGGGGACTACCTCGCCGAGGTTCCGTTGCTCGCCCTGATGTTCGTGGTCATGGTGTGGCACGCGCGGCGGCGGCTCACCGCCGTAGAGGAGATCAAGCGCGTCTCCGAGCACAACCTGCTCCTGCTGGGCCAGCAGCGCCAGTTCCTGCAAGATGTATCGCACGAGCTGGGCACGCCCATCACCATCGCCCTCGGCCATGCCGAGCTCATCACCCACGCCACTACCGACCAGGCCATCGCCAAGGATGCTCGGGTGGCCGTCGATGAGCTGCTCCGGATGCGGCGGCTCGCCAACCGGCTGGTGCTGCTCGCGTCGACCGACAGCCCGGACTTCCTGCATCCGGCCCCGGTGGACGCTGCCGAGCTCGTGATGGAAACCCTCCAGCGGTGGAGCCGGACGCCGCGGCGGTGGTCGATCGGGGCCTTGACCGAGGCGGCCGCGCAGGCCGACCTGGATCGCCTGACCCTGGCCTTGGACGCCCTCATCGAGAACGCCGTCAGCCACACCGACCCCGACGGCCGGATCGAGCTGAGCACCCGGCGCGAGGGCGAGCAGATCATCTTCGTCGTCAGGGACTGGGGCTCCGGCATCCCGGCCGACGAGATCGGGCAGATCTTCGACCGGTTTACCAGGGTCGGCAAAGGACGCAGCCGGGAGACGGGCGGGTTCGGCCTCGGCCTGGCGGTCGTGAAGGCGATCGCCGAAGCCCACCACGGCTCGGTGACGGTTCGGAGCACGGTGGGAAAGGGCTCCGTGTTCGAGCTGCACCTGCCCGCAGCGGCCAGTGCCGGGTTAGCGCTGCCCGTGGACCGGCAGGCCACGCCAGGATAGCACGCCACCCGCTGACCAGATCGAAAGCAGGCGCTGAATCTGGCATACGGGTTTGCGTCTATTCGATTTTATGTTTGAATGACAACATGATTTGCCGGCCGACCGCGTTCCCGAAGTAGGGAGACGACATGCTCGCAGCCGTCGCAGCCGGGGCCGGTCACCCCGCGGTCGCAGGCCTGCTGGGCCTTGGCGCAGCCGGGCTCGCGGGCTCGGTGGTGGCCATGGCCTGGAGCGTGCATGCTCGCCAGATCCGGCTCGCCGAGCAGTTGGCCCGGCGTCAGGTCGTGGTGACCGCCGACGCAGGCGTGGCGGCCGGGGCAGGGGCAACGGCGGCCGCCCCCGTCCCGAACGGCCGCCCGGCCGGCGCGAGGGTGCCAGACCAGGTGGTCATCGACGGACCGGACACCATCGTCGCCGGCGAGCAGGTTCGTTACCGCGTCCCGCGCAACGGCAGCAGGAAGGTCGTGTCGTGGGCTGTCGGCGGCGGCTCGCTGGCGCAGGCTCCCGACCCGGCACATCCCGACGAACTGCTGCTCATCGCCGATCAGCCCGGCGACCTGATGGTCACCGTGTGGGTGCGCGAGGGCATAAATGAGCGTCGCGCCACCAAGCCCATCACGGTCGTGCCGGACGTGGCGGCCGCGGCACCGCAGGTCACGCTGCGCCTGTTCCTGCACGCGTGGGGCCTGGTGGCCGTCGCCGTACTGATCGTAGGGTTCGCCGCGGCCCTCGATGCGCTGGGTGACCTCGCGTCCTCCGACTTCATCGCGCTGGCCGCGCTGCTGGCAGCTCTGCTCGGCGTAATCACCGTCGCGCGGGCCGCGGCCGACTCAGACGGGCGCCCCGGCGCGGGCGCAGGCAAGGGCGCCGGCAGGCCCAGGACCTGGGATTTCACCGCGGCAGGCGACCTTGCGCCGCAGATCACCCCGGTCCCGCCGGCCGCCAGGGCCGACCGTGGCGCGGGGCCGCGTTAGCCGGTTCGGCTCGGCCCGGGCTGCGGCTGACGCCTCCCATGGGGGCGAAGGCGACGCCACCACCGGACGCGTTCGGGCCGCGCCGCTGCTGCGGTGCGAACGGCGTCCGCTGATCCGGTCACCCGGCGAGGGTCCGCCGGTTGTGCAGCCGCCGGCGTCGCAGGCCGCCGGTCACGCCACCGGCTGACCATCGCCTCCTCGTCGACCAGCCGGACGAAGATGGCTGGTCCGTGCGGGATCCGGCGCCACTCGACGATCTGCCGGTTGAGCTCCGCGACGGCGTCACGTACCTCCTCCTCGGAGCGCAGTTCCTGCACGGACTCGGCCAGCCGCTCGCTCTGTTTGCGCAGCTTCAACGGCGTGGGCAGGAGTTCGTCAGTGGACACACCCTCCCGGCGCAGGAACTCGCGCAACCAGGTCAGGCCGTCGTCCGCTTCCCTCCGCCTGGGCAGCGGCTTGCCGGCGCCGGGCAGGTTGTCGAACGCACCGCGTTCCTGCGCCTCAGCGATCTGCTGGTCGACCCACGAGGTGAAACTGATGCCTGGCGGCTTCCGCTCCGTCATATCGAGCTCCCGGGCGGCGTCTAGGCGCGCGGCCAGGCGAGAACCGGCCCGCGGGCGCGGAGCGTGACCGGCGTTCCGGGCGGCAGCTGAGGCCCGCCGAGGGTGCGGACGATGATCGTGGGCGCCGCTGAATCGTGCTCCGGCCGCACGTGGATCACGGCATCGTGGCCATGGTAGCCATAGGACACGACGTGCCCGGACAGCTCGAAACCATCGTGAGCGTCGGGCCGGCTCGAGGTCGCCGGCCGGGCTGAGGCCCCGTCGGCGTGCAGTTCTATCTGTTCCGGCCGGACCAGCACCGTGGCCGGGCCGGACCTGGTGGGGGCCGGCGCGTCGGCCGCGCCGCCGGGCCCGGGCGACCTCAGGCAGGCAGGCTCGACCCGCAGCCGCCCCAGCACGGTGTCTACCGTGTCGGCGGCGAGCACGCCCTCGATGAGGTTCGCGTCCCCGATGAACCGGGCGATGTCCGCGTCGGCCGGCCGGTCGTAGAGATCCTGCGGGGCATCGCACTGCGCGATCCGCCCGTCACGCAGCACCGCCACCCGGTCGGCGGTGGACAGCGCCTCGTCCTGGTCGTGGGTGACGAGGATCCCGGTGATGCCGGTCTCGGCGAGCAGCTTCTGCACGTCCGCCCGCACGCTGGCGCGCAGGTGCGCGTCCAGCGAGGCGAACGGCTCATCGAGCAGGACGATTTCCGGCCGGATGGCCAGCGCCCTGGCCAGCGCGACCCGCTGCTGCTGGCCGCCGGAAAGCTGGTGCGGGTAGCGCTTGCCGAATCCGGCCAGGCCCACCGCGTCGAGGAGCTCGGCTATGGCCGGACCCTTGCGTTGCCGGGCCGGCAGCCCGAACCCGATGTTGGCGGCCACGGTGAGGTGCGGGAACAGACTGCCCTCCTGGGGCACGTAGCCGATCCGCCGCCGCTCGGGCGCCAGGTGCGTGTCCGGGCCGTCGACCACCGCGTCGCCGATCGTGACCGTTCCGGCGTCGCCGCGCTCGAATCCGGCGAGCACCCGGAGCAGCGTCGTCTTGCCACTGCCCGAAGGGCCGAGGATGGCGGTCAGCGAGCCCGCCGGAACCTCGAGGTCGAGCCCGGTGAGGACTGGATGGTCGCCGAACGCCTTATGCAAGCCGGTCACCACGAGCTGGGTCATGCCGTCAATCCTACGAATGCGCCGTGTTGCCGCCGGCCTCATGTCTGCGCATGCGCTGAACGATCGAAGAACCTGCCGAGCACATAGCTCGGCACCGCGGCGACGGCGATCATCACCAGCGCGAACGGCGCGGCCTGGCCGTAGGACAGGTTGGTCTCGTAGGCCCAGAACTGGGTCGCGAGCGTCTGCACGCCGGTGGGGATCAGCAGCAGTGTGGCCGTGAGCTCGGTCACCACCGACAAGAAGACCAGGCAGAACGCGGCCGCGAGCCCAGGCCCGGCCAGCCGCAGCGTCACCCGCCAGAGCACCGCAAGCCTGCGCTGGCCCAGCGACCTGGCCATCTCGTCCAGGCTGGCCGGGGCGCGGGCAAGCGAGGCCTTCACGCCGACCAGGGCCAGCGGGAAGAACATGATCGCGTAGCAGAGGACCAGCAGTGGCGCGCTCTGATAGAGGAAGCCGTTCGCGTAGCGTTCGGCAAAATACGACAAGGCGAACGCGGCCACCACACCGGGTATGGCCAGCACGAGGTAGGTGCTGCGTTCCAGCAGGAACCGGAGCCGGGCGGGATGCCTGATCGCCAGGAGCGCGACCGGCAGCGCCGCCACCGTGTCCAGGACCCCGGCGCCGATCGCGTACATCGCGGTGTGCAGCGCGGCGGCGGACAGGGACACGCCGGCGATCGCGTGTGCGCCGCCTTCGAAAATCCAGTACAAGCTCGCGCCGACCGGCACGCCGAGCGCGAGCGCGGTCAGCAGCGCGAAACCGGCCAGGACCGGCAGGGTGGCGCGGCCAAGCCGGTGCGGCGGCATCTGCCGCGCCGCCAGCGGGCCGCCCCGGGCAACCCGCCCCCGGCCGCGCAGCATGCCCTCGCCCGCCAGCACCAGCAGGCTGAGCAGCACGAGCACCAGCGAGAGCGCGCAGGCCGCCGGGATGCTGAACGACACGTTGAACTCGGTGAAGATCTCGGTGGTGAAGGTCTGGTAGCCGAGGATCTCGAACGCGCCGTACTCGGCCAGCAGCACCAGGGCGACGAGCAGGCAGCCGCCGAGGATCGCCCCGCGTGCCTGAGCGAGCGTGACCCGGACGAACGTGCGCACCCGGCCGACGCCGAGGCTGCGGGCGACCTCCTCCTGGCCCGGGTCGGCGGCGCGCAGGCTGGCCGCGACCGGGAGGTAGACCAGCGGGTAAACGGCCAGGGTCATCACCACGACCGCGCCGCGGAAGCCCTGCACCCAGGTCCAAAGCGAAGCCCAGCCAAAGCTCACCACGAAGTCCGGGATCGCCAGCGGCACCACCACGAGCACCGCCCAGACCCGCCGGCCCGGCAGGTTGGTCCGCTCGACGCACCAGGCCGCCGCGGTCCCGATCACCGCGCACAGCGCGGTGACCACGACCGTGAGCCGGACCGTGTTCCACAGCAGGTCAGCGGTCAGCCTGCGGAAGATCAGGTGAACGACCGTCGCGGTGCCGGCGCCGCGCGCCTCGATCAGCAGGAAGACGAGCGGCAGCGCGAGCACGCAGGCCACGGCGAGGCTGGCGGCGATCAGCGCCACCGGCCGCCGGTCCCGCCTGGCGCGCACGGCGGGCACGCGGGCGTGCGCCTGGCCGGGCGCGGGCGGCCCCGGCCGCTGCAGCGTCTGCGGCGCCGTCATCGCCCCGCCCCTTCATGGCCGGTCACAGCAGGCCCGCCTGGCGCATCAGCGCGATGGCCGTGGCCCCGGTGCCCAGCTCGGCGACCGTCATCGGATAGGGCTGGAGCTGGTTGAAGGGCGTCTCAGGTGCCTGCGTGGTCACGCCCGAAGCGATCGGGTACTCGAAGCTGATCGACTTGCTCGGGTCACCGATGATGCTCTGGCCCTGCTTGCTGACCAGGAACGCGAGGAACTTCTGCGCAGCGGCCTGGTGCGTGGAGGACTTCAGCACTGCGGCGCCGGAGATGTCGACGACGTAGCCGGGATCGCCCGCCGCGAAGTGAGTGATCTCCGAATGGACCCGGCCGGCACCGATCTCGGCCCGCATCCGGTACCAGTAGTACTGGTTGACGATCCCGAACGCCGCAGCGCCCCGGTTCACATAGTCGGCGATTGTCTCGTTGTCGGGGTAGATGTGGCCGCTTGCGTTCGCGTAGACCGCCTTGAGCCAGGCGAGAGTCGCGGACTTGCCGTAGGCGCGCAGGTAGGAGGTGACGATCGGCTGGAAGTCGGTCTCCTGCGGTGCCAGGGCCAGCTTGCCCTTGTACTTCGGCTCGGCGAGCTGGTTCACGTGCGTGGGGAGCTGGCTCGCCGAAATCAGCGACGGGTTGTAGATGAGCACACTGACCCGCGCGGACACGCCCACCCAGTCACCGTCGGGGGAGCTGTACTTGGCCGGGGTGAGGCTCAGCGTCGACGACTCCACCTTCGCCAGTAGCCCCTTGGCCTGCAGGCTCTCCAGCGGCGGTGAGTTCTCGGTGTAGAACACGTCGGCGGGGGAGTGCGAGCCCTCGGTCACGATCTGGTCGGCGAGCGTGTCCTCGTCGTCGCTGCGGATGTTGACCGTGATGCCGGTCGCCTTCTCGAACGCGTTCACCAGCGCTTCGGCTGTCTGCACGTGCTGGCCGTTGTAGAGCGTGATCGACTGGGAGTCCGTGCCGCTCGCGGTGCCGCACCCGGCGAGCACCCCGCAGCAGGCGGCAAGGGCGGCGGTGGCGCCCAGCCACCGGCTGCCCCTCACGACGCCGCGCCCGGGCAGAACGAGTTGATCTGCTTGCTCGCCGTCGCGACCGCCAGCTTGGCCGTGGCGGAGTTTCCGTTGCTGTCGAAGAACGCACGGTAGGCGCTCGCCAGCTTGCCGATCGCCGTCCGTAGCTGAGCGTCGGACGTGTGGATCTGGCCGAGCGGAAGGATCTGGGCCTCGGCGTAGCCGACCGGATCGCTGTCCGGATCGGGGCCGTCCGAGAGCACGGCGCTGACCTGGGTACACGCCGCGTGCACCGCCGTGGTGGAGGGCGGCCGTGACGCTCCGGCAGCAGCCGGCCCGGGCGTCGGCGCCGCGGCGCTGCACGCGCCGAGCAGCGCGGAAAGCCCTAGCGAGGTCAGTGCCAGTACCGCAGGCCCGCGCAACCGGGCTCCAGCCGCGTCGCTTGGAGTGGCCATGGTCTCCGTCCTGTTAGGCAGTCCTTACCGGGGCGGCTGCTGAGCTTAGGCTAACCTAATTAATCATGTCAACAGCCCGCCGCAGGGCCGCACCCGGGGTTGGCCTAAGCGCGCAGCCGCTGGTCGGAGAATCGCTTCCCGGCGCAAGGGGAACATAACCTGGGTAAGTACCGCGAGACCTCGAGGTGGCAAGCGTGCGAGACATCCTGGATCCGATTTCCAAGTGGTGGGACGCCGGGGAGACGTTCGGCCTGGCGACCGTCGTGCGGACGTTCAGCAGCGCGCCGAGGGAGCCTGGAGCGGCGATGGCGGTCTCCGCCGACGGCGAGGCCGTGGGCAGCGTGTCCGGCGGCTGCGTCGAGGGAGCCGTTTATGAGCTGGCCGGCGAGGTACGCAGCAGCGGGCAGCCGGTGCTGCAGACCTACGGCATCTCCGACGATGACGCGTTCGCGGTGGGCCTGACCTGCGGTGGCATCATCGACATCTTCGTTGAGCCGGTCGGCAGCCAGAGCTTTCCCGAGCTCGGCGAGGTGGCGGCGGCGGTCAGGGCCGACGAGCCGGTCGCGGTGGCGACCGTCATTGACGGGCCCGGCCGCGTGGGCGCCCGGCGGGTGATCTGGGGGGCGAACGCCGGGCAGGGCCAGCAGGACGGCTCGGCGGATGGGCCGGAGGACGGGCACGCTCCGGGCGGCCGCCCGTCATCGGGCACGCTTGGCTCGGGCGAGCGGCTGGACCAGGCGGTCGACGACGACGCGCGCGGGATGCTCGCGCAGGGCCTGACCGGGGTCCGCCGGTATGGCCCCGACGGTGAGCGGCGCAGGGACGAGCTGTCGGTGTTCGTCCAGTCGTTCGCGCCGCCGCCGCGGATGCTGGTCTTCGGCGCGATCGACTTCGCCGCCGCGGTGGCGCGGGCAGGCAAGTTCCTCGGCTACCGGGTGACGGTCTGCGACGCACGGCCGGTGTTCGCGACGCGCAGGCGCTTCCCCGACGCGGACGAGGTGGTGACCGACTGGCCGCACCGGTACCTGGCCGGGCAGAACGTGGACGTGCGGACGGTCATCTGCGTGCTCACCCACGACCCCAAGTTCGACGTGCCGCTGCTCGAGGTGGCCCTGCGCACTCCGGCCGGCTACATCGGGGCGATGGGCAGCCGGCGCACCCACGACGACCGGCTGGCCAGGCTCCGCGAGGTCGGCCTGACCGAGGATGAGCTGGCCAGGCTCCGCTCGCCGATCGGCCTCGACCTGGGCGCACGGACGCCCGAGGAAACCGCGATCGCGATCGCCGCCGAGCTCATCCAGCTGCGCTGGGGCGGCTCCGGCCGCCCGCTCACCGCCACCACCGGCCGCATCCACCACAGCGCCTCGTCTGGTTGACCAGCCGGACGGGGATAGCAGGGTTAGCCTGGCAGGCGTGCAGAGCGACACCCCAGCGGGAGTTGCCGGGATCCTGCTAGCCGCGGGCGGGGGGAGCAGGCTCGGGCAGCCGAAGGCGCTCGTCGAGATCGGCGGCGAGCGGCTCGCCCAGCGCGGCGTGGCGCTGCTTCGCGACGGGGGCGCCGCGCCCATCGTGGTGGTGACCGGCGCGGTAGCCGTCGATCTGCCCGGCGTGCTGGCCGTGCACAACCCGAGCTGGCGCAGCGGCATGGGCTCGTCCCTCGCGGCCGGCCTGGCCACGGTGCCGGACAGCTGCGACGCCGCCGTGGTCGCGCTCGTGGATCAGCCGCTGGTCGGGCCGGAGGCGGTGCGGCGCCTGATCGCGGCCCACGCGGGCGGCGCCAGGGTAGCCGTGGCCGCGTATGCGGGAGCGCCGCGCAACCCGGTCCTGCTCGGCCGGGAGCATTGGGCCGAGGTGACCGCGCTGGCGATCGGCGATGCCGGGGCGCGGCCGTTCCTGCGCGCGCACCCGGACCTGGTGACCCTGGTCGAGTGCGGCGACACCGGCAGTCCGGATGACCTTGATACCCGCTCCGACCTTGACCGGCTGGCGGGCCTCGTGCGGCCGCGGGAGGCCACCGCGCCGGGCGGCACCGCCGGTCAGGAGTGACGCACGGCGATTCCCCACTCGTGCGTGATGCTGTCGCCGGGCTGCAGGATCAGCAAGTCGATCCCGGTAGCGAAGCTGTTCGGCGGGCAGGTCATCGGCTCGATGGCGATCGCGCGCCTGCGGTGCGCCGGATCCAGCGCGTCCCCGGTGAACACCTGGAGCCACCGGTAGCCCTGGCCCGCCCAGAACGCCACGCGCACGTCGGCGCTGCTCAGCTGGGCCCAGGCGCGGCCGTCCGGGCCGGTGGTCAGCGCGGTGAACGCGTGATCGATTCTGGTGTCGGCCACCAGGCGAGGCTCGCGGAAGTCATACGGGGTCCCGGTGACGTCTTCGGGCTCGCCGCGCGGAATGCCGCGGTCGCCAGGCCTGAGCCAGCGCGCGGCAGGAAGCAGCAACTCGCATCCGTCGACCAGCGGGGCCCCTGTGGTCAGGTAGGGGTGCTGGCCGGTGCCGTACGGGGCGGGGTGGCTGCCCGGATTGGCGGCGGTCACGCTGACGTGCAGCCCCTCGGTGGCGCTGAGCCGGTACTCGGCGGCCAGCTCCAGGCAGAACGGGTAGCCCGCGCTCCCGTACAGCACGTGCCGCAGCCGCACCGCTTCGGCCGCGTGCTCGGCCTCCTGCCAGCCCACCCACCGGGTCAGGCCATGAATGGCGTTGCCCTGAGCCGGCTCGCTCAGGTCCAGCTGATGGCTGACGCCGTCGATCGTGTACCTGCCGCCGTCGATCCGGTTCGGCCACGGGGCCAGCAGCTGACCCGCGGCGCCGGGGGGAAGTTCATCAGGCCCGTATTCAGTGATTACGGGGCGATCACGGTAGCGGAATTCGCGCAGGCCCGCGCCGAGTTCGGTAACTGCTGCGGAGTAGTCGCCCGCGGAAATCCGGAACTGCGCTCCGGTGAGCGGGATCGAGGTCAGCTTCGTCATGCTGACCATCTTGCTTTCTCCGCATGCGGAGCCGGGGCCGGACCCCGGTTTTAAATGCCGGCGGGGCTGCTTGGGGAGCGGGGGACCTTCAGCCCCGCCAGCAATTGCACCATAGCGGCCCGGGTGGCGCATGTGGGCGAACTTCGCCAACACCACAGGTAGTTCTCAGCTGGGCGGGATCCCATACCGCAACGGCGCCAACGGCACTCACCTGCCGTTATGCAACGCCCCGCCTACCCTTGCGGCGCAAGGCGGCCGGTCCGCACTGCCTCGGCGGCGAGCACGCCGAACAGGTAAAAGTATGCGGACTCCTCGTCGTCGAAAATGCGCACCTCGTGCCTGGCGCCTGCGGCGGCATTGAAGACCTCAAACCCGTCCGGGGTCTGGATCAGGCACATGGCGCCGTCGACCTCTTCGCCGACCGCGTAGGCAGACGGCGGGATCGCCGCGAGGCTGGCGAGCTCCGAGAAGATCCGCTGGGTTGCCTGGCGCCGGAGCGCGGAACGCCGGCGGCGGGCCGGTGGCTGACGCTCCGCCGCGGGTGGCGCGGGCTCCGCCCCGGCCGGAGCGGGTGGCCTTGGCTCCGGTGCTGACGGCGCGGCCGTCGGCGCGAGCGGCCCTGGGTACCCGAACAGCCCGGTGTCCGGCCTGGCCGGCCCGGCCGGCTGCAGCACACGAGCCGAGGCCGCGCGCCGGGCCGCCGCCTCAAGCGGCAACGGAGGCTCGCCGGACTGCCGGTTCGTGGCGAACTGCGGCACAGCGGGGTGCGGCCCGGTCTGCTGCGCGACGGCGGGCAGTGGCCCGGTCTGCTGCGCGACGGCGGGCAGTGGCCCGGTCTGCTGTGCGACGGCGGGCAGTGGCCCGGTGTGCTGTGCGACGGCGGCTAGTGGCCCCGTCTGGTGTGCGACGGCGGGCAGTGGCCCGGTGCGCTGTGCGACGGCGGGCAGTGGCCCCGTCTGGTGCGCGACGGCGGGCAGCGGCCCGCTCTGCTGCGGCACGGCAGGCACCGGGGCGGTGCCGCCGGCCGAGTGCGGATAGTCGAGCCGTTCCTCGACGATTTCGCTGACCTCCTCACGCGGCGTTATCAGCTCGTATACGCCGCGGTCCACCTGCCAATACCCGAGCTGTTCCGCCTGAAAGGCGTCATGGCCGAGGTAGGCGATGTGCAGCCGGTCGCCCAGATCGTCGAGCACGATGCAGCGGTCGCCGCGGAACGTGCCCATCGGCCGGGACTCCCACAGCGCCTGCACCTCATCGATGCGCAGCTGCTTGCGCCAGTGTCCGGTGGCGGGCTCGAAGCCGAGTTCCTCTGGCGGCGGGCAGGCGGCGAACAGCACAACATCGGAGTCGGTGGGGCCGACCCCGGCCTCGTAAGGGACGCCGCGGTAGGTAGCCATCAGCCGGTAACGCATGCTCAGATCGCCCCCACCGGGCGCAGCCACACCTGCCCGTCGTAGCGGGCAATGAAATCCGCTCCGCCAGGAGTGATCCGGTAGATCTCGGATCCGACCGGAACCGGCATCGGATCGAGGTAGAACTCTGGGATCACGTGGCCGCGGGACGAGGTGTAGCCGGTTCCGGTGAACGGCGGCTTGGCGGACCAGTCGCCGCCCCGTTCGGCGGAGTAAGGGATCCGGTATGACTCCGGGCCGACCGCATTCCAGCGCAAGACATACACCTCCGCGAGGTCCGGGCCAAAGTCCGAGCCTTCATAGCCAAGATCCAATGCCTCGAAATACTCGCCCGGGCTGGCGAACGAGCTGTCCTGCACCCGGTAGACGAACCCGGCGATGACCGCACGGCGACCCGTCATGTACGGCTCGACAAGCCGCGGCGGGATTGCCTTCTGCATGAGCGTCCCTGGCTGGATGGCCACGGATGCCTGGTCAGCCTGGCGCACGCATTCCCCTGTGTCGGACGTTGAGGCAGTTCACTGAGAGTCTCACATTGCGAAATGCGTCCTCAACTGCTTCCGCTGACCCGCTGCCGCCAATACGCAGGCTACCTGCACCGTCTTCGGCCGGGGCGGCCATCTACAGTGTGGTCGTGCCACTGCCTGCCGCCGGCGAGTCCCGGTTCCGCGACGACAACGGCTCAGCCGAGCCGCGCGTGGCGGCCGCCCTTGCCGCTTTCGGTTCCGGTCAGGGCAGCGAGCACGCCGCACTGACCGCGCTGGCTGGCTCGCGGCTGCTCGTGCCGATCGTCGCGGTGGCGGCCGGGAGCGACGGCGAACCGGCGAGCCCCGGCCACGCCCGGGCCGACGGCGGCGACTCCGGCGCCGAGATGTCGCTGCCCACCCTGGTCGGGCGTGACGGCAGGCGGGCGATCCCGGTGTTCACCTGCATGGCGGCGCTGGCCATGTGGCGGCAGCAGGCACGCCCGGTACCCGCGGTCGCCGCCCAGGTGTGGCGGGCAGCGGCCGAGGATGCGTGCGCGGTCGTCGTGGACATCGCCGGGCCGGTCCCGATCGCCATCGACGGCGCGCGGCTGGCCGCGCTCGCCGAGGGTCGGCCGGTTCCGCTCCCGCACGAGGATCCCGATGTGCTGGCCGCGGTGCGAGCCGCCGCGGCTGACCAGCCCGAGATCGCCGGGCTGAGCGTCGCCGCCGCCGGAGTCGACAGCGACCTGCAGATCAATGTGACGCTCGCGGACGGCTGCGCCACGGCGGCCGGCCAGGAAGCGGCCCGCCGGCTCGGGGCCGGCGTCATGGCCAGCCTGAGTGGCCGGCTGCGGCGGGGCATCGCCGTCGCCGTGACCCCCGCGGCCAGCCTCCGGGAGCCCTGAACATGGCAGGATCGCTCGTATGCTGCGCTGGCTGACCGCGGGAGAGTCGCACGGACGGGCGCTGGTGGCCATCTGCGAGGGCGTGCCGGCCGGTGTCGAGGTCGCTACGGCCGACATCGCGTCGGCGCTGGCCAGGCGGCGGGCCGGGTACGGCCGCGGCGCGCGGATGAAGTTCGAGCAGGATGAGGTGGAGATCACTGGGGGAGTGCGGCACGGCGTGACGCTGGGCGGCCCGGTCGCGATCCGGATAGCGAACACCGAGTGGCCCAAGTGGGAGACCGTGATGTCGCCCGACCCGGTGAGCGCCGCGGACCTGGCCGATCAGGCCAGGAACGCCCCGCTGACCAGGCCCCGTCCCGGCCACGCGGATCTCGCCGGCATGCAGAAGTACGGTCATGACGAGGCGCGGCCGGTGCTGGAGCGGGCCAGTGCCCGCGAGACCGCGGCGAGGGTCGCGCTTGGCGAGATTGCCCGGCGGTACCTCGGTCAGGCGCTCGGTGCGCAGATCGTGAGCCACGTGGTGGCGATCGGCTCGGTGTGTGCTCCCCCGGGGGTGCTGCCGGCCCCCGAGGACGGCGTCAGGGTCGACGAGGACCCGGTCCGCTGCCTTGACCCGGGCGCCAGCGCGGCCATGCAAGAGGAGATCGACGGGGCCCGCAAGGACGGCGACACCCTGGGCGGCGTGGTCGAGGTGCTCGTTTACGGCGTGCCGCCGGGCCTCGGCAGCCACGTGCACTGGGACCGGCGGCTCGATGGCAGGCTGGCCGGCGCGATGATGAGCATCCAGGCGATCAAGGGGGTCGAGATCGGCGACGGCTTCACCACCGCCCGCCGCCGCGGTTCGGAGGCGCACGACGAGATCGAGCCGGCCGCAGGCGGGGTCCGCAGGCGGACCAACCGGGCCGGCGGGATCGAGGGCGGGATGAGCACCGGCGAAGTGATCAGGGTGCGGGCCGCGATGAAGCCGATCTCCACGGTGCCGAGGGCCCTGGACACCGTGGACGTACGCTCCGGCGAGCCCGCGAAGGCCATCAACCAGCGCAGCGACGTCACCGCGGTGCCGGCGGCCGGCGTGGTGGCCGAGGCCATGGCCGCGCTGGTGCTCGCCGACGCCGCCACCGAGAAGTTCGGCGGCGACTCGGTCCGCGAGGTGCGGCGCAACCTGCGCGGCTACCTGGACTCGCTGGTCATCGGGTAAGACCCAGGGTCACCCGGCGGTGCTGCCGCAACTCGCCCAGGTGAGCGGTGCGCGCCCGGCCACGGCCACGGTGGCGTGGCGGATGGCGTCGGCGACCTCGGGGGCAAGGCCAAGGCCGGGGATCATCGCCACCGCCTGCTCGGTCATGTGAGCCAGCCCGTCGTACACGGGGCAGCCGGCCTCCAGGGCCATGATCTGCAGCGCCGTCATCTCGCTGCGGTACACGAAGTCGTAGACCGCTGGCCGGTGCCCGAGCAGCCCGGCCGGAACCGGGGAACGCTGGTCCGCGGGGTCCATTCCGATTGGCGTCGCGTTCACGATGAGGTCGGCCTCGGTAACCGCGGCGGGGACCGCCTCCCACGCCACGGCCGCAGCCTGCATCCCCCAGCCGCGCGACCGGGCGGCCAGGCTGCGGGCCGCCGCCTCGTCCCGGTCGGCGATGACCACGCGGCGGATCGCGCCGGCGCCTCCGCCGAGTGCCGCCGCCCCCGCGCCCCCGGCGCCGAGCAGCAGCGCGCCCGACGACGCGACGCCGCGCAGCGCCACCCGCACCGCCGCGAGGTCGGTGTTGCTCGCGTGCAGCATCCCGGAGCGGTTCACCAGGAAGTTCGTCGCGCCCACGCGTTCGGTGTCCGCGTCCCTGACGTCGGCGAGGGCTGCGGCCCGCGCCTTGTAGGGCATGGTCACGTTGGCCGCTGCGACGCCCGGATCGCGCACCCTGCGGACCGCCTCTGGCAGCCCCGCCGCAGAGATGTCGTGCCTGCGGTACCGCAGCGGGATCCCGAAGTCGGCAAATACCCGGTTCCAGACGGCGGGCGAGAACGAGGCGCCGGTGCGCCCGCCGATCAGGACCACTTGCCTGGCGTCAGGCACCTCGGCTCCCTCGGATCGGGGACGTCGGCGGATCACCGCTCCGGGAGCGGATCACCCGCGCGTTCCCGTTCACCGGCCCACTCCCGTCAGGCTGACGTGCCGCACAATGTACTAACGAGTCCGTTCATAGTCGGCATGGCCGTGCCTCCGGTGCCCGCTCGCCGGGGCCAGCCCGCCGATGTGGTCATCCGGTGAGGTAGCTGACCACCATGTCGCCGAGGATCGTCCGGTCGCGCTCGTGGCTGGCCGGGTCCACGAGATCGTGCCCGAACGCCGCCAGGAACGTGTGCTGGTTGGCCACCCGGAAGAAGCAGAATGCGCTGATCATCATGTGCAGGTCGACCGGGTCGATCCGCCTGCGGAACACGCCGGCCGCGTAGCCGCGCTCGAGTATCCGCGCGATCGTGGTAATTACCGGGCTATTCATCGGCCTGAGGATCTCGGATTTGCTGATGTGCTCGGCCCGGTGAATGTTCTCGATCGCGACCAGCCGGATGAAATCCGGGTTCGCCTCGTGGTGGTCGAGGGTGAGCTGCGCGAGCTGCCTGATCGCCGCGACCGGGTCGAGGTAATCGACGTCGAGCCGCGCCTCCGCGTCGCGGAACAGGGAGTAGACCCGCTCCAGGGCCGCGATGTAGAGCTGCTCCTTGCCGCCGAAGTAGTAGTAGATCATCCGCTTCGTGGTGCGCGTCTGGGCAGCGATCTCGTCGACCCTCGCGCCGGCCAGCCCATTGCGGGCGAACTCCCGGACGGCGACATCGAGGATCTCCTCGCGGGTGAGATCGGGATTCCGCCGTCGTGTGGGTACCTCGGCGGAGTCCGGCCTGACAGCCATCGCATTCCCTTCGCGCCCGGCCCGCGCTCGGCGTGGCCGTCGGGTTTCCCATTCTGCCTCGCAGAAGCCCTGATCCTATGTCTGCCGATGCCGGGAGCCCCGCCGGGAGACGCCGCGGAAGCGGCCCGTTCCGTCGGGGTTCCGGCGGCGTGAGCCTTTCGGCCGGCCTGTACAGGCGTATCTGGCATGCGCATAATGTACTAACTAGTTCGTACACTACCAGGAGCCCGAACGATGACGCCAGGGTCGCCGATGCGGTGGGACCGGGTCCTCGCCCTTGACCACCTCACGCTGCTTGACGTCGCGCCGCCCGACTTCGTGGCCCTTGCCGCCGGGGCCGGGTTCGACGCCGTCGGCCTGCGCATCGCCCCGGCGACGGCCGCCGAGTCTCCGTGGCCGATGGCACCGGGCTCGCGCATGCTGGCGGAGACCGTGCGGCGCTGCCGGGACAGCGGCGTGACCGTTCTGGACACCGAGACGATCCTGCTCACCGCCGAGGCCGACCTCGCCGCCTGCGAGCCGGTCCTCGAGACGGCGGCCAGCCTGAACGCGCGCTACATCAACGCGATCGGCGACGACCCGGACCTCCATCGGCTGTCCGACCGCTTCGCCCGGCTCGTCGCGATGGCGGCGCCGTACGGGATCCGCGCGGTGATCGAGTTCATGGCGTACAAGACGGTCCGCACCCTTGACGACGCGGCGGCGATCGCGGCCCGGTCGGACGGCGGCGGGGTCCTGCTCGACGCGCTGCACATCCAGCGCTGCGGCGTTGCGATCGGCCAGATCGCGCGGGTGGACCGGCGGCTGCTCGGCTACCTGCAGCTGTGCGACGCCCCGCTCGAGCCGGCCGGCGACGCGGCGGCCGAGGCGCGCACCGGCCGGCTGCTGCCGGGAGACGGCAGCCTGCCGCTGACCGGCCTGCTGTTCGCGGTGCCGGCCGCCACGCCGGTCGCGGTCGAGGCGCCGAGCCTGTCCCAGCGGCGTGAGCTCACCCCGTCACAGTTCGCCGCCAGGGCCCGCCGGTCGCTCGACCGGGTCCTCGCGCGCTGGCGCGAAGGGCGGGCTGGGCGGGGCGAACAGGCTGGGCGGGGCGAAGGCCCGAACGTTGCCGGCTGACCGGCCAGACCGGCCGTTCCGGTCATCCGAGGAAGGGAGCACTGCGATGCCAGCCCGACTGGCGGTACACGGACTCGCCAAGCACTATGGCGGCGTCCACGCACTGCGCGGCGTCAGCCTCGGCGTGGCCGCCGGCGAGGTGCTCGGGCTCGTCGGCGACAACGGCGCCGGCAAGTCCACGCTGCTGAAGATCCTCGCCGGGGCGATATCGCCAACCGGGGGGCAGCTGCTGATTGACGGGGAGCCGGTGCGTTTCGCCAACCCGGCGGCGGCGCGCGAGGCGGGCGTCTCCACCGTCTACCAGGACCTGGCCCTGGCCGACCAGCGCGACGTGGTGGCCAACTTCTTCATGGGCCGGGAGCTGGTCTCGGCCAACTGGGTCGGCCGCCGCGTCGGATGGCTGAACACCAGGGCCATGACGGCGCACACCGCCAGTGAGATGGCCCGGCTGCGCACCAGCATCCCGGACATTCACGCGTCGGCGAGGAACCTGTCCGGCGGCCAGCGCCAGGTGCTTGCGATCGCGCGGGCCGCGGCATGGACGAGCAAGGTGATGCTGCTGGACGAGCCCACCAGCGCGCTGGGCGTCGAGCAGCAGCAACAGGTGCTGCAGCTGGTCCGCCGGATCCGCGATGACGGCATCGCGGTCATCTTCGTCAGCCACCAGATGCCGGACGTCCTCGCGGTCTGCGACCGGGTGGCCGTGCTGCGTCTCGGCGAGCTGGCGGCCACCCTCGGCAAGGACCAGCTCACCCCGGAAAACCTCGTCGGCTACATCACCGGCGCCAAGACCGGGTCGGGCGCATGAAACGGTCCCAGCTGCGCGACCTGTGGATCGGCGTGGTCCTGCTCGTCCTCATCATCGGCTTCAGTATCGCCTCGCCGTACTTCCTCACCCAGGCCAACTGGCTGAACACCACCAGCACCGCCACTGAGGTGCTGCTGCTGGCGGTCGGCGAGACCTTCGTCATCTGCACCGGCGGCATCGACCTGTCGGTCGGCGCCGTCCTGGGCTTCTCCGGGATGGCCGGCGCCTGGGTGATGGCGCACTGGTTCGCGGTGACCAGCGGTCCCGACCTGCTCTCGGTGTCGGTCGGCTTCGCCGCGGCGGTGCTCGCGGGCGGCGCTTTCGGCGCGGTCAACGGCCTGCTCGTGTCGCGCACCCGGATCCCGCCGCTGGTCGTCACCCTCGGCACGCTCGGCATCGCGACCGGGCTCGGCAACCTGCTGGACAACGGCCAGGAGATCTCGAACATCCCGGGTTCGGTCACCACGTTCGGCAACACCAACCTGGGCGGCTGGGTCCCGGTGCCGGTGCTGATCGCCGCCGTGATCACCCTCTGGTGCGCGGTGGTGCTCGCCAAGACCCGGTTCGGCGCCTACACGCTGAGCATCGGCGACAGCAGGGAGTCAGTGATCAGGGCCGGCATCAACGACCGCAGGCACCTGTTCAAGGTCTACCTGATCTGCGGCCTGCTCGCCGGGGTAGCAGGCGTCCTGGTGATGGCCCGCCTCGGCGCCGGCAATCCCACGTCGGGCTCTGACGACAACCTGAACGCGATCGCGGCCGTGGTCATCGGCGGCACCAGCCTGTTCGGTGGCCGGGGCACGATCGTCGGCTCGGTGATCGGCACGTTCATCATCGCCGTGCTCGTCACCGGCCTGATCATCACCAACGTCCCACCGTTCTGGCAGGAAGTCGCCGTCGGCGTCATCTTGATCCTCGCCGTCTACATCGATCAGCTGCACCTCGGCAACGTCCGGGCCCGGCGGCGACCCCCTGGCGGGCCCCCGTCCGCCGTCCCGGCATTCATCCCGCCGTCGGTGGTCGGCCGGCGTAACGGCCAGACCTGACCACTTTCGGTAACCATTTCCCGTTGTTCTGGCACTCCAGGAGGAAGCATGTCCGTTAACAGACCGACGCGCCGCTTGGCGCTGGCCGCGGCGCTGGCAGCAGTGGCCCTCACTGCCGCGGCGTGCAGCAGCAGCTCGAGCACAAGCCCCCCGAGCAGCAGCACGAGCCCGTCGGCCAGGCACTACACGATCGCCTTCGTGCCGGGCGCGACCGGCGTCTCGTTCTACGACACCGTGCTCAGCGGCATGCAGGCCAAGGCCAAAGCGCTCGGCATGACCGTGACCTACCAGGGCTCGCCCGATTTCGCCCCGAGCGCGCAGACGCCGGTCGTGGAAGGCGTCTGCAGCAAGCACCCGAGCGTGCTGGTCGTCGCGCCAACCGACCCCGTGGCGATGGCCCCGGCGATCAACACCTGCCTGAACGCGGGCATCCCGGTGATCACCGTGGACACTCAGCTCACCAACACGTCCAAGCTCACCGCCGAGATCACCACGGACAACACCCAGGGCGGCCAGCTCGCAGGCGCTTTCCTGGGGAAGGAACTGCACGGCAGCGGGCAGATCGCCGAGCTGAGCCTGTCGCCGACCGCGACCACCCAGGTCGACCGGATCGACGCCGTCGACAGCGTGCTCAAGTCCTCGTATCCCGGCGTCAAGGTGGTCACCCTGCAGTACACCCAGCAGGCGACCTCGTCGAGCGAGACCACCGTGCGGTCCATCCTGGCCGCGCACCCGCAGGTAAAGGCGATCTTCGGGGTGGCCGAGCCGAACGCCGAGGGCGCGATCTCCGCCATCGCCGCCGCGGGCCTCACCGGCAAGGTCCTCGTGGTCGGCTGGGACGCCGGCCCGGCCGAGGTCGCGCTGCTGAAGAAGGGCTCGCTCAGCGCGACGGTCGCGCAGCAGGCAGCCCAGGAGGGGGCGATGGCCGCGCAGGACGCCTACGACAAGCTCACCGGGAAGACCAGCGCGATCACCTTCCACCTCAGCCTGCCCGATGTGCTGCTCACCTCGGCTAACGTCAGCGCGGAGGCGAAGTACTACTACCTGCCGTGACCGCCGCCACGTGCGGAGGCTGGGCTGCACCCGCGCGGCCTCCGCACGTGGCTTCCCCTGGGTAGGCTTCCAGCGATAAGGAAACCAGCAGCCGGGGAGCTAGCGATCACTGACCTCGTAACATCGTTGCCGGAACGCGCTGCCCCGGGGCCGGCCGTCATTCTCATCGGCCCGCCTGGCTCGGGCAAGTCCACCGTGGGCCCCCTGCTGGCCAGTCGGCTCGGCGTGGAGTTCGCCGACACGGACGGCCTGATCGCGCGGCGGGCGGGCAAGCCGGTCAGCGACATCTTCATCGACGACGGTGAGGACGCGTTCCGGGAACTCGAGCGATCGGCCGCGGGTGAGGCCATCTCCGGGCACCGCGGCGTGCTCGCGCTCGGCAGCGGCTCGGTCCTCAGCCAGGCCACCGCCGGCCTGCTGGCCGGCCAGCGGGTGGTGTACCTGGAGACCGGGTTTCGCGCCGTGGCCAAAAGGACGGGACTTGACGGGCCGCACCCGCCGATTCCCGGCAACCCGCGCGGGCGGCTCCGGCAGTTCCTCGAGGAGCGCCGGCCGCTGTACGAGGGCCTGGCCTGGCTGACGGTGACCACCGACGACCGCGACCCGGAGCAGGTCACCGGCGAGATAGCGGCCGCGATCGCGGCCAGCCGCGGCGCACGAGCCGGCGAGCCGCGCCCGTGAGCGTCACCCGGATCCCGGTCGGCGGCGCGAACCCCTACGACGTGGTCGTCGGCACTGGCGTGCTCGGCGAACTGCCCAGGCTCGTCGGTGATGTGGCCCGCACCGTGGTGGTCATCCACCCGGCAGGCCTCGGCGACCTCGCGCGGCCCGCGCGCGAGGTGCTCGCCGCCGCCGGGTACACCGTGCACGCCGAGGAGGTGCCGGCCGGGGAGGCGGCCAAGGACATCGCCGTCGCTGCCGGGCTGTGGTCACGGCTGGCCGCGCACCGGGTGACCCGCGCCGACGCGATCGTGGGCATCGGCGGCGGCGCGACAACGGACCTGGCCGGCTTCGTCGCGGCGACCTGGCTGCGCGGGGTGCGCGTGGTGCTGCTGCCCACCACGCTGCTGGCGGTCGTGGACGCGGCGGTCGGCGGGAAGACCGCCGTCAACATCCCCGAGGGCAAGAACCTGGTCGGCGCGTTCCATCCGCCCGCCGGGGTCCTCGCCGACCTGGCCGTGCTCGGGTCGCTGCCGGAGGCCGACTATGTGAGCGGCCTCGCCGAGGTGATCAAGACCGGGTTCATCGCTGACCCGGTGATCCTCGACCTGATCGAGGCCGATCCGGCGGGCGCCACGGCACCGGGCGGCCGGCACGCGAGCGAACTGGTTGAGCGCACGGTCCGGGTCAAGGCCGAGGTGGTCTCGGCCGACCTGCGGGAGTCGGGCCTGCGTGAGGTCCTCAACTACGGCCACACGCTCGGGCACGCCCTGGAGCGGCTCGAGGGCTACCGGATCCGGCACGGCGAGGCGGTCGCGGTCGGCATGGTCTACGCGGCCGAGGTGGGCCGCCTGGCCGGCCGGCTCGCCCCGGACATAGCCGCGCGGCACCGTAAGGTGCTGTCCGCGGTCGGCCTGCCGACCACGTGGGCGGCCGGGGCATGGCCCGCGCTGCGGGAGGGGATGGCGGTCGACAAGAAGAGCCGCGGGGCCAGGCTGCGGCTGGTCATTCTCGAGGACCTCGGCCGGCCGGTGCTGCTGGAGGATCCGCCCGAGGACCTGCTCTCTCGTGCGTTCACGGAGGTGGCGACCTGATGCGGCGCGTTCTCGTGATCAACGGCCCGAACCTCGGCCGCCTGGGCACCCGTGAGCCCGACATCTACGGCACGGCGACGCACGCCGACCTCGCCGAGATGGCCGCGGCGGCCGGGCGCGATCTCGGCCTGGACGTCGAGGTCCGGCAGACCGACGACGAGGGCGAGCTGATTGGCTGGATTCACGAGGCGAGCGACGCCAGAACGCCCCTCGTGCTCAACCCGGCGGCGTTCACCCACTATTCGTACGCGCTCAGGGACGCGCTCGCGATGCGGACCGCGCCGCTGATCGAGGTGCACATGTCGAATCCAGCGGCACGCGAAACGTTCCGGCACCTGTCCGTGGTGTCCGGTGTGGCCGACGGGACCATCGCCGGGTTCGGGCTGCTGTCCTACCAGCTCGCGCTGCGGGCGATTGCGCAGATGATCGAGGAACCGGCGTGATCGTCCTGGTCGGGTTCATGGGGGCGGGCAAGACCACGGTCGGGCACATGCTCGCCGAGAAGCTGGGGCTGCCGTTCGTCGACAGCGACCTGATCATCGAGAGCCGCACCGGCCGGAGCATCAGGGAGATCTTCGTCTCCGGCGGTGAGCCGGCCTTCCGTGAGTTCGAGCACGAGATCACCGCCGAACTGCTGCGCGGCCAGGACGCGGTGCTCGCGCTCGGCGGCGGCGGGGCCGAGCATCCGGCCACCCAGGACGAGCTCAAGGGCAGCCAGGTCATCTACCTGCAGGTGGGATACGAGGAGGCGATGCAGCGCGTCTCGCACGATGAGTACCGGCCGATGCTGCGCGCGCCCGACCTGCACGCCATCTTCGAGCGGCGGCTGTCCAGCTACCAGGGCGTGGCCACGCAGACCGTGGCCACCGACGGGCGCCGGCCCGAGGCCATCTGCCTCGAGATCATCGAGCGGCTGGTCCAGGTCCCGTCCGCCCCGGCGGGGACGACGTCGGTCCTGGTCGCCTGCACCGGCGGAACCTACAACGTGCACGTGGGCGCCGGCCTGCTGCCCGACCTGGACCGGCTGCTGCCGCCGCTGCCGCACGCCAGGACCGCGGTGCTGCTGGCGGCCGCCCACGACAGCGGCCCGGTGGCCAGCGCGACCACGGCGCTGCACCGGGCCGGGCTCGATGTCCGGTGGATCGAGGTGCCGGACCGCCAGCAGTCCAAGGACCTCGCCACGATCGCCCGGGTCGCGGGGGACCTAGCCGACCTCGCCGTGCACAAGGACGACGTGATCGTCGGGGTCGGCGGTGAGGTCGTGGGCGACATCGCCGGGTTCCTGGCCAGCACCTACAACCGCGGCATGCCGCTGGTGCTGCTGCCCACAACGCTCGCCGCCCAGGCCGATGCGGCGGTTGGCGGCAAGGCCTCGCTCAACCTGCCGCAGGGCAGGAACCTGGTCGGCACGGTGCACCAGCCGGTCGCCGTCGTCGCCGATGTGGCGCTGGCCGCCGAGCGCCGTTCGCGTGAGTACCAGGCCGGGCTGGCCGAGATCGTCAAGCACGCGCTGATCAGCGGCCCCGAGATGGTCGCGCTCGTCCAGGACCGCGCGCGTGAGCTACGCGACGGGGATGTCGCCACGCTGGCCGAGGTGGTCGCGCGGAGCGTGGCCGTGAAGGCCGAGATCGTCAGCAATGACGAGCGGGAGCAGGGGGACCGGCTGCACCTGAACTACGGGCACACGTTCGGCCACGCGATCGAGCAGGCCCGCGGGCTTGACTCCGGCGACGACGGCGAGGCGATCGCGGTCGGCATGATGGCCGCCGCGTACCTCGCGCGCCGCCAGCAGCGCATCTCCGACGATCTCGTCGGCCTGCACCGCCGGCTCCTCGAGGACCTGGGGCTGCCCACCCGCGGAACCTTTGACCTGGCCGAGCTCAAGGACGCGTGGCTGCGCGACAAGAAGTACCGCCGCGGCGCCAGGTTCGTGGTGCTGAACGGGCTCGGCAAGCCCGAAGCGGGGATCCCGGCCGACGAGGCCAGCCTCGCGGCCGTCGTCGCCGATCTGGCCGAGCCGGCCGGCGTCGGCCGTACCTGACCGCGGGCCGGCGCCGCGCTACGCTCAAGGCACCAATCCGAACGGGATTCGGTCGCGGCCGGGTGGAAGGGTACGAACCATGCGCATCGGGATGTCACTGAACTACGCCGGCGGGTTCGCCGAGACCGTCACCGAGCTCGCCGACTACGAGAAGGCTGGCCTGGACATCGTGTTCGTGCCAGAGGCGTACAGCTACGACGCGGTGAGCCAGCTCGGGTACCTGGCCGCGAAGACCGAGCGGCTGCAGCTCGGTTCCGGCATCCTGCAGTTTTACTCGCGCACCCCGACGCTGACGGCGATGACGGCGGCCGGGCTCGACTACGTCTCGGGCGGCCGGTTTGTGCTCGGCATCGGCGCCTCGGGCCCGCAGGTGATCGAGGGCTGGCACGGCGTGCCCTACGACGCGCCGGTCGGCCGCACCAGGGAGATCATCGAGATCTGCCGCAAGGTGTGGCGCCGGGACCGGCTCGAGTACGCGGGCCGGCACTACACGATCCCGCTGCCGCCGGATCAGGGCACCGGGCTCGGCAAGCCGCTCAAGCTGATCAACCACCCGGTCCGGGAGCGGATCCCGATCTTCGTCGCGGCGCTTGGGCCGAAGAACGTGGAGATGGCCGCCGAGCTGGCCGAGGGCTGGGAGCCGATCTGGTACTTCCCGGAGAAGGCGGCGTCGATTTGGGGCGAGGCGCTGGCGGCCGGCCAGGCGAAGCGCGACCCGTCGCTGCCGCCGCTGGATGTCATGCCAGCCACGACGGCGCTGGCGATCGGCGAGGACGTCACCGGGCTGCGGGAGCTCCTCCGGCCCGCGCAGGCGCTCTACATCGGCGGGATGGGCGCCAGGGGCCGCAACTTCTACAACAACCTGGTGACCAAGTACGGCTACGGGGCCGAGGCCAAGGCGATCCAGGACGCCTACCTGGACGGCAGGAAGGACGAGGCGGCCGCGCTGGTGCCCGCCTCGCTGCTGGAGAAAACGTCGCTGGTCGGCCCGCGCTCCTACGTGGCCGAGCGGGTGGCGGCGTTCCGTGACTCCGGCGTGACCACGATCAACGTGGCACCGCTGGCCAGCACCCACGCCGAGCGCGTCCACCTCATCGAGCAGATCCGCGACCTCGCCGCCTGAGCACGCCCAGGGCCTGCAGGTCCTGGCGGAGCTGGGGCACCGACGAGAAGTGGAGGGCGACCAGGCCGAGGTCGCGGGCGGCGTCGACGTTGCGTGGCTGGTCGTCGATGAACACGCATCGCTCCGGGCGCAGCCCATGGCGGTGCAGCAGGATCTCGAAGATCCGCCGGTCGGGCTTGGCCACGCCCTCGAGGCCGGAGATGACGTGCCCGTCGAACCACTGCATGAAGCCGAACCGGGCCAGCCGGACCTCAAACGCGTCCGGTTCCATGTTGCTGAGCGCGTAGCAGGGCATTCCTGAGGCCTTCAGCTCGCTGAGCAGCTCGACGGTGTCGTCGAACTGGCCGGCCACCATCTCCTCGCCGCGCTCGGCCCACGCCATGATCATGTCCCGGTGCTCCGGGTACCGCAGCGCGAGCTGCTCGCACGACTGCGTGATGTCGGCGCCCAGGTCGTGGGCGCGATGCCAGTCAGAAGTGCAGACCGTGGCGAGGAACTTCTCCATGTCGGCCGGATAGCCGAACAGCTGCCGGTACATGTACCGCGGATCCCAGTCGATCAGTACCCCGCCGAGGTCGAACACGACGGCCTCGATCGCCCGCTGCTCGCTGGCCATGCGGCGACGGTACCAGCCGTCATCGCCGGCGATCGGACGGAGCCGTACAGTCGTGTTATGCCGCAGATACATGCCGCCCGGAGGTCACGCGCACAGCAGAAGATCGCCGGGCTGGGCGCCGACGCGGCCCTGATCACGAGCCTGCCCAACGTCCGGTATCTCACCGGCATGGTGAGCTCCAACGCCGCGCTGCTGCTGCCCGCCGCCGGGCCCGGCGTGCTGGCCACCGACTCCCGGTACGCCGAGGCGGCGGCCCGCGACTGCCCCGATCTTGAGCTGGTCGTCGACCGGGTCATCGACACCGCGCTGGCCAGCCTGGCCGCGACCAGAGGGCTGGGAACCGTCGCGTTCGAGGCACAGGTAATGACCGTCGAGCGGCACGCAGAGCTCGCCGCGCTGGAGGGCGGGCCCGCGCTGGTGCCGGCCGGGCGGATGATCGAGGAACTACGGATGGTCAAGGACGAGGCCGAGATCGAGCTGCTCGCCCGGGCGTGCGCGATCACCGGCGGGGCGTTCGCCGCGGTGCTGCCCGAGGTGACGGCGGGCCGGACCGAGCGGGAGTTCGCGGTCCTGCTGGAGCGGGCGATGATCGACCTCGGTGCCGAGGCGCTCGCGTTTGACACGATCGTGGCCAGCGGCCCGAACGGCGCGATCCCGCATCACCGGCCCGGCGACCGGGTGTTCACGCCCGGTGACCTGATCACGGTCGACTGCGGCGCCCGCTACGGCGGCTACCACGCGGACATGACCAGGACCGTGGCGCTCGGCAAGCCCGCCGCCTGGCAGCAGGAGATCTACGCGATCGTGGCCACGGCGCAGCGGGCCGGGGTCGAGGCGGCAACGGCCGGCACGGACGTGCGCACGGTTGACGCGGCGGCCCGCGACGTGATCGCCGACGCCGGGTACGGCAATTACTTCAACCACGGACTCGGCCATGGGGTCGGCCTCGAGGTCCACGAGGCCCCGATCATCGGGTACGGCCGGACGGGTACACTCGTGGACCGGGTTCCCGTTACCGTCGAACCCGGGATCTACCTGCCCGGCAAGGGCGGCGTCAGGATCGAGGACACCCTGGTGGTACGCGGCGGCGCCGGGGCGGCGGGATCACACCAGATGCTCACCACGACGAAAAGGGATCTTCTCGTCCTGTAGCGGGGCGGGCCCCGCATGATGGAGACACAACGCAGTGGCCACCACCAACGACCTCAAGAACGGCATGACCCTCAACATCGACGGCCAGCTCTGGAACGTCGTGGACTTCCAGCACGTCAAGCCCGGTAAGGGCGGGGCGTTCGTGCGCACCAAGCTGAAGAACGTGATGTCCGGGAAGGTCGTGGACCGGACCTTCAACGCCGGGGTACGGGTCGAGCAGGCGAGCGTGGACCGGCGGGAGATGCAGTACGTGTACCGCGAGGGCGACGACTTCGTGTTCATGGACACCGAAACCTACGACCAGCCGCACATCCCGGCCTCGACCGTCGGCGACGCAGCGAATTACCTGCTCGAGGAGCAGAACGCCACGGTGGCGTTCAACGAGGGTGTCCCGCTGTACGTGGAGCTGCCGGCGGCCGTCGAGCTGACCGTCAGCCAGACCGACCCTGGCTTGCAGGGAGACCGGTCGACCGGCGGGACCAAGCCGGCCACGCTGGAGACCGGCGCGCAGATCCAGGTCCCGCTGTTCATCACCACCGGCGAGAAGGTCAGGGTGGACACCCGCACCGGCCAGTACCTCGGCCGGGCGTGACCGCACGCGCAGGCCACCCGCGCTGCCGGAGGCTGACCGATGCCTGCCCGCAGTAAGGCCAGGAAGCGGGCGCTCGACATCCTCTACGAGGCCGAGATCAGGAACGTGCCCGTCCTCGATCTGCTCGGCGAGCGGTCCGCTGCAGAACGCTCGCCGGACGGGACCGGCCCCCCGCCGGTCACCGGATACGCCGCCGAGCTGATCCGCGGCGTGCAGGCGCACCGTGACCGCATCGACGAGCTGCTGGCCGAGCACTCCCAGGGCTGGACGCTGGACCGGATGCCCGCCGTGGACCGGAACATCCTGCGGATCGGCACGTACGAGCTGCTCTGGGCGCCCGGCGTGCCCGACGGCGTCGCGATCAGCGAAGCGGTGCTGCTCGCCCGGGACCTGTCCACCGACGATTCGCCTGCCTTCGTCAACGGCCTGCTCGGCCGCCTGCTGGAACTGAAGCCCGGCCTGGACCTGGAGCCGACGGCCGGCCAGTGACGCCGGCGGACTGTCGGCAGCGGACAGTACATTGGCTGCCGGAGCGGCATGAGGAGGCGCCGGTGGCGCACGAGCGTCCAGATGACACGGGGTGCCACATCCTGCATGTGGACATGGACGCGTTCTACGCCAGCGTGGAGCTCAGGGACCGGCCGGAGCTCGTCGGCAGGCCGGCCATCGTCGGCGGCACCAGCGGGCGCAGCGTGGTGCTCTCGGCGACCTACCCGGCGCGGGAGTTCGGGGTGCGCTCGGCCATGCCCATGACGCAGGCCGTGCGGCTCTGCCCGCACGCCGTCATCATCCCGCCCAGGCATGGCCTCTACGCGGCGGTGTCACGCGAGGTTATGGCGATATTCCGGGCGATAACACCGCAAGTGGAGCCGCTGTCCCTTGACGAGGCGTTCCTGGACATCTCCGGCGCGCTGCGCCGGCTCGCCAGGCCGCCGGCCGGAATCGGGGAACTCATCAGGGCCCAGGTCAGCGAGCTGGGGATCACCTGCTCGGTAGGGGTCGCGACCAGCAAGTTCATCGCCAAGCTCGCCTCCAGAAGGTGCAAGCCGGACGGGCTGCTCGTGGTCCCGGCCGACGGTGTCCTCGGCTTTCTGCACCCGCTGCCTGTCGCGGAGCTGTGGGGCGTGGGCAAGCAGACCGGCCAGGTGCTGGCCCGGCTGGGGCTTCGCACGGTCGCCGACATCGCGCACACCCCGGTCGCCACCCTGGAGCGCGAGCTCGGCCAGGCGGCCGCTGCTCACCTCTCGGCCCTGGCCACCGGGCGCGACGAGCGCCAGGTGGTGCCGGGAACCCAGGAGAAGAGCATCGGCGCCGAGGAGACCTTTGCCGCCGACGTCTGCGATCCCGAGGTGATCAGGCGCGAGCTGCTCCGGCTGTCCGGGCGAACCGCGCGCGGCCTGCGTGCCGCCGGCTGCTCGGCCAGGACGGTCGTGGTGAAGCTGCGCCTGGCCAGTTTCAAGACGATCACCCGGTCGCGGACGCTGCCAGAGCCCACCGACGTGGCGCAGCAGATCTACGCCACCGCGTGTGAGCTGTACGCGGCCGCCGGTCTTGACGCCAGTGCGAGGCTGCGGCTGGTGGGCGTGCGGGCGACCGGCCTGATCCCGGCGTCGGCCGCGGCGCAGCAGCTCGCGTTCGGGGACCGGCCGGTCTCCTGGCGCGAGGCTGAGCGGGCGGTGGACCGGATCGCCGGCCGATTCGGCACCGACACCGTGCGGCCGGCCATCCTGGTGGACGGCGAACGGCCTGACCGGTGAGCCGGGCACATCATCCTTTCTGGCGATATGCCGGTGACTTTCAGCGGCGTCTGGGCCATCGGCATCGCCCGGTCAAGTCCCGAGACCGGCGTACCCTTCCGCAGCAAGCGCCGGCGCTCGTATTCTGGAGGCTAAGCAAGGCCGTGAGGCGCCGCTCACCTAGCAACGTCCCCGCGCGCAAGTTTCATTGGAGGCACCGTGCCGCTCTCGGAGCACGAGCAGCGCCAGCTCGAGCAGATTGAGCAGGCGCTCTACGCCGATTATCCGCGGTTCGCCAACGCCGTCCGCGCAAGCGATCCGCGCGTGCACTATAAGCGCCGGGTCGTCGAGGCCGCGCTGGGGTTCCTGCTGGGTGTCGGGATGCTGGTGGCCGGGGTGGTGACCAAGTACATCTGGATCGGCGTGGCCGGTTTCGTCGTCATGCTCGCGTGCAGCATGTGGGCGCTGACCAGCTACCGGCACATGACCGGCGTTGTGGCCGGCCGCGGGCCGGGCAAGCCGAAGGAGCGCCGCGCCAGCCGGTCGAGCGGATCGAGCCGATCGAGCCGATCCACCCGATCCACCCGATCGAGTGGAGGCGGGATGATGGAACGGCTGGAAGAGCGCTGGCGCAGGCGCCAGGAGCGGGACCGCTGACCGCGGTCGCCGCCGCTCATCCCTGCTCGTTACCGCTGGCGTCGCCGCGGAACGCGCCGCCGCGGAACCTGAGCCCGGCCGCGTCCATCCACCCGAACACGTCGAGCGTGTGCTGCAGCGCGGGCCGGACCGGGGCGAGCATTGACGGTGGCAGCAGGCGTGCCCGCCACCGCACCGACCAGTCGGCCTCCTGGGCCAGCGCCTGCCGGATCGTGGCGCTGTCCGCGCGCAGGGTCGGTGAGGGCAGCGGCGCTGCCGCGTAGCGAGCCCGCTCCTCGGCGGTGATGATCCGCCCGAGCGCCTCAGCGGCCGGCTGGTCAAGCTGCAGCGCGGCCCCGATCCGGGCAGCGGCGGCCCGGGGGGACTCGCTTGCCCGGCAGGCGAGTCCGTAATCGGCCAGGTCATCACGGAGCTCGCGCCATGCGGCATGAGCGAGCGCGGCATCGCCGGTCGCCCGCAGCCGCCGGCGGCGGACCAGCCACCGCGCGGTCAGCGGCGCGACCAGGGCCAGCGCCGCCACGATCGCCAGGATCAGCAGGACCCAGGGGAGGATGCTGCGACCGCGGCCCGCCGACGTCACGGCGCCACCCGGGCCGATGCCCGGGTGGTGCAGGCGGAACAGGTTCGCGCTGGCGCCCTTGCCCAGCTTGCCGGCGGCCGGGGTGGTCGGCACCGTCGCCGGAACTGTGCCCAACGCGGGCGGCGCGCCCCCCGCCGCGTACTGCGGCACGGTCGCGGTTCCCTGGCCCGCGGCACCGCCCGGGGTCGGCTCGAAGCGGAGCCAGCCCATGCCGTTGAAGTAGAGCTCGGGCCAGGCGTGCGCATCGCCGGTCGTGATCTTCCACGTGCCCTTGCCCGCCTCGGTGCCCGCCGTGTAGCCGACGGCGATCCGGGACGGGATGCCGACCAGGCGGGCGAGGCCGGCCATCGCGAAGGCAAACTGCTGGCAGTAGCCGGTGCG